>Ga0123356_10006976_pt1 | contig 11338 bp, 6 predicted proteins | sample TergutEmb28metaG_2_FD_92546 | JGI IMG/M metagenome (GOLD analysis project Ga0123356, IMG submission 92546) | Embiratermes neotenicus P3 segment gut microbial communities from Petit-Saut dam, French Guiana - Emb289 P3 | ecosystem: Host-associated > Arthropoda: Insects > Digestive system > Gut ... | reverse complement strand
GTCGGCAATGATCCCAATCAGCTCATACATCGGGGAAGTGTAGGCGGAGTCCGAGCTGCTGCCAGCAGTTTCGATAGCTCTTGTAATGTACGCCTCAGTCTTTGCTCTGTCGCCAAGAAAGCTTTGGATCTTCGCGATTTGCATATAGCTTTTGGATACTTCATTAGTTCTTTGGTTCTGGACATGCGCCAGGAGCATGGTTTCCATCTTGCCGATCGCAGGGTTATTTATCATGCTCCTATATGACGAAATTACAGCTCTCATGCTTTCAGACTCGCTGCGAGGCTCGTCCGACCAATAATTTATATACGCGGCATTGAGCTTATCATGGATTATCCCATAACTCTCAATCTCTGCCTCTGAAACAAAGCTTCTCGAAAAATCAGACCTCCGCAGATGCCCCATAATCACAAGCTCAGATGCAATGATGAGCTCGTTTGTGTCTGAGAAGTTTGAGAGCCCTGATGCAATGCTCCTGTAATCACCTGTGAGGACTTGGAGCTTGAGCCGCGATTCCCTCACAAACGGTATGGAAAACAAGGCTTGGTCAGACATTGACCCAGAAAATGCCCTCAATGCGTTGTTGGATTCATCTTCGTCAAAATCATAATGTAAGAGGTATCCGTTATACTGTTGCTGCGCGACAATGATCGCCGTGGCCGTTCTTGACATATTAGGATTGGCGCTATAGGCATAGGCTGAGATGTCAGGATTGGATTCAGCAGACACCCCAGCCTTTAGATACATTATTGAAGCAAGCGCGTCATTGCCCGACAGCGTTAAGAGACGCGCCTCGCAAAGCGCAAAAGCGATATCGTACTTGCTGCTTTCCCTAGCAGACGCGAGAAACTCTCTCGCGATCTCAATGTCGCCTTGATCCGCTATACTATATGCGATCTGGATAGCGTCCAATGCCCTGACCGGCAATGAGGCAGAGGCAGACGAAAAATCAGCACGTTGCACTGGCGCGTTGTAGTCCTCGATATATCGCGGAACAAGAAAAATGGCAATAACAGTGGATACGAGGATGAAAGAAGCACAGATTGTCCATGCGGCTTTCTTCTCCCTGCGGAACACTGACAATAAGATGCACAAAGCAATGACGGGCAAAGCCCCGAGCATGACTTGTGTAAGGGTGCTCATGTTCAAATTCAGCACTCACACTTTCTCAGTTTGTTATCTCTTTCTGAATTCCATCCAATCAAGGATTATGGTGTTTCCTCTTCTTTCAAAGGTTAATGTACTTGTCCCGTCGTTTCCAAAGTCAAAAATAAGCCTATCACCGTTAATTCTGTAGCTTCCGCTAAAGGAATTGTATCGGTCTGTTAGCGTGACCCCATTTCCAAACTGTGAAAACGTAATTGTATGGTCGGGGTCATCTAGGTATACATAAGTGCCGGTCAGTGGTCCGCTGGTCAAGAAAACGGCTGCGATAACAATGAGCAGCACAACTGCGCCCGCTATGAGCCCGAGCTTTTTTGTCCCAAGCTTTGCCATGGCGTTTTGTTGGGCGGGATAGGGCTGCCTGTACTGAGTTGCTTGTTGGCTTCGGTATTGCGTGTTAGTATTTTGCGTTCCGGCGGATGTGCCGCAATTCCCGCAAAAGCCCACGCCGGGCGTAGCCTTTGCACCGCAGTTCCCGCAAAACATAACTGTCCCTGCATTCTGTGCCGTTGCAGGAGCGCTTGCCTGATGAGAGGCACCATAAGGCACATTAGTCTGAGGTTGCTGATGCTGCAGTGCTGGTGGTGGTGGCGGCGGTGGTTGCTGATACGCGGTGGTAGGGGGAGGTGCGGGTTGCTGTGGAGGTGGCGCATAGCTCTGCGCAGGCTCGGCGAATATGCTCGCGCCGCTATTGGAGATATGAGTCCCATCGCACATGCTGCACACGATAGCGCTGTCCGGAAGCTCCTGTCCGCATTCATTACATACTTTACCCATTATTCGTGCCTCCTATCTTGAATTAAAGATTCGCCCCGCAATAAACGCAGAACCTGATTCCGTTTCCGTTAGCATTGCCGCACGACGGACAATTAAGCTGATGAGCCTGAACGGGATTCTGCCAATTCGTATTATTATGTTGATTTGCTCCTGGATGCTGCTGGGTGCTCTTTTTAGCTGTGTGGACGCATTTGACAGAAACCGCCCCGGCAACGATGTACAGGATTATCGAAAGGTAGAACCATATTGTGTTGCTTCTAGATATCGATCCAAACCAATAGTGTATCATCTTATTCATCTCGCTCGAAAATATGACCAATCCAAGTAGCCCCATTACAGACAGAACGGATGATGTAATAAACATCCTGTCCTTGACAAAAGAAATTTTGTCCCTGAATTGAATTGCAATAAACATTGCTGCGGGGATGAGCAAAAGGAAAATGCCTGCAGCATTGCCATCAGTTCTCCCAAAATCGTTAATATATTTTCCAAATGTGACTTCCCAGCCACTGAAAGAGAATTGTATGCGAAATAGGATAAATGTAGTAAAAGGCAAAAAGAACAACACACAGAGCACTCCTGCGATTACTTTTATCGCCGTCGCTAGCGCTATGCTGCTTCCGCCAAGTTTAATAGTCGACGCAGCCTCATTCTGGGCGTTGTATGAGACTGAGTTCCCCAGATTTCCGAAGCTTCTCCCAATTTCGCCGACAGTCCTTTCGTTGAATGGTTTGTTCGTTGGGGAACAGTTTGGACATCCTCCTCCCTCATACGGGAGCTGCGTACCGCAACTGTTGCAGAATTTATTCATTTGTGTCATTCCTCCTCTTATTTGCTAAAATTATTAACTATGTCAATTCCATAGTGCAAGCGCGACTATCTGCAGATCTATCCGGGATGTGCGTAATACTTCGCAGCAATTTGTGAACAACAAACCAGTCACGGAGTAGGTTCTTCAGGCTCTGAAGGGGGATCGGGCGAAGGGTCAGGCGATGGTTCGGGAGAGGGCGACGGTTCAGGCGATGGTGAGGGTTCAGGAGATGGCTCAGGAGATGGCTCAGGAGATGGCTCAGGTGATGGTATTGCCGCTGGAAGGACTGTAAATGTCAAAGAGTTGCTTATCGTTCTGATGTTCGCGCCACTTATAGTGACAGTAGCTGTATACGTCCCGGTCTCCAGCCCGGTGTTCGGCCTGACAGAAAAAGTGGCTGTCTCATCTGGAGCGACATTGTTTATTACTGTCGTGCTCAATGTAAAAGCCGATGCATCCCGGCCTGACAACGCGATACGTATAGTTCCGACCGACTGATGAGTCCCATTGGTGATGTTTACGTTTATCGCGGCCTGCTCTCCATAGCCTTCGCTAGCAGGCTGAAAAGTACGGTCTGGAAAGCTTCTTTCAAACACTAATTGATTGACTGTGAAACTCACGCTGATGCTTCGTGCCTCGACGCTTGCACCGCTCACAGTTATTGTCGCCCTGTACGTACCGGCATCAAGCCCGATAACCGGAGTTACAGTGAAAGAGGCGCTTCCGCCTATGGCAATGCTGTTGATAGAGCTTGTGCTGAGTGTGAAGCTGGAAGCATTAGTGCCGGACAGACCGACAGACAAAGCTCCTGTGGCCAGATTGCCCTGATTTCTTACAGTAATACTGTAAGGCGTTCGCGCTTCATAGCTGAAAGGTGCCGCTTGGAATGTATGGTCGCTGGCGGGGCTGAGCGTTATCTCTGCGCGCATTTGAGCCTCTACAGTAAAGCGTACGCTAAAAGTTTGCGATGTAATATTCGCGCCACTCACAGTGACTGTCGCATTGTATGTTCCGGCAGCAAGCCCGGTGTTTGGCCTTACAGTGAAAACACTGCTACCTCCCACAGCTATGCTGTTAATTGATGTCGTACTCAATATAAAGTTTGATGCGTCTCTGCCTGATAAAGCAACCGTTAATGACCCGGTTGGCTGATTGCCGTTGTTGTTGATAGTGACGCTACGGGCAGACTGCGAGCCATAACCAACCGTTGCCTGCGGGAATGTGTGTTGCCCTTGAGTGTTGAGATTTATGCTGAAGCGGCGTTCGTCCTCTCTTACTATAAAAGTAACATCGAAGCTTCTCGGAGCTACCCCTGAACCGCCGCTTACGGTCACAGTCGCTGCATACGTCCCAATCGCTAGGTTTGTAGTTGGCCTAATTGTAAAATCCCTGCTCCCGTCTACCGATATGTTGTTTATTGATGTCGTGCTTAACGTGAAAGCAGATGGATTCGCACCTGACAAGGAGATACTAAGGGTTCCCGTCGCCTGATTCCCGGTATTGGTAATTGTCACACTGTGCGCTGCTTGGGTTCCGTAGCCTTGTTGGGCTGCCAGGAATGTATAGTTGTTTGAGGGGCTAAGCGTTATGCCATAAGTCTGTGCCGGCGGAGTCTGTTGCTCTTGTCGTGTCACATTCAGCGTGTAACTGCCGTTAGGATTGTACTGCCAATACGTTGCAAGCACATAATAAGTTGTTCCAGCGTTGAGGTTAAGTATTATACGCGAGTTATACCCATCGCCGCTGTCATCGTCTGCGGCTAGGAGTCGAAAATTTGAATCAAATATTTCCAGCATTGGATCGCTATTGCCGTTATTAGATGTGCGGAACTCCCACATTCCCGACTGATTTGGAATGAAGGAGAATTCTGTTTCTCTATCGATGCGGACGCTTCCGCCGCTGCCTTGTATTATTTGGGATTGGGAAGGTTCGACTGAGAATCCGACATCGAAGCTTCTCGGCGTGATCTCTGCGCTGCCACTCACCGTGACTGTCGCCGAGTACGATCCATGCGACAGCCCTGGTAATGGTCTTACTGTGAAGCTGCTGCTCCCACCTGCGACTATGCTATCAATTGACGATGCGCTCAATATGAAGCTTGAAGCATTGATTCCAGTCAGTTCAAGTGAGAGCAAGCCCGTAGGCACGGCGCCCGTATTGGTGACTGTCACTGTGTGCATCGGTTGTTGAGTATAACCGGATTCTGCAGCAGGGAAAGCAAAGTCGCCGCTTGGGCTGATCGAGATTTCTGGTCGGGCATGTTCGTTTACAGTAAAGCTTACAGCAAAGCGTAGATGCCCGATTTCAGAGTCGCCGAACACTAAAACTTCAGCGTTATGCGTTCCGGGAGCAAGACCAACGTTTGGCCTTATCGTGAAGCTGCTTCTCTGGCCTTCTGCAATACTGTTTATTGATCTCACATTCAATTCAAAGCTTGGAGGGTGGGAACCGGACAATTGGACTGATAAATTGCCTGTCGGCTGGTTGCCGGTATTGGTGATATACTCCCTGTGGTACGGTTGAACCCCATAACCATAATCTGCTTCAGAAAATGTATGTTGTCCTGCAGTGGTGAAGGATATGCCATAAGTCGGTGTATCAGATGGATCAGGTGAATCAGACGTCGGCGGTAGGGGGTGAGAAGTGCTTATATTAATATCATCGGGAACGTTGGTTGTTCGAGGTTCTGAAAAATAGAAATAGTTAATGACAAAGCCAACAATGATCAATAGAATAATTGCGACTGCAGCAAACGCCCCTATGTTGGATTCCCTGGTTTTGGAATTCTGATTTGTAGTATTAGCCGACCCTGGCTCATTCTTGTAATTAGGCTGGCTGCCGCTCGCGCCACCGCCATCGGGCAAGACCTCGAAGTATATGCCGTCCAGCCCGACCAGATAGCGGTCGTCTGCGGCACAATATGGACAGACTGCAAGCGCCCTGTGGTGGCTGTGTTTCGGATCGCTCGGGCACGGAACGAGGCCGCTCTTCAGCCAGTTGAGCAGGGTCATGTACCAGTCTTCGGCGCTTGGGCGGAGCGAGGGATCCGTCCTGCCGTCCACGAACGCCCTGCCGAACAGGGCCAGCAGCTCGGGCGGGAGCGACTCGGCAGGGGGACAGAACACGGCAGAGGGCTTGTTGCCTTCCCTGAACACATAAGCGTTGCGCTCTATTGCATCGTTGCCGACGAACGGAGACGCCGTCGACCCCTCCGCGTCGGCCTTGACACCCCTGAACGGGTCGACCCCGTTCATCAATAGTTTGAATATATGGACTGCCAGGCAAAAAAGGTCGCTCTCCTTCGTAAAGGTCGGAAGCGAGACCTTGTCGAGGTTGTATGGCCTTCCTTCGGCCCGCTCGTCATTGCAGTGGCTGATGATCTCGGGCGCGAGGTAGCCCGCCATTATGACGTTCGACCTGTAGACTTTCCCGTCCTTGTCAGTGATATGGAACGAGTCGCAGTCCATAAAGTATATCTGCCCGGTAGAGTAGTTGACCCCGACGTTGTGGTGGTTGAAGTCCCCAAAAACATATCCGTGCCTGTGAAGCTCGTGGAGCGCCGAACACAGGTTGATCGCTATTTTTATCCTTGATTCTACTGACGGGAAGGAGGCGTATTCGTCTGAGTCAAGCTTGGGGTGCCTGTAGCTGTAGACGCGCTGGATGTGTTCGTTAACATCAAGCCGAGGCATCACAAACCCGATGATCAACTGGCTCTCATCCTTCACGGCTTCTAAAGGCCAGGCAATGATCCCTTTCTCAACAAGCGAAGACGGCGGGTTTTCAAGCATGTATACAAGCTTGTTAATTAAATCAACCGTAACGATAGGCTCGCCGGAGACATCTGATTCTTTATATATCTTCATGAGAAGGTCAGGCCGCCCCTCGACCTCATAAATAAACCCTTCCCCGCCGTCCTTAATTAATCTGCCTTTTGTATATTGCATTTTCCAAGCCTTTCATTCGATGACTAGAACGAATCCAATTCCAAGATGCTCAGAGTACGCTGAGGATTAATGACATGAAAGTGCTGCCAAATATGCCAATTACAATTATGAGCACGATCGCGATCAAAACCATTAGCAATATTTTGTCATTAAGCCTCTCCTTGTATCCTCTCAAGTCAAAGTCGCAAAACTTCGGGTCGATTTCTCGTATGATAATGTTCTCGCTAAGAACAGCAAGTTCTTTCCTGCAAAAGAAAATTTCAACAATGCACTCGATCAGAGCGGCAAAAACGAAAATAAGTTCGAAGCCGTGCCAATTGGATGGGTTGAACATGATGGTTGTGTAACCGTGCGAAAGATTCCAAACAGCATATATCAGAATAAAGCTAGTCCACATAATAAGTGAAAAGATAATATGAAATTTCCTTGTTCGCTGCTTGCTTTTTTTGATAATTTCAAACGGATTGCTTTCTCGGACATCAGCAGGGTGGTCACGATACATATTCTTGATGAATCCACCTTGCGCTTTTTGATGACGGTCATCGGCCTCGCAATAGGGGCACTCAGCCAACCGTACATAGTATTGATGCTTTGGTTCCGTCGTGCATTGCGTGAGATCGTTGAACAGATAACGACCAAGAGAATGATACCACTCCTCCGCGCTAGGCCTGCTCGTTGGTTCGTTCCTGCCATCGATAAAAGCTCTGTTGAATAAAGACAATACATCAGGTGGCAGCGAAGCAGCGGGCAGACAAAAGACAGCGGACGGTTTGTTGCCTTCTCTGAACACGTACGCATTGCGCTCAATAGCATCATTGCCCACAAACGGTGACGCAGTAGACCCTTCCGCTTCAGACTTAACGCCTCTGAACGGATCAACGCCATTCATCAACAATTTGAAAATGTGGACAGCCAGACAAAACAGGTCGCTCTCTTTTGTGAACGTTGGCAGCGAAACCTTATCAAGGTTATGCGGTCTGTCGCTTGCGCGTTCCAGATTGCAATGGTATATAATCTCGGGTGCGAGGTAGCCTGCCATTATTACGTTCGTTCTGAAAACAGCCCCTTCCTTGTCTGTTATGTGGAAGGAATCGCAATCCATGAAATATATCTGGCCCGTCGAGTAATTTACCCCGACATTATGATGGTTGAAGTCGCCGAACACATATCCATGCCTGTGCAGCTCGTGGAGCGCCGAGCATAGATTGATTGCTATTTTGATCCTCGATTCGATCGATGGAAATCTTCCGTACTCAATTGAGTCCAGCACCGGATGCCGATAGCTGTAAACACGTAAAATATGTTCATCCACGTCGAGGCGTGGCATTACGAATCCAACGAACCCCTGTCCTTCCTCCGTCACGGATGCGATAGGCCAGGCGATTATCCCTTTGGAGATAAGGGAATCCGGTGGATTGCTGATCATATATTTTATTTTGTTGACAAGTTCCGACGTTAAAATCGGCTCGCCAGCAGAGTCTGCTTCTTTGTAAATCTTCATAAGGAGATCAGGTCGACCCTCGACCTCATGAATATACCCTTCCCCGCCGTCCTTTATTAATCTGCCCTTTGAATAAGTCATCAGGTTCACCAATCCATGAATAATTAATCGACAATCGACAGACTGCCGTTTGATAACTAATCCTGAAGTATAGTAGAAGGTGTAGTTGTAGTCTGAGGTCGCACGTTCGTTGGCGTTGAAGTCGATGTTGACGATTGAAGATCATGAGGGGTTGCAGTAGACGGGTCTGGCTCATTCTGATCCTTATCTGATGGGTTGACAATTGCCAGGGTAGCGATTATGCCCAACAATAAACCCAGTACTAACCCGACAGCTAGTACGATCAAATAACGACGAAGCATGTTCACACGTTTTTGCTGTTGCCTATAGTACCGCTGAATCCTGCTGTCATCCCTGGTTTGACCACTAGAGCTTTGAGGTAATGAACTTGTAGTCTTAAAGGTGTCAGCAGGCTTTGGAGGCTGAGCGTTGCCGTCTTTATAGCCATACATCTTCCTGTTATGCTTTTCTAACAGGCTATCCCACAGTTCTTTTTTTGGATACTCGTAATAACTCTTTGCCTGACGTTTCAAATATACGGTTTTGCCAACTACTGCGACCAATGTCTTGTCGTCGTAGTTAATTTCTTGAGGGAGGATGCTTGAGAGTTCTTCGCTGAGCCAACTGTTGAGGTAAGGATTCTTGCATAAATTATCATACAAATAGTATAGGTATGCATGATCCAACTTATACTCCTGATCCTCGAGAAGAGGTGGGACAACCTTGTTCAGGATTCCGTCAGTCATAAGGAAAATTGCCTTCGCAATATGTCCATATTTCCCAAAGACCCAGTGCGATTCTGCCGCCAACGGATAAACTGGTCGTTCTTTTCCGTGCCCGCTGCCGAGCTGTGGTTTTGTTACTTCCTCAAATATTCCGTCAGAGCGCAGCGCAATTATCCCGCTGTCTCCCGCATGACCAAAAAAGACTTTGCCGTTCATATAAACAGCCAAAGTCAATGTAGTATCATAATCGTCAAGGGAGTCGCCGGCTTTTTGTTTGATTAGAAGGTTGACTTTCTCAAAAGAGCTTTTTATCATTTCAACGATTTGCTCGTCAGTGATGCCTTTGAAAAAATTTGCGGCACAGAATTCCACCGCGCCTCTAGCAGCCATTTTGCTGGCAATGTCCGAATGTTTGGATGAGCCAAGGCCGTCGGCAACGGCAGAAACAATGATTTCCGGCCCGACATAATAGCTGTAAGCGTCCTGGCATTCAGTACCATTAACTTCGTGCGATTTCCCGATTTGCGATTCGCCGCAAAAACGATACAAACTCATCGCGAGACCACCTCGATTCTAGTCGACATGCTGAGGCTTCATAGTAATCTCTTCAGACAGTTAGACTGTGAACTGAAGAGGAGGCAATGATACATTTGCTCCGACTTCCTTGCTGGAGACAGCCTTTAAACTTCTTCCTATCCAAGAGAAGAACTCAACGAAGTTCGCATGTTTCGCATCAATAACACATGATGGATTGTTTGTAAGGTTTTCGAGCTGCTGCCTGTTATACCCATCAACGCCGATTCCGAAGAATTGCAGTTTCCCCTGGCTCTCCCTCTCTCTCATCTTATTGCCGATGTCAGTCAGTTCATGAGATTTGTCGTGGAATTCCCCATCAGTAATGAGTACGATCCAAGGCTTATAAGAACCGCCCGCTTTGTCGTATGCGCCACAACGTTTTCGCGTGATTTCCACTGCTCGCTCCAGAGCATCCACAACATAAGTGTTGGTGTCTTTTGCTTCGATTTTGACGGCATCACAGTCCGCGATTGCCCTGAAGCCCTGGTATATACTCTGACGTCCGGCAGTCCCGAAAACAAATATCGCTAGATCAACGATATTTTTGAGGCGGTCATCGCCTTTCATCAGATTAATCATTTCATTTACTGCCTTGTTAAGTGAAGTGATTGATTCTCCCTGCATGGATGCAGAGACGTCAAGCACAAGAGATAATGCCACGTGTGCTTCGCTCGCTTCCCGTATCGGGCGGTCGACAATTCTGTTCTCCATTTCATCTTCTACCTTTCAAGAATAAATTCTGGATACTGTAATACGCTTACAGTTAGATAAGTCAACTCGATTGTTTCGACGGTGGTTCCCGGAGGCGGCGAGCCGCCCCCGTTCTCCCATGGAAACAAAAATGCCGCGTATGTACCCATACACAGCATTATCAAACGCGACACAACACAGACTATTCCGGCTTGATTTGCCGGGGCATATGCCCTATAATAAGTCTGCGGTGTAGCTCAGCTATTGCGTATGTGGGTCGTTCACATGTGCAGGCCGGGGAGTGGTAACGACACTTCCCGGCTGCCGTCGCATTTTTGTTTCCTTGAGCATTATATACTATCACAATATGATACGCAATAATGATTTTTGAATGATTTATTTGTCGGGGCGGTAACTCACAGCTTGGCAGAAGCCACAGACAAACAATTATTATTCGTCTCTCACATCAGGCATTTTGACTTTGCATATATGCAATGGTAAAATGCGAGAGGGTGGCAGGCTACAGCGACTATTTCGAAAACCTGTCCCCCTGCTTCACAGCAATAGTATCAACACCGGAATAACAATAAAACATGCTAAAGTCGACAGCACGATCCCCACAGCGGCATACTCAACGTCTGCATCCCATTGCTTTGCCATGACAACCATTATCGTCATGACAGGCATCGCCATCTCCACTACGATTACAGAGGTCGCAAGCTGGTGCACCCCGAAAACGCTGCATAGTGCAAAGCCGATTAGTGACGCCACAACAAAGCGCATTGGCAGCATTACGACCATACCACGGTCGACACGGATGTTCTTTATCCCGGATTCGTAAATCACAAAACCGCAGTAGAACAGAGCCAAAGGAGAGACCGTGCCTCCGATATATCCGGCAAACCCAATCAGCACCCGCGGAAGGTTTATCCCTGCGATAACAATAAGAATGCCTATCACAGAGCTGACGATGGGCGGGTTTATGAAAATCCTGAAAAGGCGGTCCCAGTCGAACTTCTTGCCGGAATTTGATTCGGAAAACCAAGCGAAAGCGGAATAGCTCCCAATAAAAACCAGAAAGCTTGCG
>Ga0123356_10006975_pt1 | contig 11340 bp, 12 predicted proteins | sample TergutEmb28metaG_2_FD_92546 | JGI IMG/M metagenome (GOLD analysis project Ga0123356, IMG submission 92546) | Embiratermes neotenicus P3 segment gut microbial communities from Petit-Saut dam, French Guiana - Emb289 P3 | ecosystem: Host-associated > Arthropoda: Insects > Digestive system > Gut ... | reverse complement strand
GCGCAGAATCGCCAAATAGAGTGTGCTGGCTTCCAAATCGCCCTTCGGGCGACCCTCCAGCATGCTCAAGTGGCGGCGTCCCACCGCTCGCTCCATCGTATTGAGCTGGCGTTTGGCATCCAGGAGCCTCTGCGCCGACCGGCGGTCCTCCGTCATCAGGCTCGCCATCGCCAGTCTAAGGTCGTCGAGCACGCAGGCGTGAAACTTGCGCAGATCGGCCTCGTCCTCTGCAGGCAGAACGATTTCCCGCCTCAGCTTACGCAATGCAGCATCCGCCAGCCCGCGCTCGATGATGTCGCCGGCGTGGCCGAGATTGACGGCAAAATCGAGGATATGGCTGTGGCGGACTGAATCGCTGTTCGACAGGCGATCGGTACCGAGCTGCGTCAGATAGGCCTTCACCGCCTCTTGCAGCCGGTCAAGCGCCTTGCCACTGCGAGCAACTTCCTTCAGTGCCTCCGAATCATTCGCCGTCACCGCTTGCAGCAGCAGTCGCAACATCGAGTCGACGAGGTCGCCCATCCGCAGCGCCTCACGCGAAGCGTTGATCAGCGCGAGGTAGGGCGTATCCAGCACCGCGTCCTCCAGGTACGTTGGCTCGCCCGTACGGTCCGCCTTCTTCTGCCGCTCAGGCAGCATGAGCGTGAGCAGACGTGCGGCCGGATCAAGCAGCCCGGCAAAGACGATGGCAAGCACGACGTTGAAGACGATGTGGAAATCGACGACCTCAGCAGCCGGGTTGGGATTTGTCCGCCAAAGCATCCCCGCAATCGAATGGGCGAACGGCAACGAGACTACGGCGCCGATCGCGCGGAACGCCAGATTGCCGATCGGCAGCCGGCGGCTTGCGGGGTCGGTGGTCGTGGCTTCCAGCACCGGCGGAATTGCACCGCCGACATTCGCGCCGAGCACGAGCGCGATTGCCCCGACCGGCGTGATAACGTTGCCGGCCGCGAGCGACATGATCAGCAGGATCGATGCGATGCTAGAATGGGCTGCCCAGGTGAGCAGTGCCGCCAGCGCCATGTCCAAGAGCGGGTCACGGGTCAGCGCCCTCAGCAGCTGACCAAGGACCGGCGCGGTCTGCACCGGCTCGATGGTGACCACGAGCTGGTGCAGGGCCAGCAGCATCAGCCCCAAACCGATGCCGACACGCCCGAGATCGTGGACCACCCCGGTACGCCCACGGCGAAACGCGACATAGCCGGCGATCATCAGGATTGGCACGATCCACGAGACGTCGAACGACAGCACCTTGACGATCAGCGCCGTGCCAACATTGGCGCCAAGCATCACCGCGAGCGCAGGCACCAGGGCGACAGTGCCGTCGGCGGCGAGCGACGTCGTCATCATCGCAGTCGCGGTGCTGCTTTGCAGCATCGCGGTGACGACCAAGCCCGCAGCGATGGCAGCGAAGCGGTTATTCAGCGTGCGGCCGATCACCCGCCGCAGACGCGAGCCGAACGCCCGCACCACGCCGCTCTGAACCATGTGCATGCCCCAGAGCAGCAGCACGACATAGCCAATGAGCTCGATCAGCGCGATGGTTGCGATCATAGCCTCGGTACCTCGCCGCCAGCGTCCAGGTTACTACCCCGCCGCGACCTTGGCGAAGCCGACGGCCATGACGACCAGCATCACGACGATGTAGACGCGCAGCCCCCAGAAGACGGCCTGCTGCCAGGGGCGAAGCGCCACGCGCGTCACCTCCGCGGGCGGAACGAGCCAGCCTTCGTCATGAGCGAGCGCGTTCAGCTCCGCATCGTCGTCGGGGAGCCGCCGCCTCTGACGTGTCTCAATATCACTCGCCGCCCGCCAATCGAACGCTGCGGCGGCGTGACGGATCTCGCGGAGGGTTTCGTCTCGATGGGTCATGACACACCTCGCTCACAGCGCATTGGGGAACATGGTGGAAATGCCGTAGAGGCCATTGCACACGATCAGCAGGACCATCACCCCGATCGACAGTGCATTGCGCAGCGGTGTATTGGCGTGTTCGCCAATCAGCTCGCGGTCATTCAGCAGCATCAGCAGGAACAGCATCGCCGCCGGCATGAAGATCGTCGCGATCACCTGGACCGTGAGATTGAGGAAGCTGATCGGCACATGCGGCAGCATCAACGTCCCCGCGGCAATCGCCGTGCCCAGAACGGCAGGCGCATAGAAGTAGACCGACCGGCGCGGCGAGACATTGACCGAGCGGGGCACATCCAAGGCTTCCCCAATTGCCCACGCCGTGCTGGCAGTGATCACGATCGCGGCGATCAATCCCGCCTCCAGCAGACCCAGTGCAAAGACGACCATCGCCCCTTGGCCCAGGTTCTGGCCAATGGCGTGGACCACGGTGTCATCTCCGAGCGACGAAGCATTCGGCAAGCCATGCAGGTACTGGCCTGACAGCACGATGATTGCCATGGCGACGACCGCCATGCCGAACACGCCCAGCATCAAATCGCGTCGGCTCGCCTTGATGTCCTTAACCAGCAGGCCTTTGTCCACGACGCAGGATTGCTGGAAGAACAACTGCCAGGGCGCGATCGTCGTGCCGAAGTTTGCCGAGACCAGAATCAAGAACGAAGCGGAGAGCACGCCGCCAGGCACGGCCCAGCCGGACGCGCCGGTGAAGGTCCGGCCGATCGCTGCCCAATCGGGATGCGAGAACAGCGCCAGCGGCACGAACACCACGTTGAACGCCGCGATGAACAGCGCGATGCGTTCCCAGGTGAAGTAGTTGAGAAAGACGAGGACGCCGACGACGAACGCGAACGCGAGCGGGATCGTCAGCAGGTAAGGGACGTGGAAGACCGCGCTGGCGACGCGCACGCCGATGAACTCGGTCATCAGCGTCAAGATATTCGCCGCGACCAGGTCGATGAGCGAGAACGCGCCCCAGAACTTGCCGTAGCGCTTCCAGATCATTTCGGCATGTCCGCGCCGCGTGACGGCGCCCAGCCGGATCGTCATCTCCTGGACAAGATAAGCAATGAAGGCAAGTGGGATCATCAACGGGACGAAGAGACTGATCCCGTACGTTGCACCGGTCTGTGCATAAGTGATGACGCCGCCGGCATCGTTGTCGCCGAGCATAACGAGCAATCCTGGCCCGACGAGAGCCAAACCCAACGCCAAGCGGTTGGTGAAGGTCTTCCGGCCGGCACGCAGCCGCTGGATGCGCAGCCGGTCGCGAAGCCGGTCTTCCAGCCCCTCGGTATAGGTGAGGGGAAGTGCCGTGTCGGCAGCGAGTACGCGGATATCATTGGTCATTACACGCCTCGGAGTACTGGCAGGAGGGATCGGAACAATCAGTGCGGGCCAAGGGCCCAGCCGATGGCTCGGCCTCTGTCCGGTCATCAATCCGCCAGCGGCAGACGAGGCGCCCATCGGAGGCAAGCTCCCATTGGGCGACCAGACGCGGCCGCGCGAGGGCCACGCGTCCCCCACCGGGCCAACGGTTCCGGGGCGCGGCGTGCGCGCGGAGCAAATTAAGGTTGAGGAAGCCGGTCATGGCCCTCTCCTTCGACTCAAGCGGTTGCTCGAGCCCGGGAGGGCCAGACCACTAGACCGTTGGCAGCGTCGCCGACGGCCTCATGGACACATGCTCACCCCGGGCAGTCTGCCAGCCGATTGAAGCAGTCACGGAAGGCGCGATGCGCCGACTGTGGCTCTCCGATGGCTGACTGCTAGATCGCGGTTTCATGTCATCCCTTGCGGTTAAAGGTGGCCCGACACTCCGGGCCGGCACGCATCGGCTCCTCCGACACGCACCAAACCCCCCTATATACCCCTAGTGGGTATGAGTTCAAGAGCTCGCGAAAACCGGTCGCGTCTTAATTCACGTGGTCGCCGTTTCACGCGTCTGGCCCTAAACCAGCGCGGCAAGCAGCGCGTGGAGTGCGGCGTCGGCAATATGCTTCGCCAATGCATCCCTGAGCACGGTCGCGACCGCTCCGGGCCGAGGCTGACCCGGCCGCGGATGGCCGAGCGCGTCCAGCACCTGCGCACGCGCCGTGCTGTGGGGATCGTAGTGTACGATCACGCTGCCGGCAGTCACGTTGGCCTCCACCTCAGCCACGCCGTCAATGCAACGCAGGGCCGCACAGAGCGCCGCTACGGCACGCGCCTCGTCCTGCACATGCGGCACGACGATGCGCAGACGCCCAGCGATGTCATGGGCCAGGAAAGCGGGCTGCACCGCATGCCGGCGCAGCGTGTCGATCGGGAGAAGGGCGGCCATCGGACGCCTCCTGTCGCTCAAGCGGTTGCTGGAGCTCGGGAGACCTGGCCGCTGCCGGCTCGGCGTCTCTGACGCAGGAGCCTTAGCGGATCATCGGTACCCCGAGCGCGAGATCAGCCCTTGGATCGGTCACAGCAGGCGGGAACCGCCGACTGTCGCCTTCCGCGGACTGCTGGCTAGATCGTGGGTTCATCTGATCCTTGTCCTATTGCAGAAACGGCCGAGGCCGGAGCACGACCGCGCCGAAGCGGGCGCGCCATAGACCCAATGCCAACCTAGAATCAACAATAAAGTCCCGCCCGAACATCGCGCCGGGCGCATTGCTGGTCATCGATCACCATGGGAACATAGGCATCAGAGAAGAATGCAATGTCACGTTCGAGCGCTCTTGCTTGCGGACTGACATTCGCAACACCGAAGCCGACACCAAACGTGTCATTGTCGCGTCCCGGCGGCGGGGCCTTTTATGTTGCGCCCCCCTTTGATGCTGAAATCGATGAGGTTTCGATCAGTCGGCGCAAACATCGGTCGGACGAAGAGGTCGATGGCACGTGGGTCTTTGCCGCCGCCTTGCCAGACCGTCTGGTCGACAACATCACCCCCCACAAAGCCGCCCCGCAATGGCGTAGACAAACGCGCGCAATTCGGCCCGCTCCTTGTGTGAGCGGCAAGGGCGCGGACGCCTCACGTTGCTCTGTGTGCGATCGCCGCACTAACGCGACCCCCGCAACGCCTGCACCAGCAGCGGTGAACGAGGCGACGCGAACGGATTGACCCAGGTGACGCCACCGAGGGCGAACCCGTCCTGGCCGTCCTCAGTGAGCAGCAGTGCGCACCCCGCATGCTTCACCGTGGCCCATAGGAGCGCGTCCCAGAAGGGGAGGCCGTGACCGACCACCGCGTCCATCGCGTCGACCAGACAGGCCTCATCGGCAGCGATCACGGGCATTGCTGACCGCCACTTGTGCACCACCGTCGTCGCCTGCTTGGCCGATATCCTCAGCCTGCGGGTCAAGGTGTGGAACAGCTCGCCGACCGCCTGCAGCGTTACCACGCAATCGACGTTCTGGGCGCGCTCCATGATCCTGAGTGCTGCCCGATGTTTTTCCTCGTTCTGATTGAACGTGGCATAGACGAGGATGTTGGTGTCGATGGAGAAGCGCACGCCCGCTCACCAGCCCTTCGGCGTGCCGCGGGGATTACCCTCCTCGTTGTCGTATAGCTCGTCGCGGCTCCACTTCAGCTCGGCGAACTCGTCATCCGAGAGGCCCGTGCGGAGACCTGGTCTTAGCATGGCCAGCAGCTCGGTCCACGCCGCCTTGCGCTCCGGCGAGGCGGTGCCGGGGCGCCAGGGCGCAAGGGTGGCAACCGGCTTGCCGCGCCTGGTGATGACCACCGTCTCGCCGGCGGCGGCCTTGCCCAGGATCTCGGCGAAATGCTGGTTCGCGTCCCGCGCGGAGATTGTCGATGCCATGGCCTTGCCCTATGTAGTGCTCGACACTACATAGGGCGTGCGCCGGCGATTGGCAACCGCGATCCGAAAAGACATCGCTGGGATGAAGGCCAACGCAAGCTACACGCCGACCAACATGGCGGTCACTGCTGAACGCTACACCGGAAAAAAACCTACAAGTGCAGCAAAGCCGGCCTGGCCGACCTACGATCGTCAGTTGAAACGGTGATTGGCGATCTCGTCGGTGATCTGCTCATGCCGATAAGACGGCAGCGTCGGCTTTGGATGCGCACCAGTCCCGCCTGCTTCAAGCAGCGGCTGCTCGCTGCGTTCGAGCCTATGATCAATCGCGGCCCTCGGTTGGTAGGTGAGAATCAACCGCCAGATGGCGACCTTCATCACGTCACTCATCGGAACAGCGTCAGACATCGATAACTCCGTCCTCGCCAATGCGTCACCAGCGTCAGCGATGCTCAGCGTCAGATCCTCGGGGCGTCTTTGCCGCCGGCTTGCCAGACCGTCTGGTCGACAACAGCGTAGAAGCTGTTGTTGGGCTCGTGCAGACGGGGGTTGCTCTTGCTGAGCGGGTCCGCCTGTGAGAGGCCCGTAGCGTCGAATCGCTGGACGGGGAACGTCGCAGTGTCGAACCCGGCCCCGCTCGCGTCGCTGCGGCAGAGCTGATATACCTATACCCGGTATGAGGTCAGTGTCATGTCACAACCTGACAAAGAAAAAATCAGGCTGCTGAAGCGACTCGGCCGCATTCGCGGTCAGGTGGAGGCACTTCAGCGTGCGCTGGACGGGGACGCAGGGAGTAACGCCGTCTTGCAACAGGCCACGGCCTGTCGCGGGGCACTGGACGGGTTCATTGCGGAGGTGATCGAAGACCATATCCGAGATCGGATGGTGCGTGAGAAGAACCAAGCGCGCGCGACCGCAGCAGCAGAAGAGCTGATCGGCATCGTGCACTCCTATCTAACCTAATGCCCTATGTCGCGTTGGGCGTCAGAAGCTCTCCCCGCTGGCGAGTGGCAATCCAGGAGGCACAGTTCGCTCTGTGATCATGCATTTTGCCATGATGGCGGCCATCCGACATCAGGCAAACCAGGCCACACCAAAAAAACAAAATACCGATCCGAGCGCACTCATCCGCCAGTCGATCCAGGATATCCGACGAAAAAAGCGCAGCGGCTCAAGCAGTATCGCATCGAGCCAGCCTTTGTGATTGCATGCTCGCTATGGCGACGCGCGCACCAGGCCGCCGCGCACCAAGCGCACCTCAGGCGGAGATCACAAATGCTAGTCGGCGGCGGAAGCGGAGTAAGGGCGAAGCGCGCCCGAATCGACCAACTCGCTTAACTCACGGGTCAAAGTGGCATCAGCGCCATCAAGCACATTGAAAAGCGCCCGCAGCCTGCGCTGACGACGAGAGAGCTCAAACCCCATGTAAGCAACCACGAAAACCCCCGCGACGCCAGCCAGAACGTCCGTAAGGCTCCATTGCTCGAACATGGTGCATCTCCTTTTTGATGTTTCGGTCTGTTGACGGTCGCATCATACTTTCAGCAAGTCGTTATGCGGCGTGCTACCGGCCATGATAGCGACCGCACCCCTCAGGCCCTCAAGCTGCAGCCGGTTGTGCACTTCGGCCTCGAAGTTGTCGGAAGCCTCGTGGCGTGCAAGGAAGTGGATCACCATCTGCAAAGCGCGCGTCAAAGCGTCTTCAGAGCGCAGAAGTCCCAGATGAAGGCGTAATCCATGCACTCCCAGGCCACCTCGGGAGCTCTTTACTGTGCGAAGGTCATGCACGCAGAGAATCGGGTCGCGTCCAATGAGCTCTCGATGCTTGCGCAGAACTGCCACCGAGGTCTTGCGATCGAGCCAATAGGTCGGCGTATGGCCGATCAATGTGTCGAACAGCGGGATCTGTTTGCGCAACACTCTGTGGGCTGCTTCGTTCCATCCAGTGTCGATGACGAAAACCCTGAATCGCGCCTCCGACTCCGGCTCGCTCGATCCTCGCGCAGCGTCCAGTAGTTCGGGCACCGCGACACCGCGATTTGTTTTCTTCTTACCGCTCGCCGGTGCTTCATCTCCGACTGCTTCCGTCCCGGCAGACGTCTCGGGAACGGTCGGACGTTCGTCGGTCCCAGCGGGTTCGGCGCCCGGTGCGGCGTTGGACAACTTGGTCTCTGTACCCGAGTCAGCCATCTTTGTGCTCTCCTCCAGCCAGGCCAGCTCTCACCTGAGCAGCGGCAATCACACTACACGGCCCATGGCTCATCGTTACCCGCGGTTCTCCAGACGTCACTGATTCCGCTGTACTCGAGAGGTTCCCAGCTTGCTGTGCTCTCAGCGTCGTTGTACTCGTTCTGGCGCAGCTCCAGTTCCAGAAGATGCCGCCGCTCAGCCTCGATCGCTGCTACCTTGCGCATCGGACGGATCCCGTTGGCCAGCGCCATGAGACCGGCAATATTGTTGGTCAGCACCGACATGCCGATGCCGAAGCCAAGGGTGAAGACACCCGCGATACAAATGATGTTTGGCACCAGGATCAGCGCCCAACTTATACGAACATTGCGCTCCAGTTGACGTGCCAGATCGTGCAGCTCGCACAGCTTCCCCAGACTTTGCTCCAGGAACACAACATGGGCGATGTCAGTTGCGATCGATGTTGCCCCGCGCATCGAAACCGAGACATTCGCTTGCTTCAATGCGATAGCGTCATTGATCCCATCGCCCACAAAACAGACATTGCGCCCTTCTTGCTGGAGTCTCACAACGTATTGGGCCTTGTCGTTTGGCAGCACTTGCGCGAAATACCGGTCAACTCTCAACTCCTCCGCCAGCCGGCGAGTCGGCGTCTCATGGTCGCCGGAAATGATCGCTATGTGCCTGATCCCGGCGGCTCGCAGGCCTGCAATAATCTCCGGCACCTCCGGCCGTACCGACGCTCGCAGCTCAAGGGCGCCGCCGAGCCGGTCATCGACCGCGACCATGACCATGCTGTGCCCTTCCAGGTGCACACGTTCCAGCGCTGCCTGAATCTCCCCGGTGAGATCCAGCCCCTCCATCTCGATAAACCTGCGACTTCCCACACGCACCCTGCGGCCGTTGACCCCGACAGTGATGCCGTAGCCAACTTTGTATTGGCTGTCGTCGGTAATCGGCAGATCCAGTCGTGCTTCGGCGGCACGACGCAGGATCGCGCGTGCGATTGGATGATGGAACCTCCGCTCGGCTGCCGCTGCGAACAATAGAATGTCGTCGGCCGAGAAGCCGTTGGTGGGAACGATCCGCCCAACTTCAGGCTGCTCGTCCGTCAGTGTGCCGGTCTTGTCGAACAGCACGGTATCGACCTCACACAATTGGTCGAGAGCACGACCATCCTTCACCAGAATGCCACGCTGGGCGCAGAGTGCGAGTGTTGACAGCATCGCCAAAGGTGCAGCGATTCTGATACCCGTTCCCATATCACTATTGAGTACCGCAGCGGCACCCTGCGGCCCCATTGTAGCCAGAGCTATCCCGCCCAACGCCAGCGTGGGCACGACCGCCTTATCGGCGAGCCGTTCGCCCCTGTGCTGTGATGCCAGCTTGTAACCTGCCGTGTCTTGCAGGATCTGCCCTATCTTCGCGGTTGCGGTGTCGCTCCCGGACTTCTCGACCGACACGCAGATCTTTCCGGCCACCATAAGCGTCGAAGCGAAGACTTGGTCGCCAACGCCTTTCTCTGCCGGCATCGCTTCGCCTGTAAGCGATTGCTGGTCGATCATTGCAAGGCCATCGACGATGATCCCATCCACCGGCACCACTTCGCCCGTGTGGACCACCACGATGTCGTCCCTCATCAACTTTTCAACTGAAATCTCTATTTCCTGGCTTTCCCGTAGCAGCCAGCAGAAGCGTGGCTGTTTGCCGAAGGCGCCAAGCAGCATCTTCTTGGAATTGTCCTCAGTGTGTCGCACGAGGTAGCGCCCAAACGCGAGGCACCAGGCCATCATAGCGCCGGGTAGAATCTGGCCCGTCCCCAGGCAGGCCAGAATGACAACGGAATCCAGCACATCGACGCCTAACCGGCGTTCCCGGGTGAGTACGCGCCAAGCGCGCTTGAAGCTGGGCAGTGCTGTATACAGGAGCAGTGCGCCAGCGACCGGCAACACCGCCGGCACCGCGAACTGCGCAAGCGCGGCGATCGGCACCGAAACCGTCGCGATCGCGATATCACGGTTGACCTTATCCAATTGCGGCTGATCCTCGCTGCCGGCCAGCGCGGCATCAAGGATCTCGATCAACTGTGCAACGTTGATCCGGCGCGGGTCATAATCGATATCGACCCGGGATTGCATCGCCAAACTGACGTTACGGTGGACTCCAAATATGCCTACCAATTCGCGGTCGATCGCGTGGCACAGCGTGCTCTTGCGGTAGAGAACGGGATTGGTCAACTGGAGCGACCCGAGCTTGTCACGTTCCACCCGCCAACCGGTCACACGATCCGCATAGCGGAGGTAGCGCACGACACCATACCGGTCGCGTGCTGTGGCTGCGGGCGCGACAGCCAAGCGACGATTGTCGTCTGTGCTTTTGCCACTCAGGAGGTCGGCGAGTCGCCGCAGCAGGCGACGATGGTCATGCCGCGCACCGTCGAAACACAGATCTGCCGCGGGCGTGGATCCCGGCTGAAGGACAACGGACTCAATCTCGGGTGCCAGCAAAGCACGGCGCAGGAAGTGTTGGCACAGTGCTTCGTCGGGCTCCGAGAACAGGCTCGCGCTCACCACCCGGATGACGCCGGACCGCGGCAGCACGATCTTTACGTCGATCGTCGCGACGAGGGGCGCGTGATCCATGGAGCAAACCCGCGGGTTCTATCCGCCGCGTCGCAGGGCGCCGCGGGCTGCCGTGCCACCATCGTGGAAGCCGTGCATGACGGCGTTCTCCCCGGGCAGTGAGTGCACCACAAATAGAGCTGCATAGACGACGCCGTAGGAGAGCACATAGGAGGTGCTGTACAGCGCGCGCGATACAGACCGCAGCGCAAACGGGCCCGCGTCGCTGACCGCTGCACCGAAGCCCGCGGCATGCCCGACAGCCGTCGACGCAGCATCGCGCATCGCCGCTGCGGTTGCGTTCATCGCCGATTGGGTCGACCGGTCGTCGGCCGAGGCGACATTTTCGTCGACCGTTGTGCTGGCCACATTCAAGATACTTCTCCTCTAAGGCCAGTCGAACCACGTCCGGATACGCGTTGCATCCGCTTCCTACTCAATTGTCGTCCGCACCGAGGCAGAATCGCCTGGTCCGTTCATGCTGCCACGGACGGGCGTGCGCCCGCAGGGAATGCGAAGTGCAATATGCGTCACAGCAGTCGGCCCCTAATGCACGCTTAGTTGCCACTGACCATCCCCTGCAGTGCACCCAACAGCCCGAATCCGCAGGTCACCGCGGTGAGGCAAATCGTCAGACCCAGATACCAGCCGCGCAGGCGCAAGCGGAGAGGTAGACAGGTTGCCGCGAGCACGATCAAGAAAGTCATTACGACAGGGAGCAAGAAAACATTGACAACCTGCGCCAAAATATTGAGCCAGATGAGGTTCGGGCTTAACAGGACCAGCGCTGCGGCAGAGATCACTCCTGCCACGTAGATAAG
>Ga0123356_10006973_pt1 | contig 11341 bp, 11 predicted proteins | sample TergutEmb28metaG_2_FD_92546 | JGI IMG/M metagenome (GOLD analysis project Ga0123356, IMG submission 92546) | Embiratermes neotenicus P3 segment gut microbial communities from Petit-Saut dam, French Guiana - Emb289 P3 | ecosystem: Host-associated > Arthropoda: Insects > Digestive system > Gut ... | reverse complement strand
TTTTGCCACTTCAATACCGGCTGCGTAGAACTCCATTGCTTTCGGGTTATCTCCGAGAACCAAAGCCAGTTCTCCCAATATCGCACATAAACGTATTTTGTCGTCAACAGACATTCCGCTTGCACCTTGTTCAAAATATTGTGTGTAATAATGATTTGCCTGCTTTGCAGCTTCTTTTGCAAAATCCTTACTGCCTTGATCTGAGTAAAGCCAATAAAGCCGTATCCATGAGTTTGCAAATCGAAGAGCGTCTCCGGATGTTCTCTTCAAGCAATCAATATTGAGGTAATAACTGAGAATTGCTTCATCTACAGTACGGTTCGTGCTTCTGTCATAACCTTTAAACTTTTCAACATTTTCGAATTGATTTCCGGAGTATTTTGGCGGTTCGAGAGTTTTACGCGGAATTCCAAAATAGGAATATGTATCTGTATAATTGCAATTTGAACACACTGTGTTTGTATACAGTAAAATATCTAAGTCACTATAAAACACACGCCCATCGAGTCTTTCTTGTTTCTTGCCAAGCAACCCGTACTTCGGAATATTTATGGTTAAGGATGTAAAACAATACGGACATGAAACATTAAGCACACGAAACGTATCTTTATTATCTTTAAGGTCTGTTTTGTTATATTTCGTATATCCTTCAGGTAGCAGTTTTAAAGCTCCTTTAACGGGATCCTTAACTTCCTGCGGAGCAGCAGGAGATACAACATCACCGGCAAGAATGTCATTCATTTGTCTTACATACTCAGCCAGTATTGTCAGATTGCGTAAAATGTGGTTTGAATCCTTGCGCTGTGCATCAGTAAGCACGGCAGGAAGGTCGGGAGCTGTTTTACCGGCATCGCGCACTGCATTGGCTGTTGAAGCTGCCCGGTTTCTGAGAGTATTTAATATAGATGTAGTAATTTTCGGTGCCTTGTCGAGAAGTTGCATAAATCCGGGCTTGCGGATTTTAACTGCAACAGCATCATCCTCTGCTATGACTGTCGCACTACGTACAGAGCCGTCGATAATCGCCATTTCGCCGAAAAATGATCCTTGCTTTATACCTGCAACACGAAGCGGAAACCCGGTGAAAGAGTCTATATATACACCAAAAACTCCTTTGAGCACAACATACATCTCGTCGCCTGCTTCATGTTGAGAAAAAACAGTTTGGTTTTTTGTAAACTGTTCTTTTACTCCCAAACTGTTAAGAAGTTCAACTTCGTTCAAAATCGTTTCCTCCCGATGCGTTTTATTAGCTTGTTTTCTATAACAATTATAGCACATATTATGATATTGTATAGAGTAATAATAGTTGTAATTTACACCTCTTTTTACACAAAACTAAAATATATTTACAAAATCACTAAAGTCTGAGAAAATAATACCGATAAACTGAGTAAGGCGTATTTTCCGTATTAGCAGAAGGAGCGCTAATACAACGCAGTTGTTTCAAAAAGAAACACAGAAAAATAAAAAGTGGAGGGATCCAGAAATGAAAACAGGAAACGTAGGAAACACAAGCGCATACGAGAACTACCAAAAAGTTCACAATCCACCCGCAAAAGTGTTTGATCAAACCACTGCCGACATGTTTAAGGCACCGGTAGATTCTTACACACCAACCGTCAAGGGTGCAGCAGACCCGGCAACAATTCAAAGCCTTTGGGCTGAAACAAATCACATGGGCGATGCAGTCAGAAAACTGATTGCATCGGCACTTGGCGTTAATGACGCAAACGGTCAAGGCTTCTGGGCTCTGAGATCAGGCAATTTTAAACTCAGTGAAGCAGACAGAGCACAAGCACAGCAGCTTATCAGCGAAGACGGTTTCTTCGGTGTAAAGCAAACAACCGACCGTATCATGAATTTTGCAAGAGCAATGGTTGGAGAAGGTGCAAGTGATGCACAAATCGAAACCATGCGCAAAGCAGTTCAAAAAGGTTTTGACGAAGTTGCAAGAATGTTCGGCGGATTTGACAAGCTTCCCGATGTCACAAAGCAAACACACACAGCAATCATGAAAGAATTTGATGACTGGAAAGCAGGAAACGCAAAATAAAAGTTAATTATTAAAGCAGAGCCGGGGTTGCCCTCAGCTCTGCTTTTGTTGCGGTTATTATACTGTGACTACCTCTCATTTGCTCGTGATTCGAGCAATTTTTCATATGCAATACGTCTTTCCGAGCCGGCAATAGCAAGTGCCATCATGTCAGCAAGAGAGGAAGCATAGCTTTGTTCTTCTAATGTCCATTCGCGTCCGTCCGGGTACATATCGCAACGGTTTTGCTCAATACTTATAACTCCGTACAGCTTGCCGCTTGCATATACCGGAGCTTCAAGATAAGCACAAAGCCCTACATTGTATTGATCATTTACTTCGTAATCATATGCACTAATATTTCCTGTAACTATTAATCTTTGCGTTTTAAGCTTTCCTGCATACTTCGGGTCATTGTCCATACTATAATCTTCTGCTATAGAATGCTTACCTGTCTCAGCAACATAATATGAAATGTTGTTTAACGCACTTTCATCAGCAGCAAGCCGCCACACACCCGAGCTGCGTACATTTAGAGTTGTACATCCTTCCTGTGCTATAAACATGGCTGCAGCTTCCAAATCCCCCACTGTAAGAGCAGATGAACGGGTGATTCTTACAAGCGATTCATTAAGCAGCCTGGTATATTCATAACTGTCCTCTGCTGCTTTTTCTCTTTCTTTATATTCTGTAATATCACGCGCAACGCCCAACACTCCGGAAATTTCGCCGTCAGCCCAAACAGGTATTCTGATTGTATCAAAAGTACGTGCAACACCTTTTGTGTCCACTATGTATTCTTCACGCGCAATTATTTGCCTTCCGTTTATAACTTTAATATTCCAATTACTAAATTCTTCGGCATAATCTCCATGCCATACTTCATCGGCTGTTTTGCCGATTACATTTTCCCGTTTTAAACCAAATACTTCAAGCATAGCATTATTGATATGTGTAAATTGCAAATCTGAGTTCTTCGCATAAAACATATCGGGAATTGTATCCAGTAGTGCCGAGAGTATATTTTCTTGTAATGATTGATTATCCATGCTTATATATTAAGCTATGATATTTTACAACGCAAGAAGAAAATGCAAATATATTGAAAATTTGCTTCAATAAGTTGTAAATCAACTAATATATTGACATATTTTATTATTATATGGTAATATTGCAGCGCAATTGAATAATTTACATTCAGTACGGTATGTGGACGAGCAATCTGCTGTAGTAAAAGAAATGCAATGTATTTTCATCTAAAATACATATATACTTTTACAAGGAGTAGAGAAATGAGAAAGAAATTTTCGCTCGCAACTGCCGTTTTAGTTATTTTATGCATTAGTATGTTGGTGCTCACTGCTTGCAGCAAAGAATCCGGCACAGGCACAATCACCCTTGCTACCACAACAAGCACATATGATTCGGGTTTACTCGATTTTATTCTTCCGGTATTTGAAGAAGAAACCGGCTGGGAAATCCGGGTTATATCGGTCGGCACCGGAGCCGCAATGCAGCTTGGCCGTGACGGTGAAGCTGATGTCCTGCTTGTGCACGCGCGCTCTCAGGAGGATGCATTTGTTGCAGACGGATATGCCGAGGCGCGTTTTGATGTCATGTATAACGACTTTGTAGTGGTAGGTCCGTCAGACGGGTCAATTGCACATAACATAAGCATAACACAAACATTTACAGCTATCTTTGACTCAAATTTACTGTTTATATCACGGGGTGATGAGTCAGGTACTCATACAAGAGAGCTGTCACTTTGGAGTAAATTAGATCTCGAGCCTCATGATAACTCCGGTTATCGCGAAGCTGCAGACGGCATGGGGGCTACTCTTGCGATGGCTGCTGAGTTGGAAGCTTATACACTCGCTGACCGTGCAACATGGCTTGCTTACCCGACAAGAGGTAATCTTGTTATTGTATGCGAAAATGACCCCGATTTACTTAATCCTTACGGTGTTATTGTTGTATCTTCCACACTAGAGCCTGTTGGTGCTCAAAAATTCGTAGACTGGATAAGAAGTGCCAAGACACAGGAGTTAATACGCAGTTTTGGTATCGAAGAATACGGACAGTCTCTCTTTTTCCCGGATGTAAAATAAATGTTTGATTTTTTAAGCCTTGAGACAATTCAAATAATTTGGCTTACGCTGCGGATGACGCTACTGTCCACCGCTATTAGTGCAATCATCGGAGTACCGTTTGGTTTGTGGTTAAACCGTGTCAGCTTTCCGGGTAAGCATATAATTGTGCTTTTTAACCGTTCACTTATGGCAGCGCCTCCGGTTGTTGTAGGACTCTTAGCATATATTCTTTTGATGCGTGACGGACCGCTTGGATTTTTAAGCCGTCTTTTTACCTTCGAAGGAATGGTGTTTGCTCAAGTATTACTTCTGACACCGATTATCAGCGGCATTGTGTATACTACAGCGCAGCGCAACGCTGCAAACATCCGCACTTATGCAAAAACAATGGGAGCCAATAAACGCCAAACTTTACTATTACTAATCCGCGAATTAAGTAATGATATATATTTTGCGACAATCACCGGCTTTGGCCGCGCTATGAGCGAGGTCGGCGCTGTTATGGTTGTCGGCGGAAATATCCGCCATCATACACGGGTAATGACAACGACTATATCTATGCTGCGTAACAGAGGCGAAATTAACGTAGCGATATTTATGGGAATTGTCCTTTTAATTGTAGCACTTGCTGTGCAGATTATCGCAGGACTTTTACGGAAAAGAGAGCTGAGACAAGATGAAAATTTTTAAGCTTAAAAAAGATTTTGAAAAATTTTCTTTGAACATAGATAGCCTTACTGTGCCCGAGGGTAGTATATATGGCATTATAGGCTCAAACGGCTGCGGTAAAACTACTGTAATGAAGCTTATGGCGGGAATACTGCCACCCGACAGCGGACTTATTGACCACGAAGGGCTTACAGCCCGCGAAATCACCATGATATTTCGCAAACCTTATCTTATGCATGAGAGTGTACTGAAAAATATTCTCTATCCGTTAAAAATACGGAAACTCAAACCCGATATGCAATATATAGAACACTTACTTGAGTTGTCGGGATTAAAAGAGCTACGTGATGAATATGCACTTACACTTTCCGGCGGAGAACAGCAAAAGCTCTCTCTTATCAGAGCAGTTGTGTTTTCTCCGAAACTGATATTTATAGACGAAGGTTTTTCTAACATGGACATAGAAAGTGTTACAGTATTTGAAAACTTAATTTTGGAAATGCAAAAGAGAGAAAAGATAACATGGGTAATCACAAGTCATCAGTTATCTGTTATTAAACGTCTTTGTGACCGGGTATTTTTTATGCACAACGGCGAAATCAAAGCACAAGGCACTACTGATGAAATTTTACAATCACCAGAGTTACCTGAACTCAAACAATATTTACAGCATGTGTAATTCCGAATAGTGTAAATGTCGTATCGATAGCGCAACCACATACGTATTTACACTATGAGGAATATTTGGTATTATGTTTAAAAGGAGATAAAGCTTTATGAACATTCTTATTAAAGATATACTTGCTGTACTGCCAAATGATAATGGAAAAGGACTTAATGCAAAGACGTGCAGCGTCTATATCAAAGACGGATTAATAGCGTCAATTGACACCGCACCCGATAACTTTAAACCGGATAAAACCATAATCGGCACCGGCAAAATGCTGATGCCGGGTTTTGTTAATGCACATACACATGCAACAATGTCAATTCTCCGTAACTGTGCCGACGACTTATTGTTTGACGAGTGGCTCTTTAGCCGAATTATGCCGCTGGAAGATAAAATGACCGGCGAAGATAATTACTGGGGTACTACACTTGCTATCATGGAAATGCTACGCACAGGTACAACTTCGTATATCGATATGTATTACTTCCTTGATGACCTCGCACGCGCTGTCGATGATACAGGCATTCGCGCTGTGCTCTCACGCGGGCTTATCGGCAACGCCGAAGACCCAAGTGCCGGTGAGGTGCGTTTAAATGAAGCAATCGAAGCATATGAAAAATGGAACCATCATGAGCGCATAAGCTTTATGCTTGCTCCTCACGCACCATATACATGCGATGAAGGCTTCCAGCGCGAGGTTGCCGGAGAGGCTAAACGCTTGGGGCTTCCAATCAATACACATATCTCGGAAGGACTTGTTGAAATAGACACAATCCGTGAAAAATACGGCTCGACATCTGTCGAACTCATGGACAGATGCGGACTGCTTACAGATACAACCTTTGCCGCTCACTGCGTGCAGGTTACAGACAGTGATATAGCAATTTTAGCCGAGCGTGGTGTCACAGTAGCAACAAATCCTGTCAGTAACCTTAAGCTTGCAAACGGAGTAGCTCCGATTCCAAAGATGCTAAAAGCGGGTGTGAAGGTAGCGCTCGGAACTGACGGCGCTTCAAGTAACAACACGCTTAACATGTTCCGTGAGCTGACTATGCTCTCCATCATCCATAAAGGTATCAACCATGACTGCCTTGCAGTCACAGCCGAGGAAGGTCTTATAATTGCAACAAAAGGCGGAGCTCCGGCGACAGGTCATAAAAATCTCGGCGAAATAAAACCGGGTTATATTGCTGACCTTGTCATAATAGACCTTGATACACCAAACATGCAGCCTGTTAACAATCCGATATCTGCACTCGCATACTCAGCAAATGGCAGCGAGGTTGAAACAGTAATGGTCGGCGGTCGTATTTTGCTCGAAAATAAAGAGTTTCTGACTATTGACTCCGATAAAGTATACTATGAAATATCAAAGATATGTGAAAGGATAGGAACAAGATGAAAGTTACTTCTAAAACAGCAGGAAAAGATTTAGGATTTGCTGTCGCTGCAGAAACAGCACAAACTTCAGGAAAAGGTATCAGACATACAAGTCAGGTTCGCGACATGTCACTTGCACCATCGGGCGAGAGAAAAATCGCATGGGCATGGCGTAATATGCCGCTTTTGCAAACTATCAGAAAGGAATTCGAAAAAACGAAACCTTTTGAAGGTTTAAAAATTACTCTGGCAATACATATGGAAGCAAAAACAGCATGTCTTTGCCGCACACTTGCAGCAGGTGGTGCTATTATGAGCGCAGCAGGCTGTAACCCGCTTTCAACACAAGATGACATTGCGGCTGCACTTGCCACCGGCACAAAAAACTCACCGCCAATATCAGTTTTTGCTTGGCATAACTGCACTGCTGAAGAGTATGAAGAGCATATGACAAAGGCTCTCGAATCAGGACCGAATATTATCATTGATGACGGTGGAGACCTTATCAATATTATGCATACCAAACTAAAGCACATGATTCCCGACGTGCTTGGCGGTTGCGAAGAGACAACTACCGGTATTATGCGTCTGTTTTCAATGGCAAATGACAAGTCTCTGAAATTCCCTATGGTGGCTGTTAATAACGCACAGTGTAAGTATCTTTTCGACAATAGATACGGCACAGGTCAATCTGTTTGGGACGGTATCAACCGCACAACCAATCTTGTTGTTGCGGGCAAGGATGTTGTTATCGCCGGTTACGGTTGGTGCGGTAAGGGCATTGCTATGCGCGCAAAAGGGTTCGGAGCCAGAGTTATAGTTACGGAAATCGACCCTGTCAAAGCACTCGAGGCTATGATGGACGGTTATGAGGTCATGCCTATGGACGAAGCTGTTAAATACGGCGATTTATATATCACTGCTACCGGTTGCTCAGGTGTTATTACCGAAAAGCACTTCTCAAAAATGAAAGACGGAGCTATCATGTGTAATGCCGGCCACTTTAATGTCGAGGTTGATGTTGATTGGCTCGACAGCAACACCGAAAGAGCCGAGCATAAACCAAACATAATGGGTTATACCCTTTCAAATGGAAACAAAGTATTTGTTATTGCAGAAGGCCGCCTTGTAAATCTGGCTTCCGGTGACGGCCATCCCGTTGAAATCATGGATATGAGTTTTGCAATTCAGGCACTCTCTGCAGAGTATGTCGCAAAAAATCATAAAAAATTAGAACCGGGTGTAATAGCGGTTCCAAAAGCAATAGATCAGGATGTTGCGTTTAGAAAACTCGAAGCCTGCGGTCTTTCAATAGATGAACTGACTCCCGAACAGGCTAAATATTTACTCAGCTGGGACATTGAGTCAGGAACGTAAGCATCTCGCCAAAATCCATCCAGTAATAATCGCTTAGTTTCTTAATTTCTTCCATGTGGTCGAGTGATGATTTATCATAAAGTCCTGCGACGATAAAACTTTCCTTCTTTGCAGTTGTGACTGCGTACAGAGCATCTTCAACCACAAGTGTTTCATGAACATCAGTACCCATGTAATCGGCAGCTTGGATAAATATATCCGGGCTGCTTTTACTTACACCGACTTCTTCACAAGTAAATACTCTGCTAATGTACTTTAATAAATTCAAACGTTCTATAGCAGGACCTATAAGTTCTCTTTCTGTTGCTGTTGCGATACACATTTTTATGCCTTTATTATGCAGCATCTCCAGCACTTCCATAACACCGGGTTTCAGCGGGATTGAGTTTCGGTATTTTTCGCCGATTAGTGCGTTTCTGCCGGATATAATTTCATCAACTGTTTGCTTAACACCATACTCTTCCTGAAAGTATATTGCTTCTTCAACACTGCTCATTGCGCGGAGCACTTCGGCAAGTCCCGGTTTTGCCTCTGCTCCCATGCTTCTTAAATATTCAATTTCAAACTCGACCCAAATATTCATCGAGTCAAGCAAAGTACCGTCAAAATCAAAAATTACACCTTTGATATTTTTCATGTCTGTAATGTTACCTTTTTGCAATATTATCCCACATTATAACTAAAACTCCGTGTTTAACCTCTATCGAAGCATCAGTGCCTGTAAACTCATTACTGATGCCTATCGGGTTTATGTTTGTAAGAGTCGCATTATCCAGCGGATATTTAAACCCTTTTATTGTTACACCTTTTGCTTTTTCACTTTTGCAAAAAACAGAAATTATATTGCCTGCGACTACTTTATCCGATGTAAATTTATATGTACTGTTTTTGATTGCAGTTATGCACGCATCGTTACTGTATAGTTTTCCTATTGCGCCGTGTTCTGTAAGATAAGCAAGGGTTTGGATGTTTGAAAATGTATGATCAATTCTGCCTCCAAGCCCGCCGTTTATTGTGAAACGTGTAAAACCCAAAAGTAAACCAAGCTTTACAGCAAGCATCATATCTGTATCGTCTTTTTCTACGCTGCTGCGGATTACATTTGGGTGCTCGGGCACAAAGCCGAGTGAATCGAAATCACCGATTATAACATCAGGGGTGATATTACGTGATGTTAGCGCAGTATACCCTGCATCTGCAGCTATAATATAATCTTCCGGCTTTGGCAGGGCAGTTTCGCAAAAATCCCCCGCTCCTGCGATATAACAACGATTCTTTTCCATAAACCCCACTCTTTCTTTGCTTTATTGATAATGTTATAATAAAGAGCACTTACATCGCGGATACTAATCCAGCGGTTTCCGTTCGCTTTTTTCTACAAGTATAAAAAGCTCAGGTAAACCGGTATTAGTATCCCCTCACGGCTTTTTTATTATATCATTATTTTTTAAATAGAGTGTTGACAGATAGGATACAATGTGTTACAATTTAGTTACAATTTTATTGGAGGGTATTGCAAATGCCTGCAAACACTAAGGAAAAGACATTAGACTATAAAGGTCACCCCTTAAGACGGAAGGATGACATAATATACTACGGCAGTATGGCTGATAAGTATATTATCATGCTTCAAATAACAGAAGCAAAGGCATTTGAAGACCTTAATCTTGCTACACGTGTATCTGTTCAGCTTCAATACACAGACCCTGAACTCAAATCACGTGACAGAGTTGTAAAAAAGAGTGAAAAAACCAGTTTCTTTGAAGCGATTGATGTTGCTGCTGTTTGGCTTGACAGAGCATTAGCATCAGGATAACAATATTAACTTCACGAATATGAGGTTTTACTTATGAAGATTATAAACAAAATAGTTGTAACAGTACTTCTAATATCAATTGCGGCTACAATGTTGCCTTTGACAGTAGGTGCAACCAGCCGTACAATTGCATGGGGCGCAGCAAATGCAGTAGGCGACGGTGTTCGTATACGCTCCGGCGCAGGACTGAGTCATGATATTTTAGCAAGTGCAAAACGTGGTGAAGCAATTGTAATTATTGAGCGTACCAACACAGAGTGGTATCGTGTTAACTACAATGGCACTATCGGTTTTGTCAGTGTTCCCCTGCTTGAAAGACCCCGCCAAATTGCAGATTTCACCGCAAGCGGTAAAATTTCTGGCGATAGAGTTAACGTACGCGAAAGACCGGATATTACTACTACAGTTCTCGGCACTTATGTACAAGACACGGTTATGAACATAGTAGGGCTCAATAACGGCTGGTATAAAGTAAGACATGACGGAAAAGTAGGATATGTCAGAAGTGATTTTATGACTCTTACATCCTTATCATCAACATCTTCATCTTCATCCGGCAGCTCATCCTCCGGCGGAGGTAGCACTCGCGTAGTACCATCAGCTCCTGCTCCCGACCCCAATATAGAGCTTGGCAGGCAGATTGCAGATTACGCTGTTCTCTTTGAAGGTACAAGATATGTCCGCGGTGGTGCTTCTCCATCAGGATTTGACTGTTCGGGATTAGTATCTTATGTCTATGCCCAGTTTGGCATAAGGCTTACACGCAACTCGGCCGGTCAGTACAGAGATAACGGCACACATATAAACAGGTCCGATCTCTCCCCCGGCGATCTTATCTTTACTTCAGCAAACGGCCGTGTAGTAGACCATGTTGCTCTTTACATCGGTGATAACAAAATCGTACATTCATCCAGCTCAAATGGTGGCGTTATAATCAGTGACCTCAGTCATAACTATTACACAAGAACCTGGTTCGGCGCTAAGCGTATAGTGTAGGTTAGTTACCGGAATAATTTAGTCTAAAATCAAAAAAAGCACGTAAGTGCTTTTTTTGTGCGCGCTGAGGAACTCGAATCCCCGACCACCTGCACGTCAAGCAGGTGCTCTACCAGCTGAGCTAAGCGCGCATATTAAATTTCAATTGTCATTTTACAATAATTTTAATAAATCTGTCAATATGCTTGTCACACATGACAGTGTCAAGTTTTTGTAGGATATTTTACGCACAAGAAAAAAGCAGTTATGCATAGAGTTTAAGAAGTTTCTGAGTACCAGTAACTTTTCCGGTAATTGGAAGAGTG
>Ga0123356_10006972_pt1 | contig 11342 bp, 11 predicted proteins | sample TergutEmb28metaG_2_FD_92546 | JGI IMG/M metagenome (GOLD analysis project Ga0123356, IMG submission 92546) | Embiratermes neotenicus P3 segment gut microbial communities from Petit-Saut dam, French Guiana - Emb289 P3 | ecosystem: Host-associated > Arthropoda: Insects > Digestive system > Gut ... | reverse complement strand
CTTCTTCAGGCGTTCTTCAAAATCACCACGGTAGCGCGAACCGGCCACCAAAGCGCCCAGGTCAAGGGTGTAGAGCTGCTTGTCCTTCAGGGTTTCTGGCACGTCCCCGCGCACAATGTCTTGGGCTAGGCCTTCTACTATGGCGGTTTTGCCCACGCCTGGCTCGCCTATCAGGACGGGATTGTTCTTGGTGCGGCGCGACAGCACCTGCATTACCCGCTCAATTTCTTTCTCGCGGCCAATTACCGGGTCCAGCTTGCCTTCACGGGCGGCACCGGTCAGGTTGCGGCCGTACTGGTCCAGGACTGCCGAACCAGGGGTCTGGTTTTCCGATGGCGCGGTGCCAGCCATCTGTTCGCGGCCCTGATAGCCGGACAACAGTTCAATCACCTGTTGGCGCACCCGGCCAAGGTCGGCTCCAAGCTTGATCAAAACGCGCGCGGCCACACCCTCGCCCTCGCGGATCAAGCCCAGCAATATGTGTTCGGTGCCAATGTAGTTGTGACCCAGCTGCAGTGCCTCCCGCAGGGTCAGCTCCAGAACTCGCTTGGCCCGGGGGGTGAAGGGGATGTGGGATCCGGCCGGTGTCTGCTGCCCCTCGCCAATGATCTCTTGGACCTGGGCCCGCACGGCTTCTAGGGAAATGCCCATAGATTCCAGGGCCTTGGCGGCAACGCCCTCGCCCTCGTGGATCAAGCCCAGCAAAATGTGTTCGGTGCCGAGGTAGTTGTGGTTCAGCAGCCTGGCCTCTTCTTGGGCCAGCACAATCACTCTTCGTGCTCGGTCAGTAAATCGCTCAAACATTGTGCTCCCCACTTGGGTAACCCCACCCGGTGGTTGATGGATGGGACTGACATCCAGTTCTTTAACTTAGCCCGGCCCAAGGGGCCAACTAGCCCGTTTTCGCCCAGGGCGCAGCCTTGACTGGCCGGTCCAGCCGCTGGCCGGTCCACCTGGCACCTGCCCGCTGATGCTTGAAGAAGGATAGTGGCACCTGCCCGCTCACCAGCGGCAACACTGGCGGATGTCAGATCCTTTCGGGCGTGCGGCGGCGGGCTGGGGCTAAGTGTCGACTATGACGGTCACTGGGCCATCGCCCACCAATTCGACCTGCATGTCAGCGCCAAAGACGCCTTGGCCAACGGGTAAGCCGCGCTCAGTCAGCAGCTGGGCCACACGTGAAACCAATGGTTCGGCCACCGCGCTGGAAGCGGCGGCCGACCAGGACGGCCGCCGGCCTTTCTTCGTGTGACCGTACAAAGTGAACTGGCTAACCACCAAGACCGGTGCCCTAAGGTCTCCAGCCGATTGGTCCTCCCGCATGATCCTGAGCTCCGCGATCTTGCGCGCCATTGTTTGAGCCTGGCCTTCGGCATCGTCATGTGTCACCGCCAACAAAACCACCAGGCCAGGGCCCTCAAAACCGGCAACCCGGCGCCCTTGCACGGTGACCTGGGCGCCCAGCGCCCGTTGAATCACGGCACGCAACTCACCAACCACCTGACTGCTGACGCGGCGGACGGCGCCGGCGGTAGCCAGCCACCACCGGGCGGACACTAGCCAAGAAGACGCCGGCCACCACAACAGCCGCAATGGTCAGAATGTTGCCGAAGCCCCAACCCAAGCCCACCAATGGCAAACCGCACAAGCCAACGAAGGCTGCTCCGCCCGTCAGAGCGACCCACCGAGCTTTAGTCTGCTTGCCGGCAGCCAGATACGCCCTGGCTGGGGCCTTGACCGCCACCGCGAACGCCCACACCTCGACCACAAAGGCCGCCACCCCAACAGCCACGAAGACCCAGGCAACGGCCGAATTGATAGCCGGAATCATGGCCCTACCCTATGGGTTGTAGCGGCAGCACGGTCAGCCCCTGAGCGGCTGCTGCCAGGCGAATCGGCTTGTCCCAGCTGGCCATAATCACAGCGGGGCCGAACCCGGTGGCTGAGGCCACTTGGATGGCGTCGCCGCCACGCAGCGGGTAGTGGTCTATCAGCTGGGCCGCTTGGCCGCTGACGGCTGGTGACAGCTCCACCTTGTACAGCGCCGGCCACAAGGTGGCCCAGTTGTCCAAGGCTTGGCGCCACTGCTCATGGTCCAACAGACCGGCCCGCAGACCGGCCGCCAAGGCGCCGCGGCCTTCAGCATCGGTGATCCGGCTGGCCAGGACGGCGCTGGCGCCGTCCCACAGGCGAGTGGCCAATTGGGAACCGACTTCCGGCAAACAGAGGTTGAGCAGAGCCGAGGTGTCAAAGAAAACCAGCGACATTGTCTCTTGGCTCCTATCGCCGCAGGCGCTTGAGCAGACCGGAAATGGCCGAATCAGACCCACGCTTGGAGCCGACTAGGTCCGGGGCAGGTGGGCGGGCGGAGGCGGGCGAGGTGATCAGGCCTTCGCGCTCCAGTTGTTCCAGCAGTCCAGCCCCTTCAACACCCACCAACCTGGCAATGGGCACCCCACGTTCGGTCACCACAATGTCTTGGCCCTCTTTGGCCTTAGCCAGGTAGTCCTTGAGCTGGGCACGTAGCTGACTGACTGAAACTTCCATGTGTCAACCCTACGCCGTGATGCCGGGCGGATACTGCCGGGTTGGACTGGCCAACCCGGCTTGGTGGCCTGGCTGAGGTACCTGCCTCAAGCCGACTGGCCGCACCAGGGTTGCCCTGAGCTTGTTGACTGGCGCAACAAGTTGGGAGGGTTAGTTGCAGTTCGTTGATATGTGTCTAAATGTGTCTATGCGGGTTCGGTGTGGTGCTGTTAGAGGCGTGGTCAAGTCTGTTGCTACTGGTAGGGCAGCGCAGATGCTAGGTGTGTCTGTGTCTGCCTTGCGGCGGTGGGATGCTGACGGCAGGTTGGTCCCTGAGCGCACGCCCGCTGGGCGGCGGCGGTGCCGGGTCAGCGATGTGGCCACGTTCAACCCGCTTGGCATCAACTCCCGGGCGCTCACCGGTTAGACAGTCGCCTACGCTCGGGTGTCGTCCCATGATCAACGGGCCGACCTAGAGCGGCAGCGCAAGGTGTTGGAAATGTATTGCGCTGCTCATGGCTGGGAGCACGAGGTGATTGCTGATCTTGGTTCGGGGATGAACTACCAGAAGAAGGGACTGGTCGCCTTGCTTGACCAGTTTGTGGATGGCCAGGTTGGGCGGCTGGTGTTGACGCACATGGATCGCCTGTTGCGGTTCGGCGCGGAGTTGGTGTTCGCGGTGTGAGAGGCCAAGGGCGTTGAGGTGGTCTCCATCAACCAGGGTGATGACCGCTCGTTCGAGGAAGAACTAGCCAGCGATATGCTGGAGATTGTGGCCGTGTGTTCTGCCCGGATGTATGGGGCGCGGTCGGACAAAAACAGGAAGCTGGTTCACGGGGTGGGTAGGGCGGTGGCTGATGGTGTTGCAGGTGGTGAGCCTGTCAGTGGTGGCCCTTAGAGTGGGTTTTGCTTCTAGCAGGCCATTAGGGAGGTGGGTGGGTTGCACCGGACGCATAAGGTCGCCCTTGATCTGAACAACGTTCAAGCCGGTTACATGGCCCGTGCGGTTGGGACCAGCCGGTTTGCTTACAACTGGGCGTTGGCTTGGTGGAATGACGTCTACCGCCAATGGCGAGTGGACCCCACTTCCTGTGACCGTCCGAATGAGGCCCGCGCCCGCCTGCACTTGAACATGTCTAAAGCTGAGGATTTTCCTTGGATGAGCCAGGTCACGAAATGTGCTCCCCAGGAAGCTATCCGTGATCTGGGGCGGGCATTCTCCAACTTTTTTGAGGGCCGGGCTGGGTATCCCAAACACCACAAGAAAGGCGCACGGGATTCGTTTAGGGTCTCCTCGGGTTTCTTCGCCGTGGACGGTAACCGTCTACGGTTACCACATGTTGGGTGGTTGCGGCTGCGTGAACGGTTCCGGTGGCCGGATGCCAAGCTCTTATCGGTGACTATCGCGCAGCATCGGGGTCGGTGGTTTGCGGCTATCGCCTGCGACCTGCCTGAACCCACACCTCGGGAGCTCGCAACTGGCCGGGTAGTGGGGGTCGATGTTGGAACCGGCGAGTATGTGACTTCCGATGGCGAGCATTTGCCTACGCCGCGAGCCTATGAGTCTGCTCTCCGGCGGCTAGGTCGTGCCCAGCAGGCGTTGGCCCGCAAGGTGAAGGGCTCGAAGAACCGGTGCAAGGCTCAAGCTACGGTCAACCGCCTGCATGGCGAGGTGGTTGATGCTCGGGTTAACTGGCTGCATCAAACCACTACAAGATTGGTTGGCAGTAGTGACGTGATTGCCATCGAGGACCTCAATATCAAGGGTATGACTGCTAAGCCAGAACCTAAGCCTGATCCGAACCGTCCTGGAGTGTTCTTGCCGAACCGTGCCAAAGCGAAGAGCGGGTTGAATAAGGCGATCCTGGATGCTGGGTTTGGCGAGTTCAGGCGCCAACTTGAATATAAGTGCCCTGACCGGGGCGTCAGTCTGGTTGTGGCCGACCGGTGGTATCCGTCCAGTCGGATATGCAGCATGTGTGGCGTGAAAGCCAAGCGCCTGCCGTTGCATGTCCGTCACTGGGCTTGCGAGGCTTGTGGAACCTCGCACCACCGGGACCTGAATGCTGCGATCAACTTGAAAAACTATGCGGTGAGTTCCACCGTGTCAGTCTGTGGAGAGTTCCCGGCTACTGGCTCGCCCAGCATCACGCTCGGCGAGTCAAGCCAGCTCTGTGAAGCAGGAACTGAGCATCAAACCGTGCATGAACACGTTTGAATAGGAATCAGAGAACGGTTCACTGAGGGTCGGTTTGACGCTCAAGCTCAGCCGAGAGGTAGTTGGCCAGTGGGTGGCCAAAGGCCGCCAAGTCCCAGGTCCAAAGCAGATTGCCCTTCACCAAGCCATACAGGCGCCTGGCGGCGTTCATCTCTGCCCCTAGCGCGCTACGCACCATGGCATCAGAAATCAGATCAATCCGCGCACCGTTGACGTGCCCCAGATACAAGGTCAACACTCCGGCGGCGTCAGCCACAAAGACTTCCACCTCGAAGGGTGGATCGATCTGGGTTTGGCCAGGTGTTACGCGCCAATAGCCGGACTCTTGGTGCCAGACCTGGCCGAGCTGGCCGGCTGGGTTCACCAACCTGGTCATAGCCTGATATGCCAGGCAGGGTCCTTGGCCCGCGCTGAAGGTGACGGCTTGAACAATGGCGCTGTCTTCTATCCCGGGGTATTTCACCCGGCCACCCCCACGCCAGGTGCCAACCAGCCACGCCAGGGGGTAGACCTCCGGTGGCAGATTGGCCTCAATGTCAAAACTCATGGGGCTCACTGCTTCCGGCTGAGACGCTTGGCGCTGAGCACTCCCGCCGCACCAATGGCTACCACGGTCAGCAGGACGGCGCACCAACCAACAAGTTCCATGGGCCAATGCTACGGCTGCAGCCGACGGGAGTTGTTCACCAGTGCTCTAGTTAATCAGTGCGGCAACCCAAACCGGGGCAGCCGCCACCACCGCTGGCAGCACGGCTATGGCCGCATCGCGGTTAGAGAGCCGCTTAATCCAAGTCTTCGCTGGGCTGGCCAGCCACCACACCAACAGCGTCGGCACCAGAGCCACACCCCCACCAAGCAGCCCGCCAATCCACCAATTTAGATCCAGCCAGTTGGCGGCTGCGGCGCCGGCCCCCGCCCCAGCCAAAACCCCAAGACTGGTTGCCAAAGGCACCGCCCACGACCAGCGGTCCAACCCTTGCCCTATACCAGCCAGCACCACCGCCGCCGCCACGCCGCAGGCTCCCACCACTGCCAGCGCGGCGGGCGTCTGGCCACCAGCCCATGAGCCAAGGTAGAGCCCCAGCAGGCTGACCAGCCCTATGCCACTGGCCGTACCGGTCACTGATCGCACCAGCAACTCTCGCGGGGCGGGCCGGGCCAACTCGCGCACCATGGCGGCGGTGAAACCCACCCCCAGGGCAATCAGGCAGGCTGTTGCGGCATCGAGCGCCGTACCCCAATAGGCGGCCAAACCGATGGACACCACCGCTGTTAACGCCAAGACCAACCGGGCGGTGTGCGGCTGCGGCAGGGCGGCCACTTCCGGCCAGCCCACCACCAGCGCCAAAGCCACCAACCCAACCAGCACCCACGCCCAGATCCCACCCAGGTATAGACCAAGGGCTGGCAGACCACCGGCCAGCATCATGGCCGCCAGCCTGAGATAGCGGTTCATCAAGTCCTTCCCGTCCCAGCACTCTAGGCAATTACCTACCGTAGTCGGCGTGCCTAACGCCTGTCTGGTCAAGCCATATTCAACCGCACAGGTGTGGCCCATGGCGAAAGCCGATCCGGATCCCACTGCGCTAGCTGGGCCGGCAGGCGGCTAGAACTGCCGCCGGTGGACAGGCGAATAGATCCACCGCGGCCCCGCCTGAGACCGCTTTTTGAAGCGGACGTTTAGGTTGGTCTGGACAAAATGGCCTAGGGTTGAAAGAGCCGGACCGCGGAAGCCCCGGGCTCCAACTATTGCCGCTCCGAGCGGCCTTCGCGCCGACTGGCGCTCCGCGGTCCGGTATAACTTGCCCGGTCTTCCTCTCTGGGGCTGAATATGGACTTTGCCAGCGATCCAAAGGGAGATAAGGCCAGTGCGTTTCCGCGTTACGCCCAAGGACCAGAGCTTTTTTGAGATGCTCGCCGAACAGGCTCGTCACTTGGTGGCCGGGTCAGAAGCCTTGATGGAAATGGTCTCGGCCGAGTTTGATGAGCGGGTTGACCTGGCGGCCCAGATCCGTGAGATTGAGCACCACGCCGACGATGCCGCCCACGCCATTATCCGCCGCCTGAACTCCACCTTTGTCACGCCCTTTGACCGTGATGACATTTACCAACTGGCCAGTTCGCTGGACACCTGCATGGATTACATGGAAGAGGCGGCCGACCTGATTGTCCTGTACCGGATTGAAGCCATCCCCAAGAAGGTGGGCAAGCTGATCAAAGTGCTGCAGCGGGCCTCAGAGTTGACGGCCGAAGCCATGCCCCGGTTGAAGACCATGGACAACTTGGGCGAATACTGGGTGGAGATCAACCGGTTAGAGAACCAGGCAGACCGAGCCTACCGAGCGCTGCTAGCCGATCTGTTTGACACCGAGACTGACCCCATCCGCCTAATGAAGGTCAAGGAACTGATCGAAGCCTTGGAGCAGGCCGCTGACGCCTTTGAGCGTGTGGCCAACATAGTTGAGACCATCGCCCTCAAGGAGTCATAGCCGCCGTGGACGCAGCCATTCTCATTGCCTTGACCGTAATGGTCATGGCCCTGGCGTTTGACTTCACCAATGGCTTCCACGACGCCGCCAATGCCATTGCCACCTGCGTGTCCACCCGGGCTCTAACGCCGCGCGCCGCCCTGGCCATGGCGGCGGTCATGAACATGGTGGGCGCCCTGCTGGGCACCGGGGTGGCCAAGACCATCGCGGACACGGTTGGCATGGAAGGGCTGCGTAAATCCCATCCGGAAGAAGCCTTGTTGATTGTGCTGGCTGGCTTGATTGGGGCCATCACTTGGAACCTGATCACCTGGTGGCGAGGCCTGCCATCTTCCAGTTCCCACGCCCTGATTGGCGGCCTGACCGGCGCCGGCCTAGCCGCCATGGTCTTCTTCAACGCCACCCGCACACCTGGCCAAGAGGTTGGTGTGCACTGGGCCAAGATCAGCCAAAAGGTGTTCATACCTATGGTGATATCGCCAGTGGTGGGCTTCTCGTTAGCCTTCGGTGTCATGGTGGCCTTGATGTGGTTGTTCCGCCGGTCAAACCCCCACAAGGTGACCCGCCGCTTCCGCTACCTGCAGGTGGTCTCGGCCGGCGCCATGGCCATGGGGCACGGTCTGCAAGACGCCCAGAAAACCATGGGTGTGATGTTCATGGCTTACCTGACCGTCAGTCACGGCACCGGCACCGAGATTCCAATCTGGATTGTGCTGCTAGCCGCAGCCGCCATTTCGGCCGGGACCTACGCCGGCGGCTGGCGAATTATGCGCACGCTGGGCCGCAAGATCATTGAGCTTGACCCGGTGCGCGGTTTTGCAGCGGAGACTGTGGCCGCCTCGGTGCTCTACACCACTGCTTTCGTGTTCTCGGCGCCCATCTCGACCACCCACACCATCACCAGCGCCATCATGGGTGTGGGCGCCACCAAGCGTCTTTCGGCCGTGCGTTGGGGTGTGGCCAAGAACATTGTGGGGGCTTGGGTTCTGACCATCCCTGCGGCCGCCACCACCGGTGCTTTTTCGTTCTTCGTCTTGTACGGTGTGCAATCTTTGTTCTCATGACCGGCTGGCACTTTTTGCGGTGGCCAATGCCGCCGCCCGGGAGCGCCTCCCGGAGACTGGTACGCAACCCGGCTAGGCAGTCGGAGCCTCGGCGCCAGGGGCTTGGTGGTCGGCACCTAGTGCCCGGACGATGCCGGACCTTGGGCTTGGTCTTGACCGGCACCTTGATCTTGACCGGGGGTCTTTGCCTGGCAGGCTGCAACAGTCAACAGGGCTTTAGCCGACAGGCTTACTGCGCCGCATTGCAGGCCAGCACCGACCTTGACACGAAGCAGCTAGTGGACGGCGATCCGGACCAGCTAGCCAAGGCTGAAGAGACCTACCTCCACCTGCAGTCCCTGGCTCCACCCCAGCTGGCTGACGAATGGGCCCTGGTGGTGGCCGGCCTTGACGCAATGCTGGAGGCTGCCCGCGGCGGCCGGCCAATCAACCAGACTGACCACACCGCTTTCTCCGCGGCCTTGGGCCTGATCGACATGGATCGTCTGGAACGCTGCCCCGAATAGGTTCCCTGTCCTTAGCCCGGCCGCCGCAGGATGACTTGCTAGTGCCGCTTCGCCATCGGCGCAACCAAGCCCACCGAGCTGTCCGCTCCCACAACCCCTCCAGCCGAGTGTGACGCTGAGCAGGATCCTTCCGAAGCCCACCTGCGGTTTTGCTCCACGGCAGGCTGCTGGGCGTCACGCTCGATCAGTGAGGCGACGAAGAGGAATAGAACATGGGCCCAATAGGGCTCCACATTGAGGCCGTAAAATCGTAGGATCAATTTATCCCATGAATTTGGTACGGCGCTGCCCGCGCCCGCCAACTCAACCAAATAGGACGCCCTTGATCCACCATGATCCGCCAGCCTTGGTCGAGGCCCCGGCCCCGACCAGGTGGCGTGACGGCGCCAATAACCACGCTCTAATTCTCGGAAGTGCACTGTGACCAGCAAGAACCCCAAGTATCCCGGCATTAAGCAAGTCATCAACGGCAACGGCGCCATTGCCTACGTCATGTCCCACGTGTGTGGTGGTGTGATTGGCTACCCCATCACGCCGTCTACCGAGATCTCCGAGATCTTTGAAGCTGCCAGGGCTGAAGGTCAACTCAACGTTTGGGGCAAGCACGCCTTCTTCACCGAGGCAGAGGGTGAGCATTCGGCTCAGTCTGGTGCCTTGGGGGCGGCGCTCACCGGCGGTCACTACATCTCCAATGCCAGCTCCAGCCAGGGCATCTTGTACGCCCTCGAATCGCATTACGTCACAGCCGGCAAGCGGGTGGGCGGCTTTGTGCTGCAGGTGGCCGCCCGCGTGGTTTCGCGCCACTCCCTCAACGTCATGGCCGGCCACGACGACGTCTACGCCCTGTTGCCGGCCGGTTACACCATCTTGTTTGGCTCCAACCCCGGCGAGGCAGCCGACCTTGCGGCCATTTCCTACAAGGTGTCAGCCAACTCACTGATCCCAGTGGCCAACGCCATGGACGGCTTTGCCACCAGCCATGTCATGAGCCGGGCGGCCATGCCGGAACCAGAGCTGCTGAAAGAGTTCCTGGACGACCCAGCCGGTCGCATGCCATGCCCCACCGTGGCCCAGGAAGTGCTGTTTGGCGCCAAGGGTCGGGTCTTCCAACTGGGTGCCTGGATTGACCGCCAGCAGCTCAACTTCCTGGCAGATGACCTAGAGGCCATCCGTGCCTTCCTGGCAGCCAAGGGCGACCAGATCGAAGCCGACCAAGACGGGGCGCTCCTAGCCGAGACCCTGCCCTTCATCCCAGCCGATCTGCGCGAAACCTGGCGCCGCCAGTGGCTAGCCGCCTGGGCCAAAGGCACCCGTCAAGTGGTCCCAGCCCTGGTAGACCCCAACAACCCAGGTCTGACCGGACCAGTCCAGAACCAACCGGACTTCCAAGCCGGTGTGGCTGATCACCGCACCCACTTCGCCGCCGCCGTGCCAGACATGGTGGTCGAAGCCATGGAGCAGTACGCGGAGTTGACCGGCCGGACCTACCAGCCCGTCATGACCTATGACACCGAAGACGCTGACTACGTGATAGTGGGCATGGGCTCCATCACCGACGACGTGCGCGCGGTGGTGCCCTACCTGCGCCAACAAGGCATCAAAGTCGGCGTGGTTTCGGTCAAACTGCTGCAACCCTTCCCCGAGGCCCAGCTGATTGAGGCTCTCAAGGGCGCCAAGGCCGTCACCATCTTGGAGCGGTCGGATGACACCGCGCTGACCCGCCTGGTCAGCCAAGCCCTCCTCAAGGGCCGGTGGCGGGCGGAGGCAGGCAACCTGGTTGCCCAAACCGATGTTCCCGCCCTGCCGGCCATCCCGCGCATGACCACCGCCATCTTTGGCCTGGGTGGCCACGACGTTCAGCCCCGGCACATTGTGGCCACCTTCAAAGCCATGGCCAGCGGACACACCTCGCCGTTGCTCTATCTGGGTTCACAGTTCTTTGACCAGCAGTCCACCGGCATTGGTGCCGAGGTGCAGGCCAAGCTGCGCCAGGCCTACCCCGAGACAGTCCACATGGCGCTGGAAACCGAAGACAATCCGCCAATCTTGCCCCCAGAAGCCCTGCGGATCAGATTCCACTCGGTGGGTGGCTACGGCACCATTGCCACCGGCAAGCTGCTGACCGACGTGCTGTCCGGTGTGCTGGACATGCACTCGAAGTCCGCGCCCAAATACGGCTCAGAGAAGTCCGGCGCTCCTACCAACTACTACATCACCTTGTCCCCTGACCCAGTGCTGCTGACCAACAACGAACTGGAAGACGTCGAAGTGGTGGTCGCGCCGGACCACCAAGCCTTTGTCCACACCAACCCACTGAAGGGCCTGGTAGAGGGCGGCACCTTCATCATGCAATCCAGCCAGGACACCTCCGTGGTGTGGGCCTCGCTGCCAGAACATGCCCGGCGCACCATTGTTGAGCAACACATCCACTTCTACGTGGTAGACGCCTTCAGGGTGGCCCGGACCCATGCCCCTAGCCCTAACCTGGAAACCCGCATGATGGGCATTGCCTTCATCGGCGCGGTGCTGGGCCACGTTG
>Ga0123356_10006970_pt1 | contig 11344 bp, 7 predicted proteins | sample TergutEmb28metaG_2_FD_92546 | JGI IMG/M metagenome (GOLD analysis project Ga0123356, IMG submission 92546) | Embiratermes neotenicus P3 segment gut microbial communities from Petit-Saut dam, French Guiana - Emb289 P3 | ecosystem: Host-associated > Arthropoda: Insects > Digestive system > Gut ... | reverse complement strand
TAGCCGTGGGCGAATGAGTCTTTGCGGCAGCGTATTACCATCCGGTTCCCGCCGCATTTTTTAAACGCCTCGCGGTCGATTTTTTCCACGCTGTTTGGGATTGTTATGCTCTTGAGGTTTTCGCAACCGTAGAACGCCTGGTGCCCAATGGTCGTCAGGCCATCGGGAAGCGTTACGTTCTTCAGGTGCCTGCACATCGAAAATACGTGCCTGCCGATAGCCGTCACGTTGCCAGGGATCGTTATGTTTCTGAGATTTTCGCAGTACGAAAACGCGTAGTTGCCTATTTCCACCACGCTCTCCGGTAGCGCTATCTCTTGGAGGCTCTTGCAAAACACAAACGCTTCGTCGCCAATGACGGTCACGCTGTTCGGGATGTCTATAGTCGTGAGGTTCGGGCAGTGGCCAAACGCTCCCTTGTCGACGTATGTGACGCTGTTTGGGACCGTTATGCGCCGAATTTTCTCGCCGCCCTCCCAGAACGCGTTTTGGCCGATGACCGTGTAGCCGTGGGGTATGGCGACTTCAGAGCCTGTCAGTTCGGCCGCTTCTTCGTTAGTAAAGACTTTTTCATTTGACTGAGCGGGGGCGGACCTGATAATATGCTTTGTGGGTGGCGGAGCCGGCTTTTCAGGCGGCTCCGACGGAAGTATCACCGGTTCCGGCAGGTCGCAGGACAATATCGGCACACCAACCGGCGGATCAACAGCATCGCCGCTATTGTCGATATCTGCCTGAAGCAGCGCCTCAGGCGCCTCCTCAATTTCCGGCACCGCATCCTTATCATGGCCGCAGTAGGGACAGAACCTCGCGGCCTTCCCCGGCGACAGCGCCCACCACTCCTCTTTACATTTATGGCATCTCATAGTATTAAATACGGGTTGTTAATATGTTGATACGCAATCCTATTACGTTAAATATAGATAATCGGCACGCTGATACGCAAATCAAAATTTGCCGTTGACGTTGCCGTACCAGTTTTGGGTATTTTGTCGATTATTTCTCAAGCGGCGCGTTTAGCAGATACAGCCAGAGATCATGCAACAACGGCTTCCCGTCCTCCGAAAGCGGCGTGTCGGCGTCCATGCATAACGCGTTGTGGTAGTTAGACTTATCTCTGTCTAACCGCGCTGGTTTTATAGACGTAATCAGCGTATTAGCGTTCGCGTAGGGCCTTCCGATATGGTCTATATTGATAACCGGGCCGAGTTCCCTGAAGCCGAATGTGTTCCAGTACCTACGCATCGCCGCGATGGGCATCGTCCGATCCTCGGTGTGGGCGACGGCGAAGAACTTCTCCAGGCGCGTGTTGCTGTTCGCGTGCACCCACCCCCCTGCCCTGTCGTGCTGGAAGCTATAATCCATAGACGCGAACATTACTACCCCCGCGGAGCTGTAATATTTGCCGAGCATGGCCGCGTGCCCGCCTCCCTGAGAATGGCCGCCAAGCAGGATCCTCGACCAGCGCGGGACGTCCGGCGCGGCGAGGTACTGGTCCCAGCCGTCCATGGGATACTGATCGACAAGGTAGCGCAGCAGCTTCACAAGCCGGTTCTCGGCGCTGTTGGCACGGTTTACGTTAACGTGCGGCGAAAAGTCCGTCCCAAACAGTATCTCGCGCCGCATATTCTCGTAGCAGTCGAGCCCACGGCTGCGCGCGCATTTGGTATTGACAGAAACGTAGTTTACGTACTGCAGGCTGATGGCGTGGAACCCCTGGTCGGCGGCGGCTTCGCAAAGCATCTTGTAGTTGGTCGCCCGCGACGACGTCCCCGGAAAAAACAGAAACAGCACCCCGCGTTGCGCCACCCACGGGTTGTTGACGACGTAGTGCTGGTTCGGCGCGCTGGTGATGGCCGGGTCGGTATCGGCGGGGAAGATCGAATACCCGCGGCCAAAAGCGGCGCCGGTCGATAAAAATATCAGCGAGGCCAGCACAAAAATGAGTGTTTGCAGACGTTTAATCATACTATCTATCACCGGATATCAGATATTCTGTTGACCTGCGCACCCAGCCCCCGGAGTGCGAAATCCAAATCATACCATATATACTACCGTATCAACTCCATCCCGGTAGTCTTGTCCGCCCGCTTCTTGAACCCGGTAGGCTCAAAAACCGTACGTACGAAATCCCGCGAAACCTCCGCCCAGTTGGCGACCGTAGCCTCCTCCCGCGTTATGGGCACGAAAGTCTTCACCCGGCCGTAACATATAGGCTTACGCTCCCGGTTGTCCCAAAGGACAAACGTCGCCAAATAAACCAATTTGCGCGCGCTGGTAACGTAAAGCCCAGCCTGCGCGCGCTCCTGGAAGTAGGGATCGGTCTCGGTACCTATGCGAACCTGATCCAAAAACAGAACCAGCGCAGGCACTCTCGAATCTAACGTGAAGAGCGTACCGCTGTCAGGGAGCTCCACGGTAATATCCTCATCCGCAGTCCTGAAAAAATCCTTGGTAATCAGATAACGCTGGTTAACCTCCGCTTCGAAAACCTCTTTTACGTCGATTTCCCTGTTTATATCCCTCATAAGCTGGTCGATAAAAAAGCGCCACGCAAGTTCCTCGCCGGTTACACTCGTATCCTTTGGGTCCCCCCCAAGCGATTTTTTGAGGTCGCCTAAGTATATGATACTCGGGGACTTATCCATGGTCACTACAGCAAGGTCGGCATTGATGGCGAAGTGCTTTTTGTACCCGGGGGCGACAATAATCTTGGTAGCCTTGTTGCCGCCGCAGCTGGGCAGAAGCATTAGAGGCACCATGGCCGCGGCGATGATAATCATCGTAATAATATTGCCGGATGTCCTGTTCATGGTACTGATATTGCCCCGTAGTTGATAACGCAGTAATACCCGCTATCCATACAAAAAACGGGTGTCACCAATATAGCACTTGGAATCTCAAAATAAATCATGGCAGTGAAAATGTCAATCACAAAAACATAGCCATATACAACGGATAATAAATCACCCCATTCTCCCCAACCTCGGTATTGTACTTGCTGAGCACGATGCGCCGACTCAACGCTGTCTTGGCCTCGCTGCAGGCGCGGTCGAGGGAGGCGTGGGCTTTGTGATTTTTGCCTGATTTTACCTCTACCACCGAAAGCCCGCCGTCCTCCACAAATACAAAATCCAGTTCTGAGCGCCCTTTTTTGTCATAATAATAGAGCGGGATATTCTTCTTAGCGAGTTCCGCGGCCACCGCGTTCTCGGTTATCCCACCCTCGTTTACCCCTATATTGCCGCCGAGCAGTTCGCTTTGGACCCCTTTCATCCCCTGCGCGCACAAAAGGCCGGTGTCGTGCATGTACAGTTTGTACAGATTTCGTTTTTCATTAAATCTAAGCCCCGCCGAAAGTTCCGCCACATTAAAACAATTATAAGCGATACCCGCTTCGGTCAGCCACATGGACGCGTTTTCGTACTTCCTTGCAGCTGCGCCTTTCTCCAGATCGGCCAGGATAAAGCGCTTGTTTTTTCTGTTCAGTTGCTCCGGTATGGCGTCGAACATCTTTTTGGCGTGGATTTTCTCCTTGTCCGCGTACTTGGATATGTCGTCCCGGTAGCTGTCGAGTATGGCATTCTGCATCTTTACGACTTTGGAAAAGTCATCATTCCCCATAAATGTCGTGACAACAGCCGGCATACCGCCTACGACTAGATACTCCCTGTAGAGTTTCATGGCCTGATCGTGCAGAAAGGCATCTACCGGGCACACTTTGTCATAAGCCTCGCGCAGTTTATCGATAACCTCAGACGCTATCCCTTTCGCCCACAAGAATTCCTCAAAGTCTAAGGGATACATATCAACCTGCTCCTCAAAGCCGACCGGGTAGGATGATACGTCCTTGAAGCCTATGCCAAGCAGCGAGCCCGACTCTATGCAGTCGAACCGGCCGTCTTCCACCAGAAATTTTATGGCCGTCCGCGCCCCGGCGCAGCTCTGTATCTCATCCAAAAATATGAGCGTCTTCCCCTCAACAAACGGCCCAAATCCCATAGCCGACAGGTTGAGTATGATAGTCCGCGCGTCCAGGTCGCCTTCAAAGGCAATTTTCGCGGACGGCTGCTTCTCAAAATTTATCTCGACAAAATTCGAGTAATTTGCCCGCCCGAATTCGCGGATAATAAAAGTCTTCCCAACCTGCCGCGCCCCCTTTACGAGCAACGCGAGCTTGTTTTCGCCGTTTTTCCACTCAACCAGACGGTTTTGCATCTTTCTTTTTAGCATTGGAAATGTCTCCTCTTAATGATAATATAGTATATTTTTCAACTTTTAGCAATAGTTTTTTGCTTTTTTTTCAACTTTTCGCAATGTAAAAGGGGTGGTTTTTGCAACTTTTCGCAATCAAATTTTACGATCTTTGCAACTTTTCGCAATCAAAAAGGGGTGGATTTTACAACTTTTAGCAAAAGGCAGGCGGCAGGTTGCCGCCCCTACTATATTGGGGGGGATGATGGTAGCCCGACCATCCCCCCACCATCGTCCATCAAAAAAACTCCTTATACAGCGCTTCAACCGCTTTCTTTTCATCCGAGGCATCAATCCCGAATATGATACTGATTTCACTTGAGCCCTGATTGACCATTTTGATGTTGACGCCGGCTTTCGACATGGCGCCGGCTGCCTGTGCGAGTACGCCTACCTTGCGGGCGAGGCCCTCGCCTACTACCGAGACCAGCGCGATGCCGAATTCTGTGCTTACTTCGTCGGGGGCCAGTTTTTCATCGAAGGCGCGGATTATATTGTTTACCGTTTCGGGCTTTAGTTGGTCCTGGTCGAGGATTACGGAGATGTTGTCGACGCCGGACGGGCAGTGTTCGTACGAAAGATTCATATCCTCAAATATCGACAGCAGTCTCCTCCCGAACCCTTTCTCGCGGTTCATGAGGAATTTTTGGAGCGTGAAGCTGCAGTATCCGCCGCCGGATGCCACGCCTACCACGTCACGGCCGTCCGGAAGGCGCTCGGAGACTATCAATGTCCCCTTATTATCCACATTATTCGTGTTACGCAGCCTTATTGGGATTTTTTTCCTCATCACCGGCTTGACGGCTTCTTCGTGGAGGACGTTGAAGCCTATGTAGGAGAGTTCGCGCATTTCCTTATATGTTAATGCTGATATCTGTGCCGGGGAGTTGACCTTTTGGGGGTGGGCGCTGAATATGCCGTCTACGTCGGTCCAGTTCTCGTATTCCGCAGCGTCTACCGCTTCGGCGAGGATCGCGCCGGTGAGGTCGGAGCCGCCGCGGCTGAAGGTGGCTACGTCGCCGTCAGCCGTGTATCCGAAAAATCCGGGGAAGATGATTATTTCGTCGACACAGGCGCTTTTGAGCTTGGCGAGGTTCGCGGACGCTTCCGGGAGCGGCTGCGCATCACCGAATACGGGTGTGACTAACAATCCCGCGTCTTTGGGGTTGATGTATTTTGCCTTGATGCCTATGATATTCAAATAATCGGCGAACAATCGGCAGTTGAGGTCTTCTCCCGCCGCGACAACCAGGTCCCTGAACTTGCCGGGGTGGTTTGTAGGTGAGGCCAGGCGTCCGTCCAAATCGCTCAGTATCTCGTCGAGTTTGCCTTTAGCCACGCCGAGCGGCTCGTAGATACCGGCGAAGCGAGCCTTCACCGCGGCAAGCGCTTCGGCGCAATCCTGCCTGTTCAGCGCCTTGTTGACCGCGGCGATCAGGAGGTCTGTGACCTTGGTGTCTTCCTTGGACGCCTTGCCCGGCGCCGAGAGGACGATGCAGCGGCGGTTTGCATCCAACCGAATGATCTTTACGATCTGTTCGATTCTTTCCTTGGAGGCGACAGAACTGCCGCCAAACTTGCTTACTGTTAATGCCATGTTAATACTCCATTTATGTTGATAAACTTAAAGTTAACTGTTAAGTGCGAATTTATGGCTTTTTTGGGTGATATCCAAAAAAAAATTCCGCAAACATCATTTTTTTGTTGAAAAAAACGCGCCAAAGGTATAAAATTATATTCAGCGTGTATATTTTTTCAAGCATTTGCTTTAATATACATCATGGGAACGAGGTTAAGGGAAATATGGCTTCTACAGCCGCTACACCGGCCGCCGGCAATAAAGACGTCAAAGACGTCAAGGACACCGCATCGTCAGCCTATCGCATGATAGCCGACGATGGTTCTCTTGCGTTGTATTTGAAAGAGATCAGCAAGTACAAGACCTTGCCCATTGAGGAGGAGGCGAAGCTTGCGGTCAAGATCCGCGGCGGCGACCGGCAGGCGCTCGACAAGCTCGTCAAGTCCAACCTCCGTTTCGTGGTCAGCGTAAGCCGTAACTACCAAAATCAGGGTTTGCCGTTGATTGACCTGATAAACGAGGGAAACCTGGGGCTTATCCGCGCCGCCAAGCGTTTCGACGAGAAGAAAAATTTCAAGTTCATCTCTTATGCCGTGTGGTGGATACGCCAGGCGATACTGCAGGCGCTGGCCGAGCAGTCGCGCATCGTGAAGTTGCCGCTCAACCGCGTCGGCGCCATCCATAAAATTGGGATGGTTCAGAGCAAATTGGAGCAGAAATTCAGCCGAAATCCGAATGTTGAGGAAATCGCCGACGAGTTGAATATAGACTCGCAGGACGTGCAGGAGGCCATTAAGATCGGCAACAGCCACTTTTCTCTCGACGCGCCGCTGCAAAACGGGGACGACTCCAAATTATTGGATTTATTGGAGGACGACAGGGCGGAGAGCCCGGACGAGGGCGTGATGAACATATCTCTGCATTCCGAGGTAGATACCGTCCTTGAGGCGCTGTCGGACAGGGAGCGCGAGGTCGTCAAGTTGTACTTCGGGATCGGTGAAGATACCGCGTATACGCTGGAGGAGATAGGGATAAGGTTCAATCTCACCCGTGAGCGGGTCAGGCAGATCAAGGAGAAGGCTTTGAAGCGGTTGAAGCACAGTTCGCGGACGCGGCGGTTGAATCTGTTCAGGAAATTTGATGATATATAAAATCAGATTCGCCAGGACTTTCCTCATAATCTGCGCGATTTCCTCTATTTGTATTGCGGATATCCTTCTCTTCCCCGACCCCTCCAAAAAAATCAGCGCCGAGACGATGCCGTACTGGCAGATGCTTCATACCGGGGTGGAAAACGACACTTTTTATGTGCGGGGTCGATTCGGGGTCGATTTTCCCGTTATCGGGTATCAATTCGGTTATGATTCCGACGGTTTCCCCCGGCGGGTCCTTTTGGGCATAAACGCGGGGGCGCACATCAATATGCGTCCGGAGGGGCAGAAGTTTCCCGTAGATAACTTTTACGCCACCCTTGCCATCAATCTGTCTGGCGGTATCACCGAGGCCCTGACGTGGCGCCTATACCCTATATATCATGTATCGGCGCATCTGGCGGACGGCTATTCCGGGGACATAATCAAAAGCGAGGTTCGTCCCGTATCAAGCGAGATGGTGCGCGGGGAGCTCTACTACCGGCCGTTGGGGGACTTTTTGGAACTGGGCGCGGGGGCGGGGTGGTACTATCATGTTTGCGCCCAAAAGGATCTGCGCTATCGGGCGGATTTTTCGATATTACTGACACCGGCGGTACCGGCGCTTAACACCAAAAATCTGCAGCCGTACGCGCTTATCCGCGCCGAAAACGTCTATCAGGGCCAAAATCACACGGGTATAGACCTGTCCGCCGGCCTCCTCGCCATGGTCGGCAGCCGCGGCCTGGGCCTCAGCGTCCGTTACTTCAACCGCCTGCACAGCAGCTACTATTTTGAGGGATACGAGAGGGGCTGGGGGGTGGAGTATACATTTGTGTACTGATTCGGCACGGTTGCCGTGCCGAATTTTCCGGTGAAAAACCAGGGGGCTCTCCCCCGTTTTTGGACTCAATAATTTTTTTTAAAAAAATTATGCAATTTCGCTTCCATAATCTATATTCTATATATATTGGGGTTATTATACACGTTGCGCTTGACAACGTGGAAATATCAACCGTGTGCCGGGGGGCGCCTAGACTGCTTATGGAGTGTTTTGGCTTATGGAAACAATTTTTGTTGTAGACGACAGCGATGTCAACCTGACAATGGCGAAGCAGGCCTTGGGCGACAGTTACCGGGTGTTTACGCTCCCTTCCGCCGCAAAGATGTTTGCCCTGCTTGAGAAGGTAATGCCCGACCTGGTCCTTCTGGACATCCGAATGCCGGAGATGGACGGCTTCACGGCGCTTGAGAAGCTTGCGCAGGAGAGGCGGACGGCCGCGATTCCTGTCGTGTTCCTTACGGCTTCGAGCGAGCCGGAGGCCGAGATCCGCGGCTTCGAGATGGGGGCGGTAGACTTCATTACCAAGCCGTTTTCCGCACCGGTACTGCGGCGGCGCGTGGAGACGCATCTGCGGGTCGACGAGCTTATTAAGCGGCGCACCACACACCTGGAACGTCTGAAAAACGGCATTGTCTCGGTTTTGGCCGACATCGTTGAATGCCGGGACGAGAACACCGGCGGGCACATCGAGCGTACCTCGCGCTGTATTCGTATTCTCATAGAGGCCATGATGGCCAACGGCGTTTACGCAAACGACATGGTGGGCTGGAACGTAGACGCCATTGTCGCCTCCGCGCGCCTGCACGACGTTGGCAAGATCGCCATATCCGACGTAATCCTGAACAAGCCCGGGCGGCTGACCCCCGAAGAGTTCGCCACCATCAAGACCCACGTGCGCGAGGGCGAGCAGATCATAGACAAGATTATCGCCAAGACCGGCGAAGTGGAGTTTTTGCTGAACGCGCGGTCGTTCGTCAGCTACCACCACGAGCACTGGGACGGTTCAGGCTACCCCTACGGGCACAAGGGCGAGGAAATACCGCTATTGGGGCGGATTATGGCTATTGTAGACGTTTACGACGCTTTGATTTCCGAGCGGCCCTATAAAAAAGCACTCCCGAACGATGTTGCGGTCAACATAATAATGCAGGAGGCCGGCAAGCATTTCGACCCGAAGATCGCCGAAATTTTCTTCTTGGAACGAGAAAATTTCAAAGCAACGGCCGAAAGCATCGCCAAAGAGGGAGTGTGACGCATGTCACTGTTTAGCCGTCTGAAATCAGCCGCAATGACCCTGCAGGCCCTTTTCGTAGTGCTGGCGTTCTCACTTATGGTCATAGTGAGTTACTTTTTCGTTGAGTCCATCCAGCGCAGTAACCTCAGGCGCGCGACCGTGGGCGCGCTCACTTTCGTACAGTCGAAGGTCGAAGCCGACATGCAGGAGTCCGAACTTCTCATGTCCGCCATTTCCTACACCATCAGCGGCATGCTATACTTGGGTAACGACGTTGCAGAGGTTGCCAGCTACATAGAATTCATTTCAAGTTCCGTAGTCAAGACCGAAGACAGCAATTCCAAGTTCTACGGCGTTTGCGGACTGTTTCACGTATTTGGAGACACGCTTATCTGCGACGACGGGTGGTCGGTCCCGAAAGATTATGACTTTCGGACGCGCCCCTGGTACAAAGCCGCCATTGAGGCGGGCGGCGCGGTCGTCCATACCGACCCGTTTGTCAGCGCACGCGACTCTAAACGCATCGTCACGCAAACCCGCACGCTTATGGACAGCGCAGGCACCGTACTCGCTGTAATAAATTTCGACAGAAAATTCGACTACATCGCCAACTATGTTACCGGGATGCATCTGGCGCAGAACAGTTACGGCGCTCTAATGGATAAAGAGACGCGCATACTCGCCCACCCCAACAAAGATATGGTGGGAATGAAAATGAGCGAAACGCGCGGAGGCATGAGCAGGCTTGCGGAAACGCTGCAGCGGGACAGGCAGATCACCGAACGCGAGTTGTTCAACCACACCAACGATAAATACATCGTTTCCGTACGGGAAATGAAAAACGGGTGGTATATAGCCATCCTGACCTCCAAAACAAGTTACTACAGCGGTATGAGGACCATGGCGTTCGTCCTTATTGCTCTGGGCGCGTTACTGGCCACGATACTCAACATCATACTGGTGAGCATCGCGCGGGCGAAGCGCAAGTCAGACGAATTCATGCATGTGGTATTCAACGCCACGCCGCTGGCCTGCCACATGTGGAACCGCACGGGGCAAGCCATATTCTGCAACAATGAGGCGGTACGGATGTACGGCGCGGCAGATCACAAAGAGGTCCTGACAAGCTTCTTCAAGACCCAGCCCGAATTCCAGCCGGACGGCAGAAATTCAAAAGATTTGGCGCTCAGTTATTTGGAAAAGGCATTCACGGAGGGTTACCACAGCGTCGAATGGATGCATCAAAAATTCAGCGGAGAGCCGCTCCCCTGCCAGATAACCATGGTCCGCACCACCTACAAGGGCGAAACCGTCGTACTCGTCTACACCCAAGACCTGCGCGAGCAGAAGTCCGCCCTCCAAAAAATGCGCGAGGCCGACATACGCAACCAGGTGATGCTCGACGCCACGCCTCTGTGCGCTAACTTCTGGGACAAGGGATTCAACCATGTAGACTGCAACCAGGAAGCGGTAAGGATGTTCGGCCTGTCGGGCAAAAAAGAGTACTCGGACAGATTCCATGAACTCTCGCCGGAATTCCAGCCGGACGGAAAGCCGTCGCAGGACAAAGCGATTGAGTTGGTCAAGAAGGCGTTTGCGGAAGGGTACGCCCGATTCGAATGGATGCACATAAAGCCGGACAGCGGCGAGCATATCCCCTGCGAGATTACACTTGTGCGAGTACGCTTCAAGGAAGACTTTATAGTGGCGGGCTATACACGCGACCTGCGCGAACTCAAAGCCGCGAATGAGAAACTGCGCGAGGCCGACGAGCGCACGGCACTGATGCTCGACGCCGCGCCCATAGGCATTACGCTTTGGGACAAAAGCCTGAACCTCATAGACTTCAACATGGAAGCGGCGCGGTCGGTCGGCATATACGACAAGCAGGAATACAAAGACAAATTTGCGATGCTGACGCCCGAGTTCCAGCCCGACGGGGAAAACTCGCTGCAAAAAATCGCGACATTCCTGGGCAAGACATTCGAAGAGGGCAATATGCACACCACGTGGTACCACAACCACATAAACGGTGAGCCGATACCTTACGACGCGACAGCCATCCGCCTCAAATACAAGGGCGATGACATCGCCATGGTGTGCTGCCGCGACCTGCGCGAGATCAACGCCGCCAACGCCAAACTGCGCGAGGCCGACGAGCGCGCAAAACTGATGCTTGACGCGACACCGGTAAGCTGCACGCTGTTCGACGACCAGATGAACGCGATAGACTGCAACCAGGAGGCGCTCAAGCTGCTCGGGGTATCCAGCAGAAAAGAGTTCCTGAAAAACTTCTTCAAGTA
>Ga0123356_10006969_pt1 | contig 11344 bp, 10 predicted proteins | sample TergutEmb28metaG_2_FD_92546 | JGI IMG/M metagenome (GOLD analysis project Ga0123356, IMG submission 92546) | Embiratermes neotenicus P3 segment gut microbial communities from Petit-Saut dam, French Guiana - Emb289 P3 | ecosystem: Host-associated > Arthropoda: Insects > Digestive system > Gut ... | reverse complement strand
TTGCTAGGGTTGCGGAATCAGATGGAGAAAGAGCAATGTCACCGGTGTTGCCGGCTTTGTACATAAATCCGGAGAGAACAGCAAGCGGCTTGCCGATAAGACCGGAGATATAAAGAGCAAGAAACACGGCTATACCAAGAGCAATTGCAAGAACAATGATGATTGCCATAAGAAGCATATCACCAAGATCGGATGCTGCTTGAGCGGCGTTTGCTGCTGTTTCAATCTTCATTGCTAAACATTCGTCGAAGTTAGCAACGATTTTATTGACTATAGGTGTGTACTCTCTCATCAAATCGTAAAGATACATAGGATCTTTGCCTTCTTTGGCACCTTGATATATATATTCGAAACATTCTCTGAATTCATTTGTATATAAATCCTGAGCTTCGTCAAAAAGTGCAAGAGCTACTTCAGACTTGATTGTTGCACGGTATGCTGCAAGTGCAGGATACATTGTTTCACGATAGGCGTTTGCCCGTTCGTTAGCATCTTCAACAAGATCCATGTCATCCACAGCGGCGCCGATGATTAACTCACGCATACAAGCACGTTGACGTTGAAGCATTTCAATGGCTTTACCAAGCTCAGGCATAGGAACAGTTTGCATTTCATACATTTCATCGAAATCGTCGTTGATTGTTGTCATTCCGTAAATACCTACAACACCAACAATCGCTGTCAAAAGAGCAACGATTAAAAAGCTGGTTATAAGCTTAGCGGATACCTTCATGTTTTTCATTCTTTACAATCTCCCTATTTTTGATATTTTTCAGCGCAAAAATGCTGATTTGATATATATGTCGCGTAAAGACAATGATAACATCAAAAAGCTGATTATGTCAACGATTTCATTGCTTAAAATGAGAAAATTATATAGCTTTTCTACAAAGATAAGTAAAAAAGACTATATAATGTGTCGAAAGCAAAAAACAAGACTATATCTATGTTTAACTTTTTTATTTATTATACAGTTAAAACCTGTAAGACCCCTTTAAGCGCGGTTAAATCGACCCGTGTAATAGGAGTATGGTACTTAGAAATCATTTCAGAAGCAATTAGATCCTCTATTTCCTTTTGAATAAGACGGCGAAGATTTCTGGCTCCATACGCTTGAGAGAAGGATTTTTCGGTCAAATACTCAAGGAGCGTATCATCGTAAATTAATTCGATGGGTTTTTCCGCCATGGACACACGAAGCTCGTCGAGCATCAAGCGGGCAATCTCCTTAAAATCTTTTTCGGTTAAATGATTAAAATATACTACCTCATCAACACGGTTTATAAACTCCGGTCTCAAAAAGTCCTTTAAAGCCTTCTCCGCTTTTTCCCTGCCTTGCTCATCTCGGCTGCGGTTAAAGCCGACCGCACCGTCTTTTTTATCGCTTCCGGCATTTGTGGTCATTATTATCACGGTGTTTTCAAAATTAATATTACGTCCGTGTGCATCCGTGATGTGTCCGTCGTCAAGAATCTGGAGCAATATGTTCATAACATCAGGGTGTGCTTTTTCAATCTCATCAAATAAAATCACACTGTAAGGTCTGCGGCGGATTTTCTCTGTAAGCTGACCTGCCTCGTCATATCCGATATATCCCGGCGGAGAGCCGATAATCCGTGAAACAGCATGCTTTTCCATAAATTCGGACATATCAAAACGGATTAGTGACTCAGGCGAATCAAAAAGGTCGGCAGCAAGACATTTAACAAGCTCAGTCTTGCCGACACCGGTAGAACCTATAAATATAAATGAAACAGGTTTATGCTTTGCCGATATTCCGACACGGTTACGTTTAATTGCCGAGCAAACACTGTCGATAGCTTCGTCCTGGCCGATAATCAGTTTTTTAAGGCGTTTGTCAAGCTCAAAAAGTCGAACAAACTCGTCTTCTCTAATGCTTGAAGCAGGAATCTTTGTCCACAACTCAATAACCCGGGCAAGGTTGTCAATTGTGAGCATTGGACGTCCTTCTTCTTCAAGCTTGCCGAGCTCATCGGTCAGATTAAAGTCTAAGGTTCTTATTTCTGCAAGTCTGGCATAGTCGCTTCCTTCGGGAGCGGATAATATTAAGTCGCGCTCTTTTTGCAAGTCTGCTTTTTCCTTGTTAATTTCGTCTTTTCTTGCAATCAGCTCACTTTTAAGGTTCATATCGGAGCAAGCTTCATCAATCAAGTCGATTGCTTTGTCCGGTAAAAATCTGTCGGTTATATATCGCTCCGAGAGAAGCACGCATTGTCTTGCCATTTCTTCTGAAATATTAACTCCGTGAAATGCTTCGTAATAACCTTTGATGCCAATGATAATATCTATTGTTTCACTTACCGATGGTTCGTTTACAATCACAGGTTGGAATCTACGCTCGAGTGCGGCATCTTTTTCTATATGTTTTCTGTACTCATTAAAGGTTGTAGCTCCTATAACCTGGATTTCTCCCCGTGAAAGAGCAGGCTTAAGGATGTTTGCAGCGTTCATGGAGCCTTCGGCGTCACCTGCTCCCACAAGGCTGTGAACTTCATCAATGACAAGAATAACATTTCCATGACTTCTGATTTCTTCGACAAGACCTTTCATACGGCTTTCAAACTGCCCGCGAAACTGAGTGCCCGCAACAAGTGCCGTAAGGTCAAGAAGATATACCTCTTTACCTCTGAGCTTATGAGGCACATCCCCGTCGAAAATTCTTTGAGACAAGCCTTCTGCTATTGCAGTTTTTCCGACACCCGGCTCGCCAATAAGACAAGGGTTATTTTTTTGTCTGCGGTTTAAAATTTGGACTACACGTTCGGTTTCCTGCTCACGTCCGACAATCCTGTCAAGCTTACTTTCTGCAGCTTTTCGTGACAAAGAGATACAATAGCTTTCGAGATATTTTCTGCGTTTATTAGCATGTCCGGAAGGAGAGGCACCCGAGGCATCCCCGCCTTTTGAATCCCGTCCGGGTCTTGAATTGTCGCGAGTGAAAGAGTCGTCGGGACCTCCAAAAAGTCTGCTGAGAAACGGGAATGTAGCAGTTTTTCCATCGTTTTGATTATCCTCCTGCTCGGGAGGACCGGAGATACCTTCAAAACCTTCCATTGCAGACATCATTTCTTCTGTAAGGTTTTCCAAATCTTCGTCGGTAAGCCCCATTTTTTTAATTATATCTTCAACGGGCTTTAGGTTAAGCTCGCGCGCGCATTTCAAACAAATACCTTCATTTGTGGTTTGATCGTTTTCGATTCTTGTTATAAAAATTATTGCGGGGTTTAATCTGCATCTTGAGCATAGTGTAGGTTGCATTTATATTTCACCATCCGTATCCATGTCGAGTTTTTTATGTCGCGATCTCATAACTTTGATATATGTAATTATATATACTGCAAAAGCTATCAAGGTAAGACCTATTGCAAAAGCTATAATAACAGTAGCTATCCCGTCTGAAATATTGTTAAAGAGTAAAAGTACACCACAAGCTAAAAAGAACACAGCAGTTGAAATCTTTCCGACTATGTTTGAAGGAGGCAGCTCTACATGTGCTACTTTATGAATAACAAGTCCTCCAATTCCCATGCAAATTTCCTTTACAAAGAAAACTATGACAGCCCAAAGCAGAATAGGTTTTGAAACTGTTATGCAAATAATGGCTGTAAAAGTCATCAGCTTGTCTGCAAGAGGATCAAGGAGCTTTCCGAGCTTAGACTGAGCATCAAACTTTCGGGCAAGAAAACCGTCAAGAAAGTCGCTGAGACCGGCGACGGCATAAATAATTATTGCACTGTATTTTACGCCGTTGGTGTCAATTATATACGCAACAACAAATACAGGGACAAGGCATATTCGAAAAATAGAAATAATGTTGGGGAGAGCTTTCACTAATGTCACCACCTATAGTCCGAGAATAGCGGCTATTGGATTTTTGTTAATAATATGATTTAGGAGTGAAGTGCTTTCTATTGTTGACAGAGCTAAAATTCCGAAGTATCTGATAATTACCGCAATTGTGTATACAAGTATGAGTCCTTTAAAAAGACCGAACACAGCACCGGAAATTATATCTACCAGTTTTAAACCGGGTAAGGAAAAGACAAAGCCTATAAGGTTTCCGACAATTGCAAAGACAATAGCAAGAATCAGAAAAGCTATACCAAACACCGCAACATAAGATAAGGTTGTTGTAAGCTTGTCTGCAACAGCTTCCGTAAAGGATGATATCTCTTCCTCGGCGCTGTCCCGCATTTCCAAAGCCTGCTCTGCAATGTTCACAGCTGCAGCTTCGGGCAGACCGATTTGCCGGAGCACGGTGTATGCTGTTCCAAAATCAACGTCGTCAGTTTCGTGGTCATGTGCAAGAGCCTGATATTCTATTCCTTCATCTCTCATTTCGGATAAAGTGGAGTCTATAATCCCACTGGCAAACGGCATAAGCATAGCTTTTGCATCATTAGAATATGCCTGTGCTGCAATGTTGGCTATGAGAAGCGCAGCGATAAGCGACACAATTCCAAAAACACCGCGGATTAAACCGTTTTTATATCCACGCCATGTGCAAAACAAGACAGTACCTATAACAGATAAATCGATTAAAAATGCAGTCAAGAGATTAATTTTCCTCCCCTCGCCTGATGATAATTGCGAAATGGTCGCCGGCAGCTAATGCTAAATCGTCACTTAGTGCAAGTATCCGACCGGCGGTGGCTGTGGTAGAGCTACTTTCGGAAGCAGGGTGTCTTTTGAGCTGTTCGTCATAAAATGCAAAACCGTCGTTTTGCAATATTACTATCGTGCTTCGGTATAGTGCCACCGCGATAAACTCAGAAAATGATTCGCGCTCTGCGATGACATCACCGTCGAAGTTTATGTGTATGGTGCGTCCGCTGTAGCCTATGCTGTAATCATACAAATGAATAATAATACTTTTGTCGTTATATGTGTATCCGGCAAGTCTCTTTGCTGAAAAATCATAGATTAGGGAAGTGCCGCCGCCTGAAAAATCTACAATATAAACAGCTTGTGTTGTAAATGCCAGAAGTTTAGTGTTTGTAATAAACTCAATATCAAGCGCGATGAGGCTGTAAAAATAATATATATCGTCAGGCTCGTCCTTGTGCGAATCAATACCGTTGTAGAAAGTTATTTGACTGCCTCTTTCCGTCATGCTCAAAATTGCAAGGTTCTTATTGTCTGCAGAGAGCTCTGCTGAAAGAACGAAACCGGTTCCTACATTTACCATATATACGGGTGTTCCTGTGCTGTTATATACGGAAACAGTACTGCGAAAGCCTGTGTTTTCTTGTGAGACGATGCAAAACCATCCGTTTTTATTAATTGATGCAGAAACAATTATACCTTCGGTTTCTATTGAAGAAAGTATGGTCGAGGCATTAAAAACGCGCAGTGAAGTACCACCGATATCATAAGCTAAGAAAAATCCGCCTTTTTCTGTTATCGTCGGAGAAGTCACCCGAAACAGACTTCTCAGAGTTTCTTCTCCGTCCGGACCGAGAACCTGTAACCCTAATGTTCCGACAGAAGCAACGTGACTGTTTGCGTGTGCAAAAACTCTGTCCCTGCCAACCTCAAAATTAAACTCGCTGACCGATATGCCCGGGGTGCGGGAAACTAATATGTCGGAGAGTAAACTTTGTCCCGCAGTTTTTCCCGGTAACAGTGATAAAACAACAAGAACAACAGCAACTAAAATTACAAGCCAAAAAACAAGACTTAAAATTTTTCGTGTTTTACCATTTTTTTTATCATCACCGCTCTTGCTCATGTGTATATCTCCCGGAGCGCATAGCTACAATCGCAATTAAGCATTATACCATAAAAATGACGAAAAGTGAATACTATTTACCCCTTACTCAAACATTTTACCGACATTTCCTTCATACCATATTCTTGTTAAATAAAGACCGTCAGGGGGAACGGTTGGTCCTGCAAGACGCCTGTCTTTGCTGTCGAGGAGCATAGGGAGCTCTTCGGGGGTTATCTTTCCTTCGGAAACATATAGTAATGTACCTGCCATTGCACGTGCCATGTTATAAAGAAAACCGTCGGCACAGACTCGAAGCTCAAGGATATTTCCAAGCGGTTCAATGTCATACCAAAACACTGTTCTGACAGTTGTTTTTGTTTCGGTTCCGACTGAGCGGACAGCTGCAAAATCGTGTGTTCCGACAAAGTGTTTTGCAGCAGCTTTCATTGCATCAATGTCAAGAGCATGTGGATAGAAGTAAACTTTGCCCGAATAAAACGGGTCATGTATACGTGTACAGATGATTTTATATGTGTACTCTTTTTTTATACAAGACAGATTTGCATCAAAATCATCAGGTACTTCCATTGCTTTTTGTACCGCTATATCAGAAGGAAGATAGGCATTAATGGCATATGGAAGTCTGTCTGCAGGTATAGTTGATGTTGTTTTGAAGTTTGCACAATATACCTTGGCATGAACACCTGCATCTGTTCTTCCGCATCCGCTGAGTTTAACAGTATGTCCGCAAAGAGCGGATAAAGATGACTCTAATGTTCCGGCTACTGTAACATCAGATTTTTGAACCTGCCAGCCGTGATATTTTGAGCCATCGTATGCAATTTTTAATGCAATATTTTTCATACTATAGTCCAAGACACAGTGCCGAGCAAAACTACTGTGGTTATTACTAATGCACCCAACAGCAGCGCAAAGTAATCTCTGAATGAAAAGCGGAGAATTTTCATGCGAGTCCGCCCCTCTCCTCCGTGATAACAGCGACATTCCATTGCGGTTGCCAACTCATCTGCGCGTCGAAATGAGCTGATAAAAAGAGGTATAACAATTGGCAATACTGCTTTTGCCTTCTTAATCAAACCGCCGGTTTCAAAATTGGCACCCCGTGATTTTTGTGCACTTATGATTTTGTCTGTTTCCTCGATTAGTGTAGGTATAAAACGTAAAGCAAGGCTCATCATAATTGTAAACTCGTGAACAGGCAGCTTTATCTTTTTTAAAGGATTCATTATTCTTTCCAGTCCGTCTGTGAGGGTAATGGGCGATGTGGTGTATGTAAGAAGGAAGGTGCTGACAATGAGCATTATAAAGCGTGATGCCATAAATATTGCTGTAACGATTCCCTCTTGGGTAATTACAAGAAAACGGTACTCAAAAAGGATGGTCTCTCCTTTGACAAAAAAGATATTTAAAATTACTGTTATTATTATAATAATAAACACGGGGCGTAAACCACGGAAAATTGCTTTAGGCTTTATTTTTGATACGGCAAGGCAAGTAACAAGAATGGAAAACATAAAAATGTAAGAGAAAAGACCTTTTGCCATAAACAAAGCAGTTATATAAACAACCATAAGTGTCAGCTTTGTGCGGGGATCAAGTCTGTGAACAACAGTATTTCCGGGAAAAAACTGCCCGAGAGTAATATCTTTAAGCATGGGTAGCACCTCCTTTTAGAGAGGTTATTGCTTTTCGCAGATATTCAATAGTATATATATCGCTGTCTAAGGGTATTCCGAGAGCTCTCAGACGGTTAGATATAATTGATGCTTTTGGCGCAGCAAGACCAAGCGATGAGAGTTTTTCTGTTTTTGAAAATATCTCGGGAGCAGTGCCTGCCATAACAACACTACCGGAGCTAAGAACAACAAGCCTGTCTACTCTGCGTGCTATCTCGTCCATATTATGAGTGACTAAAATAACAGTTGCATTATGAGCTGTTTTATAGTCTGAAATATTTTGGAGCATATCCGACTGTCCGCGCGGGTCAAGACCCGCTGTTGGTTCGTCAAGAATTAACACCTTTGGCTGCATGGAGATAACACCGGCAATAGCGGCGCGCCTCTTTTCTCCGCCTGAAAGCTCAAAAGGAGACTTTTCCAATAAAGACTCACTGAGTCCTACAAACTGCGCCGACTCATGTACACGTTTATTAATTTCACTTTCCGACAGCTTCATGTTTTTCGGTCCGAAAGCAATATCCTCATAAACTGTTGCTTCGAAAAGCTGGTATTCGGGATATTGAAAAACCAATCCGACCTTAAAACGGAGCTCGCGCAGATACTCTTTATTATCGTGTATGTTAATCCCGTCATAATACACACTGCCGGAGGATGGTTTTAACAAACCGTTTAAATGCTGTATGAATGTAGACTTGCCGGAACCTGTTGCGCCGATTATTCCCACATACTCACCCGGCTCCGCTTCAAAATCAATACCGGTAATTGCGACACGCTCAAAGGGTGTGCCGGTACTGTAGGTATGTGTTAATTTTTCAGTCTTAATAAGAGGCATTGAATTACTTAGTCCTTTTTATTGCAGAGTAAATAGCATCTGCACACTCGTCTACAGTAAGAGCATCAAGAGAGATGTCAAAACCGTCGTTTTTTAATTCGTGCAGCAAGAGAGTGGTTTCGGGGACATCAAGACCGGCTTTTCGTATAGCATCTACATTGAGAAAAACCTCTCGCGGGGTGCTGTCCATAACAATTTCTCCGTCAGACATAACAATAAGTCTGTCGGCATCTGCAGCTTCGTCCATATGATGAGTGATAAGCACAACTGCAACATCGTGATTATCTTTTAGATCACGGATAATTTTTAAAACGCTTTTTCTGCCGTGAGGGTCAAGCATTGCTGTAGGCTCATCAAAAACGATACATTCCGGTCTCATCGCAAGAACCCCTGCAATAGCAACACGTTGCTTTTGACCTCCGGACAAGAGATGTGGTGCGTGCTCGCGGTACTGATACATTCCGACTATCTTTAAAGCCTCATCAACACGCTTGCGTATCTCATCTGAAGGATATCCTAAGTTTTCGGGAGCAAAAGCGACATCCTCCTCAACAACGGTTGCAACAATCTGATTGTCGGGATTTTGAAAAACCATTCCGACACGGCGGCGTATTTCTATAAGAAACTCATCGGCTTTTGTATCCATACCACAGACTAAAACGCGACCGCCCATAGGAAGCAAAATTGCATTAAAATGTTTTGCTAAGGTGGTTTTACCTGAACCATTATGACCTATTATTGCAACAAAAGTTCCTTTTTCAACCTCAAGGTTAAGCCCTTTTAAAACCGGCTTGGAAGGTGTGGCTTCTGTTTGATTATAGGAAAATTCCAGATTTTCAATTTTTATTATTTTTTCCATAATATTTCTCACGTATTAAAAGTCAAAAGACAATGTCTGTGTCCATTGTAGCGCGGGCATCATGATTCATATCTGCCTGTACTCCCGCTTTAAATTCATAATATCCCTGGCTGCCTATCATCGCGGCATTATCACCGCACAAGCTAAGAGGAGGTATAAAGAGTGTGAGATTTTCATCTTCGGCAGCTTTTAGAAAATCTGCCCGTATTCTTGAGTTTGCTGCTACACCTCCGGCAATGGCTATTTTACTGTGACCAAACGCTTTTGCCGCAGAGATAACCCTCGGAACTAAAATACAGCTTACAGTTCGTGCAAATGATGCCGCAAGTGATGAAGTATCAAGAGGTTCGTTCTTTTGCTTTGCATTGTGAACAATATTTACAATAGAGGTTTTTAATCCCGAAAATGACATGTCGTAAGGCGCTCCGTCAATGACAGGCTGCGGAAGGTTAAAGAGCGTGTCGTCTCCGGGCTTGCCGGAGCCGTCGTCTTGCGCCAGCTTGTCAAGCGCAGGACCTCCCGGATAGCCCAAGCCGAGAACCCGCGCGGCTTTGTCAAAGCACTCTCCTGCAGCATCATCGCGGGAGCGCCCGATAATGCGGATGTCGGTATAGCCCCCCACGTCTGCGATAAGACTGTTTCCGCCGGAAACTATAATACATAAAAACGGCGGCTCAAGCTGCGGATATGCGATGTAATTTGCTGCAATATGTCCTCTGATGTGATGAACCGGTATTAAAGGAACATCAAGAGCTAACGCTAAACCTTTTGCAAAATTAACACCAACAAGAAGTGCCCCTATCAGCCCCGGCGCACTGGTAACAGCAACGGCATCTATGTCTTTTTTTGAAATACCGGCATTTTTAAGAGCAAGCTCTGTCAGATGACCGATAACAGCTACATGATTTCTTGATGCGATTTCAGGAACAACCCCTCCATACATCGCATGCTTGTCGGCTTGAGAAAATAACTCGCCCGACAATACTTCGCGACCGTTTTTAACCACTGCCACAGCGGTCTCGTCACAGGATGTTTCAATTGCCAAAATTATCATTAAAATGACCATGCCTTTCTTTTGTTCAAACCAGCATATTCCTTACCATAACTATAGCATCCTCGAGGGGGGCATCATAATAATCTTTGCGGACACGCACCTTTATAAATCCGTGCTTTTCATAAAGCTTAATTGCAGCTATATTACCTGAGCGCACTTCGAGATGCATGGCTTCATAGTTTTTTTCTGTGGCATAATTTAGTATAGCACACATTAGCGTATTTCCAACACCAACCCGCCGGGAGCTGCTGCAGGCAGCAATTTGTAAAAGCTCCCCGTCATCTCCTACCTGCCGCACTACCGCAAAGCCGGCAACAATGCCGCCGGCTATTGCCACAAGAAAGAGCGAGTCGTTTTTTTCAAGCTCGCTTTGAATAGTTGTTTTTGTCCAAACCGGAGATATTGAGGCTCTCATAATTTCCAGTATACGTGGCACATCGTGAGCCCCTGCAGTTCTTACAGTTATCATTTTGTATCATACCAGCTTTTTCCGGCTCGCGCTTCGGCAACAAGCGGCACTGAAAGTGAGGCGGCATTTTCCATTTCCCTGCAAAGGATTTTACCAACAATGTCAGCCTCGCTCTCGGGGCACTCTGCTATAAGCTCGTCGTGCACTTGAAGTATCATTTTGGCAGACAAACCTTCTTCGCGCAGTCTGTGCGAGACATTTATCATAGCGATTTTTATTATATCGGCAGCAGTTCCCTGTATGGGCATATTAAGAGCAACTCGCTCTCCAAAGCTGCGGGTATTAAAGTTAGAAGACTTGAGCTCGGGCAGATTGCGGCGGCGTCCGTACAAAGTCGAGACATAGCCATTCTTTGTAGCGCTCTCTACAATATCGTGCATATATTTTCGCACTCCCGAATAATTTGCAAGGTAGTTGTCGATATAAGCTTTCGCCTCTTTTGGTGTGACTCCCACATCGTTTGCAAGAGAGAAGGGTGAAATTCCGTAGACAATTCCAAAATTTACAGCCTTTGCGCGAAAACGGTGTGTTTGTGTAATTTCATTTAAGGGTATGCCAAACACTTGTGAAGCGGTTACGGTGTGTATGTCCTCGCCGTTTTCAAATGCTTTTAGCATGACGGGATCCCCGGCTATATGAGCAAGCAGCCGCAACTCTATTTGCGAGTAATCGGCACCGACAAGCACATTGCCCTCT
>Ga0123356_10006968_pt1 | contig 11347 bp, 12 predicted proteins | sample TergutEmb28metaG_2_FD_92546 | JGI IMG/M metagenome (GOLD analysis project Ga0123356, IMG submission 92546) | Embiratermes neotenicus P3 segment gut microbial communities from Petit-Saut dam, French Guiana - Emb289 P3 | ecosystem: Host-associated > Arthropoda: Insects > Digestive system > Gut ... | reverse complement strand
TCATCCAACAAAGCCTTGTAACTGTCAGCATAAAGGCCTCCCGTGGAAGCCTCAGGTAGCGGTAAATGGGTCACCTCAGGCATAAGCCCTGCCACCGCAGATTGCACAACCTTGCATCCTGCCAGCGTCACCAAGCCAGCTCCCACCCGCAATGCCCCGCTACAACACAAGTAAGCCGCACCAATATAATTAGCCGAACCAGCCAACACCAACACCTTACCAAAACTACCTTTGTGCGCATAGGGAGAACGATACGGCAACAAAGACTTCGCTAAGTCTTCAGTCATACTTTCGCATGGCAGTGATAGCGCCAATGCAGCAGGCAAACCAATATCTGCGACAACAACTTCGCCAGCATGCAAAGCGCCCGAAGCATCAAACAAACCACGCTTCGGATATCCCAATGCGATTGTATAATCAGCAAAAGGGGTGACTGCATCGGCCTCACCAGTATCAGCATTCAAGCCAGACGGCAAATCAACCGACACTACCACAATTGACGGCTTTGCTTTTTTACAGCCATTTAGGCATGAAAGCACCATCTGAAAAGCGCCGCTTACATACCGGTTTTGTCCAGTACCAAATACGGCATCCACCACTCCGTCGCAGGCGAACAATAACTCTGTTAAATTTGCCTGATCGCTATCAGCTGAGGCTTCTACACTCAAAACCCCTGCATCCAAAGCCAGCTTAAGATTTTCATCATCTGCTTTACGTTCTGCACACATGTACAGTGTTACCGCCGCGCCCAACTGCTGTAGATAACGGGCTGCCACCAACCCATCACCACCATTGTTGCCGGGACCAATCAGCACTAGCAGTGTTTTGTCAGTTATGCCACCGAGAATACGCCCCATCTGCAGCGCTACTGCATGCCCACTGTTTTCCATTAGCACAGCAGAAGAGATACCTGCCCTTTCAGCCATAGCTTCAAGTTGTTGCATTTCCGTTGTCGTCACAATTTTCATAGCCCACTCTCACATATGTTTTATCAGAATGTGTAATAACCCCTATCATCAAAACTTTCAACCCACCCAATATATTGAGTGGAGTGCTACCCAATTAGATAGCAACACAACCAACGCCATCAAAAACGATGGCTATTGAAAGTTCTTCTTGCCCCTAATAATAGCATACTTTTATACGATCATATTGCATAAAGCTCCCACCCATTAGAACGCCACTGACTTTTGTGCCAATAACTCTACAGCCACGTAACCAATTATATGAACTACTTTATGCGTTAATACAACAAGTAAATTACCTTTTCACCGCCATCAAAATTCCCCGTAAAGTAAAAATAATTGCCATGACAGCCATTTTGTGTTAACATTCGCGCATTTCCCGAAGCAATCACCATAAGACTGGAGTATTATTATGCCTAAGATTTATCTTATTGATGTTACCAACCGTGACGGTGTACAAACCGCTAGGTTAGGATTGTCCAAACTCGAAAAAACCATGATAAATATATATCTGGATGAGATGGGTATATTCCAAAGTGAGTTCGGATTCCCAACCACACATCATGAAGAGCATTACCTAAAAGCAAACCTAGAGATGGCCCAGCAAGGCATCCTAAAAAATATCGTCCTTGAAGGCTGGATACGTGGAATTGTAGAAGACGTGGAACTAACCGTAAAGCGCATACCAAATATCAAACACCTCAATTTGTCGCAATCAACTTCTAATCAAATGATTGATGGCAAGTTTCAAGGGCGCAAAACGCGCGACGATATCATTCATGAAATGACTGATGCCGTGGACGCCGCAATAGCTTATGGCATGCAAAGCGTCGGGGTTAATGCAGAAGACGCTTCGCGTACCGATATTGATTATCTTATCGAATACGGACAAGCCGCTAAAGCGCATGGCGCATCACGGCTACGCTATTGTGATACACTAGGTTATGACAACCCATTTTCCATATACGATACAGCCCGTACGATGGCACAAGAAATAGAACTCCCCATTGAAATACACTGCCACGGAGACCTTGGCATGGCAGTAGCTACATCCATCGCCGGTGCTAAAGGTGTAATTGACGGCGGACAAGATGCCTACATTAACACCACCATCAACGGCATCGGGGAACGCGCTGGCAACGCTGACTTGGTTTCCGTCGTTTTAGCTATCACCAAATCAAAAGGGTTCGGAGAGAAATACCAGCTAGCAGACAATATTAAGTTGGATATGGCATGGAAAATCGCCAAGTTTACCAGCTACGCTTTTGGAGTGAAGCTACCCATAAATCAACCTGGGGTTGGTAAGAATTGCTTCGCCCATGCGTCTGGAATACATGCAGACGGAGTAATCAAAGATCCGCACAACTACGAGCTTTACAGCTTCGAGGAACTTGGGCGCGGGGTACCCATCTTAGTGGAAACCGGACGTGAAATATGTACTGGACAATATGGAGGCATCTCTGGATTCCGCTACGTGGTAGACAGCTTATCAGAAGATATATCGTTACCTGAAAATAAGGAAAAGGCAAACGAAATCTTGGAGCTGGTACGCTACGCCAATGTAGAAACGCATAAGCCACTGGTGGAAGACGAACTAAAATTTATCTGCAAGTACCCAGATATCGTGCGCAAAATACTCACCATGACGCCTCTAGCGTAGCTGAGTAGCATTTGCGGCAGGATTTCGCTTTTGTCAATATGCCTATGGTTGTGAAGCTGAAGGAGTGCATGGCAGCTCTTCAGGGATAACCTTGTCGGCAATCAAAACCTCTTTAAGAGCAGCAATAGCCACTTCTACCATTTGGTCGTCTGGCTGGCGTGTGGTAAGTTTTTGCAGCCACAGACCCGGTGCTGCCATCCAGCGCAGCAGAAAATTGTCCATGTGGCGTGCTCCGTACTGCGTGATTTCATATGCAATGCCAGCTATGACGGGCAGGAGCAGTATACGAGATGAAATCAACAACCAAAGCACCTGCTTACCCACCAAGCTGAATAACAGTATGGCGATAAGCATGACAGCTAACAAAAAAGCTGTACCGCAACGCGCATGAGCAGTTGTATATTTTTGCACATTAACTGGAATCAGTTCGTCCCCAGCTTCAAATGCATGGATGGTTTTGTGCTCGGCACCATGGTACGAGAATACACGACGAATGTCCGGCATAAAGCTGACACCCCACAGATAAGCTAAAAATATCATTAAGCGGAGAGCGCCTTCTATGAGATTGAACCCCAAACTCCCCTGTTGATTGGGCATAATTAGCTTAGACAAAAACAGCGGTAAGATAGAGAACAAGCCAACAGCAAGCCCTAAAGAGATGAGCATCATGCCCCATAACGCTGCTTTGCTGATGGGGGAACTCTCCTTTTTCACCTCACTGTCGGGGGAAGGAACCACTTCTTCCAATGCTACATTAGTGGAGAAGAATATCGCCTCCATACCCAAAACCATAGCTTCCAGCATGGCAATAACACCGCGTGTGAACGGTATTTTGCGCCAGCGTCCAGTATAGATGGAATGCAATGGATGTGCGCTCTTAGCCAAGGTTCCGTTTGGGCGACGTACTACAGTGGCAATGGTCTTGGCTCCACGCATCATCACACCATCCATGACCGCCTGCCCACCATATCTGAATTTTTCTGCCATATGGCTATCCTTTTAAACAGAAAGGAGCGGATATACTTGCCCCCGCTCCTTGTGTTAACAACCTGGTTGCTTCCCTTATTTCTGGACGTTTCTGGCGTAGCGTTGATTGAAGCGCTCAACGCGTCCAGCTGTATCTACAATACGCTTGTTGCCTGTGTAGAATGGATGGCAAGAACTGCAAAGCTCCACGCGAAGTTCTTTCTTGGTTGAGCCCGTTGTGAAACTGGCACCGCATGAGCAACTTACATTAGCGTTTGCATAATATTTTGGATGAATAGTTTCTTTCATAGTCTAGCTCTCAGCAGCGTAAACGCTGACCTTCTTGCGATTTTTGCCGGCGGGCTCAAATTTAACTTCCCCGTCAATAGTGGCATAAATGGTATGATCACGACCAAGACCTACATTGTTGCCTGGCTTGATATGAGTGCCCATTTGGCGTACCAAGATGGTGCCAGATGTGACAGCCTCGCTGCCATAACGCTTGACACCAAGCATCTTTGGTTTGCTGTCGCGTCCGTTGCGGGACGTCCCCGCCCCTTTCTTATGAGCCATTTTCAGTTACCTCTTCATTGGCGACGGTTTCTTCATCACCTGTTTTCGTGCTAGCTTCCATGCCAGCACCGCTGATACTGTTGATAGTGAGCTCTGTAAATGCTTGACGATGCCCTATGCGCTGACTGTAACGTGTCTTGGCTTTGTATCTCATACCATAGATTTTAGTGCCTAACCCATCGCCATTAGATGTTGCGACAACCTTAGCTCCGTCAATTATAGGCTTTCCTACAACTAACTTGTCGCCCTCACCTATGGCCAGCACGCGGTCAAACTCAACATTATCACCATCATCAACCGCCAGCAACTCAACCCGGATACTTTTACCAGGAGTGACCCTATATTGTTTTCCACCAGTTTCAATTATTGCGTAAATAGTAACACCTCCGCTTGACGAAAAGTAATTATATCAAGGTATGCGATTATGGTCAAATACCATGCAAAACATCAAAAACAGATGTTTTATCCCACCCATACCACATAAGTTGGCTTATGATTTCTTCGCGACAGACTGTATCTCCACAACGCTGTAGTTAAGTTCCTCTGTGGAAGCTGGTTTTAATACCCATGAAGCCTTACCGAATGGTTTGCTGCTTGGTTCATATACCCAGTAGCCCTCAGGAAAGGAAATGGTGTAAATATCTTTCGTATTCGTATCATAAATTCTAACGTAATATCGGTCAGGCCATTTATTGCCTGCGATACGTATCTCATAGCGAAGACCCTCTGGTGCCTGTTGCCATTTATCATCGCGATTACCGGATATGCCGAAGTAGGATATTCCAATCAGTAGTACAAGAGAAATTGATAGTGCGCCAATAATGAATTTACTCATATTTCCTCCGCAAGATTTTTCCATGCCGGGCGGTACTCAACTGAGCTTTCTGGCGACTCCCATACTTCGATGGATACTAGTCTAACACCCTCTATTCTCTGTTCAAGCTCATGGTAAATAGTGCTGGCTATGTTTTCTGAAGAAGGATTGATACGCTCAAATGGTTCAACCTCATTGAGATAGGTGTGGTCTAATCTGTCCAGAACCTGGTTAAGTTGTGCTTTCAACGTATGGAAATCATAAGCCAACCCAATATCGCTGAGTTGATCGGTTTGAATGCGCGCCAGCACTTTGAAACGATGGCCATGCAGGTTCTCGCATTTCCCTTGATATCCGCGCAGAGCATGGGCAGCATTAAAATGTTGTTCAACCGTTATTTGGTACATCTGGGTGAACCTCTGTCGGTGTTGTTACTACGAATTTGAAGACTCCCTGGACGCCTTTCTTTAGCTCTGCCAGCATTTGAGTAGCATTTTTGCCACTGAGCGGATGTGTTAATTCCGGAGCGATTTCCTCGAGTGGCATCAATACAAAAGCACGCTCTGCTATGCGCAGATGAGGGATAGTGAGCTCAGGCGTATTGAGTGTTTGCTTCCCGTAAAAGAGAATGTCAATATCGATAGTGCGCGGGCTATAGCGCTTGGCGGAAAGGCGTCCCATCTTGGTTTCTATGCCTTTCAAGAGTGTTAATAGTGCTAGCGGTTCTAGTGTAGTATAGGCACGCGCCACCATATTGAGGAAATGTGGCTGGTCTGGGTTATCTTCAGGCGCGGTATCATATACCGATGATGTCTTATCTACCTTCAGCCTTTGGCTGATAAGATGCAAGGCTGCATCCAGATTCTGTTTACGTTCTCCAACATTAGATCCCAGTCCTAAATATACTGATACAGGCTCAATACTCATACTTTGACCTCCTTACCACTGCATCGCTCATTTTAGCCATTTGTGCCATGAATTGCACGTCATGTACACGAATGATGTCGGCCCCATTCACAATTCCAATAGCATTGGTAGCAGCGATACCAGCTAGGCGTTTATCTGTTGGCAGATTAAGCACCTCCCCAATCATGCTTTTGCGCGATGTCCCCAGTAAAATAGGATAACCCAGCTCGCACAATTCACCTAAGCGACATACTATTTCCAAATTCTGTTCTTGCGTTTTGCCGAAGCCGATGCCTGGGTCAATAATAATATGCTCATCTGGCACTTTAGCAGCCTGGCAAATATCAATCGCACGTCGCAGGTCAGCTCTTATTGTTGTCATGATATCATCTGTGCACGGGTGCTTGCTCTGATTCGCAGTGAGGATGATTGGCGTGTTATATTTTACCGCCAATCCGGCTAGCCGCTCATCGTATTGGAGCCCCCAAATGTCGTTTATAATATGTGCTCCGGCTTGTAAACAAGCCTGTACTACATCGTATTTATAGCTGTCCACACTGATTGGTACATCAATCACGCGAGTTAAGCACCGAATGACGGGTATTAGACGTTCAATTTCCTGCATAGGGATGATTGGACTTGAACCTGGACGTGTAGACTCTCCTCCCACATCAATTATATCAGCCCCCTGCGATACAAACTGACGGGCTTGTTCTACTGCCTCATCAGCCGAATGTAATCCATCATCGGAAAACGAATCGCAGCTAAGGTTAACGATTCCCATGATGAAGGTACGCTCGCCCCAATTAAAGAGTTGATCGCGGCATATGGTCGACTTTCGCTTTATATTTAAAAACATCGCTGGCCTGATTTTATCTTTTAACACGCATTAGGGCAAGAAACAGCAGGACAGCAATTCCCTTGTAACATTCGCATCGGCTGTGGTATTATGTCGGCAGGCGAATATGACAACAGAGAAAGATAAAGCCCTAGAGTTGGCCATTGACCAAATTGAAAAACAGTTTGGGCAGGGCGCAATAATGCGTTTTGGCGATAATAATGTGCCAGCTCATGTAGCTGTTATCCCGAGCGGTTCGGTAGCATTAGATATAGCGTTGGGTGTAGGCGGCATTCCACGCGGTCGCATAACCGAAATATACGGTCCAGAGAGTTCTGGAAAGACTACTTTGGCTCAGCATATTATTGCGGAGGCGCAGAAGTTAGGTGGCAAAGCGGCGTATATTGACGTGGAACATGCTCTTGATCCCGGTTATGCCAAAATATGTGGCGTAAACCTAAATGAACTGCTTATCGCACAACCCGATACGGGAGAGGAAGCCCTCGAAATCTGTGAGACATTGATACGTTCCAACGCAGTTGATGTTATTGTGGTCGACAGCGTTGCGGCGCTGGTGCCACGTGCGGAAATCGAAGGTGATATGGGCGATGCACATGTCGGGTTGCAGGCACGATTGATGTCGCAGGCTTTGCGCAAGCTAACTGCTACCATCGGACGTACTGGGACAGCTGTCATCTTTATCAATCAACTCAGAGAAAAAGTGGGTGTCATTTTCGGCAATCCGGAAGTGACAACTGGCGGGCGCGCGCTTAAGTTCTATAGTTCGGTGCGTATTGATTTGCGTCGGACCGAAACTATCAAACATGGCGACAAAGCTACTGGCACGCGCGTTAAGGCTAAGATCGTTAAGAACAAAGTGGCTCCTCCTTTTAGCGTGGCGGAGTTTGACATTATGTTCGCTTTTGGCATTAGCCGCGAAGGCGATTTGGTGGACTTAGGAGTGAAACTGGAAGTCATAAGGAAGGCTGGAGCCTTCTTCTCTTATGGAGACGTTCGCCTAGGACAAGGCAGAGAGAGCGCCAAGAACTACCTAAAGCAAAATCCTGAGATAGCTCAGGAGATTGAGCAGAAGGTAAAGGCCGCGGCTGTCACCGTCAGCAACGTCGGTTTTACCGAAAGTGAATGATCGGTTGCGCCACTGCTGGTAAATCGGCAGTTGCAACCCGTGATTTAGTCTGTGGTGATATAAAGCTGAGGCTTGAGTGCTTCAGCTTTATTTGTTTTATGGGGGGTATGTGGTAGTAATAACACGTTTGATAGCCAGTAAAGGACGTAACCCAAAGGTGAAGGTCTATTTGGATGGGGAATATGCTTTCAGTCTAGAGTCTGTTGTAGCACTGGAAGCTGGGTTGCGACCTGAGAGCGATCTTAGCACCGAGCAGTTTAAAAAATTGGAAGTAGCAAATAAACTGCGATTGGCACTTTCTGCCGCTGAGCGACTGATAGCTTTCCGCCCGCGTAGCGAGGCTGAGTTGCGACAAAAATTAATGCGAAAAGGTTTTACTGAGGATGTTATAATGCAAGCGCTAGATCGTTTGCGCTTAGGTGGGCTGGTAGATGATGCCGCTTTTGCGCGCTACTGGGCTGAAAACAGAGCGGCTTTCCGTCCGCGTGGGCAGCGATTAGTTCAGGCAGAATTGCGTCAGAAAGGTGTGGCATCAGAAGTTGTTCAGGAAGCCACTACCAATCTTGATGATGCTGAAGGCGCGTATTTTGCTGGGTTGAAAAAGGCGCGGTTACTGCACGGTTATGATTATAAAGAATTCAGCCGAAAAATAGGGGGTTACCTGAGACGGCGCGGGTACGATTACGATGCCATTAAACCTAGCATCAAGCGGTTGTGGCTGGAGATTTCACAAAAATAATTTTTTGAAATATTGAATAATGGATTATTCAGTCTTCATGATACTCAAGGAAGGCTGATGAGAACGGGAGTTAAAAAATATATGGAGCCTATTACTATTCTTGCCATACTATCTGGTTTTATTATTGGTTTAGTGTGCGGTGCAATTGCAGTTCTAATGTCGCGTGGCTTTTATGCCAACCGTCAAATTCGTGCAGGACAGAAGCGTGCCGCGCGTATTGTGACAGAGGCACGAAACGAATCCAAGCACATTATTGCAGAGGCGCGCGTTGAAATAGATAAAAATCGCACCGCCTCTGAAAATGAAGCCCGCGAGCGCCGTACTGAGTTGCAGCGTCAAGAAAACCGCATAGTACAAAAAGAATCTCACCTAGATAATAAGCTGGATGAGGTTGAAGCTCGCCATCGTCAATACGATCAGAAAGAGAAAGAGTTGGAAGTCTCACGTGAGAGTTTGAAAGAGATTAAAGCAAAGCAATTAAAAGAGTTGGAAGCGGTATCACAGCTCTCATGTGATGAGGCCAAAAAAATACTGCTGGAGCAGATGGGAGATGAGCTACGCACGGAAGCGTCCAGAAGACTGCGTGAATGGGAACAACAATTAAAAGATGAAGCTGATGAGAGGGCACGTGATATTCTTACTTCTGTCATTCAACGTAATGCCTCTGAGGTAGTGGCAGAAACCACATCGTCCACTGTCCCATTGCCAAGCGATGAGATGAAAGGTCGCTTGATTGGCCGTGAAGGGCGCAATATACGTGCTCTCGAGCAGGCTACTGGTGTAGATCTTATTATTGACGATACCCCTGAGGCGGTGACTATTTCAAGTTTTGATCCAGTACGTAGAGAAATCGCACGCCAATCGCTTACCAAACTTATCTTGGATGGGCGCATACATCCCAGCCGCATTGAAGAGTTGGTTAGCAAAGCACGCGAAGAAGTTGAAGCCACCATGGCGGCTGCCGGGGAGCAGGCTGTCTTCCAAGTTGGTGTACATGGGCTACATCCTGAACTTATCAAAATTTTGGGCCGTCTTAAGTATCGCACCAGTTATGGTCAAAATGTATTGGCACACTCCATAGAGGTGGCCAGTGTCTGCGGGATGATTGCCTCTGAATTGGGCGCTAATGTTGTTATAGCCAAAAAAGCTGGGTTGCTGCATGATTTGGGGAAAGCAGTGGATCGCGAAGTCGAAGGAACGCATGCCAGCATAGGTGCTGATCTGGTTAAGCAGTGGGATAAGAGTAAGGACGTAGTACGAGGCGTGGCTGAGCACCATTTGGATGTGGTAGATATAAGCGTATGGGGATTCATTGTTTCAGCAGCCGATGCCATTTCCAGCGCCCGTCCAGGAGCCCGTCGCGAGAGTATGGAGAATTATCTCAAGCGGCTTAAGAGCCTTGAGGAGATTGCTGACGGATTCAAGGGTGTGGAAAAGGCATATGCCATTCAAGCAGGTCGCGAAGTGCGCATACTGGTCAAACCAGAAGAGGTTGATGACTTGGCATCTATGAGACTAGCGCGTGATATTGTCAAGAAAATTGAAGAGAGTCTTACATATCCAGGGCAGATTAAAGTCACAGTTATTCGTGAAACCCGCGCTACTGATTTTGCGAAGTAGTCTTGCGTATGAAAATACTTTCAGTCGGCGATATCATTGGCAAACCTGGCCGTGATGCAATAAAGAACGTACTGCCGTCGATAAAGAGCAGTTTGGACATCGACTTGGTGATAGCCAATGGCGAAAATTTGGCTGGAGGTATTGGCATCACTTCTTCTACGGCTGATGAGTTACTGCATTGTGGGGTTGATGTCATTACGTCGGGTAATCATATTTGGGCTCAGAAGGAGATATATCCATACCTTGACGGGCGTATGCCTATTATCCGCCCGTTGAATTACCCCTATGGCGTGCCAGGTAGAGGATATATCACTATTGACAATGTAGCAGTGGTTAACCTAATAGGACGCACTTTTTTTGCTGCCAGCTATGATGACCCATTTCACGGTATGGACTTACTATTGACTGAGCTTACGCCTGATATAAAAGTCATCGTTATTGATTTTCATGCTGAGGCCACTTCGGAAAAAATGGCTCTGGGACGCTACCTTGACGGGCGTGTAAGTGCTGTGTTGGGCACACATACGCATGTCGGTACCATTGATGCACAGGTGTTACCAGGTGGGACAGCATTTGTAACAGATATCGGTATGACTGGGCCGATTAATTCCATCATAGGTGATGATAATCAAACGGTATTGCAGCGATTTCTGACGCAGATACCATATCGCATGATGGTGGCAGATGAGCACGAAGTAGTATTCAATGCCATAGTAGTAGACGTGGATGAACACAGCGGGCACGCGAGATCCATTGAACGGCTACAGCGCATAGTGGATGTCTAGTGGCAACAAGCCAATTTTAGGCACTTAACGGCTCAAAAAGCAAAATCCCTTAATTCCGCAAATTATAGGCACTAAGCCACGAAAACTAGTAGGCAGCTTCCGGAAACCTTCTACACAGTGCTAGTTTTCACAAAGGCATGACATATGCTATAATTGTGTAAATGGGTTGGAGGTTTAGCACAATGAACAAACAGATGCATCTATTCGGAACAGAAACACAGCTTGAAAGGCTGTCTAAACTAGGAGATCCTCTGGTAAAAATCAATGAGCTGATAGATTGGGAGATGTTCCGTAGTCATATAGAAAACGCCATCCGCAAGGATATGAGCAAAGG
>Ga0123356_10006967_pt1 | contig 11347 bp, 5 predicted proteins | sample TergutEmb28metaG_2_FD_92546 | JGI IMG/M metagenome (GOLD analysis project Ga0123356, IMG submission 92546) | Embiratermes neotenicus P3 segment gut microbial communities from Petit-Saut dam, French Guiana - Emb289 P3 | ecosystem: Host-associated > Arthropoda: Insects > Digestive system > Gut ... | reverse complement strand
TGTTTCGCCGCCGGCGGCGCCGTCGCGGATTTCAAACTCGAATTCGCACAAAATTACATCGCCGGACACGGTTTGCGGGGCAAGCAGCTCGCCTAAATACGTTACCCGCGCTTCCCAAATATCGCCATCCACCTGTATAGGCCCGCCATTGCGCAAACTGGCCGCCTGGGCAAAAGCCGAGCCGCTTGACTGCGAAATGAACTCCAGTTTGGTGTTGTCGTATTGCATAGCTAGTTGGTACATCTTAACTCCGGGGCTATTTTCAATGGCAACGGGTACCACAACCCTTTCGCCGGGTTTACCTTCAAACGCTGGAACCGTAATCACCGTAACTTTGTCATCCGCCGGCGTGACCATATCGAAAGCAGCCATGATTGTTGATTGAGCTTCTATCTGCTTTTCATTGTCAATTATCAATTGTCCATTGTCAATTGCCGTCATCTGTCCATTGTTAATTGCCGTCACGGGCCGTACATTGATTATGCGGTACGCCAGCAGATCGAGGTCATCTAATTCCAATTCTCCATTGCGGTTCATATCGCCGATGGTATAAATCATGGGAAAGCGTTCTTCTATGCCGTATCCGCCGATGAAATATTGCGCCAAAAATGACAAGTCGGAGAGGTTTATGCGGCCGTCGCCGTTGATGTCGCCAAGGAGGATGGTTGTTACTTGCACGGCGCTGGTGGTGGTCGTGGCTGTCTTGTTCCCGGTAGCTTCGTTATCCGTATTCGTTACCGTGCAGTAGTAATAGCTTGTGCCGGCGGTGACTGTTGGCGCGTTATAGTTTACGCTTGTGGCGCCGGTTATAATTGTACCGCCACTATTTGTTTTGCTGGTGTTGCTGTACCACTGATAGCTAAGCGTTCCTTTCGATACGGTAGCAGCTACGCTGAGCGCCGCTGTTTCGCCTATGTTAACAGTTTTATTTGTAGGACTACTAGTTATGTTAGGCGTTTCCGCGTGGATAAGCGTGCCAGAGGTCACGATCACCCGCGCAGTATTGCTTCGAACAAGAGCTGTTTTTGCTCCTGTCGCAGCATCATCCGTGTTGATTATCTCGCAATGAAAAACATATGAACCGATTATATCCGTCGGCAGGTCATAACTAGCGCTTATTGCGCCACTGATTGGCATGGGTTCAAACATTGTACCCCGATACCATTGATAGCTGAGGATTCCCCCCGCTACTTCTGCTTCTACAGTAAGTATAGCTGTTCCGCCTTGGCTTACCGTTATGCTTTCCGGCTGTTTGGCTATTACTGGCGTCTCTGCGTTGATTTGTCCGTTCTGCGGATAGAATTTGAAACCATTAGCATTATACCTCAAAGGGGTTTTTTCCCAACCGATGATGTCATCGACGGTTTTCATATCATTGTAGGTACAATCAAAAGAATACAAAGCGGTGTTGTTCGATACGTCCAGTTCCGTAAACCGATTTCGGAAGCAATCAATACGTGTCAACTTTGTACTTTGGGACACATCTAATCTTGCTAATAGGTTGTCATTGCAAAAAAGGTTCGTCAGAGCTATGTTTGCGGATAAATCCAGCTCCGTTAGCAGGTTGTTTTGGCAATCAAGACGAGTTAGATTGGTAAAATATTCTATTCCCGCCAGATTAGATATATTCTTGGAAGATATACGTAAATCTGTAAGCCTGGACACATCGTAGTCGAAAATAGGTTCGTCAAACTTACCTGTTATTTCACGAATAACCGCAAGAAAATTAACATCTTTGAAGGCCTGCGTTATTTCCTCGCCGGTCGGCGGCTTGCCGGTGTATTGCGGTGAAAATAAGAATGCACCGGGATATTTAAGATACGGATGAAGCTCCCAACCAATTACGTCATCCCTGGATTTAATGTAGTTGTAACTGCAGGATAACGTTGCAAGCAGGGGACTATTGGATACGTCCAATTTAGTTAGCCAGTTGTTACTACATTGAAACCGCACTAATCGAAAACTGGCAGAAATATCTAGTGCCGTTAGCCGATTGTTATAGCAATACAGATATATTAATTGTGGGTCATTTGTAAGGTCAAGTTTTGTCAGCATGTTATTTTGACAGTGCACTGAAAGCAGAATTCTATTATTTGCCAAGTTAAGCTCCGTTAATCGGTTGTCGTTGCAACGTAAGTTTTGAAAATTGTAACGGCCTGGCAAATCTAGCTTTGTTAACAGGTTGTTATCGCATGAAAGCCAGCGCAGGTTATTGGTAAATTTCGTCGTGTCCAGTTCCGTCAACAGATTCCATGAGCAATAAAGATTCCAAATAGTATTTGGAAAATACAGTTTGGTCAGTAAGTTTTTGGAACAGTCCAGATCAGTTAATTTAAGGTTTTCAGACATATCCAGTGCTGTTAACCGGTTTTCAGAACAATCCAGGGTTTTTATTTGTTTGTTATTGTATAAGTCGATTTCCGCTAGTATGTTTTTGCTGACATTAAGACTGGTAAGTCCGGTAAAATATTCTATACCTTTCAGTGTTTTCACACCCATGTCTGATAAATACACTGAAGTACATTGTTCGAGGTAAATAATATCGTCGGTGGTCATAATGCTCATCGGATTTTTATTTGCACCGTCTTGGTTGACCCAGTTCAATGCCGTTTGGCATAAAGCCGGATCAGGGATTTCGTAACTGAACATACCGGGTAAAGAAATACCCCATTTTGCGAAAAGCGACATACTTTCGCTGATTCTGGTGGAAAAATTAAATTCGTCGCCACCGTCAAGACTTGTGAACCATCCACCAAAAACATAGCCGTCTCTTAGAGGATAATCCGGCTTAACAAGTTTTACGCCGCGCGCTGACTTGATTGTTATCGGAGCGCGCACGCCATCGTTATAATTGAAGGTTATGGCACAAAGGCTATCTTCTCCCAGCAACGCCGCATAAGCATTCACAAGTCCGTATCCATAACGCTCATCCTTCTCCGCCGGACTCGCTTTGCGCGCCGTCTGGTATAGATCATTCCTGATTTGCTCTACTGAATAATTGGGATGTAGCGATTTAACCAACGCCACCACACCTGCCACGCAAGGAGAAGCCATGGAAGTGCCACTAAGGTTCACATATTCGTCGCTATTACATGTCGAATAAATATTTCTACCGGGCGCGGCCACGCCTAATTCCGGGCCGAAATTGGAGAAGCTTGCCAACAAACCGCTTGGCTCCAGAGCGGCCACGGCGATTGCCTCGGGATACGCTCCCGGATAACCGGCGTGTCCGAGGCTACTGTTACCAGCCGCGCACACTATAACAACACCTTTCGCCACGGCATTTACAATGGCGTTTTGCTCAATTTCGTTGCCTCCATTAGGTGAATAGTCCCTGCCAAAACTCATGTTGACGACATTCGCGCCGTTCTCCACCGCATAGTTCAGTCCGCGAACCCAAGATTCAGAGGTAAGCTTACCGGTACCCGGCAAGTTAGTTTTTACCGTCAATATAGTAGCACCCGGCGCTACGCCGCAAACAGAGGTATCACCCTCCATTGAGGCAGCTACAATACCGCTGACATGCGTGCCATGGCCGCGTTCGTGATCATCATTAACAAAACTCAGACCAATCTGGTCTGTATATGAGTTGTATGAGCTTGGCAATATCTTGCCGACGAATTTGGGATGGTTTATATCTATGCCAGTGTCAAGAATAGCTACGACCACTCCCTCACCTTTGGTGATATCCCAGGCTAGCCCGCTATCCATAAACTCATGATGCCATTGTGCTTCACCATACGGTGTAGCATCGTAAAGCTCCCATGTGCGCCCAATATCATATTCATCATATTCATGATCCACCAAATAATCTTCAGCAACCTCTTCTATGTAATAAATATGGTTCAAACTCAACTCAGGCAATAGTGCCCGTGTGGATTGGCTATGAGCTGCCGCTGCTATCGCTGCCACACTATCCGCCACAGCCTGTTCCGGGTCAGGCGCAACTAAAACCGCCACGCCCCAGGCATAGGATTTAAGCTCCAGCCCATAAGCTGCGGCAATTTCCAGCGCCTGCTCCCAAGATTCAGCGGGGGCTAGCACCTCCCCGGCGACAAAATCATCGTCCGTACCACCGGGGCCATCGTCCGCGCCACCGTAATCAAAATCGCCGTAATCATAGCCACTGAAATCATAACCACCGTAATCATAATCGCAAGAATCACCGTAAGAACCACCAAGGTCATTGTTCGGGAAATGTGGCTGGCTGGCGCTGCTATCCCCCATAGAAAACGCCAGTCCCGCCGCGCAAAGCAGTAATACCAATGACAATAATAGCACACTAACTCTTTTCATAAGATTTGCCCCCTTTTTTTTAATGTTATCATTCAAGCCTTAATTATTGTTATTACACCTGATAAAGCATATTCCTTCCTTGATTACTCGTAAAAACAAATTATGGGCTGGCGGCATTCTCATCATTAATTACTTATAGATAAACCACACCAATAATAAACAAGAATTAACTCCACACTCCACACTTCACACTACACACTTGCGGTCGAAGACCGCATTTGCTTCCGCGAAATTTACCTCCCCAGGGCAGGAAAAAGCTGCCGCATGAAGAAGTTATTAAGCGTTGCCGGACAGAGTTTACCTTTTTGGTCACATATCGCTCTTTTCCTGCCTCTAACATCTGGCATCTTACATCTAATTTGGGGGTTTTGCTTATGTGTGGTATTATCGGTTATCTTGGTCAGCGGTTGGCTATGCCTGTCTTGATTCAGGCTTTGAAAGCTCAGGAATACCGCGGTTATGATTCGGCCGGCGTGGCTTTGTTGGAAGGGGAAGAAATACGCCTGATACGCGCCCAAGGAAAGCTGGAAAACTTAGAAAAAAAGATTGGCATAGATTATGGCCAAGCTACGGTGGGTATCGGTCATACCCGTTGGGCCAGCCACGGCGTTCCTTCGGAAACCAATGCCCACCCGCATCTGGATTGTCATGGTAATATCGCTGCGCTGCATAACGGTATTATCGAAAATTATCTGGAATTGCGCTCCTGGCTGCGCGGGGCGGGGCATGTTTTCCGTTCGGAAACCGATTCGGAGGTATTGCCGCATTTGCTGGAACACTATTATGAGGGCGATTTGCTGACGGCGATGCTGAAAACCGTGGAAAAGTTGCATGGCGCTTATGCCACGGTGGCGGTGTGCCGGCATGATCCGCGGGTGCTGGTGGCGGCGCGTCAGGATAGCCCGCTGATCGTAGGTATCGGCGAGGGCGAATACTTTTTTGCTTCCGATATGTCGGCTTTGATCGATTATACCCGCCGCATGATAGCGCTGCAAAACGGTGATGTAGCCCTGATGACCGATCAGGGAGTGGTAATATATCATGACGGCGAGCCGGTGGAGCGGGAAATCATTTATGTGGATTGGGATAAGGAGGCGGCGCAGAAGGGCGGTTATCCTTATTATATGATCAAGGAGATCCACGAGCAAAGCGCTGCCTTGCGGCAAACCCTGCAAGGTCGCGTGGATGAAGTCGCCGGCACAGTCAAGCTTGACGGTGTGGATTTCAGCGATGAATACCTGCGCGGCTTGAACAAAATTGCCGTGGTGGCTTGCGGTACGGCCTATCATGCCGGGCTGGTGGGCAAATATGCCATGGAAAAATTGCTGCGTCTGCCGGTGGAGGTGGATATCGCTTCGGAATACCGCTACCGCGATCCGTTGATCGATGAGAATACGCTGGTAATAGTGGTTTCGCAATCCGGCGAAACCGCGGATACGCTGGCCGCCTTGCGCGAAAGCAGAGCCAAGGGGGCCAAGGTGCTGGCGATATGTAATGTGGTGGCCTCCAGTATCGCCCGCGAGGCGGATCATGTGCTTTATACCCATGCCGGGCCGGAGATCGCCGTGGCCTCCACCAAAGCCTACAGTACGCAGATAGTGTTACTGTATATCTTGGCGCTATATTTAGCCGGACGGCTGAATACATTGGACGCGGCGGCGCAAAAGTCTATTGTAGGGGAATTATGCGCCCTGCCGCATAAAGTGCAGCAAATATTGGACGATACGGAAGAGCAGATCAAGGAATTGACGCGCAAGCTTTTCCATATGCAGCAGGAGCAGACCTTTTTTATCGGCCGCGGTTTGGATTATTATGTGGCGCTGGAGGGTTCGCTGAAGCTGAAGGAAATATCCTATATCCACGCCGAAGCCTATGCGGCGGGAGAACTGAAACACGGCACCATAGCATTGATAGTGCCGGATGTGCCGGTAGTGGCATTATGCACGCAAAGATCATTGCTGGAAAAGATGATCAGCAATATCAAGGAATTGCAGGCGCGCCACGCCTATGTGGCCGGTTTTGCCTTAGCCGGTACGGATATCATGAAGGAGGTATGCGAAGAGGTTATTTTCCTGCCGCCGACCATAGACTTACTGACGCCGGCGCTGTCGGTGATACCCCTGCAACTGATGGCTTATTATGCCGCTCTGGCGCGCGGCTGCGATGTGGATCAACCGCGTAACCTGGCCAAAAGTGTAACTATCGAATAAAATAACGAAAGGGTGGATCAAATTGGAAACATATTCTGTGCCCCGCCATTTATGGCGCGCCTTTTATCCCATGCTCATCTATTTAGGCATGCAAGTACTCGTCACCATTGTGGCTGTTTGTGTGAGAATTATTCCCCATATCACCAGCTTAGTGATGGCAAATAATGGCGCTATACCTGACCCTGCGGTATATGCGGAATTTATCGAATCGACCACTGCGTGGGCGATGGGCAGTAGCAGTTTTTTCCTGCTGATAGCCTGTGTGCTGTGCCTGGCGCCTTTTTTACCTATTTGGCATAAAACTCCCAAGGTTTTAGTGCATTATGAAGAACAAAAACCCGCCTTGCTCCTGCTTTTTTCGGTTGTGGCTTTTTGGGGCTTCAACATGTTACTGTCTTTTATATTTGATATCACCGATATCACGCGCTTTTTCCCCTCATATGAAAATATCATCCAAGCTCTGAGCGGCGGCAGCCTCGCCATCCGTTTTCTGGCCATAGTTATAGCAGGCCCCTTCATAGAGGAATTATGCTTCCGCGGCATTATTCTCAACCGTTTGCAGGCTTGGACAGGGAAGTGGACGGCAGTGCTGATTCAGGCCCTGCTTTTCGGCTTAGTCCATTTGAATCTATTCCAGGGTCTATACGCCGCGATATTCGGCTTTGCACTGGGATATTTGTATGTGCGCTTCCGTAAACTGTGGCTATGCGTAGCCGGTCATATGGCATTCAATTCCATAGCTTTTATGTTGATGTTTCTGGATGAAAGGGGAGCGGAGATTTCTACTTGGTCATTACTGCCCGGCGTCATTATTTTCGCGGCAGGCGCATACTTCCTGGCCAAACAACCGCCCGCCATGATAATAGAAGCGCCCGCGGATGAAGAACCCGCTGAAGGGGCTGTAGAAGCATGTGCGGATGTGCCGGTAGGGGAGTCTGCTGAAATTAATATCCACCCGTAGGGGCGAATAGCATTTTGGGGTTGGGGTGTATCCAAGAAACATCGAATTTTGCAATTGTGGAGGTATGGCATGGGTATTCGGGAAATGTTAGGCAAAGAAATCATTTTTTTTGACGGCGCCATGGGCACCATGCTTCAGCAGCGCGGCCTTAAACCCGGCGCGCTGCCGGAGCTGATGAATCTGACCGACCCTGAAACGGTTACAGAGATACATGCGCTTTACGTGGCGGCGGGATCGCAGGTGGTAAGCGCCAATACCTTTGGCGCCAATGCTCTTAAGCTGCGTCCCGCGGGCCTCGCGCCGGATCAAGTGATCACGGCGGCGGTCGATTGCGCGAAAAAAAGCGGCGCTGCCTTTGTCGCGCTTGATATCGGGCCGCTCGGCCAGTTGCTGGAGCCGATGGGAACCGTGCGCTTCGAAGACGCCTATGATCTCTTCCGCGAGCAGGTGATAGCGGGCGCTAAGGCCGGCGCTGATTTGATCATTATCGAAACCATGTCCGATCTGTATGAAATAAAAGCGGCCCTGCTGGCGGCTAAAGAAAACTGTTCCTTGCCCGTATTCTGCTCTATGTCCTTCGAAAAAGACGGGCGCACCTTCGTGGGCTGCGACGCCGTGAACACGGCCCTGACCCTGGGCGGTCTCGGCGCCGACGCGCTCGGCGCCAACTGCTCGCTGGGCCCGGCTGCGCTACGCCCGGTGGTAGATAAGTTGCTCAAGTATAGCCCTGTACCGGTGATATTGCAGCCCAATGCCGGTTTGCCCGAGATACGCGGCGGTGTGGCGGTATATGATACCACGCCGCAACAATTCGCCGCCGAAATGGCGGAGATGGCGCGGGCTGGCGTGGCGGTCGTCGGCGGATGTTGCGGTACCACGCCGGAGTATATCGCCGCGCTGAAAAAAGCGCTGAACGGCATAGGTGTGCAGCCTCGCGCTATTCACCCTTATACTGCCTGCTCCAGCGGTACCGAAACGATATTTTTTGACGGGCGCACCACGGTGATAGGGGAAAGGCTCAATCCCACCGGAAAAAAACGATTGCAGGAAGCCCTGCGGACACAGGATATGAATTATCTAGCCGGCGAGGCGCTGGCGCAAGCGGAAGCGGGCTGCGATATCCTCGACCTCAATGCGGGGCTGCCCGAATTGGATGAAGCGGCGGTACTCGCGCGCGCGGTCAAGGAAATACAAGCGATTTGCCGCTTGCCGCTGCAGCTCGACAGCACGGATGCCGCCGCCATCGCCGCCGCCGCGCGGGTTTATAATGGCAAGCCGGTCATCAACTCGGTAAACGGCAAGCAAGCGGTGATGGATAAAATTTTCCCCATCGCCAAAAAATACGGCGCGCTGGTGATATGCCTGACACTGGACGAGGAGGGCATACCGCCGACCGCGGAGGCGCGTTTAGCCATCGCCAAAAAGATACGGGACGAAGCAGCCAAATACGCTATCGGGCCGCAGGAACTGATCGTCGATTGCCTGACCCTGACCGCCTCCGCGCAGCAGGAGCAGGTGGCTGAGACGCTGAAGGCGGTGGCGATGATACACCGCGAACTGGGCATGCATACTGTGCTGGGGGTAAGCAATGTTTCCTTTGGCTTACCGCAGCGTGAGATATTGAACGCGGCCTTTCTCGCGGCTGCCTTGGGCGCGGGGCTCAGCGCGGCGATCATTAATCCGCTATCGCTAAGGTATCGGGAAACGATTGACGCTTTCCGCGTCATCTCCGGCGAAGACAAAAACGCCGCGCATTATATGGAGCGCTACGCCGCGCCGGCAATCGCCGCGCCAGCAGACGCCGCCTCTACGGTCATTGCCTCCGCGGATTCCCTTGACGACCTCATCCGCCAGGGGCGGCGCGAGGAAACAGCGGCAAAGGTAAGCGCGCTGCTGGAAACCGGCAGCGGTCTGGAAGTAATTGATAATCATATCATCCCCGCGCTCTCGAAGGTGGGCGAACGCTTTGAAAAGGGCGAAATCTTCCTGCCGCAATTGATGCAAGCGGCACAGGCGGCACAGAGCGGCTTTGCCTTGATCCGCGGGCAAATGCTGGATAGCAGGCAAGCGCGCGGCGTAAAAGGCAAAATCCTGCTGGCCACCGTATATGGGGATATCCACGATATCGGTAAGAATATCGTGCGTTTGCTGCTGGAGAACTATGATTATGATATCATCGACCTGGGCAAAGACGTGCCGCCGGAATTGGTGGTACAGGCGATAAAAGAGCATAATATACGCCTGGCGGGACTAAGCGCGCTGATGACCACCACCGTGGATTCGATGAAAGCGACTATTAGCGCCGCGCGCGCGGCGGGGCTGGACTGCAAATTCTTTGTGGGCGGCGCGGTTATGAACGAGCGCTACACGCAATTTGTTGGCGCGGATTACTACGCCAAAGACGCCATGGAAGGCGTGGCGATTGCCAGGCGGTTTTTCGGTAATTAGACGGGTAGGCAATCTTGGAATACAAATTTGCAGTATAATGTGCAATATAAAGGGGCTGCTGAAATAGAATATTTCAACAGCCCCATCGTGCAGGCGGATAATTATTCCCTTGAACCAGATTGGCCGAATAAATAACCTATTAAGCCGGCTGTAATGTATTGGATCAGCGTCAAAATGTTTTTTGCATCACCATCTGTCCTGGGCCAGGGCAAGAATGACGCTATTATCTCTAAAACATAAGCTGCAAAAATAAAAATTACACAGCACCAAAAAATATTTATTGCCGCCCTGGTAATCAAATCCCGCCTGTTGATTTCGCTTTTTGCTTTAAAGGCGCGTAATTCCTTAGCTGACATTGAGCCAGTTTCCGGTAATGCCCCAATGTCCGGCGGCTGTTCGGTGATGTCCGTTTCCTGATGATCAACTGAACCATTTTTTGCCATCATTCATAATATCCTTATCATCTAAAAATTGCCCAAGACTCTTTTTGTTCCAAGCACTATTGTCTTCATGTGTTATTTTTGATAGCGCTATACCGGTAAAATCGCTGTATTTACTCCATACTTCCTGAAGGCAACTGCCAAAAACACCTTTTTCTAAAGTATAATGCGCATTATCGCCTTTACTTAAGTACGGCATGTCTATACTGGAGTTTCCATACTGTTTGAATTCATTGTACACATTTGAAATTACCGGCCCATATTGCCACGCTTCAAATCTTTCCGCGAAAAGAGGAATATTCGTTTTTGCGAGATAGCATGCATATACCATATAAAGCAATTTTTGCAATTTCATTGGCGTTATGGACTTGTTTTCGCGCAATGATTTAATAATAATTGTATTCGCCACCATTAACGCTGTATTCATAGTATGACAGCCTCCTTTCGTTTAGTGCTTATATTATTATATTATACCAAATAATAAAAAATATCAAGAAAAAATTTGCCTGTTTCATTGCGCTTAAATATTTTCAAAAAAATTCACCAGAAAAAGCCTGCCATCACATCTGATGGCAGGCTTTTTTGGTGGGCGTAGCTGGTTTCGAACCAGCGACCTCTTGAATGTGAGTCAAGCAAAATAATGATATGTAGCTGGTCTTTTGTGAATCGTTCCATTATCTATTCCATTTTTCACATAAAACCCCAGCTAGAGGGCTATATTTTGATGATAATTTTTCAACTATAGACTACTTGAAATAAATGATGGTATTTAGCTGGCCTTTCAACTACTGACTACTTGAACTATGATTTTTTTTATTATTGTGTTTCGCTATGGCCTTCTTTTTTCTTGTCGGCCTTTTTTCGCTTTTCTTCGGCATGGGTATTCATTTGATCGGCTGCATTCTGTATTGTTTTTTCGGTGGTATGGGTGTAAATCTTTGCGGTAGTACTAATGTGCTTATGGCCCATTAGGTATTTAGCGACGTTTATTG
>Ga0123356_10006966_pt1 | contig 11348 bp, 5 predicted proteins | sample TergutEmb28metaG_2_FD_92546 | JGI IMG/M metagenome (GOLD analysis project Ga0123356, IMG submission 92546) | Embiratermes neotenicus P3 segment gut microbial communities from Petit-Saut dam, French Guiana - Emb289 P3 | ecosystem: Host-associated > Arthropoda: Insects > Digestive system > Gut ... | reverse complement strand
TTTAAACTGCCTGTTGCCTATAATTTTGGAAGTGACCTGGTGAAAATACCCGGCTTGGACGGCTCCACCAAAATGTCGAAATCTGATAACGAAGCCTCTTGCGTATATCTTTCCGATGATCCGGAAACGATTCGTAAAAAAGTGATGAAAGCGGTAAGCGATTCCGGTCCCACCGAACCTAATCAGGAAAAACCACAGGCAATTGAGAATCTGTTCCAATTGATGAAAGCTGTTTCCTCTTCCGATACATTACAGTTTTTTGAAGATCAGTACAACAACTGCCAAATTCGCTACGGCGATATGAAAAAACAATTAGCCGCGGATATTATCGCATTTACTGCCCCTATTTACGAAAAAGTGCTGGAATTGCGCAGCAACAATAACTATTTGAGAAATGTTGCCAAGTTAGGCGCTGAGAAGGCGCGGGAAAGCGCCGCCAAAACGGTGCGGGAAGTAAGGGAGATTATTGGGGTGAGAGGATTATAAAAGTTGGATACTCTAATTAAGGTAAAAAACTTTGCGCCTCTGCGTCTCTGCGCACATCATTTAGAAACTCGCAGTTTTTTTTGCCTATAATCGAAATAGTGTATTTTCGCGACCAATTTTTAAAAGCAATATATGGATAAAAATACGATCGTTGGCTTGCTCCTGATTTTTTTTATTGTTCTGGGAGTGAGTTTCTATAATTCATCACAACAAAAAAAAGCACAAGAACAAAAAGAGATAAGCGGTGAACGGTACGAGGTGATCGATGAGCAGAATGAGATAAGCGGTGAGTTGGGCGAACCGCAAACCACAAACCACGAACCGCAAACCGCAAACCACGAACCGCAAACCACAAATCGCGAACCGCAAACCGCAAACCCCTTTTATACCCCCATTGCCCTTAGTACTTCCGATTACCTTGTTGAAACCGACAAAGCCATCTATCATTTTTCGAAATTTGGCGGATATCTGAAATTTGCACAACTCAAAGATATTTACTGCTATGCGCCGAAAGGTGAAGAAAAACCACCCTTAATTTTATACGACGGAAACAACTCCGCCATGAATATTGAGTTGATGCTTCAAAATCAAATGAGAGTAAAAACCCAGTCTTGCTTTTTTGTATCTGAGCAGCCTGACACGTTGGTGGTTACTGAACAAAACGAATCATTATCCTTAAAGCTGTATCCATTGCAAAATGGTGAAATTGACGATAGCTCCTACATTGAATATCTTTATACATTCAAAAATGATGATTACAGTTTTGGCTTTCACATCCGTTTTGTGAATATGCAAAACTATCTGTATCAAAACACAAACGTCTTTACTTTGCAGTGGGATGCCGCACTCAAAAATGTGGAACGTAATTTCGACTACGAAAAGAATATTACAACCATCCATTACATGGATCTTCTTAATAAAGTTGATGAGTTAAGTCCAACAAAGCAAGATAAAAAAGACTTCTCTTCACAGTTGAAATGGGTATCGTTCAAGCAACAGTTTTTCACTACGGTACTGATTGCCGATTCGGGATATTTTTCTTCGGGGCGATTAACCACTGATTTAAGGGCAACACAACCGTTTCTCAAAAATCTAACCGCTAATTTAGAGTTTGATGTCAAAAATCTCTATAATGGCTCATTTGATATGACTATGTATTTGGGTCCCAATCAATACAAACTGTTGCGAACTTACGATTTGAATCTGGAGCGCCAGGTGGCAATCGGTTGGGGTTTCTTCCTGCTGCATTGGATAAATCGCGGCGCCGTAATTCCCGTTTTCGACTGGCTGTCGAATTATGCACTCAATTTTGGGATCATCATTCTTATTTTAACTATTCTGTTGAAAATTATTTTGATGCCTGTGGCGTATAAAACCTACCTCTCTTCGGCACGGATGCGGGTATTGAAACCTGAGGTTGAAGAAATTAATGCAAAATATCCCAAGCAGGAAGATTCCATGAAGAAACAACAGGCTACTATGGCGTTGTATCGTAGCGCCGGCGTAAACCCCATGTCGGGTTGTTTGCCTGTACTGCTTCAAATGCCCATCTTAATAGCCATGTTCCGGTTTTTCCCTTCAGCTTACGAGTTGCGCCAACAACCGTTTTTGTGGGCAGACGACCTCTCTACCTACGATTCGGTGTGGAACTTTGGCATTAATATTCCTTTTTATGGCGACCACGTGAGCTTATTTTGCTTGTTAATGACCATCGCGACATTGATTTACACATGGCTAAACAACAAAATGATGACCATGGGCAATCAGGATCAAATGAAGATGATGCGTATCTTTATGTATATGATGCCCGTCATGTTTTTGGGAATCTTTAACAGTTTTGCTTCAGGATTAACATATTATTACCTGTTAGTAAACTTAATAACTTTTCTTCAAATGTGGATATTCAGGATGGGTGTAGATGAAGCCAAAATTCGCGCCCGCTTAAAAGCCAATATGGCAAAGCCTAAAACGAAATCGAAATGGCAAACCCGCATGGAAGATATGGTGAAGCAACAACAGCAGCAACAAAAAAAACGTTAAAAAATAATATATAATGTAGTATTAATTTTTTTATTTTTTATCTTATGAAAAAGTATTTTGTAAAAAATGGTTGCATGGCGTTTGTTTTAGCGTTGTGCGTGGGGAGTTTTGCTTATGCCCAACAAAAAGAAAATCTTGAAAGCGGGTCTAAAATACCAAGCATGGTAAATGTTGAATTTACCAACATAGATATGGTCAAGGAGCTTGCAGTTAAAGCGCCTGTAACACACGCAGCAGAAAAAGCGAACTTTTATTTTCATTCAGGAGCGGGCGTAGAAGGTACCGGAACTTTTAACATTGAAACCGGAGTTGGTACCGGTAACGGATGGGTTTGGGATGACCCTGTGCTCACCATCCTTGACGCATCGGATGTTACGGTTACAGGTCGTGCAAATCAGGCGGATAATCATAATAGAATAGTAATTGCCGCAGGCGCAATAACTTACGTTACATTAAGTGATGTTTCTATTTTTACAGGAGAATATGTGACTGGGGATCTTGAGCATCCGATATATTTAGCCGCAGGAGCAACGCTGAATCTCACTATTGAAGGAGAAAATATTATGAAAGCGGGGGATTATGTTCCGGGCATATCCGTTTCTGCAGGCAGAACAATTATCATAGGCGGTACCGGAAGTTTATCGGCAACAGCCGGTTGGCAGGGTGCGGGAATTGGAGGCGGATTGTGGGATTATGGATTGTGTGGCACTATTATCATCAATGGTGGAACAATTTACGCCAAAGGAGATAACAGCAGTTGGATTGGCACCGCCGGAGCAGGTATTGGAAGTGGAGCTGCATACGCAAATGGAGACATTATCATCAACGGCGGTTCCATCATTGCACTGCCCGGAAACGAATCAGCTAAAGGAATTGGCAACGGTGGCGTTGATGATATCGGAACTTTTACCATGACAGGAAACCCAATTATTTTTACGACAAGCGTTTCCGATATGAATCCCGAAAATAAAACGGGTGGAATACTTGTTGCCCGTAATGCCACACATTGGTATGGAGACGATAACTATACGTTAGAGTTCAATACAACTGTTCCAAACACTAACCTTATGACTATTGGCGAAGGAAAATCAATAACAATACCTGCCGGTATAACTATGGTCAATCAAGGAACGATTGTAAATTATTCCGACATTACCATCCATGGAACATTAATAAACAGCGGTTTCATCTTAAACATAAACTCAGGAACCATCAACGGAACGGTTACCGGGAATGCTCCCATACCTTATACTCCACTCGACAACAATATTAATTTGAGCAGTGCAACTTCTCCTTCTGTAGGTGATGGATGGGCATTTGCCAACAATGTATATGCTATTTTGGATGATGCAGAAGTTGTTATTACAGGATCCGGCTCAAGCCAAAGACGTGTTGAGGTTGCCAATAATGCTATGGCAAACATTACGCTGAAAAATGCTTCTATTACAAGTGTGGGCAATTATCAAACCCCGCTAATGATCAGCACAGGCTCTGAAGTAAATCTGACCATTGAAGGGATGAACACCATAAAGTCTGCAAGAAGCAAAGCAGGCATACAGGTACCTGATGGCGCCATGCTTACAATAGGCGGCACAGGCAGTTTGAATGTAATAGGAGGCGAATACGGCGGTGCAGGTATTGGCGGAGCTTTCTGTGAGAATAGCGGTACTATTACTATCAACGGAGGAACAATATCAGCGACATCTGTTGCAAGTGGGTCCTATCACGATGGCGCAGGCATTGGTGGTGGTGGCGCAGGTATCGTCTTCTTTTCCTTTGAAGGTGTTGGCGGTTTTGGTGGCGATGTTACTATCAACGGAGGAGTAGTTAAAGCAAATACTGCTGCTGGATCAGGCGCTTCCGGAATTGGAGGTGGTAGCGAATCTGCATACGGCGGTACACTGACAATGGAACATAATGGAGTTGCATTTGCCTCAGCACTGCAAACATACAACGGAACACAAACAGATGTAAGCAGCGTTGTAAATGGAATCCTTTTTGACGGCTTAAACGGAATCTTATACGGAACAGTTGAGATAACGGATAATGTTATTATACCGACATCATATAAACTCATAATACCGGAAGAAACCACATTAACCATACCGGAAGGGAGAATGCTGACTGTTAACGGCACTGTTGTCAATAACGGCACCATACTCAATTGCGGTACTATAATCGGTATTATAGAAAACAATCAACCGATTGATTGTGATCCGAAGGAAACATACATCATAACTTTTTATGTGTTTGATGCTGAAACCGAAATGCCTATTCCGGATGCAGTAATAACATTTAACGGAAAAGAATTGGAAGGTTATGAAGTAGAAGTAGAAGAAGGAAGTTACGAATATACGGTTTCTCATCCTGATTATGAAACCTATAACAATACTCTATACGTAAACGAGCCAATGACAATAAACATACCGCTGAGCAAACTGGGAATAGCAGATATCTCAATAGACAATACAGTACTTGCTCCGAACCCATTTACAAATGAGATCCATATTAATAATCCTTTAGCGATAAAGAGCGTTGTATTTACCACCACAACCGGTCAAAATGTGGATGGAGTAACTTTTGACGGCAAAACAATTTCAACAAAAGGACTTGCAAGCGGAATTTACTTCGTAATATTAGAGAACCATAATGGTGAAAAAACAGTTCATAAAATGATTAAAAAGTAGCGCAGGTTCACTACATTCTTTCCAACTTCACCGTAAAGTGTCTCATAATAGGCGCTTCCCAAGTAATTTTCACGCCGCGGGTAATCTCTTCTCTTCTGTCGAAAACATTTTTCAATGCAGCAGCAACTACGTCCATGTGGTTGTTTGTGTATGTTCTTCTTGGTATTGCCAAACGCAGGAACTCCATTCCGCCGAATCGGTTTTCGCGGGTAATAGGATCTCTGTCCGCTAAAATATAGCCTATTTCACAGCCGCGGATTCCGGCTTCCAAATATAATTCTATGGTTAAGGTTTGGGCGGGAAACTCCTCTTTGGGTACATGCGTGAGCACCTTTTGCGCATCAATGAAGATGGCATGCCCACCGGCAGGGCGTTGATATGGGATGCCATACTCATCTAATTTTTGTGCCAGACAGGCAACCTGCCTAATGCGCGTTTCCAAGTTCTCAAATTCGGTATTTTCATCCAATCCAACGGCAATGGCGTTCATATCTCTGCCATTCAATCCACCATAAGTAATATATCCTTCATAGATAATACATTTCACTTTTGCCTGTTCATACCATTCATCCAAATTGGTGGCGATGAAGCCGCCCATATTCACTTGCGCATCCTTCTTTGCACTCATGGTCATGCCATCTGCATAGCGAAACATCTCTAAACAGATATCCTTGATGGTTTTGTTTTCATAGCCCTCTTCCCTGACTTTAATAAAGTAGGCATTTTCTGCAAAACGTGCGGCATCGAACAAAACAGGCTTGTTGTATTTTTTCGCCACTGCATACACTTCTCTCATATTTTGCATGGAAACGGGCTGCCCGCCGCAAGTGTTGTTGGTAATGGTAATCAATACAAAAGGAATCTTGTCGGCATGTTGTGCCAAACAATACTCCAGCATATTAATATCCATATTACCCTTGAAAGGGAGTTCCAGCTGTGTGTCGCGTGCTTCTGCAATGGTACAGTCCACAGCAAATGCTTTTCGAGATTCGATATGCCCTTTGGTGGTATCAAAGTGCGAGTTTCCGGGTACAATATCCCCTTCTTTTATCAGGCAGGAGAACAGTACATTTTCGGCTGCACGACCTTGATGCGTGGGGATTATATGCTGAAACCCCGTAATAGTGTTAATGGCTTCTTTCATCTTAAAGAAAGAGGTTGCGCCGGCGTAACTCTCATCGCCCAGCATCATTGCCGACCATTGCCGGTCGCTCATCGCGCCGGTACCCGAATCGGTAAGCAAGTCAATATAAACTTTGTCGGATGATAATTGAAACACATTATAATGTGCCTCTTTCATCCATTTTTCACGCTCTTCCCGCGTGCTCTTTTTGATGGGTTCAACCATCTTAATTTTCCAGGATTCTGCAAAAGGAATGTTCATAGTGGTTATTAAGTTTAACTTCTTTTTATTTCAGGCTCAGGCACTTTTTACAATATTCACAGGCAACAGTATTTTGGGTGGCTTTTACCTTTCTGATTTGTTTTCCGGTTTCGTCGTACCAGTACCAAATACCATCGCAAATACCAAGATCATAATGCCCTTTAAAGATCGGGTTTCCATTACTGCGATAAACGATATAGTCGCCTTGCTCTAAACCATCAACATAATAAGCTTCTGTTTGAACGGATCCGTCGGGGAAGAAGGCATACCATTGTCCTTCTCTTTTTCCATTTTTCATGGCGCCTCCCAAGCGCTCTTGCTTATTAGGGTAATATTCTGCAATGCCAACCTGTTCATGGGTTTGCTCTCCATCTTCATCTACTTTATAGAAGAATACGACCTGAGGCGTATCATCTTCAAAAGAAGCAACAACTTTGCCTCCGGGCGTATCCAAATCAAATGCAAGTTCCGGCGCCGGTTTGGCTTGTCTATTGCCGCAAGCAGTAATAAAGAACAAGACCCCGAAAATCCATATTCCTCTGTAAATTAAGTTTGTTGTAATAAAAAAAGTTTTTTTCATAATATAAATAATTTGAATGTCCATTCATTTTTTTAACCGGCAAAAGTAACATTTTTTGTGAAAATAATTTTTCTATTTTTGCCACCGTGCTTACTTTCATGGTAAAGTATTATTAATTAATTAAAAATAATTCTAATAATGAAAAAATCAAAAATCAAAACATTTATTTTTTTTGTGTTCTTATTTGTTCCAACTACATTTTTGTATGCAGTTCCTGCTATTCCCGATCCGGTGGTTATGACGCAACCTGACGGAGATCAATTAACGGTTATGATTAAAGGAGATGAGCGGGTGAATTGGTACGAATCGATGGATGGATATACTTTATTGTTTAATAATGAAGGATATCTCTCTTATGCACAATTAGATGAAAGCGGAAATTTACAGCCGTCCAACTATATTGCCACTGATATTGAGAAGCGGGATATTGGCATTGCCTCTTTTTTAAACACAATAGAAAAGAACCTGTATTACAGTGATATGCAGATTCAACTTATGTTACAGATCTGGAAGATAGAAGACGATGTTGTGCGACAACATGTATCAAAAGACGGGAAAGGAATAGAGTATAAAATGATATGCGCTTTAGTGCAGTTCCCCGAAAAGGCTATGATTCATACTATAGACGACTTTGAGCCATTGCTGAATCAAATAGGCTACACAGGCAATAACACTGGTAGCGTTCGTGATTATTTTAAAGAAGTATCTTACAATAAAATAGATTTAACATTGTCTCTGTTCGGCATTTATACTGCACCAAACAGTTCAGCTTATTATGCAGGAAATAGTGGAACAGAGAGAGGATCGGAGCTTGCAAGCTGGTTGGCAAAGCAAGTGATCAAAGAGGCTGATCTCAGCGAATATGATGTTAATGAAGATGCAGAAGTGGATGGCTTTCATTTCATTTTCGCAGGCAGAGGGCAAGCAGATGGTGGGGGCGCGGGAACTATTTGGCCCCATAAATCCAGCATATCTCCGGTGTATAGCAATGGCGTAAGAATTGAAACCTATTCCTGTTCTAATGAACTTCGCTCCAATACCGACATTACTACCATTGGCGTTATTTGCCATGAAATGACACACGGTTTAGGCGCTGCCGATTTTTATGATACTAATTATGGTACAGGTGGTCAATTTTCCGGAACAGGCAATTGGGATCTCATGGCGGCTGGAAACTATAACGGCTCTCCCAGCGGAAATCGCCCGGCACATCCCAATATGTATATTAAAACGAGATTTGGGTGGGTAAACCCCGTGGAAATAGGAGGTCCTACAACGATTACTGATATGCCTAACGCTGCTGAAAATATGGTGGCTTACAGGATCAATACCGGCACCCTTAACGAATATTTTTTATTGGAAAACCGCCAACGTGTTAAATTCGACTCAAGTATTCCGGGAGAAGGATTGATTATTTACCATGTGCATAGCAGTGTGGGTGGGTATTGTATTAATTGCACACACCCTCAACGTATGTATCCGGTTTGTGCAAACGCAACGGTACAAGTACCAACTTTGACCCCTAATTCATACGGAACTGTTAATAATGCAAGATGTGCATGGCCCGCAGCCGAAACGTCTCAAACTCCAGCTAAAACAGAGTTTACCGATAATTCTACTCCCTGTATGAAATCGTGGTCAGGACAAAATACCGGTAAACCCATCACCAATATTACCCGTGAAAACGGACTGATTAGTTTCAACGTTATGAAACTTGGCATTGATGATGCTGCCGAAACGAACTACAGCTCCATGAAAATCATTCCCAACCCTGCCCATGAATATATTGATTTGAGTTTTGAAATTTACGATTTGAGAGTTCAGAATATAGAATTTTATAATGCCATTGGGCAGTTGGTAAAGAGTGTGCCTTATAATGGCGGGCTTACTCAACGCATTTCGGTTGTTGATTTGGGAAAAGGAACTTATGTTGTTAAAGCCGGCGGTGGAACGGGAAAGGTAGTGGTGCAGTAGATTTTTTTTATATTTTCCTTAAATCTGCAAACCCACCCTTTTTTTCATTCGAAGATTTACAACTTATTGCGGTTTGATATGGCACGCCACTGCTTGCAAGAAGCATATTGGCAAGATGGCGGGCGTTACACAGATATCCGCTCCGTAAGATCATTATAATCTAAAGTTACTTTTCTGTTGTCATCAATGCGATTGAGGAGAATCTCTTCGGCGAGTACGTCTTCCACATGCTTTTGGATGGCGCGTTTGAGCGGGCGGGCGCCGTAGTTGCTGTCCCAGCCTGCTTCGGCGAGGAAATCTTTTGCTTTGTCGGTTACTATAACCTCCAAGCCCAAACCAGCAACTCTTTTCAGTACTTTATTTAGCTCTATTTCAATAATTTTGACTATTTCAGATTTATCTAAACTGTTGAAATATACAATGTCATCAATGCGGTTTAAAAATTCGGGGGCGAAGTTCTTTTTGAGCGCGTTTTCTAAAACGCTGTGTTCCATTTTGCTTTTATTTGCCTGAATGGCAGAGGTGCTGAACCCTACGCCGGTGCCGAAATCTTTCAGTTCGCGTGAGCCGATATTGGAAGTCATAATAATAATCGTATTCTTAAAATCCACCTTTCTACCAATGCCGTCGGTAAGTTGACCATCATCAAATACTTGCAATAAAACATTATAGACATCGTGATGCGCTTTTTCAATTTCATCAAGCAGCACAATAGAATAAGGTTTGCGGCGTACCTTTTCGGTAAGTTGCCCACCCTCTTCGTATCCCACATATCCCGGAGGTGCGCCAATTAAACGCGAAACCGTGTGTTTTTCCATATATTCGCTCATATCCAGGCGAATCATGGCTTCCTGAGAATCGAACAGATAATCGGCTAATACTTTTGCCAGGTATGTTTTTCCAACGCCGGTGGGTCCTAAAAACACAAAAGTGCCGATAGGCTTGTTCGGGTCTTTCAAACCGACTCTGTTTCTGCGAATGGCTTTGGCAATTTTCAAAATGGCTTCATCTTGTCCAATCACTTTACCTTCCAGCTCTTGCGCCATAAGCATCAGCTTTTCGCCTTCATTTTTGGCAATCCTTTTTACCGGAACGCCGGTCATCATGGCAATTACTTCAGCTACATCCTCGTCGGTAACTTCCGGACGCTTTGTGTTGGATTGGCTTTCCCACTCCTTCTTTTGTCGCGCCAGCTCTTCTTCCGCTTTTTTAGCAGCATCGCGGTAATCGGCTGCCAATTGAAACTGTTGATTTGCAACTGCTTCGTTTTTCAGTTTTTGCAAATCTTCAATCTGTTTTTCAAGGTCTAAAACCTCTTTCGGAACATGAATATTGGTGATGTGCACACGTGCACCAGCCTCGTCTAAAGCATCAATTGCCTTATCGGGTAAGCATCTGTCTGTAATATAGCGCGATGAAAGCGCTACACAGGCTTGCAACGCCTCATCGGTATAGTGCACCAAATGATGATCTTCGTAGCGGTCTTTAATGTTTTTCAAAATCTCTAACGTCTCTTCCACAGTGGTGGGTTCCATCATAATCTTTTGAAAACGACGTTCTAATGCTCCATCTTTTTCAATATACTGGCGGTATTCGTCTAATGTAGTAGCGCCAATACATTGAATATCACCACTGGCAAGGGCAGGTTTAAACATGTTGGAGGCATCAAGACTTCCGGGCGGACTACCCGCGCCCACCATCGTATGCAACTCATCAATAAAAAGAACCACGTCGCGATTTTTTTCCAACTCTGCCACAATCCCTTTCATACGTTCTTCAAACTGACCGCGATACTTGGTGCCGGCAACCAAAGAAGCCATATCCAAGCTAACAATGCGCTTGTTGAGTAATGTTCGGGAAACCCTGCCTTGCGAGATGCGCAGGGCAAGCCCTTCGGCTATAGCAGATTTTCCCACGCCCGGCTCACCAATAAGCACAGGGTTGTTTTTCTTTCTCCTGCTCAAAATCTGAGCAATACGCTCTAACTCTTTTTCGCGACCCACGATAGGATCTAATTTTCCTTCGGCAGCATGTTTGGTTAAGTCTTTGCCGAAACTATCCAACATGGGCGTAGCAGATCGCGCTTGCCCCTTCGACTGTTTCTTGCTGCGCCTGCGATCATCTTCGTCATCATCATCGTCTTCGTCGTCATCGGCGCCTGCCATTGCTGTACCGAAACCAATAGGCGCTTCCTCTT
>Ga0123356_10006965_pt1 | contig 11348 bp, 7 predicted proteins | sample TergutEmb28metaG_2_FD_92546 | JGI IMG/M metagenome (GOLD analysis project Ga0123356, IMG submission 92546) | Embiratermes neotenicus P3 segment gut microbial communities from Petit-Saut dam, French Guiana - Emb289 P3 | ecosystem: Host-associated > Arthropoda: Insects > Digestive system > Gut ... | reverse complement strand
GGCTATCGAGTAGAGCTAAAGGATCAAGTTAGCGGTTTTGAGTGGGAAGCAACAGTTGAACTGAAAAAAATCCAAGAAAACATAAGAACTGTAGTGTATAAAAAGAGCTAAAAAGTCAGGTATAAAAAAATAAAAGAGAAAAGCCGTTAAGTTTTTGGAGCGTCTTTAAAGATCCAGCTCATGTCTGGGCCGTTGCGTTTTTCTGTGACACGTTCAGCTAAGGCGTGACAGATTAGTGGTAATGCGATTGTTGCGTCGCAGTAGCAGACTGCTCGTGTTCCAGTTTGGCTGTTGATTTTGCCCCAGCTTATAGCTTCTTCAAGGGTGCATCCGCTTAAGCCACCCCATTGTGGAGAGTCTGTTGTAATTTGTATGGCGTACTTGTGGGGGTAGTAATATTCTTGCAGGCTTTTGCGTAAGCCACCTTGTCGGCCTTGAACACCTTTATCTTCGGTCATTGGGCTTACGGATATGGCAATTAATTGTGTAAAGTCTTTGGGGACTCCACCGCCAACGTAGACTACACCGACATCTTTGGTTTTAGTGCCAATTTGGATGAATTGGTCAAATTCTTTAACGCTATCTATGTGAATACTGTGGCCCTGATTTTTAGCCAAAAGAAAAGTTTCTCCGTACGCGCTGTCAACCATTGCGGGGCTAAAGATGGGAACATTGTGTTTTGCGGCTACGGCCGTTATTGCGGGAATGTTTTTTGCATCGAGATATTTACCTAGACCATGGAGAAATTCTGCAGAGGTATATTGATAACTTTCGCTGCAAGTCATGACATAGTCAGTTACGATTTCCTCCATTTTACGGTAATCCGTTTCTTTTCCATAAACATCATAATACCGATTAATATCGTCAGATAAGAGTTGTTCATCGTTTGCCATGTGACTACCTTGCCAGTAACCAAAACCCATAGCATCAACAATATCCTCTGAAACGTTTGCACCTGTAGATACTAAGACGTCAATGTAACGATTCTCAATAAGCCAGTTGATGATTGTCCATTGACCGGCGGTGCTCATTGAACCTGCAAACCCTAGGGCAATTACAATGTCTTTCTCTTTCAGCATGTTTTCCCATATATCAACAGCTTCACCTAATTTGCGACCTTGATATGCGGTTCTGCCCATTTCTTTTAGTAATTGTGAAATCGATTTCTGTTTTGCAACTTTAATTGGTTCAAGTTTTTTTTGGAAATATGAATCATTACTCATCCATATACACCAATGGCTTACATTGTTACCTAATATTTGAAATTTGTCATCAATATACAACGACCATAACATACAGTTTAATTCATAAACAGACATCAACAGCCAATAGTTAACAAATCGTCACAACAAAGTGTGTGGAGCGGTAAAGTTGAGTAGTAAAGGGCTGCCTCGCGTTATATGTGAGTGATTGTGGTGTTGCCATATACCTGAAAAAACAGGTGTTCCAAGGGATTATAAGGGTAATGCAAAAAGCGCGGTTAGTCTTGTAACAAATTGTATATTATGGAAGAGTTGAATGGCATTATTAACAATTGCAATAACTGTCGTATCAGCGTGTTCATCTTTTACGGTTGGTGAATGCGCGATTTTTATCACATTTTACGGGATGGAAGGACCCGTTTGAGTGGACAAAATGGAGACCATGAAAAAAGTATGCATTACAGTAATTTAGTTACTGCACATTTTTCACATACACCACATAGTCCCAAGGTCCATAAATTATTTTTTCGAACGTTAATACCTGTGTTTCACCTGGTTTTAACACGACTGTTTGTTCTTGCAATAGTTCCCCGTAGCTTCCACTACCTGTAAACTGACAGGCTATGACGGCATACCCTAACATATTTCCTTCGTTATATACAGCAACATCAACGTAATGATAATAAGTTGATTGCGTTCTATCAGTAGTTCGGATAATAACAATTTTAGCTCCATCAGCCGGTTTTATTTCACGCACCACCATTCCTGTAATGTAATAGGCACTTGCAACTATTATAAGAGCAACACTTATTATCGTAATACATTTTATCACCATATTTTTTGTTTCTGTATTCATAATTTTTTCCCCTTAATCCGTATAGATACATAGTGACAAAGGCAACAGTCTGTGTCGCTGTATATCACATGCACATACAAACTTCTCAATATTTATTTCTTGTTTTCATAGTTGACTATTGTCATTCCCCAAAATTATTTCGTCTGAAGACTTATTACTGATTGCATGACAGCCACCATTCAAAAAACTTTGCAACTAACCCCATCAAACGTCAAAATACATCTTACGAATAAACAAACAAAAAACAAACCGATAAATTAAAATAATCAAAAACAATATAACATAGACTAAGATTTTTATAACTTGTAAAAAAGAAAACAAAAAAAGCAAACGCGTTAGGTGTAGTTTTCTTTTTGACAATTTTATAAAGAGGTTTAGGAAGAGTGTTTGTTATTGAAAATCGAGTTATACTATAGATGAAAAGTTACATGTGTTCAGGTGCGACCACTCCAATGAGAGATAAAGTGTTGCTCAACACTATTCTAATAGCCTTAGTTAGAGTTAAACGTGCGCTGCTAAGTTCAGGGGTTTCAGCTTTAATGACGGGTAAAGCGTTGTAGAAGGTGTTAAATTTGTCGGCAAGAACGTTTGCATAGTCTGCTATCGCAGATGGTTTCAGGTATTCTGCTGCTTCTATGAACATATCGGGGAAGCTGGCAAGCTGTAAAATGAGTTCTTGCTCTATTTTTTCAGTTAGCAAATGGTAAGCAGGCACGGTTTGCGGGGGGTCTGTAGCTTTTCGCAGGATACTGCAGGCCCTTGCATGGGTGTATTGTACGTAGGGAGCACTGTTGGTTTCAAAATTTAGCACCCGATCCCAAGTGAATAAAACTTGTTTGCTTGGATCTACATCTATAAGCGCGTATCGGACAGCACCAATACCTACGAATTGGGCTATGGCGCGCTTTTCATCTTCACTAAACAGGGGAGAGCGCTTGCAGACTTCTTGATAAGCGCGTTCAATTGCCTCGTCGAGAACTTGGTCAAAAGTGATATAATGTCCTCTGCGACTACTCATTTTGTAGCCAGGTAATGCAACTAGGTTATATGCGAAGTGTGTAAAATTATCGGCTTCTCTGCCGTAATCTAAAGCGTATAAAGCTAGTTTGAGTTGCAGTTGTGCCAAAGATTGTTCCATACCAATGACGTTTATGACTTTGTCTGCACGTTGGAACTTCCAAATGCTGTAGGCAACGTCCCGAGTAGTGTAAAGAGTTGTGCCGTCAGCGCGCATAAGTGTCAAAGAGGGAATTTCATGATTTTCTTTTATACCCAGTTTAGGTTTAAGTCGGAGAAGGCTAGCAGCTTTATCAGCGTTAAATGCCCAAACATTATTTTCAAAGGAGAGAAAAGAAGAAGTTTTAAGTTTGGCCATGGCTTCTGTGACTTGACCACTCCAAACAAAATCACTTTCCCAGTCCCATGAATCATAGGTTACAGAAACACGAGTTTGGGTTTGGCGAAAACCATCAAGACATAAATCGCTTACTTCACGTATAAGCTGTTTAGCTGTGGGCTCACCATCTTCGTATCTACGATTTAGATTATTGATTTCTTCTTCAGGATTTTCATCTTCACTAATTCTAACCAACAAGTCCTCAAATAACGTAGGATGTTTTTCTTTTAATTCCGCAGATATTGAAATCCATTCATCAAGTTCCTTGCTAAGCTTGACGAGGTTATCATCCGTTGTTGTTTGTGCTGCTACAGTGGATGTTGCGTTGTCTTTTGCTTTTTTAAGTCGATTAATTTCAACTATACAACAAGTAACGGTGTAGATTTTTCCTACAAACAAATCGGGTTTCTCGGTGGGTCTGGGTTTACCCAGTTTTTGGTAACCGTAGGCGACCACACTTGATTGCCGTCCCACGTCATCAATATAGTAGTGAGTTGAAATGTCGTGCCCACGTAGTTTGAGCATACATGCAAGGGTGTCACCTATTATTGGATTTCGGGCTTGCCCAATATGGATAGGATGTAAAGGGTTGACACTTGTGTGTTCAACAATAATTTTTACAGGATTTTCAGTTTTTATGTAACCATAACTTTTGTTTTTATCTTTAATAGATTCCAAGGTTAACTGTGAAAAACGAGGAAAGTTTACATAAAAATTAATGTACCCTGCACCCGCAGAGGATACTTTTTCAATTAAATTAAACCGTGACTTGTCAATAGCTTCAACAAGTTGTTCCGCTACTACACTTGATTTCACACCTAGTTTTTTTGCCAATTCAAAACTAATTGAAGATGCAAGCTGACCTAATTCTAAAAGAGGTGCTTTGTTTAGGTTAATAGCAAACGATAAAGAAAGCTCTGGAAAAGATTTTGTTAGCGCTTGCGCTAACGCGGTGCAACATTCTTGACGAAACAAATCAAACGGGTTTTCATGCATCAAAGTTTTTTTCTCCATTACAGTTGCATAACACTGCTTGTAGGTTATATTTTAAATGTAAAACAGATACTTATCTGTCTAATGGCAAAGAGACACAAAAACAAATATTTAAAAAAGTAAGCTATAAACGGAGAAAGAGAAGAATACAAAAGAAAAGGCAGGAGTTATTTGTGTTGTTTTTCAAGAGCCCTTTTATTTAGATTTTGTAGTTTTTCAGTGATTTTTTGTGCGCGTTGTTCTGAGGCAATTATTAGAGGTTTCCATTCTTTATTTTTAATTTGGATTGATAGTTTTTCGGTTACGGCAGACAAGTTTTCTATGGCATCATTGAAGCGCTTGTCTGCTTCTTCGTCAGAACGTACAATTTCTAGAGCTGCTTCAGGGCAAATTTCGACACATTTAGGTTCGCCTTCACAGAGATTACAGGCAATAGCTTTTCCAGTACCAGTGTGGATAGTAATTCCACCACGGGGACAAGCTTGGACACACCAGTCACATCCCTTGCACTTTTTTTCATCGATAATTAACAAATTATTAATTTCTGATTGAATAATTGCCTTTTCAGGGCAGGATTTTACACATTTTGCATCGTCACAACCACGACACGATAAGGCAAAATTGAACACGGGTGCCATACGAACAACACGAATTCTTGAACAGATTGGACTCCAAACTTGTTCACCCTTCTCGATAGTACAAGCGAACTCACAGAGCCCACATCCAATACATTTACTTGGGTCAACTGAAACAAATATCCTTCCTGATTTAGCGGACTGCATAATAGTAACCAACTTTACAGATTAATAAAATATCATGGTGACCTTAACATTTAACCCTTCCTAAAGAACAGAGAGCATATTTCCAGAAAGCTCTAAAAAGGAATAAAAATACGTAAAGAAACACACCACATAGCGCCATTAGAATGAAGTTCTACCTGCAAGGTAATTAGGGTAATCGATTTCTAATGAAACGAAAGATAAAGCAGAACCATTACACAAATAGAAAGCGATAAAGCATCTACAATCGATACACTTACACCGTAATAAGAAGTACAAAGTTAAAGTTGAGTGTTGAATACAATTTTCAACCACTATTCATTTGGTGGGAAAAATACCCCCAAACCTCCAGTATGGGAATTAAAGAAGATGCACACAAGTTTTTAGCCTGATTGTTTTATTTAGAGTTTAGGTAAATTGTTACTGGCCAGCCGTTCTTCTCAATTACGGTTTTTGCTTTTTTCTGTTGTTCGTTATCAATTACGACGGCATGGTGTAGGTCGCTTTTTATAATGCCGTTAAGTCCTTTTATGTGTTTAATTTCCTCAAGTAGTAGGGCGTCGTCTGTTTCGAGTACTGTTAGAGTGTGTATTTTAACTCGTCCGATTTTCAGTTGCCAATCGTCAAGAGAACGGATTACATTGTCGGGGAGGGGGTTGCCACTTGCTTTTTGTAAATCTTTTTTTATTTTTTGCGGGGTTATGTTGGTATCATAGGCTCGGATTATAGACTGAAAATCGAGTTTGTAAACTGCGGCGTTTCCGTCAACGGAAATTTTAGTCAAGAATTTACTGAAATAAGTTTCATGTTCAATACGGCATTTAAGGCCTGAAATAATAACAGAGTAGTCGGGCAGTACAAGCAATTGGCCTTGGTCGTTTAGTGTGCTCACGGTTTTGGTGGTTTGGTATTTATCGGTTAGTCCAAAAATCCACGCGCCTAGTTGTGTAATGCGAAATCCTGCAATTCCAACACAGTAGTCATCATTGGCATACTTTATGCGGGCAACATTTTCGGTATATGCAATATCGATCATTCCAATCGCGGACAAAAACGTCAAGATAAGCCGTATAATCTGAGATTCGCATTCACTCCAGTCGGGCTTATAGTAACCGTAATAATAATTGTCAAATTTATAACCCTTCAATATAACATCACCATAGAATAAACGTCTGAAAAAAGGGCCATAAAACATTCTTGCGTGGTTATCGAAATCTTCGAATTTTAGGAATTTTTCGACAGGACATTTTTTCAGCAAGTCTATGATTGTTTTTCTGCACTCAGGCCAATTAATCTGCCAGTAGCCATCACGGAACGCAAGATAGGTTGTATAATGAATTTCAGAGATTTTATTTTTCGTAAGATATTCGTTAAACAAATGTTTTGCCAACTCGTTTGGCGACACCGAGAGTGAATCTGGCGCTTTTTTGCCCGGACAAACAAAGCCTTCCTTATCAATGTCAAGCAAACCTGAGTTAGCGGCTAGCACAAAAAGAGGCTGGGCAACTTTAAAGTCGTTACTGCGTTTAGCTTCTTTTGGAGGACAAAACTTGCCACCCTTGTCACATACCTCTTCAAAACCGATTAGTTCAGATAGTTTTGCAAGTTTTGCAGGAGTAAGATCAAATGTTGTTAGTTTCACTTTCAAACGTTCACTGGTAGCAAGTTTTACGATTGTTGCAAAGTCACTGATTCGATTCTCTCGGCAGATTATGTAATCAGTTTTTGTTGGAATGTATTCTTTACACTCAAATCTTATCGGGCCTACAAGATTTTTAAAAAAGTTAAAAACAAATGGAGGCATGTCTCCACCCGGGAATAATAACACGGTTTTTGTATCAGGGATATTCCATGTTAAAAGATGAAGAAATTTTAAACGCATATGGTCAAATGGGGACGTTATGTTTTTTTTATAGCCGTTAGGGGTTACATATTCTAGTTTAAGGTTGTGTTTTTTGGCATACAGAAGTGTTGTGGGAAGATATTCACCGCCACATTGCACTATATATCTTAGAAAATCCTGTTCACATTCAGACAGACCATTCCAGATGTCGAGAAGATTTTGTTTATTAGCATAAAACGCAGAAAGATTTCGCACCAAATCTTGTTTTAGAAGAGGAGTTTTATTATTAAAAACGCGTTTATGCAGTGCCGTCAAACCAGTTCCTTCAACACAACCATACACCGTATCATTAGGACAACTATTTAGATACTCTACAAGGTTTTCTATATCAGGCATTATTATGCTGTCTCCTCATCTACAATTTTGTAGGGATACCCCTGTTCGGTGAGAAATAATTGTCGATGCATTGAAAAGTCTTCCTCCTTTGTATCGCGCGATACCACAGTGTAGAAATACGCTTTATTTTCACCTTTTTTAGGACGTAGAATCCTACCAAGACGCTGAGCTTCCTCCTGTCGTGAACCAAAACTCCCACTAACTTCAATTGCCACATTTGCATCTGGTAGGTCTATTGCAAAATTTGCAACCTTCGACACCACAAGAATTGAAAAATCACCATTCTTGAAACGCCCATATAGAGCCTCACGGTCTTTATTGTTTGTTTTTCCCGTGATAAGCGGTACCGAGAGTTTTTCAGCAATAATTTCAAGCTGTTTGAGATAGACCCCGATGATCAAAATATGTGCACCCTCATGCTTGACAATCAACCTACGAATTATTGAGAGCTTATCAGGATTTTCTGCTGCAATACGGAATTTTTCGCGTTTAGACGCAACCGCATAAGGCATTTTTAAACCATCAGGCAAAGGAAGACGCATTTCAAAACAGTCTGCCTGCGCAATCCAACCCTGCCCCTCAAGCACTTTCCAACCCACTTCATGACGTTTTGGACCAATTAAAGCAAACACATCTGCCTCATGACCGTCCTCCCGCACAAGAGTAGCAGTCAAACCAAGCCGACGTTTTGCTTGCAACTCAGCAGTTATACGAAAAACCGGCGCAGGAAGAGTATGCACCTCATCATAAATAATAAGCCCCCAATCACGCTTAGAAAATAAATTGAAATGTTTTTGTTCACCAACTCTATCTTTTGCACTAATAATTTGATACGTCGCAATCGTTACAGGCTTTATATCCTTCTTTTCACCACTGTACTCACCAATCAACTTAGGGTCAATACTTGTTTTATGAACCAACTCACTAATCCACTGCCGCGCAGCTGTAATTGAAGTCGTAAGAATCAACGTCTCTGTTTTCAACTCTGCCATAACCTCAAGTCCAACAATAGTTTTCCCCGCACCACAAGGCAAAACCACAACCCCATGATCCCCCCTGCCACCTGCACGAAAAGCACTAACAGCAGCCAACTGATAATCTCGAGGTTGAAAAACATCAGTATTTAAGCCAAAAACTAATTTCTCACCATCTGCATATCCCGCCAAGTCTTCAGGTGGAAACTGGATATTCATAAGCGCCTGCTTAATATGCCCCCGAAACACAGCATCTATTTTAACCCTGTTATCCTGTGGAGTATCAACAAAAAACTTGAAAACAGACTTTTCAGCACAAAGCTGCGCCATAATAAACTGATCATCAGTTTCAAGAAACAACTCCCCATGTACTTTACGAATCCGCACTTTACCATAACGATCAATAATTTGTGTTAAACGCACAACAACCGTTTCAGATATCACATATTTACTATACTTTTCAAGAATCGCTAAAATATCAACACTTTTTAACCCAGCACTTGCTGCATTCCAAAGAGAAATCGAAGACATCTTGTATGTATGAACATATTCAGGAGATTTCACCATCTCAGCAAACGCAGAAAGCTCATCACGAGCAGATTCATAAGACACATTATTTGTCTCAAGCAACAATGTCATATCGCTCTGAACGATAAGCGGTTTGTAAACATCATCAACCATTTTCAGATACCTCAAACATTGAGTAAATTCAACTACACCACACCACCAGTTGTATAGCCACCAAATAGGTTACTAAATAGTGACAATAACACTATGAATTCTTAATATGCTTTGTTAAATATAACCCAAAAACCCCGTGTAAAATCAACCATTTTTACTACAGAACAAGTTTTACGTTTTAGAACAAACTAAACCGTTATGATTAGAGTTATCGAACGCCGTTGAGGGCATGATGCAATACTGCATTTTGAATAATTGAAAAGTTAACAGTTATTTATTTGCAGACAGCTTGACACTTACTCAGAATTCACCCATTCAGTATTGAAACCGTAACTCTGCAAAGTTACCCCTATAACAGTCATTTAACGACAAATATAGCCACTATTTGTGCATCTGAGCCAAAAATTTAAACTTTGTTACCCCCATACGGAACACCCTAAAAAAATACAAAAAGTAATAGAGATTAATTTTATAGCAATATCTTCCATTGCATGATTATATTTCATTGTTTTAAAGCATATGATAGCGTCATTGGTTAAAATAAAAGGTTATTTGCTATTTTAGAAATGTAGCGAGTTGTTAAAACAAATAGAAATGTTTACTCGTATATGCAATATTGAAGAAAAACAATAAATATTTAGCAATTTTTAAACATGGCTAAAAACATAGAGGTAACTTGGAAAAGTTACGGTTGCAATTTTTTGTTCTCATTTAACCTTTGTAACAAGACATATAAACTGCATTTAAAGTATGTTGAATCAGAAGACGTAACTCTAAAAAAGGGCATCTCCATGTGTTTAAATGTTAAAAATAGAGATAATTTTCGTTGTTACCATGGTAAGACCTTTTTTATCTCTTTACTGCTTGTAGCAGCGTTGTTTTCTCCTTGTTTTACTCCCACATATAGTAATTGTGTTTCGCCTTTTGTATCAGGCACACCTGACAGAACAGTTAACAATGAAACAGAACTCAAAAACGCAGTTAATAACGCACCATCCAAAACATCAACCACCATAACCCTCAACAAAGACATCTCACTATCAGCTACACTCACCATTCCAACCAACAAAGACATCACCCTGACAAGTGCAAGTACAGCCAAGTTTTTCAAACTGATTGGCGGGGATTTAGATGTTTACTTTGCACCGGATTATTGGCCTAGTCGTGGTGCTGTTATTACTGTTGAAGGGGGTGCGGTGTTGAGACTTGATGGCATTAGTGTATCTAACCCTGAAAATTACCGATGGGTCGCAGCTGTGAGTGTTAGTGCCGCGGGCACATTTATTTTGTATAATGGCGAAATTTCTGGTTCTGGTGTGAGTAACAGCGGTGTCTTTACTATGTCTGGTGGCACTATTTCTAACTGCATTGGCGGTGGTGTGGGTAACAGTGGGTACGGCACATTTAGTATGTCGGGTGGTGAAATCTCTAATAACCCAAGTTTTGGCGTGGTTAACTCTAACATACATAATGGTGTAACTGGGGAAAGAGCCTCTGGCACGTTTAGTATGTCGGGTGGTGTAATCCGTAACAATTATGGCGGGGGTGTGCTAAACAGTGGTGTCTTTAGTATGTCGGGTGGCGAAATTTCAAATAATCAAGCTACATGGGATGGGGGGAATTATCTGGAATCAGGTGGTGGCGTGGCTAACAGTGGCGTCTTTAGTATGTCGGGTGGCGAAATTTCAAATAATCAAGCTGTCTATGGTGGCGGGGTATACAATTGGCCTGATGGTAATTTTAATTTATCTGAAAAGGGCATAATTTCCAACAATAACGCTCAAACTGGTGGAGGCGTATATAGCGTTGGCACATTTAACAGACGTAATGGCGTAATTTTTGACAACACAGCCAACCAATATAGCGATATATATCCCGACAATGACGACATAACGGGTTATGTTGTGCGTATAGTTTCAATAGGTGTAATAGTCAGCGTTATTATTGGGGGTTTATTTTTCTATTTCAAAAAAGAACACAAAACAATAACCGTCAAACAAAAACCAGCCACAACAACACAATACGGAAACCAACCATCATCCAACACAAACAAACAAATGTAAAGGTACTTACAAAACATCAAATGGTAAAACATATAAAAATAATGGGCAGTGTCCTAATATAGAATATGTTTTATAGTTCGGTTGCTATATGCAATATTTGTGAACAACATGCCACGAGGTAGACATAGAAGCCAAAATAACGCTGTATGCCAAAACCCAAAATGT
>Ga0123356_10006964_pt1 | contig 11348 bp, 5 predicted proteins | sample TergutEmb28metaG_2_FD_92546 | JGI IMG/M metagenome (GOLD analysis project Ga0123356, IMG submission 92546) | Embiratermes neotenicus P3 segment gut microbial communities from Petit-Saut dam, French Guiana - Emb289 P3 | ecosystem: Host-associated > Arthropoda: Insects > Digestive system > Gut ... | reverse complement strand
GTTTAATGGCTTTATGTCACTCACAAGTTAGTTTGATGTTAAGTACAGATATTAACATTACAGAAACCACATATTTCTGCCAGTTTTAATATGTATTTGGTAATCAATAAGTGTGTAACAGCTATCAAAGTTTCAAACTTCACTGGCCATTATCTCCCAAACCGTTCAACTTTGGACATAGGTGTTTTGGGGTTTTTCGGTATAGTTTAACATAAGGAACACCCTCCCAAAGTCTGGCACATTCCTCCTGTTACACCCTGTATAGTACCATCAACCACACCGTTAATCTGATAGTTTAATGAAAAGGTAAAACTTATTTAACACACACAATTCTGTAGTAAGGAATACTCCTTCTGAGTTCACAAGAAACATCCCTGTGGTGAATCAAATTAAATTGTCTGTTGTTATATCACACCCCTATGATGAAGCAACTAGAACCCTTTGTTTTACTGCAGTCTCAATGACACGTCTGGACGTGTAAAACGTCCTGTGACCACTGACACCGCACCAACTCCAGACTGTACTGGAACACGTGACGTAACTGGATCTATCCAGTTATCATCCCCCTAGTAGTTACATCAGTCTGAGGCATGGGTAGCAAGCGTTACACAATATGGTTCATTCAGAACACTCTTAATGTAACAATTAAAAACACAGCACAATGACAATTATTACACAAAATTCTGTCCCTAGCGTGAACAGAGTCTGTTGCTACAGTCAGCTGACAGCAGGTTGTGGAGGCATGTGCTGAACTGTTCAGTGGCTAGGAATAGCAGATTGTGCAGTGTGGGACTAAGTATGTGCCTCCAGAACCTCTGACCACAGTATGGAAACAGTTCCAGTTATGGAAATGTTGTGTTTCCTTGGAACACTAGACAGTGTAGAATGTCTACAAACTGAGTCATTGACAAATTTCACCAAATTTCATTCAGTAATTTGCATTTGTATAACTTTTGAAAAGGTACTCTTACCTATATCATGTCTGTCCACTTGGAATAACTCACCTCCCACTTGGAGTCTTTTCGTGATTTTTTGGAAAATCTGCTGAGAAAGTTCAAGTTTCATTAAAGTCAGATAAGAAAAACGGGCAGTTTGTGTGAAGACGAATTTACATTTTCAATCATATGTCGCTCAGTTCTTCTCAGAATGTTTCAGACAAAAGGTTTTAAATAAAATCAAAACAAACCTTTTATTTGCAGGAACCTATTTGAAAAGTAATCATGCCATTGATGAGATAATATAGAGAAATAGAGTAAAGCTGGACAGGTCATAGAAAACAGGATGGTGCATGTGAACAACATGCTGGATACCTAAGGCCACAAACACACACTTTCGGAATATGTAATGCTTTTTGCTCTTCCACTACAATAGTGGCATAAATGTACCTCATTGTTATGTGATACGAACATTGCCTTCCTTGTGAAGTTAAAGTAAGCAGAAAGGGACATGTGTATAAAATACCACCTTATTGTGCATGAACTGTATGCAGTTATGTGTATAATGCCTAGAAATTAACACAACTGTGAGTTTCTTTTTATTCCAAATGAAAGAGAGGTTTTCTTTCCAACAGTATTTAAGTGGGGAATCAATTCGCCATATTGCGGACAGTTGCCAGCACTTGAAAAATTTGAGACTGTATGGAGTGAGCCTGATTGATGATGATGTAATCCATGTTATCAATAAACTTGGAAAGCAGTTGACAACCCTGGAGTTGGATGGGACAGATCTTACAGATGTTGCGTTTTCATACCTTAAAAATTTTGCCAGGTAATATGACGTTATGAGGTTCAGTTTTGTTTGTAGTTTTTATGTATTTTTGAACCACTTTTGCTGAGTCAGGAAAACACCTGAATGGTCATTATGTGTGTTCATTGCTTCCTGTATTATATATCGTGGTGATGGTGTAATTTGTCAGCCATGCTACAACATGTGTGATGTGATATGGTTTTGTTTCTTAGATAATGTTCCAGTGTTTTGGAGGAAATTGTGTACCAAAAAACATGAAGTCACTTTCCAGCAGACTATAATTTTAAACATTTGTCTATAGCAACATCTGGAGCCACCAGATAAAGTGAAGTAACTTTTCATGCAAGATAACTATTTTTGTTCCTTGTGTCTTCTTTATGTGTGCAGCAATATAGAGTCATTCAGAGCAAAACATCAGAAAACACAGCATTGCGGTTTCTTTTTGTTATTGCTTATTAGGAATTACTTTATTTTAAAAGTTCTGAAAAATTTGGTACAAGAAGCTATCTTATATACTCAGGAAGAGATGCTTGTAACATTCTTAGCCTTCGAGTGATTTTTGAGGCTGTCATAGGAGGGTCTGTACAGGGAACTGTTGTCATAGTTGTGACACCGTGTAGATTGATAGAGATTTATCATCCCTCCTTTTTCTAAATGATGGTAGAGGTGGTAGGTTCCTCCATCTTAATGGCGGAAAGAGAGCTAGTTGCTTTGTAAGTTTCATTCATACTTCATACCTCAAAAGATGAAGTTCTTGAAGCACTGCCGAACTGTGTAACAGATGTTCAGCAGCATGAACCTTGCTTATGCTTATGCTTAATGCTTGAATGGGACAGTGTTGTTCCAATAAATTTGCATCCTTTTCATCCAAGAGGGTAATGGCCCACAGTCTGAAATTAAAGTGAACAGTGTTCAGCTGCAACAGAAACCTTGCATTTGAAGGCCATACACTAAAACTGAATTCCATCAGGCAGTACAGAAGCACTGAGAATGTCTGACACTTCTAATTGGTAGGCAACATTAGATGTAAATATAGCACCATGCAGGTAAGACGTTCACCATCCCTGCCATATATAAATCACAAGCATATTTCCATTAACTAATTGGGGAAGAAGCAGGATGAACTTTTTATTTATATAATCAATATGTTCAGCCGTGCAAGTTGTATAACACTGAATGAAATATGAAAACTTGGTGAGTTGATGAGATATAGAATGTGGTTATTTCCTTTTGAAGTTACTGTTATGTTTTGTTTGCCTGGAACAACTGATGAAGTCCATTACAAATTAAATTATCCACTATGAATTTTTGTTTTCAGAACAGTAGTACAGAGCAATATCAATACACCAGCATGGCTGCTGTAATTGAAGTGTCATTCTGAGTTCGCTGACATGTCATGTTACTGATTTGTTGCAGACTTCAGCAACTGGAAGTGTCCTATTGTAGCCAAATGACAGACAGAGCGTTGCTGGAGGGGATCGGGTCACTGCATGAACTGACAGCTTTGCGTCTCATTGGGGGTCGCAATTTGACTGCCCAAGCACTGTCCACATTTCTTCATCGACCTTCCATGTCTTCCATAGTGTTGTTGGACCTGTCATATTGCTCCAATCTGGATGATGAAGGATTGAAAGGAATTGCAGAAAGGTGCAATAAGTTAACATATTTACATATGTAAATGTAGCGGTCTGTCTGGAACATGAAGTGCAAGTGTGTGTGTGTATGGCTGTGAGGTAAGTTTATCATTGTGTTTGTATTTACAGATGCATACATTTGAGAGAATTGGCATTATATTGGAGCGACAATGTAACTGATGCTGGCATCCACATGGTGGTAAGTCACTGCAGTCAGCTGTGTGAACTGTCTTTGAAGTTTCTACCATCCGTTAGAGGTATGTGTGCACTTTGTGAAGACCCTGAACATACATTATGTTTTATAACTGTATGGTGTATGATATTATTTCAGCAGTTTCATCACTGATCACAAAGGCCCACCACTGGACAGTATTGTGAGCCAGTATATTTCAGTTAATATATTCATAACCTTTTCTCTATTCCTTCATAGTAAAACATGCTGTAGTCAAATACACTCAATAATAATAATAATAATAATAATAACAACAATTTTCATCCACATCCTTAAGGATCTTGGCATTTACCCATTGTGTTTCCCTCAGTCAGAACAGCATATTTATATTGACCTTCCAGCATTAATTTTCCCCTGCAGAATTAAATTCAGAATTCTTTTATTGTGAGCTTCTTTTATCATTTTTAGCATTTTCCCAATTTTTTTTTGTATCTGGAATTGTGTCTAAATTCCTCTCTAGTTTGTCTGTAATATCTTCATTCCTATTTAGATCTTGATATTGTAATTTCTACTGCTGTCTATGAATATGTTTTCCTTTCCTCTCTGTTATTTTCTGTTAGTATTTTCACTAGTGATCCATATGAGAGAAAGGATTGTGGTATTGTCCTTTAGGATTTTATAATCCTTAAAATTACTACTTTTGAAAGGCCTTGATGCCTTGATATAATATGAGCTGCCAAGATCAATCAGAATAGTAGCAAAGTGAATGGATGATTGATCGAAGAATGGGGTTTGATTCAGGGCAAGGGAGAGGGAATTTTCTTTTGACTATAGCTTCAAGACTGCCTCTCTGGCACATGCAGCCACCTGTCTAGTGAGTACTTAGCCCTGTTTCCCTCTTCTTAATGTCACCTCAACCTTGTGCCAGGGTTAAATATGCATGGAATCATGTCTACTGCTCCCCATATGTTTTCATGATGTGGTGCTATTTGAAGCAATTGGACATAGACTTAACTGCAAAACAGTTGTGTTTATGAGAAACTGCACTGTACTGGGATCTTCAGAACCACACCATTGGTGTGCTGGACCATCTGCATACAATCTGTTTCACAGGCTAGTTGGCACGGATTTGATTTAGCTCACTGTGTGATTGAAATTGCACCTTATTTTAGGGCATTTACCCACTCCTAGTAGATCCATATCACACCCACCCATATGTGTTAGCACAGGGCTCTGTCCAGGCAGGGACATGATTGCTGGTCATGTAAAGTATGAAATTAAATGTTCCTACCTTCATCACAGATATTACAATAGCGGTACTGTAAATTTCAATTCAGAATCAGAGGCACTCTATGTTATGTATGTGGTGTGTTAGTGCACTGGTCATATGTTGTGCTTCAAGTGAAATAAAGCCATTTGTTATATTGGTGAAAAATTATGTTGAATGTTTACATTTATCTTGTGTTTGTAGGTGAGGGATGGTTGGCACAAGTGTCTTTATATTTGCCACACCTGAGAAGATTGTGTGTGTTGTCATGTTATAATTTGGTTCGTAAGTATGGAGCAGAACTGAGGGCTGCTGTACCAGAACTGGAAATTTGTATTTAATTGTGTGATATTGTGGAAGCAATGAGGAAGAAACAGTTGGAAATTACTTTTAATTGCTGCACTTCAAATGTGGATGCTATTGTCAGTCAGTGGGCACTGCCAGATCAATAAGAGGACTGTGACTGTAATCATTAGAAAGTCTCAATCATGTGCACTATATTCCTGTGGAATTAAACACAAAACTTGCTTTTTCATAAAGCTTAACCGTTTGGTGCCGAAGGATGACAACAATAATTGTGGCAGTGCAATGTTGAGAAAGTGGAATGACCAGCATATTTGTCAGCTGCTATCATGCAAAGGAATGGATTGGACATTTAAGTTTTGGTATTTTGCAAGGTACACTGTGCATTTAATTCCGATGCAAAAAGGTTAATTGTATTCCATACATTTCCATCTTGATAATAGTATTTTGAAGCGCCATAAGGTCATGTTGTTGACTGTTTCTGATCAGATTATCATCATCTTCCTTTGCAAGTGAGTAAGTGCATATATTTGTATTTTTGATGGCATTTATGGGTTTGTTTGAATTGTGAACATTAATGTGAACATGGAAACTTCTGCCTAGAACCCAGACCCATTTTTAAGGACACTGTCAGTTGGTAACATAGACCAATAGGGGAATTAATTTAGTATGAAGCAGTGCAGAATAATGCAAACAGGAAAAACCTGATGAACCTGGAGAACGACCTGTCCAAATGTCACTTTGTCCACCACTAATCCCACATGGACTGGCCTGGGATTGAACCTAGGCCTGTGTGGTAAGAGGCAGTAATATAAACAGCTGAGCGATGGTATGGATGTTGGTCTTTCTGGTGTCACCGTAATAGGCATAAACAGTAATGTTGTCAGTCAGTATTGCAATGTACTGCTGTGATAACACTGCCTGCATTAATATGAGAGACTTTAGCAGTACAGAATATACAAAGTGAAAAGTTTTCACCGTTACTGCAGTGATGGTTTTAGAGTTCTTGATATTCTGCTGTGAAGTGTAGTGTTAACAGTTAAGGGAGGGAAATGTTGGGCTTGTGTTGTGTTATTGACTGGCATGGAAAGGGAACACTGAAGGTCAGGTTTTATGAGTAAATAGCTATAAAAGTTTAAGGCATGATAGAACTAAGGGAAGAAATGACTTGTAAGAAATTGGGCACAGATTGTAGGATAATACTAAAGTGTATCTTATAGATGATAAAATGATGATGTGAACTGCATCTTTGTGGTTCAAGGTATGATGCAGTAGTTGGTTCTTGTGAATGGTAAAAAACCATTTGGTTCCATGAAAAGCTGGAAATTCCTTGAATAACTGGGTGGCTCTTATCTTCCTAAGGACTTGCTTGGTGCAGTCTGTTGTATTTTCTGACATGCTTATCAAATTCCTTCAAAACGAAGGTAATTATTTCATATTTTTACAGACCAGGCAATTGGGTCAAAGTTGCACAATAGACTTATGTATGGCCTCATGCTGTAAGTCTGGTCTCGTGTATGTAATGCAGAGGAATGCACGCTATTTGTGTCATAATGAAAGCCGAACGTGTTACTTGCAGTAACGTTCAGCAATCAACGTTTCATCAAAAGGAGCGACAGGGTGGAATTTATACAGTATGACAAAATTGCGATTAAAATGCCATGGCTGTTCTTAGAAAAGACCTTAGAATCACTGTGCGACACTGAAAATTGTGAATTCTTCAGGGATTTAAATACACTCTAAATTACAGTGATTAACGGTTTTATTATTCCTAGCTATTAGTGAAAGAAAAATGTGGAATAAGCTTGTTGTGACCTTCACAGGAAAGTTTCTCAATAAGTGCCCATTTGTGTGCTTATTTAATGTCAATCTGAATAAAACAGAATATATTTTACAATTACAATATAATAGTGAGATAAAAATTTGAAGTTTGGTACTGTTAAGAGATAAAATCACTGTTTATCTCATGACTATGTTGAAAGATGTAGATGCCCTTAAAGTTAGAGCTGCCAATGCACTGTATAAACCTTTAACAACTCAGATGCTGTTAAGTCAACATAATATCTTAAAATTATATAATCATCTTCAATAATTCCAGTACCCTTGATAATGGGCTATGAGAATTAGCCAGTAACTCTCCAAAAATGCAGCACAGTGCAACTGCTGTTACACAATCATCTGTTCACGTACACATGAGTTATGTATGCAGACTGATTGTACAGTTAAACAGACTTCCCTTCATAAGAGAAAACTTTTGGAAGGGCATCTTTGGGAGTTTCCTAGGCCCACAACATTATATGGCAGTGGAAAATAATCAATTTAATAACAGGGACATTGCATACATATGTGCATGTGTTTGTGGATTGTGCAGTGTCTAGCTATGAATTTGAAGTAGGTATAGGATTTTGTATACTGTTGCAGTAAGAATGTAAAGGCTGCAGTAACAGTCAATACCTTCTACAATGTAACACCACTGATAATCCACACACAACTGTCTGTCACACATCGTCAGACAACGTAACACTTTGCATTATTGCACATTCAATTTTGGCCCCATGTTGAGCCTGTAATCGTACAGTGACCGTCCTGCTAACAGATCAACAGTACTTTGGCTTACCTTCCCAGAAACCTCTCCACTTCACTGTTAGTTCCGACACTTCAGCATGGTTGTTCGGTGTCAAGTGGTGAACGCAGATTTTCAAAGCTTGCAGTAAGTAGGAGACAACAATAACAAACAAATTCAGAAAGGCAGAAGTGCTGGTAAAGACCTCATTTCAACATGAACTGGCTTATGAATTGGGAAATGAGGAGAAAGTATTGCCAATTTTGTTATATCTGTACCTAGAATTCTGGGTGACGGGCCAATTACACCACCCAACTTGCTGACCGTTGTAGCAAAGTTTGGCCGTCATCCGATACATGCCAGAATGTGTGACGTTTATCTGACGACAACTGGGTAGACAATGCATGTACGTTGGATGACTTTGATTCAAATCAGAATGAGGTCACAGTAATCGCTGACTGTTAATTCAATTCAACAGGGTCCTCAAACACCGCCATACTTAATCTTCAACTGTATCAAGAACACGATATTGTAAAAACAAATTTTAGGCGAACTGGATTGTCAGAATCAACACAAAGACAGAAAACATCTGAAAAAGTCATTCAACATGAACAAACCAGTCCAAAAACACTACCGGAAGAAACACAAATACTTTAGAAATACTGCATATCGTCTGTATACCGCTAGTGTAGTGACCACGTGTCTTCCACACCGCTGCCACCAATTTCTGTAGTGTCCGTGTGTTGTGTCCACACCGCTGTCAACAGTCTAAGTAATGACACGGGGGTTGTGTCCCCAGCACCGTCACTACTTTGTGTAGCGCCCAACCAAGCGGTAAGTTTGGCCGACTCTACTGTGGCCGTTAAGAGGCCTATCCTGAGAATAGTAGCAATTGCCTAGTCAGTGGCTTTACGGTTATCTGGGTGTCAAGGACTCCTTTGGGTTTTGTGGGAGACGAACTGCGTAACAACTTAATAAAAGATTCTATTCTCTACTATATATACTTAAATATACATGTAGGTTACAACGGTCCGAGATATGTTTCTACAATCCCGTAGTTACGCTAATTTGTCTGTAATTAATTTGTAAGTTAATTAACCGTCACGCCACTATTAAATCCCAACCGTTAATCATGAAATATAGAAAAGCATTCAGTTTCCAAAAGTAACTCGCTAACGCAAAGAATTTAGATAATCGGTCAGTCCAGCTTACCTTCTGTTACCAGCCAGAGTACGAAGCTGCCCGACATCTCTACCGATGGTATTTATAAAGTATAACTCCTTCAGGCCACGGAATAACGTCATGTCGTAGACCAAAATTACTTCTTGAGACAAATCTTGCGAATGTGAGTATCTGCGTCGAGTATCTCGAGTCTTTCCTTTAAACTAATTTCCTTGGGATTTTATAGTGGCGTTGTGCTGACTCAAATATTTTTCTCAACAATTACAACACTTATCTGTGGCACGCGTACACCTTTCAACAAACAACTGTGAAATAAGCTGCCCAGTGTTTTCTAATTACGTCAAATAAAGTTTCACTGCCAGCACATTCCGGCTTTTACAAAAAGACCAGATGATTATCAAATGTTGTGTACATTACAATTGTATTACAATCACATTGTGATGTTCTCATTCAAAATATTCTTTTCGTCGCGCACAGTACGGTACTCATTTCATGCGACAATTTTACTGTAACTTTCACAGTCTTTGGACATTTTGTACTAAAGATAACTGTACGAATAACACCAAATTACAAAGTGCGTGTGCTCACGCTCCGTGGTACTTACCAATAAAACACAAAACCGAAAATTCTTCACAAAACGCCCCGTTATTTTAAACCTCAATTTACATCTCAATTTAACTCGGTTTCCACTAAAAGTGTGATTCAGCAACTGGCGGGTTGCAGTGACCGTCTGGGGGCATTTTTATTGTGCTGTCTGAATAAAAAATTCCGCGGCACAGCTGTGGGGTTATTTAAAATATTTCATTGTTTGGTTATCTGCAGTTCCGCCTGCTTCTGCAGAAACTTGTGTCTCCACAGACGACTCACTGACAGTCTTAAAATCTCGTCTGTTCCAACAGGACCATTTGGTAAATGTATGCAGTTTGTATGGAAATATAATCGCACTGTGGTAAAACGACAGAAGTTGTGCTGTGTTTGACTGTAGTAGTAATCCAGCCACTTTGGCAGCCGATAATGCAGCTCGCTGCATTACCATCCTTCCCACCCCTAATTAATATACAAATTAATTAATATGCAAATGACCTTGATTGATATGTAAATAATCTAATTAATATTCATACGACCTTGATTAATATGTAAATAATCTAATTAATATGCATACGTCCTTGATTGATATGTAAATCTAATTAATATGCGGACGGCCTTGATTGATCTAATTAATATGCGGATGGCCTTGGTTGATCTAATTATTATGCAAATTACCTTAGTCTCAGTTTGGTGCCAGCTACTTTTTTGGCCGCCATCTTGAATGGGCGCCATTTTTTGAATATGGCGGAAGCCCGCAATTTTTTAAGTTTTTAAAATTTTACAACACAGCGGGTATTTTTTAAACCTAACTTTAAAGTCCGCCATTTTTTAAATTATAACCTAACAAGTCCGCCATTTTTAAATTTATTATTGCTAGGTTCGATCCCCATTTAAGGTAAGGAAATAGGTACCCGCCCGATGTATCCTACAGCGATCCCACCCAAGGTATATTCACGTTATGGAAATAAGGGCAATAATTAAACTAAGACAATTTAGAATTACAAATATTTATTAATACAATTCATATAATACAATTACATCAGCTAGTGACAATGTAGAACAGAGTGTATGAGTCGATGTTTTAAGACAGTATGTAGCTTAGACAAAAGGGTTGTTTCTGCAAGAGTGAGGAATGTTGGGGGAAGGGCCTGGGAAGGCCATTTAACTGCTCAGGTATGTTGCCTGAGGCAAACTAACAGACAGAAAGGATTTGCGAATTTACGAAACACATGTTTACGTACGTATTTTAGACACGCGATATTTTTCGCGTAGCAAGGTACGAGATTTGCAAGTAATACGTAGCGTTTATGTAAGTTATTTAAACTTGTTTTATGTTAATACACGCGTTAAAACAACTACGCGATATTAAAAACTCTATATCATAAGTTAAATTACACCCTAATAAAAGCTAAATGTAAGATTATATTGCTTACGAAATTACTACTAATATGTAGCGTTAAAATAATTATGGGTACTAAAAACACTATATTATAAGCTAAGGAAAATATATAAATTGTAATACGCGTTTAAATATTTACGCGGTTATGAAGAATTCTTTACTGTTATGAAAGCGAGACACAGCGAGACGTTTAGGCGCCTAGTGCATTCCTGACGACCCCTCCGTACCTGTTGTTTACTTGTTTTCTGAATATAGAGTTTAAAAGCAAAACCTATGTTAGGGTGACGTGTCGGTACAGAAACGATACCTGTTAGAGATTAACTTAACTATTGCTAAACTTGTTTTGGAAACAGACCAGTTGAAATACTGAATATTTTGTTTTAACCCCGGCTACCTGCTAACATGTAACTTTTAGCTCATCCATCACGCAGAATTTTTCAGTTTCCCTTTGTATGTCGTAAATAGATGCATTTTGGTGATAACCTGGAATGGTG
>Ga0123356_10006963_pt1 | contig 11350 bp, 5 predicted proteins | sample TergutEmb28metaG_2_FD_92546 | JGI IMG/M metagenome (GOLD analysis project Ga0123356, IMG submission 92546) | Embiratermes neotenicus P3 segment gut microbial communities from Petit-Saut dam, French Guiana - Emb289 P3 | ecosystem: Host-associated > Arthropoda: Insects > Digestive system > Gut ... | reverse complement strand
ATTTGTCGGCGGATATATCCCGTATTGATGTAGGGGCGGCAACCTGCCGCCTGCCGTTGACGTTAATTGTTTTCACATCCCGAAGGGATGTGTCGCCTGGTAGAACGACGTAATCAAAGAATCACCCGCATCCCGAAGGGATGCGCCCTCAAACGCCGGGATCACGTAATGGGCGCATCCCTTCGGGATGCGGAACATGTTTTGGGGATACGTTCTACCAGGCGGTGCATCCCTTTGGGATGCAAAACAATCCACCCGGCAATGTTGGATGGCAACAATCCATCCGGCAAAATCAAAACGTCAACGGCAGGCGGTCAAACGATTTTAACGGCAGGCGGCAGGTTGCCGCCCCTACACAAATACATTTTTTTTGTTCGTAAAATACAAATTTGTCGGTGTAAGGTGGGCTGTGAGGCCCACCTGTTAATCATCATACTGCTAAATTATTGTTACTTTACGCCTACGAGAAGCGATACTTTCTGGCGTTTGCCCTCTACGATGACGGTACCGCGTACCAGGTAGGTCCCATCGGCTATCTGGCGGCCCTTGCTGTCCGTCAGGTTCCATGAAGAGACCATGCGTTTCGCGCTCTTGCCGGGAGCGGCGTTATCGCTAAGGCGTATTTTGTTGATAACGTTGCCCGCCGCGTTGTAGATTGTCAGCGTACCGCTCTCTACGCGCTTGCCTTGATAGTAGAAGTTCACAGCGCCTGCCGATTTTGATACCGGGTTCGGGCCCGCCGTGAATATTGCCGCCGCCGGGGTGGCCGGGGTTACCAGGGCGATGTCGTTGTTAATATTTTCGGGAATTACGTTTTCTTGCGCCAGTACTGAAACGATAGCGCCGGTGCCCACGGGGAACGGCTGCGTGTAGGCGATGCCCGTAGCGCTGACCAATACCGCGCGGACATAGCTGTTGATATTGCCATTGCCCAAATGTTCATTAATGTTGATGGCCGTGCCGGTGTGAATGAGCTTGCCGTCGGCGATCCACTCTATCCGGTCAAAATTCGCGCCGCTGATGGTGATAGTGAGGTTTTCCTGGTTTACGGCGATATTTGAGATGCTGGGGGTGGTTTGCGAGAGAAAACGCAGAGCCATTTCGTTACGTGGGCCGCCGGTATACTGATCTTCCGTTGTTGTGGTCTGGACAGGAAGTTCCGGCGTGTGGGCAGGGTTAGTTGCGCTTACTTCTTCGATTTCGCCGTTGACGCTATATTGACGGTCTACGCGGGTGACTGCGTAAAACGCGCCGGTTTCCATTGATGTCCTTACGCCTGCTTCATTGAAGTTTGCCGTAGGCATAAGCATCACGTTCCACGCGTGGCCGTTGCCGCTGAGAGAGTGAGAGTCGTCGTTTGAAAAGCCCCAGACTCTTCTGCCTTGCGGTATAGTCTGCATAAGGATGTTGTCCCAAAGGAGTCTGTCGTTTACGGACTCACCGTCCCACTTGTTGATGATCTCCTTACCGACGATGGTTGGTTCGTTCATGAAAAGATCAACGTATGTTTTTACAATATTCTCATCCATTGAAAACTCCGGGAAGCTCGCTCCGTCTGAGAGCCTGTACGCGCCGGTGTATCTGCCCGGGTGGTTGATATGGCTGATACCGCCGAGTTCAGCGTTTTTCTTAGCGATATTTGCCAGAGTTCTCTGGCCGTCCGGAATGGCGCTCAGAGGGAGATTAGCGAAAAATGTGTTGATGTGGTGGCCGGGGAAGCGTGATGTGGCAGTAACGGTGATATCCGCAGGGGTTGGATCCGCAGACGTTACTACCCCGCGAATTGTATACTCTTTCGACAGCGTAACGTTGGGCTCGTTAAAAGCGCTCCACTCGTTAGACATGCCCATAGTTATCATACCGTTCTTCTGCTGACGGCGTCCGGTAAAGGTACCGGGAAAAACGCCGTATGTTCCGTTGTTGATAGCGGTGAGTTCATCGGCGGTCAGATTAATCGGCGTACCGGACTCTTTGGCTTCATCCAGCATAACTCTGTATGGGCTGGTGCTTGGGGTACCGTCAGTATTGACCAAACCGGTACTTGGATTTGGCTCAGCAGTCCAATCAGCGGTAAGCACATCGTGGTCGGTCATGGCGACAATGTCAAAATCTTTGTTGTATTTGTCGATGAGCATATCTCTTCTTCTGTTGCTGCCGTCGGACCATAAAGAGTGAGTGTGGTGCGCAGCCTTGTACTGACCGGTTGTAGTCCAATTCACGTTGCTGTATGGGTTGAGCGTGATCTCTGTAACGGCAGCGTTAACGCCGAACGGCTGAGTGTAGGCAACGCCGGTAGGGCTGTACAGAACTGCGCGTACGTATCTGCCGATTGCCGCCTGATGCGAAGTAATGTTAAGGCTTGTACCCGTGGCGATGATTTTACCGTCGGCAACCCAGTCTATCCTGTCAAAATTCGCGCCGGTAATAGCAATTGTTGTGTTGCCGGTAACGGTAATGTTTGAAATGCTTGGAGTAGTCTGCGCAAGGAAAGTCAGCGCCATAGCGTTACGCGGGCCGCCGGTATACTGATCCGCCGTTGTTTGTGTCTGAACGGGAAGTTCAGGCGTGTGGGCAGGGTTAGTCGCGCTTACCTGTTCGATTTCGCCGTTAACGCTGTATTGACGGTCTACGCGGGTAACTGCATAAAACGCGCCGTCAATCATTGATTTTTTCACGCCTTCCGGGTTGAAATTTGCTGTTGGCATAAGCATCACGTTCCACGCGTGGCCGTTGCCGCTCAGAGAGTGGGAATCATCGTTGGAGAACCCCCAAACAGGCCTCTGCGGGTTTTTCGCCATAGTTTCCTTTAAGATATTATCCCAGAGGATTCTGTCGTTCACTGACTCACCGTCCCACTTGTTGATTATTTCCTTGCCGACAAGGGTTGGTTCGTCCATGAAAAGTGTAACGTATGTTTCTATAATATTAGCGTCGTTTGAAAAATCCGGGAAGCTTGCTCCGTCAGAGAGCCTGTATGCACCGGTGTATCTGCCGGGGTGGTTGATATGGCTGATACCGCCAAGCTTTCCGGCCTCTTCAGCAATTTTAGCCAAAGTTCTCTCACCTGTCGGAATGGCGCTCAGAGGGAGATTAGCGAAGAATGTGTTGATGTGGTGGCCGGGGAACCGGGATGTGTTAGTTATTGTAGTGTCGACACCTGCCGGAGTTTTAAGGTTCACCGGCGTTGCCAAAGTGACGTTAGGTTCGTCAAAAGCGCTCCACTCGTTAGACATACCCATACCAATCATTCCGTTGGTTTTCGTACGTCCGTATACGCCGCTTCTTATGGCGGCCATCTCATATCCGGTCAGATTGATCGGCGTACCGGACGCTTTCGCTTCATCCAGCATGACTCTGTATGCGCTGGTGCTGGGGGTACCATCACTATTGACCAAACCGGTATTCGGATCCGGCTCTGCCGTCCAATCGTCGGTAAGCACGTCGTGGTCGGTCATAGCGATAATGTCAAAGCCTTTATTATACTTATCAATAAGCATATCCCTTCTTCTGTTACTGCCGTCAGACCATATAGAGTGAGTGTGGTTCGCGGCCTTATACTGTCCCCACGCGGTCCAGTCTACATATCTGTACGGATTTAAAATTCTGACCTCTTCCGCATTGACAGGGGAGAATATCAAGGCGGTTAAGACGGTTGAAACTACTGCGGTACTAAAAGTTGACAACAAACTGCGCTTGCGGTTCATTCCTACCTCCGTTTAATAAATGGTTAAAAGATTTTTAATGCCCAACATGGAAAAAATAAGAGATGAATGTAAAGTTTGGGTCGGTAGTTTCATAAAATGTCGGCAAAAATTAAATGAAGTTTGGCGTAAAATTGCCGTTGTGTAAAGTTACGGTTTCGTTTCATAAGGTTACGGTAAATGTTAAATAAATATGCGGCATGGTTTCAGTTTTTACGAAAGTTTTACCTGATACGTCTCTATAATACTTTTTCTACACTTATATTTTTATCAGCACGTTTCAATAATATGTCAAAAAGGAAACTATTTTATGACTGTTGCGATTCACGCTGAAGGGAATCTGGTTTTGCAGGCCGCGCCCGTCAGAGCGGATTTTGAGGATATGCTGGTGTTGGAAAAAATTTTGGAAAAAAGATGTATAAAACCGCTGTATCAGCCGATAGTATCATTGGCCGACGGGGTGATTTACGGCTATGAGGCTCTCAGCAGAATAGCCGACGAGCAGCTTAGCATAAATATTCTGCGGCTGTTTGAGATTGCCGAGAAGATGAACAAAACCTGGGATCTTGAGAAGGTATGCCGGGATATAGCTTTGGAAAACTTTGTGACTACAAACAGCGGCAAGAAGCTTTTCCTCAACATCGATCCGAATGTCATGCACGATGAAAAATTCAGGGAGGGTTTTACAAGAGAGTGCCTTGAAAAGTACGGGTTGAACAGTGACGATGTTATATTTGAAATTACCGAGCGGGTTGCGGTCACAAACAACGATGAATTTTTGGCTGCGGTTCACCATTATAAAAACCAGAATTACGGTATAGCGATAGATGATGTGGGTGCCGGTTTTTCCGGGCTGAAAATTATTGTGGACGTGAAGCCCAGGTTTATCAAGCTCGACTTGAATCTGATCAGGGACATAGATAAGGACGAGATAAAACAGCTTCTGTGCAAATCGATGGTCGATTTCGGGAAGAATGCCGGCATACAGTTAATCGCGGAGGGGATCGAGACCGAGGAGGAATTAAAGACGCTCATAAACCTGAAGGTTGATTTCGGGCAGGGATACTTCCTGAGCGTACCGCAGAATATCCTCGTAAGTATCGCCGCGAAGAAGGTGGAGGCGATCGTTCGGTATCACTCAAAGCATTACAGCGGAAATATCAGAAATTTCGCTTACCCTACTATAGAGCATCTCTCTAAGTCCGGCGATATTTTTCCGCCCGATGCAAGTGTCGAATCGATGTATGAAGCATTGAAAATCGATCCCACCATTACCGAGTTTACGATAGTTAAAGATGGTGTCGCGGTTGGTTTTGTGACAAAAACCTGCTTTAACGAAATGCTTAGCGGGAGATATGGCTTTTTTCTCTATTCAAAGAAAAAAATTGAGGATATAATGAAAATAGATTTTTTAAGGGTCAACTACAATATGCCCATCGACCAGGTATCAAGGATTGCCATGCAGCGGACGGGGGAGCAGCTGTACAATCCGATTGTGGTGGAAAAAGAGGATAAGTATATGGGCATAGTAACAATCAAAGGTTTGCTGGAAGCGTGTACCAAAATAGAAATAGACACCGCCATACACACAAATACGCTGACAAAGCTGCCGGGCAATCTTATAATCGGAAGAGATATCACCCATCGAATGGCATCAGACAGCCCGTACTGCATCATATACATCGACCTCGACAACTTCAAGGCCTATAACGACGCTTACGGCTTTCAAAACGGAGATTTAATGCTCACGCTTACGGCAGACATCTTAAAGGAGTGCGCGCTCAAGAATGAATTTATAGGGCACATAGGCGGCGATGATTTTATTATGATATGCGATTACCACGACGGAAACGATTTGTGCGCCTCGATAATAGATAAATTTTCCACGCAGATTATCTCGCTCTACAGCGATGAAGACTTGAAAAACGGCTATATTGTGGCGAAGAACAGGCACGGCGTAACCGAAAAATTCCCAATAGCGAGCCTCTCCATAGCCGGAATCTCAAACAAAACCAAATCATATCGCGACAATGACGAATTTTCAAAGGATATTTCAAAGCTTAAAAAGAGGTGCAAGCAGCAAAACGGTAATTATTTCGAGATATTGTAGAGGTTGGGCTTTTCCCTTTTAAGTTTACACTAAGTTAGGGTATTTTTAACTAATATTTAAGTGTAATGGAGGGTTATTTTTATGAGTACCGGTAAGGTTTCACGCCCAACTTTGCAAAATAGACATATCTTCATCTACATTTTACATAAAATTTGTACTATGATGCGGTTTCTTTTTACTTTGTTGTAGTATATTTAGTACAATACCAAAGGGGTAGAGTTGCATTAAATATCAAAAACATACGGAGGAAAAAACATGACAGTTACACACGCTATGATGATGCTTGGCGGCATCGGCCTGCTTCTTTATGGGATGAAGATGATGTCCACCGGTTTGGAAACTATGGCGGGCGACAGTCTGCAGGGAATTCTTAAAAAAGCTACTTCTAACAGATTTCTGGCTGTTATTGTAGGTATTGTGGCGACAATTGCCATAAACAGCTCGACGGCGACTACCATTATGACGGTAGGTTTTGTAAACACCGGATTACTTAACTTAATGCAGTCAATCGGTATTATCATGGGCGCGAATGTAGGTACTACTTTCAGCACACAGCTGGTTGCGCTCGGAATGGGCTCGATTTCCTTAACATCCATATCCGCGGTGTTTATTTTTATCGGCATGGTAATGTATGTTTTTTTCAGTAATAAAAAAGTCAAAAACGCGGGTTTCATTGTGTTGGGTTTTGGCATGATGTTTTTCGGCATATCGTTTATGAGCGATGCCATGCGTCCCCTTAGAGCAGACGAAGGTTTCCGCGAGTTTTTAGTAAGTTTTCAAAATCCGCTTCTCGCTCTCGCGGCAGGTTTTGTTGTAACCGCAATTGTCCAAAGCTCTTCAGCGACCACTGCTATGCTGGTTGCTTTCCTGGCTACAACCTGCTCCTGTTACGTAGGCAACGATTATATGTGTTCCCACTGCCTGGGAGAACCTGCGATTCCATTTCGAACGACGGCGTTTATTCTCTTGGGAGTAAACATTGGTACAAGCCTTACGACGGTTTTCGCTTCTATTCCGGCAAGCCGTGAAAGTAAGCGGGCTGCGCTGTTCCATATAATGTATGATATTATCGGAAGTCTGGTATTTGGTACGCTGTTACTGATTTTTCCGGCAATTTTGGACTTTTTTACATCCACATGGTCGTCTCCTCCGCAGCAGGCGGCAATGTTCCATACATTATATAATGTCGCCACCATGTTCTTGCTTTTACCGTTTATCAAACAAATTGCGAATCTTATGAACAAAATAGTTCCGGTTATCGCGCAAAATGCTGACGCTATATATGAAAATAAGTTGATTTATGTTGACAACTTGACAAAAACAACCCCAACCATTGCGGTTGTAAATGCGCATCTTGAAGTATGCCGCGCGTGGAAAATCGCTAACAAAAACCTGGATCTTGCGACGGAAGCTTTTTTTGAAAGGAACGCTGAAACCGCGAAAAAAGTCATCGAATATGAAAAAACCGTTGACTATCTGCATAAAACTGTCACTGCCGCCCTTGTTGAGATCATTGACATGAACTTGTCTGCCGATGAAGCAAAGAACGTTGGTGATATGTTCGTCGTTCTGTCGGAGGTTGAGCAAATCGGGGACCGCGCGGAGAATATAGCAAATTACGCGTTATCTGTCATTGAGAATAATACCGCGTTTACCGCTGAAGCGATCGACGAATTGAAAACCGCTAAAAATATTGCGTCTGAACTCATGAATATGGCGCTGCAGGCTTATGAAAAACATGAAAAAACCCAGATGCCCGCTATAAAAGCGCTCGTAAATAAAATTGAAGAACAGGCAACTGTGTTTGCTGAAAATCACTTTATACGGCTTAAAGACAAAAAATGCAAACCGGAGGGTGGAATTTTCTTTATGGATATTCTTAACGATCTGGAAAACAGCGCCGATTGCGCAGAGAGGATTGTGATCCTCTAATGTATGAACACAGATCATTTATAAGAGGCGGATACAGAATGAAAAAAAAGCTGCTAATTGCCATTTTTGCGATAACGGCTCTTATGCTCTTTGCGTCGTGCAGTAACGACAAAAAAGCAAAAGAGTCCGACTCAAACGCAATCCGTGTATTCACCCGCGAAGAGGGCAGCGGAACGCGGGATGCATTTTTTGAAATGATCGGAATGCCCGCAAGCGCCGCTGGCCGCGCCGGTACAACCGCGGATGCCGGTACAAGATCCATCAACGATGAGTTTGCCGATAATCCGCTTCACATAGGATATGGATCAAGAGATGAAGTTGCGGGGCTAATCGGAAATAGTGCGGGCGGAACGGACCGTATTTTGAGTCATGCAACCGTGGCAAGCGGGACCGGCGCAATCAGTAACGCTGTTGCCGCTAGTCCTAGCGCTGTTGGTTATATCTCGCTAGGAGCAAAACGCAGCGATATCCGTACTCTTCCTGTAGACGGCGTAATGCCCTCCGTAGAAGCGGTAACCGGCGGAACATATCCGTTAGTCCGCAATTTTTATATTGCCGTGCCGGCGAGAGTGAGTACTCTGGCTCAGGATTTTATCAATTTCATCCAGAGCGCCGAGGGGCGAAAAATAATATCGGGCAAGGGTTACGTTTCCCCCATTCAACCCCCAATGGCGTACAGCGGGCGCGACATGGGCGGTCCCCTCCAAATAGAGGGTTCCACATCTGTAGCGCCTGTTATGCGCGCGTTGGCGGAGGCTTACATGGCGCTTCACAGTAACAACGTAAAAATTGAAATACGTGCAACCGGTTCCAGTGCGGGTATTATGGCGGCAAGAGAAGGCAGAGTGGATATGGGAATGTCCTCTCGTTCAATCCGTGCCGCAGAACTAGAGGAATTAAGTAACTCCATTGTAATGGCGCACGACGGTATCGCCGTTATTGTTCATCCGTCGAATACACTTAAAACCATATCAGTTGACGACATTCGGCGTATTTTCTCGGGCGAGTTGGTACGTTGGAACGCGGTCGGCGCGCCGCCGTCTGCGCCAATCGGAACACTCCGTGTGTTCACCCGTGAAGAGGAGAGCGGAACACGCAGCGCGTTTATTGAACTAACCGGCATTCATGAAGCCGGTACAGACCGCACTTCGAACGCTGCCGCCGTTGCGAGCGGTACCGGCAGAATTATCAACGCAGTCGCCGGAAATCCGCTTTCCATAGGTTATATTTCGCTGGGCGCAATGCGCAGCGATGTTCGTCCTCTTCCTGTAGATGGTGTAGCGCCATCCGTAGAATCAGTAATCGATGGGACATATCCGTTAGTCCGCAATTTCTATATTGCAGTACCGATAAAAGTAAGCGCACGGGCTCAGGATTTTATCGATTTTATTATCAGTGCTGAAGGCCAAAAAATCGTATCAAGCAGAGGATATGTTTCCCCCATTCAAGACCCGCCGGTTTACAGCGGAAGCGGTATGAGCGGAACAATTCAAATTGAAGGCTCCACATCAGTGGCGCCTGTCATGAGAGCTCTGGCGGATGCTTACACCATACTTCACGGTGCAGGAAATATAAAGGTCGAAGTACGTTCAACAGGTTCAGGCGCCGGGATTGCGGCGGCAAGAGAAGGCAGAGTTGATTTAGGAATGTCTTCCCGCTCAATCCGCGGCGCGGAACTTGATGAATTAAGCGAGTCAATTGTCATGGCACATGATGGTATCGCCGTTATCGTTCATCCGACAAATGGCTTGCCGACTATCTCCATAAACGGAATCCGCCAAATCTACACAGGCGGGACGGCACGCTGGGAGGATTTAGTACCGTAACGCACGCCTGCTCAACGCGGCCGCCGTTGTATGGGTTGACAATGATGAAAGGGCAGGAGGTATGAAAGGATTTTTTTTGAGGCCAATAATAATAATCGCGGTGACGACAATTGCCATTGTCATGTTGGCTGCAACTGTTTTTGCGAGCGGCCCGGTTGCGCAGTATGGTCGTCTGTACAGGGATGGTAACAAGATAGTCGGTGAGCGTTCAGGCGGAGTGGCTGTGCAGTTAAAAGGCCCGAGTATGCAGTGGAGTACTGTTGGCTGGGGCAGCGACCGATTTTTCATTACGGAGGCCGTTGACGCGATGGTTGACGGGTGGAACGCCGGGGTGATAAGGGTGCCCCTTGGGATTAGCTACGCTCCTGACAATGTCAAAGATGGCTATGACGTAGATCCTGCCGGAAACTGGGCGCGTGTGCAGGCCGTTACCGACCGTGTTATCGAGCGCGGCGTTTACGCCATCGTCGACTGGCACTCGCACACGGCGCACAACGCGGTTGAAACGGCGCTGGCTATTGATTTTTTCACCAACCCGAACCTCGCCGGGAAGTATGGCAACAACAACGCGGTTATATTTGAGATTTACAACGAACCTGTCGGCAACATATCGTGGGAGGTCGTGAAGGCGTATTCGGAGGCGGTTATCAAGGCCGTTCGTGATGCCGGTTTTAACAATCTGATACTTGTGGGTACGCCGTACTGGACTACGCAGGTGGATGTCGCCGCGGCGGACCCGCCGCATGACCCTTTGGGCAATTTTGCGTTTGTGTTCCACTTTTACGCTGATATTCACAGGATCGACAGGTTGCCGTACTACTACGCGGCGTCAACGGGTAAGACATACCGCTCGATGGTGATGAGTGCGCTCGACGCCGGGTTCCCCGTGTTCATGAGCGAGTGGGGGACAAACGACGCCACGATGCACGGTGCTCCAAATTTCGCCCAGGCCGACCTGTGGATCGCGTTTATGGACGAGCACAAGCTGTCCGGTTGTGCGTGGGGCGCCACCTCCGGCAGTTGGTGGGGCGCGAACAATTTGGACTACTGGCAGCGCTGGGGCAACCCGCTGCTGTCTGACTACCGCAAGCTTGAAAACTGGACCGACCCGTTCCGCATGACCCCGCATGGGCGTTACATCTACCGCTGGTTAACCGGGAAAGATACCACTACCGCGCCGATATCGTCATGGCCTGCGTACAGTGGCCCGTCCTCGGCGATAATCCCGGCGTCGGAGTGGTGGTCCTTCGCCGGAGCCACCTCTACGGTTGTCGACGAGCCTGACGAGGGCGGCCGGCTTATGACGTACACATCCGCGGGAGACGAACACTGGGTGGGGATGGGCTTTGACACTCCCGGCGGCCTGGCCCGCTGCGAGTACGGCGTAGCCTACACGTACAGAGGCGGAGCCCACGCCTTACAGGCAAATCAGAGTAACGTGGATAACTACGACTACCACCGGAACTACAAACTCGTTGAAGCGGCCGTCGACTGGACTGAGGTGCGATTACCCTGGACATACTTCGCGCAGAGGGAGTTCGAGGGCGGTGCGCTTGTGGCGCGGGACAGCTCCCTGGTCAGGTCTCTCGAATGGACCATAGACGGCAGCGGCGGTGGCGGGCCGGACAGCGGCCGGCTATGGGTGAGGGATGTAAGGTGTCTCGGCGACAACACGTCAGATGTGGCGGTCATTCCTGTCCGTTCCCCAAGCAAGACGTCAGCTCGCTGGTAAAAATAAAAGGCCGGACGCTGCAAATAAGGCTGCCCGAGAACGGCAGGGT
>Ga0123356_10006962_pt1 | contig 11351 bp, 1 predicted proteins | sample TergutEmb28metaG_2_FD_92546 | JGI IMG/M metagenome (GOLD analysis project Ga0123356, IMG submission 92546) | Embiratermes neotenicus P3 segment gut microbial communities from Petit-Saut dam, French Guiana - Emb289 P3 | ecosystem: Host-associated > Arthropoda: Insects > Digestive system > Gut ... | reverse complement strand
TCTGCGAAGTGTGCAAGGAGCAATGGCGGGATCGCATCTGCATCATGTCCAGAACGCCCGTGCTGCATTTCCAGCCTTATAATGACCAGTTCTATGATAATATACCGGTGCTGCTCAATAATCGCCACTTCATCCTGCGCCTGCCGCTATCGGAAACCGGCAACCGCTGCGCCAAAGTGTATGGCGAACAGATAAACGCGGTGACCGCGGTGAACAATGTGCGGGGCGCGTTGACGATGACGGTATTTAAAGACGGCGCGCCTCTGGCGCAGTATACCGATATCCCCGTCAGTACGCCGCTGCTTTTGGCACCCGGAACCTATACGGTAACGGCGTCTTTTACGGGCACATATAGCGGACAGCCCTATACCCTCGCCTTGGCCAGCGTGGAAAATGAATTTGAGGTAAAACCGCAAACCATTATCACCAAAGTCGGCAAATACGCCGAACCGTGGAATTCCGCGGATAAGATGGATACCCTGACCCGCCCCTGGATCAAAAATACGCCGGTCACACTGCCGCAATTGGCTATCGACCCGGCTCGCGTGGGCGGAAGCGGCGCCGGCGAATTCGATATCACCTATTCATGGCATGTGCGTAATTTTGACGGCAGCGCCGGTACGCAGATCGGCGGCCTTGGCATATATGGCGGCGCCGCCGCCAACGGGCCTTCCGCGGTCGGCCAATATGTATTGGCCGTACATTCACAAGCAAAAGCTGCCACCCCGGCCGCTGGTTATAATGTCACCAACTATTATCCCTTCGATATAGCCACCCCCTGGCGCGACGCCAGTCATTACCCGGTCGCCGGCGGTACCTATTCCCATGAGCTGGGAAGTAATGATTACCGCGGTATAACTATCACCGGCGAAGGCTTTACCGAGGCGGAACAGGATAAATTCGAAGCGGCGGCGGAGGATTTTATCACCAAGTTCCTGGATACCGATCCGGTCAAACGGGTAGCCGAGCGTTTTTGCTTCTTTATTGAAAATACGATGTCGGCGGGCTCCGGCCTCAGCAAAGAGAATGGCGCGCAAATAGACACTTATTATGGCTTCAGGCTGAACGAAGACGGCAGCCTGGGCACTTACCGTACCGACCGTCCGATGGACACCATTGTCTTTCAGGAGGTATGGCGGCGCGACACCAATACTAAAACCTGGGCTCAGTGGGGCGCTACAGTGGTGCTGATAAATGAAGAAGAGATTCAGGCCAACTATAATTGGCGCCATCCCGAGGCCAACCGCGCCGCGCTCTTATCCACCATAGCGGATAAAGGTTATCAGCGGCTCATAGAAAGTATGGTGACCCAATTCGCTCATATGCGGTCGAACCGGGATATGGATCTCCTCGACACCTATAGGTGGATGGATATACCCGGCCAGCCCGCGCCCAATAAAACCTTCGGGGAAACCTTGGAAAGGCTGATCGAAAGCTGCTATAGCCATGAAATGTATGGCAGCGGCAATCTCAATTTGCCGCGGCCGGTGATAGTCAGCGACGCCGCCAGCAAATTATATATCAGCGACGGCGTGAAGGTATTGAATTGGGATGTTCCCCAAACCTTCAAGGCTTATTCATTCGGGCATGAATTGCGTATCAATACCGTGGCGGCGGATACCTTTACCTACCGTTATTATACCGATAAAGACCACCGCGTGGGTACATTACTGCCGGGTGCGCCGGTAAACCCGGGCTTTTATTGGGCTGAAGCGGATCTGCCGACCGGCGCCAAGTATTTTGCCAGAACGGAAACAGACAGATACGGCTTTACCTACAATGCCGGCCAGCAGTTGCCGGGCGTAAACGGCGGCGGAACCGCCAATTCGGCCCGCGTGCGCGGTTTTGTCCGTTTTGAGATCGTGCCCTCCACCTATGATAATCTCTATGCCTCGGTACAGGGCGAGACCAATGCGGCCGCGGCCTACCGGGCCTTCGCGGCCCAGGCTCAGGCGGAAGGATATCCGGCCATAGCCAACCTCTTTAGCGCCACCGCGGACGCGGAAGCCAAGCACGCGGATGATGAATGGGCGATACTGCAAAGCATGGGCGCAAGCGAAAGACCGCTGGCGGCCACGCCTACAGTAGGTACAACAGCGCAAAATCTGCAAACGGCTTTTGATGGGGAAACCTATGAGTACACGGTGATGTATCCCGGCTTTGTAAAGGTAGCCCAAATCGAAGGCCTGACCGAGGCCGCGCGCATCTTCAATCTGGCGCTGCGGGCCGAAGAAGTGCATGCCGGCAATTACGCCGATGTACTGGCCTTATTACAGGCAGGCGACATAGCTGATCTCAATGTGAAATACGATGATATCTACCGCTGCCCCGTCTGCGGCGAAGTAGTCACAGAGCGTCCGGGATTCTGCCCCATCTGCGGCGCTGCCGGCGATACTTTTATCAGCTATATTCCGCAATATAATTTCCGCGTATCCCTGCAATCTGCGCAAAGCGCGCTGGCCGCCGGCGATATTTTAGCGGTGGATGTGATGCTGGCAGGCAATATCAACTACACGCAGATAAACACCGCCATCGCCTATGACGCCAATATGCTGGAATTTACCGGCTACGCGAATCTGAGCGGTTTGGCGGCGGAAGTGAGGAAGGATAGCGCCGGAAAAATATCCGTGCGCAGCGTACCATCGCTGAATATGCTGCTGGGCGCGCTGTGCATCCCGCCGGTGAAGGTGGTCACGCTGCAATTTATGGCTAAGGACAACTTCGCCGATACCGCTATCAGCTTCGCCGCCATCGCCGTTACCCCCGCGGCGGGAGCAAAAATGGCGACCACAGCCCCGGGCAAGCCTTTGCCGCTCAGCGAAGGCCAGGCCTTTACCACCTATGACGCCCTCTATGCTTCGGTGCAGGGTGAAACCAATGCCGCCGCGGCTTACCGGGCCTTTGCCGGCGCAGCCTGGCAGGATGGTTTTGCGGCCATAGCCCGCCTGTTTTTCGCCACAGCGGACGCGGAAGCCAAGCACGCCGATGACGAATGGGCGATACTGCAAAGCATGGGCGCCACCGTCAGGCCGGTGGCCGAAACACCTGTGCTAGGCGCGACGCTGGAAAATCTGCTGGCGGCTTTCGCGGGCGAAACCTATGAATACACGGTGATGTATCCGAAATTCCTGGCCAAAGCCCAGGCCGAGGGCAATACAGACGCCGCCCGTATCTTCAATTTAGCTATGAAAGCCGAAGAAGTTCATGCCGGCAACTTTGCCGATGTACGGACTTTGCTGCTGGCCAGTGATATTGGCGCCATCAACACCAAGTATGGCGTGGTCTACCGTTGCCCGATTTGCGGCGAAGTGGTCACGGAACGCCCCGCCTCCCGCTGCCCCATCTGCGGCGCACTGGGCGATACCTTCGCCATATATAATCAAACCTATATCAACCTTAATGATACGGTACGGGGAGAAGCTTATGCCGCCGCGTCTTACCGCGCCTATGCCGAAAAAGCCCTGGCGGAGGGATATCCGGCGATAGCCCGTCTCTTTACGGCCACGGCGGACGCGGAAGCCAAAAATGCTGAAGACGCCTGGACTTTACTGAAAAATATGGGCGCGCCCGAAAGGCCGCCGCTGTTAGAGCCCTCAGTAAGCACAACGCTGCAAAATCTGCAAGCGGCTTGGGAGGGGGAAAACTGGAAATACTTGATGATGTTCAATGGCTTTGCTGAGATAGCGCAAGCCGAAGGCATGACCGCCGTCGCTGGCTTCTTTGGCACTGCGTATAAAGCGGTAGCGGTGCATTTAGGCAACTTTGCCGATATGCGGGCGCTGCTGCAAGCCAATGATGTAGCCGGCATCAATGCCAAATACGCCATACTCTACCGTTGCCCGCTTTGCGGCGAAGTGGTCACAGAACTACCGGCTGCCATATGCCCCATCTGTAGCGCGCCCAGAGCTAGCTTTGTGACATATAACTAGCGGGCTGCTTCGCAGCCCAAGTTTTGAGTCGCGAGTTATGAGTTTTGAGTGTGGAGTTATAGGAGATAAACTTAGGCGTGGAGCATAGTACAAGGGGCTGTTGAAATATTTTATTTCAGCAGCCCCTTAAAAAATTTTTTTTCATGGGGAAAATACGGAAGGAATGTGTTTAATTTGGTGGAATCACATTATTTAATCAGGTTAATGTGAGCGTTATCCTGCATGATATTATACTTTTTTTATGAAAAGAGGTGGTTATATTTGCTTAATAGTGCTTCATTACGACAAAAACATCTAAAGAAGGGGGAAGTATCTTGAAAACCGGTAAAAAATGTATTTATTTTATTATTTTGGTTATGCTATTAATAGTAACAGTTTCTGCAACAGCCTGGGCGGAAAACAGCGCCGCGCAATCTATTTATAATATATCCGGCTTTGGCGACAGCTATTATTATTATGGCAGAACGAACGCGGCATTTTTTAGTGACGCTTTCGACATGACAAAACTATCCGGCTGGACATTGGCGCAAACCGCTATCGGTTTCGGCTCTCCGGGCAGCGGCACGGGATTTAGGCTGGCCACCACCATAGCTGCCGGCGCGGAAAGTAATCAAAGGGGGAATCCCCTCCATACCTGGACATATTTTAAAAAGACCTTTGAGCTGGATGGGAATTTTGACGTTGACGCCATCAAAAACGTCATCGGCGCCCACCGTATCGACGATGCTTTAGTGATTTTCATCAATGGCGTGGAAGTGTACAGATTTAATACTTGCAAGACGGCAACCGATACCAATATCGGAACCGCGATAGGTTGGGGCGCATACGTGGGACGCACTGTGGATGCTGTGGAGAAAGAGTTTGCGCTCAACAGCGATTATAACAATCTCAGCGCCGGCATGGGTTCAGATTCGCCTCTTTTCCAAGCCGGCAGCCTCAGCAACCTAAAAAGCGCGCTCAGGCCCGGTACAAATGTTATTACCTGCGTTGTTGGCCAGGTGTCTTCCACCAGTTCCGATATTTGGTTCGACCTCAGTCTGCAAATCTACTGCGGCGAACCGGATGACGCCGCGTTCGCGGCCGAGACGCTTACGCTAACGCCCGGCGCTGATGAAAGGGCTATCGGCTTTACCTGGTATAGCGGCAGCGCCAACAGCAGCTCTTCCACCGTGCAAATTGCCAGGAAATCCCAGATGACGAATAGTCAGTTCCCGGCAGGCGCCGCGATAATTGCCGAAGGAACCTTTGGCGCCGCCGCCAGCGGTAATCACTGGCATAAGGTATCCGTCAGCGGGCTGGAGCAAAATACGGAATATATCTACCGCGTGTCCAATGATAAGAATATTTACAGCGAAATCTATGAGTATAAAACCGGCGGCACGGGCAGTTTCCAATTCATCGCCGTGGGCGACCCGCAGATCACCACCGGTAATCAGGCTTCCGATAGCCTGTGGCCCAGACCGGTCGTAACCACCAAAGCAGGCTGGGCCAATACTATCGATACGGTCACGGATCATTTTCCCGCCGCCCGCTTTATTGCCAGCATGGGCGACCAGGTAGACGCGATAAGCGTTAATGAACCGGAATATGCCAATCTATTCGCACCCGCAGCGCTCCGTAGCCTGCCTTTGGCCCCGGCGATGGGCAATCATGAAACGCATAACAGCTTCAACTGGCACTATAACCTGCCCAACGCTACCCCCAATGGCGCGGGCGCTACCTTAAGCGGCGTGTATGCCTACGGTAATTATTGGTACAGATACAATGACGCGCTGTTTGTGGTATTAAACACCGCTTCATATCTCACCGATACGCCGGTCGGTAACTTTATCAAACAATTTGACGCGACGCTGAAAGCGGCCACCGAGGCTAATCCCGGCGCCAAGTGGCTTTTTGTGCAGCACCATAAATCCACCGCTTCCCCGGGCGATCATCAGGCGGACGCGGATATCAAACTCTGGGCTGCCGAACTGGAAACCCTGATGGACAAGTATCAGGTGGATTTTGTTCTCGCCGGGCATGATCATGTTTACTCAAGGAGCTGGAGCATCTATGATCACAAAAAGGTCGATGGTATAGACTATACGGCAAATAGCGTCACTGATCCACCGGGAACCATCTATTTTACCCTTAACACCGCCAGCGGCGCGAAATATTACAACATCCCCACGTCCAGGCCAAGCGGCGCGCCGGAGTGGGTGAACGGTAAACCCTGGTACACCAATACCGGCATCCAGCTCAAAGTACCGCAGTTCACCGTGGTGGATGTCAGCGCCAACAGCGTTACCTTCAAAACCTATCGCGTGGATACGATGGCGGTTGTGGATCAATATACGGTCATTAAGGCCAATAATGAACCTTATACCTATGATGTGCTGGATCATTTTGACAATTACAGAAGCGATTTATGGTATAGAAGCAATTGGAAAAACGGCGACGCCTTTTTAAGCACATTTACCCCCAACAGAATAACATATGATGACAGTAAGATGCGGCTGGGCTTTGGTTACAACAGCTCATCCGGCTATACGAGCGCGGAACTTGGCAGTAATAAGCTATATGGCTATGGCTTATACGAGGTCATGATGAAACCTGCTAAGGTTCCGGGGATCTGTTCATCGTTTTTCACCTATAATAGTGTTGAGGACGAGATAGATATTGAGTTTTTGGGCAATGATACCACACGGGTGGAATTTACCTTGCATACCGGCGGCAACTACAATTTTGCGCACAAGGTACATTCACTGGGTTTTGACGCGTCCTTGGATTTCCACAAATACGCCATCTTATATTTGCCGGAGCGCATAGTTTGGTATGTGGACGGTGTGGATGTTTATAAGTATGAGTTCACGGATACTAAAAACAGACTGAAAAATGAACTGACTTATATCATGATGAATTCATGGATCGGCAACCCGCAACTTTCATGGATACCGGGATGGATGGGTGTTTATGACGGCCATACTAATGGTAATGTTGAGTATGAATGGGTCAGATACAAAAAACTGAATGCCGCCGCGGGGGTAACGGTCGGTTTATTGGAGGAAATGGCGAGTATCAAGCCTTATATGGTGTTTAAAACTTTGCAGGAGGATAAAACAAAGTTCGCCAACCCGGAGAAAGGGTGGTATGGGCCGCGTTATACAAATAGTTCCGGAAGTTTTACTACCTTAAAGAATAACTTCGGCACATTAGTACTGCTGGAATGTTATTTGTATGATTTCCGCAATGGGGATATAAGCAATAGTAAATTGACGGAAATACGCAATTCCTTCAACCTATGCCGCAATAATAATCTTTCGGTGATGTTCCGCGCCGGATACACCTTTGCCGAGAGCGGGCAGCCTGGAAGAAAAACTGATTTCGAGCCGACCAATATCAATACGATATTACGGCATATCGAGCAGCTTGAACCCATATTCCGGGAAAACGCGGATATACTCTATTCCGTGCAGGCCGGTTTCTTCGGCCCCTGGGGGGAATGGCATGAATCCATTTACAGCACCGCGCTATGGGGCGACTGGATTGCTTTAACGCATCAACAAACACTTATAGACGCGCTGATGGACGCGGTTCCGGAAAGCGCTACTATACAGGTGAGAACGCCCAACTATATCCGGCTACTCGCCAATGGCCAGGAACTAAACGACGCCAACGCTTTCTCCGGCTCGCAATTATCCAGATTGGGCTTTCATCATGACGGGCTGTTTAACGGGGTAAGCGATAGCGGCACTTATATGAGAACCGATAATAATGGCGTCAATAACAGCGGTTCTTATGCCAGCATTGCCGCGGACAGAGCCAAGGAACTGGCCTGGGCGAATAAACACTGTAAGTATACGCCATTTGTGGCTGAATCCAATGGTTTGACAGCATATTCGGATGCCGTCAACGCGGTCGAGGAGTTGGGCTTGCTGCATGCGCAGTCATTGAACATGGAGTATTACCCCGGGGTGATCAATAAATGGAAGACGACAAACTATAACGGGGAAAACACATATGATTATATCACGCGCAAGCTGGGTTATAACTTTGTGTTGGGTAAAATTGGCTTTAACGCGGATATCAGCAAAGGCCGATATTTGCATGTTCAATTCGAAGTGGAAAACAATGGCTTCGGCAACCTGATCAAAGCAAAGGATTTCGAGGTTATCTTAACCAAAGGAAATACCACCTATATTGCCAATACCAATGAGGATGCGCGCAAATGGTATAAAGAAGAAGGGAAGATGACAAAGGATCTCTATTTCAGCATCCCCCAAGACATTGAGGCCGGCGCCTGGCAGGTCAATTTCCGCCTTTCCAGCACCTTCGCTTCCCTGAAAAACAATCCCGCGTACTCCGTGCGGCTGGCTAATACAGGCGTATGGAAATCCGCCACGGGATACAACTATATCGGCGATATCGCTATAAACAACAGTAATCCCGGTTTGTTCACGGAATTTAAACAAATCGACGGGCCGCCGCAGGATATAACGATAGTTGAAACACCGCATATAAGCAGTCAGCCTACAGATATTTCAGTAAATGTCGGCGCGACAGCAACGCTGAGTCTAATGGCGAGCGTGTCAAAAGGAACGTTGAGCTATCAGTGGTATAGTAATACCAGCAAAAACAATAGCGGCGGAACGCTTATCAGCGGCGCCACCAGTACCAGCTACAATGCCCCGACCAATACTGCCGGCACATACTATTATTACTGCGTGGTGACGAATACCGATAATACCGCTACCGGCAATAAGACGGCTACGGCTATCAGTAATGCTGTTTCGGTGACGGTAAACGAGCTGACCTATGCCGAAATACCGGCCATAACCAGCCAGCCCACAGATATTTCAGTAAATGTAGGCGCTACAGCAACGCTGAGTCTAATGGCGAGCGTATCGAAAGGAACTCTGAGCTATCAGTGGTATAGTAATACCAGCAAAAACAATAGCGGCGGAACGCTTATCAGCGGCGCTACCAGTACCGGCTACAATGCCCCGACCAATACAGCCGGCACATACTATTACTACTGCGTGGTGACAAATACCGATAACACCGCCACCGGCAATAAGACGGCTACGGCCACCAGCAATGCTGTTTCGGTGACGGTAAACGCGCTGACCCATGCCGCGACACCGGTCATAAACAGCCAGCCCACAGATATTACAGTAAATGTAGGCGCTACAGCAACGCTGAGCCTAATGGCTAGCGTATCCAAAGGAACGCTGAGCTATCAGTGGTATAGAAATACCAGCAAAACCACTAACGGCGGAACGGCTATCAGCGGCGCTACCAGTACCGGCTACAATGCCCCGACCAATACTGCCGGCACATACTATTACTACTGCGTGGTGACAAATACCGATAATACCGCTACCGGCAATAAGACGGCCACAGCTACCAGTAATGCCGTTTCGGTGATGGTAAACGCGCTGACCCATGCCGCGACACCGGTCATAAACAGCCAGCCTAAAGATATTACAGTAAATGTCGGCGCGGTAGCGGCGCTGAGCGTGACGGCGAGCGTATCCAAAGGAACGCTGAGCTATCAGTGGTATAGAAATACCAGCAAAGCCACTAGCGGCGGAACGCTTATCAGCGGCGCTACCAGTACCGGCTACAATGCCCCGACCAATACTGCCGGCACCTACTATTACTACTGCGTGGTGACGAATACCGATAACACCGCCACCGGCAATAAGACAGCCACGGCTACCAGCAATGCCGTTGCGGTGACGGTAAACGAATTGCCCCGCGTCGTTATTTTCATGGCCAACGGCACGGAGTTCAGCCGCCAGACCGTAATATATGGCGGTAAAGCAACCGAGCCTGGCACATCTCCAGTCAAAGCAGGCTATTTCTTTGACGGTTGGCGCATAAATAGCGAAACAGGGGCGCGTTATGATTTCAACACCCCTGTAACAACCAACATAACCCTTTATGCCGCCTGGAGTACGGGAAAAACGCTGATCAGCGCCACGCCCGCGGCTATCGTGGAAAAATTGTCCGGTAATCAAAACAGGCTGATCATAACCGTAACGGAAAAATATTCCAACGGTGAAACTAATATTATCACAGCCACATACACGATCAGCAATAATGCGGTAGGCACATATAATGTCGGAGCATATAAGGTATATGTAGCCACAAAAGGCAATAATCAAGTCAGCGAATGCCGTATAGTACCTTAGAGCTTAGAGCTTAGAGCTTAGAGCTTAGATTACAGGGATCGTGGTGCGAAAAGTTTTGCCATTTTTCGCAGAATTATGGGGGTAAGGGCCAAAATCCTTACCCCTTATCCCTTACCCTGACCCCTTACCCCTAGCGCTCTATCTGCGCTTTTCAATCTCCATATACAGGTCTATTTCACTATCCTCTACTATTTCGCTGTTTGATATCGATTCAGCGATACTCTTTATATTATGCGCGATACGCGCCATATGCCTGGCGGCTTCTGTAAACAGTATCCCGGTTTCAACACTGTACCCGCCACTTGAAGCCAGCACCAAATGTTCTGATTTATATTCATTTCTCAAGAAATCAACATGATCAGCATTTTGCATGGTCAGAGTGATAGTATCTATATCATGAGATTTAAATGCCGAAATCATATTATCATAGCAAAGGATAGTCTTTTCATATATTTGCAGCAGCGCGTCGATCTCAACATTAATATGTTTTTCATCACTGTCACGCATTTCTTCCGCCAGTTTGGCAAAACCTTTGGTGCGGTTACTGATTCTTTTAAGGCTGATCAAACTATTTATTAGCGATGTCACCAGGGCAATATCGTCTTTTGTCAGATTTTCATTATACAGCTTTTTCAGATACGCGCTGATTTTATCATTTACTTTATCTATATCGCCGGCATTAGACCAATAAGCATCTATCTTTTTATAATCTTTATTTATGAATATTTCAATAGCCAATACCAGATTCGCCCGCATTAGATCCATCAACTTATTAATTGCATTGACGCTATTATCCAAAGCAAATGACGGGGTTTCTAAAATGCTTTCATCCAGCTCCGGCAGATCAGTTATTTCCGCGGACGAACCCTGCTTGCCGATACCCGCCATTTTCTCGGCGATCTTCAAAATCAATTGCCCAAATGGATAAAGCAGGATCAAGGCCATAATATTATACCCGGTATGCACCATACTGATATTAGTACTGGTGATAGCCGTTACGGCAAACGCCGGGTTTATAAAGGCAAAAAATATGACCGCCACGATACTGAATAATGTCGCGCCGATCACATTATACATTAAATGGACATATGAAGTGGCATAAGCATTTTTGGATGTGCCGACGCTGGAGAGGATCGCCGTCAGGCAGGTGCCGATGTTTTGGCCTAAAATTATGTACACAGCCGCATTCCATGGAACCATTCCGGTGAATGCCATGGATTGCAGTATGCCTATTGACGCCGCACTG
>Ga0123356_10006961_pt1 | contig 11351 bp, 8 predicted proteins | sample TergutEmb28metaG_2_FD_92546 | JGI IMG/M metagenome (GOLD analysis project Ga0123356, IMG submission 92546) | Embiratermes neotenicus P3 segment gut microbial communities from Petit-Saut dam, French Guiana - Emb289 P3 | ecosystem: Host-associated > Arthropoda: Insects > Digestive system > Gut ... | reverse complement strand
TGGTTCGTCTGCCATATCGATCCAGCGCAGCATAACCAGCCGTTTGGCAAACTATTCCGATTGTAGTGGCTTATCGTGCAGATTTGGGTTTTGCAATTGGCTCAGCTTTCTTCCGAACACTGAGTCCATCCCCCCACAGCAACGCTATCGTAGTACTCATCGAGGATGTAGCACGGCGATAAATATACCTGGGTCACGCCGCAATCCCCAACTCGTTCGAGGCATCCCATCAAAGGGCTGCAAACGCCGCCCATGCCAGCAACGTACGGAATCCCGGTGTCGAAGCATTCGAAAGCCACATCGTCGTTCATTTGTGAGGAATACACCTCCTTCTTGCATCCCAGTACCGGGTACCATTCGTACACCCAGCCCTGTAGACCGTAGCAGAATGTGTCAGTGGCGGAAAGGGTGCAGCCTACATAGTTGGCTGCGGGCGTGCAGGAACCGCTTTCGATCACAGGAGGTGGCTTTTCCACATACAAGCTGATCCTGTCTGGCCACTCCATCGCAATCTTCACTGCTCCGGCCGAGTCCAAAGTGAAGAAAGCCGTTGGACTGTACTTCAGCGTTCCGACATTAGTCGCGCCTATTCGGTCAAGCTCGCACAAAACGGGTGCCAGCGCTTCCTCGGACAGCCGAATGATCAGATCGTCATATTCCTCCCACCCTTCTTCAGTGTTGGGAAGATGCTCACCATCCCATGGATAGCCTGACACACTAACGTCGGCAATCATTTGCAGGAGATCCCCAGGACGGGCCTCAGCTTCGGCAAGCACCTGCTGTCTATGATCCATATCTGGCGGGCGAACCGACGCAAGCAAAAGCCCGCAACCCTTGTCTGCATCCGGCCGCCCAGCTTCGACCTGAACGCCCTCTGGACCTCCCGCAGGCGCGTCGTCATTTTCGGAGCTGGAACAACCCGCAAGCAGCAAACCAGTCGCTAGTCCGGCGAATCCCGTTCGCAAATAGCGCGTCGTCGTCAGTTTTACGGTGGAATAGATGGAACCTGTCTTCGATAATGCATCGACCATAGCCGCGTCCTTCCTAATCCTAAACATTTGCGAAATTCTTGGCGGTCCTCGACTTGACCAGAAACATCCTATTCAAAACCTACGCCAACCTAGCCGTGCTGGCAAGCATCACAACACGAACATGTCAACGCCCCCCGTCAGTAACCTAACGCCACAATGTCCTCGAATTGGGCTGTGAACAAACCGCAACAACGCCGATTCGTATCGGATCACTCGGCACAATCGTCTTTATTATACGCATAACGGTTTTCTTCCGAACACTGCGTCCATCCCCCCGCAGCAACGCTATCGTAGTACTCTTCGAGGATGTCGCACGGCGAAATATACACCTGGATGATGCCGCCATCCACAACCCGTTCAAGACAACCAATAGAAAGACTGCAAGCGCCGCCCATACCTGCAACGTACGGAATCCCGGTGTCGAAGCATTCGAAAGCCATATCGTCGTTCATTTGCGAGGAATACACCTCCTTCTTGCATCCGAGTTCCGGAAACCATTCGTACACCCGGCCTTGTAGGCCGTAGCAGAATGTGTCAGTGTCGGAAATAGTGCAACCCACATAGTTGACAGCGGGTGTGCAGGAACCACTTTCGATCACAGGAGGGGGCTTTTCCACGTATAACCTGATCCTGTCAGGCCACTCAGTCGCAATCTTCACTGCTACGGCCGAATCCACAGTGAAGAAAGCTGTTGGACTGTACTTCAGCGTTCCGACATTACTGGCACCCATTCGGTCAAGCTCGCACAAAACGGGTTCCAACGCTTCCTCGGACAGCCGAATGATCAGATCGTCATATTCCTCCCATCCTTCTTCTGTATTGGGAAGATGCTCACCGTCCCATGGATAGCCTGACACACTAACGTCGGCAGTCATTTGCAGGAGATCCCCAGGACGGGCTTCAGCTTCGGCAAGAACGTTCAGCCTACTTTGATCCATCTGCGGTGGCGGATCCGACTCGAGCAACAATCCGCAACCCTTGTCTGCATCCGATAGCAGAGCATCGGATACCCCAGTCTCAGAAACCCCGGCCTCAACGAGAATGCCCTCTTGCCCCCGCGACGGCTCACCGTCGCCATCGGTATTGGAGCAACCAGCGCACAGCAAAGTCGCCGCTAGAGCGATAAATCCCGCTCGTGAATAGCGTATCATCGTTAGTTTCTTCGTGGATTCGATGGAACCCGTCGTGGATGATGCATCGTCCATAGCTGCGTCCTTGCTAATCCTAAACATTTGCGAAATCCTTCGCGGTCCTCGACCGGACCAGAAACAGCCTATTCAAAACCTACGCCAACCTGATCGTGCTTGCAAGCATCACAACACGAACAGGTCGACGCCCCCCGTCACTAATCTAACACGACAATGTGTGCGAATTGTTCTGTGATCGAATCAGACCAACCCAGCGTTGAACCAATTCACTCAGAACAAATGCTGCTTCCAGCAATCAGGTCCAAGCCACGATCGTCCATACATTCACTCCATCCGCGCTGCGCAATTAGCTCAACCTCGTTCTGGAGAAGCGAATGCGAGGTAACAATGATATCAATCACGCCACCTTCCACAACTCGTTCGTAGCACCCCACGGCAAGATTCACAGAGATAGGATAGCCATAACCCCACGGAATCCCCGTGTCGATGCACTCGTAAGCCATCCCGTTAAACCCAGAGAGATTATTGTCCGACGACGAAAAAGTCTCCTTCCCGCATCCTAAATCCGGGTTCCATTCGAATACACGGCCGACCAAGCCATAGCAGAATGTGTCACTCTCGGAAAGCGTACAGCCGTACATGGCATCAACAGGTGTGCAAGATCCACTTTGCGGCGGCCGATATCCGTCGAGGTCCACCCCAATCGTGTCTGGCCACTCGGTAGCGATCTTCGCGGCATTTGCCGAGTCCACTCCAAAAACAACCGCCGGGTACAGCGGCATCGTGCCATACACCGTCGCGCCCATTCGTCCAATCTCGCACAATACGTCTACAAGCGCTTCCTCGGACTCCTGTTTCTGCTGTTCCTCCCGGTGCTCCGATTCTTCCTCGGTCAGCGAAACGCCGTCAGAATCCCAGATTCCACCGGACATCCGAACTTCCGCGCGCACCACGAACCGTTCCCCGGGATGGGCTTCGGCCTGGGCGAGCACATTCAGTCTCCCCTGATCCATAAGGGGCGCGACATTCGCGAGCGCAATCCCGCATGGTCCCCCCTCCTCGACAACCCCCTCCTGCCCACGTGCTGTCCCACTATCTCCATCGGAACTAGAACAACCGACAAATAGACAAACTACCGTCAGCGCCGCGGTTCCTGTCCGCAGGTTCCGTGTCACCGTCGATTTCGCCGTGGGCTCGTGAGAACCCATCTTGACCAATACTTTGCTCATAGCTTAATCCTCACTAATCCTAATTAGCAGCGGCCCCTCAGTGGTTCTCGACCGGGCCTGACTGGAAGTAATCACAGACGTACACCCATCTGGTCTGGCCAGCAGGCACGTGGTGAGCTTTGACAGATGCCTTGAGACAGGCATTTTTGATCTGGTTCTGTGTCACCCTGAGCCTCTTTCTCGTATCCATGCCAGTGTCCGAAAGGATGAAAAAGCCATTGGCGTGACAAAAGTCCGCCACCGCCAAACCGATTCTGGCTGCGTTGTTATAGTCGGTTTCAACCGCATGCATCGCTGCTTTCCACAGCGTAATACTCGGGCTCAGCGGTCCGCCATCCCCAACCGGAAAATCATACGATTGCCCATGGGACATCTCGATGTAGTGACAGCCCCACCCCCATGGCGGCACGAGGCTCGGTGATTTCGGCATCCATGCGTGAATTCTGCCAGCTCCGCTGCGCTTATCGAAACCAGACGACGGCACGGTATTCGATTCGGCAGCCCACCCGTCAGCCATTAGAATCGTGGTCGCAAGGAGCCAATTGTTTTTTTCCAGCCCACCAATATTCAACGCTGCCCAGGCTTGGCGTTCGAGCGCGGCAAGTCCAGCCACCATCGGTGCCGCCAACGATGTCCCACACCAGGAGCTATATTGACCGATTGGCGCAGTGCCCGACGTGTGGAACCCATCAAAACACCCCGGCGCAACAACGTCGATTAACGAAACCGCCCCTGGATACACCAAACCATTCACCCGAATGTCCATCCCCCCTTTCGACGACTTATACCACATCGGCATCGTGTGATAGTTCGTCGATGTACTACTGGAATCTAGCGCCGCAACCACCAGACCTTGCCGAAACTGTGCCGGAGCAGCAACGTTACATTGGCTGGTTCCTTCATTGCCTGCCCCGAAAACTTGGAGCATTCCATACGACCGCATATCTGCGAACTTCTGCGCCCATCCATCGTTGTTACATGTCCTATTGCACCTACCGCACATGTTCACCACTTCGTAGGAGTGGTTGAGCACATCTATCTTGTCCGCCACCGCTTGGTCCAAAATCGCCTTCATCACGCTGACGTACGTGTCGGAAAAAACGTAGAAAAACGGTTTGACAGATGGGGCGATTCCGCTCCGCTTCTGCCTCTCCAAAGGATTTGTTATTGCCGTATCCTCCCCGTTCTCAATCGTACCGAAGAACACACTCGCAACCCAGTTAGCGTGGACATTTGCCGCCGCAGGGGTGGTCGTTACGCAGTTCTGGGGGTACCCACATTTCCGATAGCCACCGAATCGGGTGTTCGTCACCGTAGTAACCCCGCCAACGGTGGTGGCCTTTCCCCCAAGGCCAGGATGCTTCCAGTTAATTGAATAATCTAGTCCCTCAACAACTCCGACGCGCATCGCCCCGCTCGGTCGCCCCCCGGTCTGGCCACGGTACCCGGCCTGATGGTACTGCGAAACCATCATCCCATTCCTCGTCTCAACCCCTGTGTAGTACCCTAGCGGTTTCACCTCCAATTCCCTGTCAAGCCACACTTTCCGGTCCTCGGGCCATTCCGCGATCTTCGCAGCCGCAACGGAATCCACGCTGAAAGCTATCGCGGGAGCAGTACTCCAAAATTCGCGCTGATCCGTGGCTCCGAACTCCTCCAACTCCTTCACAACCGATGCCAGAGCCTTCTTCACCTGTGCCTTACGCTCCTCAATAGCAAGTTCCCGTTCCTCCGATTCAGCCGACAATTCATTCAGTCGTGTGCGGTCAAACCCAGGTTCTGGCACCTCAACAATCATCTTCACAGGCTCACCGGGCCGAGTCGCAACCCATTCGAGCACCTCAGCCCGCCCATCTACCGGCACCTCCGTATCATCCGGATAACCAACAATCCCATCCCGAACCAACTGCGCCTCCCCCTCTGCCATTTCCTCCGCCGTCATCATCCGCAACTCCCCCTCGTACTTGTCCCGAACTGGACCCCCACCATGATCCATCACACGAACACTCCGATGCACCTTCCCCGCAACCACCGGCTGAACAACTCGATCGAGCTCCTCACCCCCTCCCCCGTCAGCTGGCTGAGAACAACCAACCGATGACAGCGACACAGCAATAGCCAGGAAGCACGCACTCCCAGCTAGTACCAGTCGCCCCAGCCCACTCATAGTTGGACTGGCAGCTTTATTGCTTCGCTTCGCTTCGCTTCGCTTCGCTTCGCTTCGCTTCGCTTCGCTTCGCTTCGTTTCGTTTCGTTTCGTTTCGCTTTGCTTTTCACACCAACCATCCTTTGTAGATTTGCGCTGCTGGTGCGCGCCGTACATTAACGTGTCCTATCCAATCCACCGAAGGGGCCGTCGAAACACCACCGCGGGTTCGAACCCACGGCGTTCAATGCCTAACCGACCCGAATGCGTGATCTACCATTCTCGTTCGCGCGATGCAAACAACAAAAAAACTTAGTGACGAACCTGCAGAAACCCTCGACAGATCACGAAGCCCGACCACCCCGGCTCGCCGTCATCGACGTTCAGTTCCGAAGCATTCGTCTAACCAATCGCAATGGAAGCGATTGAGCGATGATGTTGGGATTATCGGATGGAACTACACAGGAGGGAAAACAACCCCGCCGCGGTATCAGTCCCCGTCGGGGTCATCACATCGCAGCCCGGTCAAACCTTCTGGTAAATCCTGGCACGTCGATTTCGGTTCTTAGCCGCCAACTTGGCCTTGAACCTGGCGGTGCGATTGCGAGTGGCGCGTCGCGGCTTCTTCGAAAGCATCAGAAACATTGGGACAATCCTTTGTGGTGTTGGAAAACTTTAGTGTTAGAAAACTTCCTGTTAGAAAGGGCGGCGATCCTAGTCGACAGGTTTCGTAAGTTCAAGCATTGTAGATCTCCCTTAAGATCAGCCAACTCCCTCGAGGCGGTACACACATGGAATGCCCGTCATGTCATCATCCGAATATTGAGAACGCCCGATTCTGCGCAAAGTGCGGGGCACTGTTGCCTGCCCAACAGATCGACGCCGAAGACCCCATGATCGGCGTTGTCATTAAGGACATGTTCCGCGTCGTCGGACTCCTCGGCGAAGGCGGGATGGGTCGGGTGTATGAAGCTGAACAGCAACTGGGGACTACCACTCGCAAAGTCGCCATCAAAACTCTCCACCCGCATCTTTCGCAGGACCCCCAAATCGAGGCTCGCTTCAACCGCGAATGCGGGACCATCGCCGAGCTTGAGCACCCAAACACCATCAACCTCATCGCCTTCGGAAAAGCTCCCGACGGTTCTCTATACATGGCAATGGAGTTCGTCGCTGGAAAAGCCATCTGCGACCTTATCGAAAAAGATGGCCCAATGGCACCAGATCGCGTCGCTAATATCTTGCGACAGGTCTGCGGCTCCCTGTCCGAAGCTCACAAGAAAGGCATCGTCCACAGGGACCTCAAACCCGACAACATAGTCCTCACCACCCGCGCCGGTGAGGCTGACTTTGCCAAGGTCTTAGACTTCGGAATCGCTGCACGCACCGAAGCTTCCGATGCCAAGAAGGAACAGAAACTCACCCAGCAAGGCATGGTCCTCGGCACGCCACCATACATGAGCCCGGAGCAATTCACGGGTAAGGAGCTCGACGGGCGCAGTGATGTCTACTCCCTCGGCGTGATGACTTACGAGATGCTCACAGGCAAGCTCCCGTTCGACGCTGAGACTCCTTGGGAATGGGCAACCAAACATCTCACCGAACGCCCTTACCCATTCGAAAGATCCGATGCCTTAAACAAGGTGTCGATCCCTGATGCCGCCAAGCAGGCCATCATGCGCGCCCTCGAAAAAAACCGCGAAGCCCGCCAGGCCGACGTCATGGCTTTCTACGAGGAGTTCGCCGGTAAGGGCGTCTCCCACGCTGGCCCACTACCCACCGCCGCCATGGCAGCAGTTCCGTCGATCGGCACAACCGGCACGACCGCGATGGAAGCCGTCCCCGGCGATATCATGCAGCAACAGTACGGTACGTCGGCATACGCAAACACTCCACCGGCCATGGCAGCAGCGGCTCCTCTCATGCCTCTGCCGGTGCCAGACTACTCAACCCCAACGGCGAAGTCTGGCGGCATCGGACTCAAGACCATCCTCATCATCCTCGCAGCCATTGTCGTCCTCGCAGCCTGCATCGGAATCATCGTCGCAGTCCGAGCTAACACCACTAGCAGCAGCGAGGAGTCCAACACCGCTGCCACAACAACCCCAACTCCAACAGCAACCATCGCACCGGAAACCTATCCCACCGCGCCATCGACCGGCCAAGCCCCGGCTGACCACGGCTTCGTAGCCCCGCCGTCTACTTACACGCCACCAACACCAACCTCCCCACCAGTTCAGACGACACCGCCAGCGCAAACAAAGCCGCCTGCCACAACTGCACCGCCTGCCACAACTGCACCGCCTGCTACAACTGCACCGCCTGCTACAACTGCACCGCCTGCTACAACAACCACGCCTGGAACTACGACAGCAAGACCACCTGTTCGCCCTCCATCAACAACAACGTCAACAACAACCGCGGCACCACCCAAAACCACAACCACATCCACGGGCACAACCCCGCCCAAGGTTAGGCCGCCAACAAGATAAGGGTACTTCACTGGACGAGTACACCCCGCCATTCCCAAAACCGCCTGACATCTGCGCAAAGCACCCCATCCCTCTTGACTAAAAATTTCCAAAATGGTATCAACCGCGACACAATTGTCATGATCCGCATTCCCAGAAATGTGCTGCGCGATGCCCGAGACCCAAACATGAAACACAGGCCAAATAACTGGTCGCCGAACGTACTCGGCTCAGGCAAGTTCAATGGCCAGTGGGTCGCACTCGACAACTGCCGCTACGACGGCAGCCATCGACCCGTCGAGGCTGACGTTGTCGACAGCGACGAAGACCTCGCCGAACTATGCGGCAGACTCCACGAAACCAGCCGAAGCAAATGCATCATTCTGCACTGCGACAGCTCACCTGCCCAGAATGACTCCATCGCTGAGTCGAGCAGGAGCCTGAGCATCAAACTCCTCGCATAAGTCTGTCCCCGCCCATCACGCGACACCATCCTCATCGCAATTGCACAGCGCAGTCACTCTGGATGCGTCAACACGCGTCAGCCAGCGACAGCCAGTGTCAGCCGACATCAGCATGTGTCGGAATCCGCATGTGATCTCGCCCACACGCCGACGATTCATCGGAGACACGACGACGACACACTAACGACACGCCAACGACACATCAGCGATTCCTCAATCCCCCGAATGAGCCCCACCGACTCCCTTTGAGGCGAGGACCGGATTCGAACCGGCGTTTGACGGTTTTGCAAACCGTTGCCTAACCACTTGGCTACCTCGCCATCCATTCGGCGACGCGCATGCGCGCCGAGCGAACAGCATCGCTTGTATCACCGCGGCTACCAGTGTCAAGCATCTTTTCCGAGCAGCCAAACTCTCGGCATTTGACATGACAAAACACAGGGATCAACAATGCCATCGTGCGAATCGCCCTGTTCATCCCCTGCTTTGTGGACACCTTCTTCCCCCAAGTCGGAATCGCAACAGTGCGAATCCTACAACACTTAGGACTGCGTCCCGAATACCCAGAAGACCAAACCTGCTGCGGCCAAGCTCACTTCAACGCCGGCAACATCTCCGAATCCAAAGACATCGCCAACCACTTCTGCGAGGTCTTCAATCCCTTCGACATCATCGTCTGCCCCTCTGGCTCCTGCACAACGATGGTCAGAAACCACTACCCAAAACTACTCGACGACAAGGTCAACACCGTCAGCAAAAAAACCTTCGAACTCTGCGAATTCCTCGTCGGATTCACCGACATCAAACGCCTCTCACCAAGGCTCAATGGACGCGCCGCCCTCCACATCGGATGCCACTCCCAACGCCTCATCAACATCTCACAAGCAGCACACACCATCACCAACCAAATCCAAGACCTCACAATCGTCGACCTCCCATCCGACACCTGGTGCTGCGGCTTCGGTGGAACATTCGCCGTCAAGTTCCCAGAACTATCCACCGCCATCGGAACAAGGAAGCTGGCCACCATCCAAGACGCAAACGTCGACTACCTCTTATCAACAGACTCAAGCTACCTGCTCCACCTCAACGGCATACTGTCGAAACAACAACAGGCCACACAGCACCAGACCAAACAGCAACAGGCCACACAGCAATCGAATCCCGCCAAACCCCAACTCATGCACATCGCAGAAGCCCTGGCATCTGGACTAACCTAAGCACCCCCAGCTGACCCAAGACCCGAGCAAGCCCAACACAAAAACTGGCCCGGTGGCTGGCCTATCTCTCTCAACCGACCCAAGCAGCAGGATCGAAAAACCCATGGCGTCGAAGACCAACAAGACCAACACCTTCCGACACTCATCTCGCACCAAACTCAAAGAGCCAACCCTCGCCGACAAAGTCCACAGAGCAACCCTCCACACCGTCAACCAACGAAACCAACTCGTCGACACAATCCCCGAATGGGAAAGCCTCAGAACACGAGCCCGCGAAGCAAGACTGCGAGCCCTCGACCATCACGACGCCCTCATCGAATCCTTCATCCGTGTAATGAAGGCCCGCGGCATCAACGTCTCGCTCGCAAAAACCCCCGACGAAGCTCGCAACACCATCACCAAGCTAGTCGCGGAAACCATGGACGCAAAACGAGGTGTTCCCGGCCCCATAGTCACCAAAACCAAGTCGATGACATCCGAGGAGATCGGCCTCAACGCAGCCCTCGAAAACGTAAAAGCCCCGGTCAGATCTCAAGCCAAAGTTCAGGTCAAAGAGACTGACCTCGGCGAACTCATCGTCCAGCTAGCACACCAACCACCATCCCACGTCACAGCTCCAGCAATCCACCTGTCCACCGAAGACATCGCAAGAATCTTCCGCGACAACCTAGACATGGAAGTCCCACCATGGATCGACGACCCCGAGCTCGCTGACCCAGCATCCCGCATCAGACTCGCGCGCGACCTCTCCCTCACAGCTCGACAACACCTCCGCGAACACTTCCTCAGTGCCGACGTCGGAATCTCTGGAGCCAACTTCATCGTCGCGGAAACAGGAACGGTCGTCCTCCTAGAAAACGAGGGCAACATCATGCTGACCACCGCGCTGCCCAAGAGACACATCGTCCTGGCTGGCATCGACAAGCTAATCGAATCCGACAAAGACCTCGCCGTACTCCTCAGGCTCCTGCCAGTCTCAGCCACAGCGCAACGTCAAAGCTGCTACGTCTCGTTGATCGCCGACGCCCACCCCGACATGCACATCGTCTTGCTGGACCATGGCCGCAGCAAGCTCATGCATGACAAAGAGCTGAGGGATCTGTTGACCTGCATCCGATGTGGCGCGTGCATGAACATCTGTCCGGTCTATAGAAATGTCGGTGGTCACGCATATGGCGGTGCGTACCCGGGACCAATCGGAGCGTTGATCATGCCTCAGCTCTTCGGGTCCGAAAGCTACGAGGACCTCGCCTTCGCATCGTCGCTCTGTGGGGCATGCACCGAAACCTGTCCGGTGAAAATCCCGCTCCACGAGCACTTGCTCACGGTGAGGACCAGGCTCGAGGAGAAGCAAAGCTCAAGTTGGCTATCGCTGCCGCTTCGGTTTGCAGCCACCGCGATGAAGAAGGGGAGCCGCATGTCAAGGGCCACAAGGCTTTACCCGATAATGCGCAAAGCGGCATCGTTTCACACGGTCGGCAAAGCCTGGCTTGACTCGAGGGATCTGCCGCCACCACCTAAGGAATCGTTTAGGGATTGGTGGCACCACGAAAAGGGCAAACTCACTAAATCGGAAAATGAACTACCTAAGAAAAACAACCCGCCCCCCAATGCAATCACCGAACCAGCTTGCGCCGTGCGG
>Ga0123356_10006960_pt1 | contig 11351 bp, 16 predicted proteins | sample TergutEmb28metaG_2_FD_92546 | JGI IMG/M metagenome (GOLD analysis project Ga0123356, IMG submission 92546) | Embiratermes neotenicus P3 segment gut microbial communities from Petit-Saut dam, French Guiana - Emb289 P3 | ecosystem: Host-associated > Arthropoda: Insects > Digestive system > Gut ... | reverse complement strand
CGAAACCATTTATATATAGTTTGTAAAAGACCGGGTAATTCCGGTCTTTTTTTTTTACTTGATAAAAAGAGGAAAATGAGTGATATTGAATATATTAAGTATATTGAATTTCAGGGAGTAAATTATGGGTGATTTTTGGACAGAAAAACAGAAGCAAGATATCGCATATTTTAATGAAAATCTTGAAATATGGGCAAATAACCCGCTTTATAAGCTGAAGTTCGTTATTATATCCGGGAAAGATTTAAAAGGCATATATGATACATTTGAAGCTGCTCTGGGAGCTGCCGTAATAAGTTATAACAATGGAGAATATATTATTCAACAAATTCTACCGGAAGAAGAGACTGTTAATTTTCTTTCTCCAGCTTTGGCTCTGGTATAAAAATGGCTATTGTTCATCATCAGAATATTGGTATTACTGTAACCCCACCTCCTCAAGAAGGGACGCGTTTTGGGTTAAATATTTCTCCAATGCCATTATTCCAATATGGCTTTAATATGCCTGTGGAAATTACAACTCCAAGTGCATTTAGGAAACCACCAATTAATTTACCATTATCATCAATAGTTGTAATGGCTCATTTTGATACTGGTGCAAGTATAACATCAATCGACATTAATCTGGCAAAACACTTGAAATTGCTTTCTTTAGGGCAAACAGAGAGTTTTACCGCTTCCGGTTCTCAAGTTATGCCTAATTTTGCTGTTGACATTAGTTTTCCAAATACAAGATTGTCTCCAATTTCTAATTTACGCATAGGTTCATGCCGGCTTAATTTTGATTTAAGCAAAAACCTCGAAAGTCCTAATATGCCAAAGAATTTTGGATTACTTTTAGGTCGTGATATTATGTCAAAATGGCTCATTACTTGGGATGGAATTACATCAACAGTAATAGTAAGTGATTGAACTAAACACCGCCAGCGAGGTCGTAAACCGCCATAGACATATTTTTTGTAAAAGACCGGAGACCTTCTCCGGTCTTTTTTTTTGATTTTTTCCAACTCGAACACACATTTTTGTGCAAAATGCCTCTTTTTTCCGCCTTTACATACCAGCAGGATTATATTATTATTGAGATATAAAGAATATCAAGAATTCTTGAGAGGTATATATGAATCTTGCTAAAGTATCTGCAAATGGACAAGTAACAGTCCCGGCAGAAATTAGAAGAAAGTTAAATTTAAGAGAAGGTGATAAAATTATCTTCTTTGAACGCCGGGATGGTGAGGTAGTAATAAATAACGCATCTTCAACTGCTATTATCAATGCTCAAAAAGCTTTTGAAGGGGCGGCAAAAGAATTTGGTGTTAATTCCGAAGAAGATGTCCAGCGCCTTGTTGATGAAGTAAGGTATGGTGATAAGCCGTAAATGAGGATAATGACAGACACTAACATTCTATTTTCTTCTTTATTGTTTCCTGAGTCGCGGCCTGCAAAAGCGATCTTTTGTATTATTGAAAATCATAGCTTAGTTTTATGTGATTATATAATATCTGAACTACGGAGCGTAGTATCTCGGAAAAGACCAGATCTTTTATCCGATATTGATTTGTTTTTAACAAAATTGCCTTTTGAGTTAATTTCAGCGCCATTGCAGCCAAGTAAATTAATATCTGATCCAAAAGATCATCCAATATTAAATGCAGCAATTATTGCGGATGTAGATATTATTATTAGTGGAGATAAACACTTTCTGGAATTAAAAATGGAGCATCCAAAGACTATGTCCGCTGCTGAATTTTTGCTATTTCAATAATTCCGCAGTCTTTTTTTTGATTTCCTGTAAAAACATTGACTTGTACGGATAAATATATTTATTATACATACAAGGAGTATAGAATGAACAGAAAATTGAAAGACACAAATACTCAGGTTTTTCCGAAAGAGCTTGAAGAACTGTACGGTATATTTAAAGGAATTGATGTTCCTGATAAAAAAGAGTTACGGAAGAAGAACGCAGAATATATTGTAACAAGAAATATTAAGGATTTTAAAAAAAGCGTTGTAACTGCCATTACCCCGGAAGAACTGCTTGTTGTACTTTAATCCGCGGATTTTTTAATTTTCGGGTAAAAAAAAGGCAACAGTACACCATATATAGCGTATTTACAGGGTTATACCGCTATATATAGCGGTGGTAACAGTACTATGGAATGTTAATTTTATCGTTAAATTATTCAATAATAAGCAAAAAAAATGTGGTTTTTTTTTCAAAAACGCTTGACATAAATATTGATTTAATATATATTATGCATAAAGAGCAATGTTTCCATAATCACGGGGGCATTGTTGAGAATTTGCCGTTGGCAAATACCTATACACACCTATACGTTTGTATAGGTAAATAATTTGTGATTAACAAATTGGCATAATCACAAAAAAAGGAGTTTTTCGTATGAAAAACATTTTTAAATTTTTGGGGATTATCGCCCTGGCAGCGGTAATCGGATTCTCATTTGTTGCTTGTGGCGGTGGCGGAAAAGTAATTCTTACTGAAGGTTCACACGGATTTGCAGGCGACGGTGTTATTTTTGGATTGGAAAAGGAGAAGATGTACATTGTTAGAGTACAGGGAGACACTGATGACTTCTTTGCTGTACAAGCTAACGGAACATTCCATTATGGTCCTCCAACCTTAGGTTATATCTTTGAAAGCGAAGGCGAAGACGTACTGCAGCCTCTGGAATTTAATACCATTAACCTTCTGACAAACGGCGTAACCTATACTGTGTACATGGTAATTGACGCGGATGGTGGAGTGCTTGCAGATGCCAAATCAAGAAATGCAATTCTTGATTGGTCTGAAGAAATTCCTGAAGACTTTACCATTGATTTGAATCACGGTAATAAAGAAGGCACAACAAGCATTCTTTTCTATCTTGGTCTGGATAATGTAATTGGTGGTAGAGCTGGAACTGCTAACTTAAAGAAAGAAGATCAATCCTATGTTATTGGGATTGGTGACTGGGATGCAGAAGAAAGGGAAGGATCAGACGGAACAATTACATGGGTAATTACACCGGACAAAGAAAAAGAAAATGAATTTAGCAACACAGGTGCCTTTGCTGCTAGAGCTAAAGCTAATTTCTTTGAACTTAATACCCTCAACGAATTTAACCAGTATACAATGTCATTTGATGACGGAACCTGATTTATAGGTTAAAACTCTTAATCCAGCGCGTAAGCGTTGGATAGGGGTGACAGTCACCTCTGAGGCGGCCATTGTAGTGTCATCCGGTATAGCGTATGGCACTACAAACGCTAAGGGGAGTGGGTGACTGTCGCCCTTTTTTTGTGCTTTTGGGTACCTTCACTCGCATAGAGTGAAGGTACCCTTTTTTAAAGGTGTCAGTCACCTTTTTTCGCCAAAAAAAGAGTTTACGCAGAGACGCAAAGAAGGAAGTTTCTGTTTGTATCAATTTTTTTATAATTCCCCTGCAAGGTGCAGAGCTTTTTCGAATAGACTATTGTTAATCCAAGATGATTTTTCGCGCAGCTCGTGTAAAAAAGGAGCAACAGTAGAAATTATACCGCATTCTTTTGCTTTAAGTAAAATACCAAGAGTTCCGGTTACTTTTATATTTATTTGAGCGGCATAACGACGTCCTAATTTCTCATCAATTATCACTACATCGGCAGCTTGTTCTTGCGCTAAAATTATCGTCTCAGCTTCGCCATCATCCAGATCAAAAAGATAAAGCCGCGCGGAAGCAGACTGAATTGGTGTAATTTTTATCCAGTCAAGTTTACTTACATCAGTGTAATAATCTTTATTCTTGCCCAATTCAATTTCATGGTAGACCGCGTGGGATATTTTTACCTTGCCATAAAGTTCCCGCAACACATCAAGCTTTCCAATTTTAAGAAGGTTTATAATTGGCGTAGTGTTGGAAACGACATTACGCATTGGCAAAATCTATTTCAAGTTCATCTGCATCTGCATAGGCAGAAACCCCATAAGCAGACAGGCGATCCAAAAAATCAATACGGGAAATGCCCAGGATTTTTGCGGCAAGACCGGAAGATACTTTCCCCATTTCGTAGAATTTTACCAATGAGGCGGTCTTTATTTCCTGCTCAAATTCACTGTTTTGCATTTTTAAGGAAAAAGCAAGTGTTTCGGGATAACTGACGCTTATTTGATTCATAACTTAATCTCTATATTTAATCATAACATAACTAAAAGGAATTTGCCATAAAGGGGAGTGGGTGACTGTCGCCCTTTTTTCGCGCGAAAAGGTGTCAGTCACCCTTTGTGTCAAATGGATAAAAATCTACGAAATCTTCGATATCGTGTGCCTTGTAATATGCACCTGATTCTTTCCAATCAGCAGGATTGAGGACATATCCTTCTTTTACTGGATTTTTGTCAATATAATTCATAACATTATTGTATTCCTTATAATCTTTAATAACTCTGGAATAATATCTTTCTCCCCACATATGATCTATCGAACCATGTATGAAGTTCCATCTTTTTGCAGAGTTTGTTTTTATCCATTGCATGATTTTAATCAGGCAGGTTCCTTTGACTGGTTTTATTAATAAGTGAATATGTGTAGGCATTATACAAAAATTAGTAAGGATAAATTTAAATTTTTCCTTTGCATTTTGTAAAGTTAACAACATTATCTTTTTGCCAATCTTGCTTTCAAAAACATGGTTTTTATCATTTGTCCGGGAAGTTACATGATAAAAGGCACCTTCAATCAGCACTCTCTTTTTTCGCATAGTTATACCTCTGGTATATATGGCGCGAAGATGCGTGGCGCTTGCTCGAAAATGAAAAAAAGTGCGCTAAAAGGTGTCAGTCACCCTTTTACGGTGTCAGTCACCTATTTTCGCGCCCTTTCTGCGCGCACCCACCGAAAACGGTGTCAGTCACCGTATTTTTACCTGTTTTTTCTACCTAATTTTCCGATATTTTTTATATAAAGAATGCTTGACAAATATGAGAAAATAAGGATATTATTCTAATAATATACAATGTTTCCATTGTAAGGGAATTTAGTGTATTTGCCGTTGGCAAATATGTGCATACCTATGCGTATGTATAGGTAAATGATTTGTGGTTATTTATAATCACAGAAAGGAGTTTTTTGCATGAAAAACATTTTAAACGTATTGGGGTTTGTCGCTCTTGCTGCGATATTCGCCTCTTGCGCTTTCTTTGAAGGTTCTGTAAGCCTTCTGGAAGGTTCTCATGGTACTGCAGGCAACGGAAGAATTACCGGTTTGCTTCCCGGCAGTTCCTATGTACTTCTTGACGGAAAAGACTGGTACGGAATTGTTTCTAACGGAGACGTCCACCTTGGTTCAAAAACACTGACAGAAGCATTGATTCAAGCTCTGCCGCTGGGACCCCAGGTAACCGTAATCAACCACCTTGATAATAAAAAGACCTATGGCGTATACATGGTATTTAAAGGCTCCACCCCGGGTGAAGATTTTAACCCTGGAAGCCCTGAAATTCCAGCAGTTCCAGGAACTCCTGGCGGCACGATTTCAAATGCGCCATACGCTCATGAATGGAATGCTCTTAGGATTCGGGTTATTACATATAATGATAATCCTATTGCAGGGGAAGCTGTTGATTGGAGTACAGTAGATGAAATAGAGGAAGTAGAGGTAGACGGTGGTGATAACCTATATTATCTTACTAATGCTTTTGTTATGGCTATAGGTGTAGGTACTCCAAACCTTTTTGCTGATGGTATTCAAACTATTATTAACTCAACTGCTGCTGCGGAATTAGGCACAGACATTGAGTTTGTTATAAAGGCAGAATCAGGAACATCTGCTACTCATACTGATTACGCTCCTAATGTTCTACAGGTTCGTGTTATAAAAGATGATTCTGGGCCGGTTAATATTCCAGTACCGAATGCTGCTGTTGTTGAGCTTGCTCAAGCTGCATTTGACACTCTAATAGACGGTGCTTCTAATGGTGAAGGTTCTGATTGGGGCGATACCTGGAGACTTTTTGAAGTAGCTTTAGACCCGGCAGTAACCTCCGCTGACGATGAAACAATACCTGATCCTGATAATCCTGGAACTCCTGGAACTCCTTTAATTCCTGCAGTTCCTCCATCAGCTGGTACACCTGAAGGTCCGCTGGAAATCATTCTGGCTGCAGACCAGGATAGAATTGGCAATAATCCTGCTAATCAGTTTAAGAACGTTGGAAATAACGCCATTATCGATGTCAGCGGATTATATAAAGATCAGATGGTAGAGATTTTCCAGGGCGGCAGTCACTTTGAAGGAATCACTACTATTATCTTCTATCTTGGCAACGATGTTCGTATCACAGGAGAAGCTAATATCAATAACTATCAGTTAAAGATACGTGACGAAGCTAATGAAGCTATTGCAATCACATTTGGTGATGATGAAGAATTCGAAGTTGAAATTGTAAAAAATATCGACATGAATCCTGTTACAGCCAGAGTTTTTGCAACCTTAGGCCTCAGCTATTTCGAAATTAGAGGCGTAGGCAGCACAAGTTACATCCAAGTAACAAAAACTCAAGGAGAAGAAGCTCCTCCGGAAGAACCGATAGATCCGTAATCTACGGTAAACTTGTGTAAAAAGGCTGTCCGAAAGGACAGCCTTTTTTTTGTGGGATTGTTTTGCGGAACAGAATTCACGAAGAGACGGAATAGAATTTTTAACCACGAACTTTCGTAAGGAAATTTATTATAGTAGCCGCTTCGAACCTTTGGTTCGGCGCGTCTTTCGCTTGCTCGAAAATGAAAATTTATCGAAAATATCTCCGCGGCTTTCCGCGCCGTACGAAGTACGAATCCGCGGACACTTTTATCCCTTCGCGTTAGCCTCTTTGGGAATTATTCGCAGGAAAATTACTTATGGGAACCTCTAAAAACTATAAAAGTTTTTAGAGATTACCTTATTTATCAGCCCTCTGAATTGTTTCTAAATCAAGCCCGGTAATTTTTTGTACGAACTCGGGGGATGATCCTTCAGCTAATAAATTTCGGGCAATTTCGAGTTTTTCTTTTCTGGCTTCTTCCCTGGCTGCGTTGACAGCTTCTTCAGCTTCTTCCCTGGCGGCTTCAGCTTCTTCCATGGCTGCGATAATTTCTTCGACTTCTTCTTTGACTCTTATGTCTATTATTCTTTCAATACTCGGTTCTTCCGTCAACATATTCATTACCTCTGAGGCATGATTCTTTAAAAATTGTTTCAGAATATCATGCTCTATACAGTATTTTATAGCAGCTTTTACCGCTTCTTCAAGGGGTAAATCCTGTTTATGCTCATTTATTTTATCCATGAATAAACTGTAATTGCTGAGAGTTTTACTTTTTTCCAGGATCTGCGGGTTGCGCCCTTGGTTAATATTGTAAACCTGGACTGTCAATTCCAGCGGAAAACCATTGTTTTCTGGCTGCTTTAAACCCTCAATGTTCTTGAAAGCTGCAGATAGACGCAGTTCCTGATGGTCAGGACAGGGAGCTTTTCCGTTATACAGTACGATAAACTCCGGTGTGGGGATTTTAACTATTTTCTTCTGGTACAATTTTTCCCTGTCGATGATTTTTTCATAAATCCGCCCTATGTACATCAATAGGCGGAGCGGCACGTTTTCGTTGATTGTTGACTGATGTTCGATTAACACGACGAGTTTATCGTTGATAGTAAACGACACATCATTGATTTGTCCCATGAAAAGGACGTCAGACAAAGTATTGATATCGACAACCGCATCCTGCGGAATATCAATTCCTTCGATTGCAGAGTACAATTCCCTTAATACTTCCGGGGTACTGAAAAGTGCTGAAAACACGCTGCTTTTGTGTTTTTTGTTAACATTAGAATCCATTAGTTCCTCCATAAAAAGTTGATACCTATATATGGCGCGAGCGTGCATGGCGCTTGCTCGAAATGAAAAATTTTTCGAAAATTAATCCGCGCCGTACGAAGTACGAATCCGCGGACACTTTTATCCCTTCGAGTGAGCCTCTTTGGGAATCATTCAAACAGCAATTGCTTCCATCCAATCGCCTGTGATAAACTTTTCTTTTGGAGAGATTAGAATGAAAAGAGTTGTATTATTTATAATTTTTTTGGTATTGTTTGTTATGTATTCTAATGCTAATGAATTAATGGAAATCAAGTTTACCGACATTGAAGGATTCAGGGTTGGACATGCACAGGATGAAATAGGAGTAACCGGATGCACAGTAATAATCTGTGAAAAAGGAGCTCTGGCAGGCGTATCGGTAAGAGGCGGCGGCTCGGGTACAAGAGAAACAGCTTTATTAGATCCAAAATCTACCATACAGGGAATACATGCAGTTGTGTTATCAGGCGGCAGCGCGTATGGTTTAGATGCAAGCGCCGGAGTAATGTCATATTTGGAAGAAAAGAATATAGGTTTTGATGTTGGAGTGGGGATAGTACCCATTGTTTGTGCGGCTGTGTTGTTTGACTTAAATATCGGCAGCCCAAAAAGCCGGCCTGATAAAGCGATGGGTTATCAAGCTTGCCTAAACTCAGAAACCTATAATTTAGATTTACAGGGGAATATCGGAGCAGGTTTTGGCGCTACAGTAGGGAAGTTCTTTGACCCGCTTTATTATATGAAAGGCGGGCTTGGCAGCTATGCAGTTCAGATAGGAGAGCTGCAAGTGGGCGCTATAGTGGCAGTGAACGCTATCGGTGATGTAATAGACCCTGAAACCAGACAAATCATTGCAGGCGCTTATGACCGTGAAAAGAAAGAGTTTATAAATACTGAAAAAAGACTGATGGAGTCTGTGAATAGGGAGACAAATCCTTTTCAAACTAATACTACAATAGGGGTTATTATTACCAATGCCGTAACGGATAAAGCATAGATGAATAAACTGGCTGATGTCGCTCATAATGCATTTGCAAGAACAATATACCCTGTACATACATCATTTGACGGAGATACGATTTTTACAATGTCAACAAATCAAGTGCCTTGCGGGGTTGATGAATTGGGCGTATTGATGGTGTATGTGATGGAAAGAGCGATATTAAACGCTGTGAAAAATGCAAAAAAGATAGGGGATATACCGGGGTATGGTGATTTGTAAGTTTTGACTTTCCCCTTGATTTAATTGCTATAATAGTATAAAATTAATCAAAATCAGTTTGCACTGGGAGGGGAGAACTGAAATTGCCTGAATATGCTTTCCTCAGGAAAGCAGTCCTGCTATTGACAGCGGGGCTCCTTATCCAAATACCGATCTCAATCTTTGCCCAGGACTCTGCTCAGGCAGACCCGTATGCCCTGGAGCAGTCTCTTGTTATAGAAGACCCATTGCGGGAAGCCGAACTTGCTTTAACTTTTGATGAAAGCTCAGCAGGCGGCACAACAGGTGCCGGACCGACAATATGGGATTTTGTCAGAATGGTACTGGTTCTTGCTCTTGCGGCTGCCGCCATATACGGCATAGTTTTCTTTCTTAAGCGTTCTTCAAAAAAGACGGCAGTAAGCGATCCCTTTTTAAAAATTCTTGCAAACGCGCATCTTGGTTCCAACCGTTATGTGCATGTTGTTTCTGTCGGAAATAAAACCTGGCTTTTGGGATCAAGCGACGGCGGCGTAAATCTCATCGGCGAAGTAGATGATAAAGATGTGATAAACGCAATGTTATTGGAAGATTCAAAAAAAATCGCTTCTGAACCCGGCCGCTTACCGGACTTTTTATCAATCCTGCGCCGCTTTGGCACTCCGGCAGGAAGCTCCTCTGTAAATACCAGAAATACTGCAAATACCGATGAAATCCGCAAACGCCGCGAAAGATTAGGTGGCCTATGATTAAGAAAAAAACTCCGTGGTTCTCCGTGTCCTCTGTGGTTATTCTTCTTATTCTCATTTTTATTCCTGCTGTGTTAAATGCGCAGGAGATTGATTTATTTCCCGATATGTCTGTGCAGGGTACGATGGAGATGCTGGCTGCTCCAGGGCCGCCTGTTATTCCTTTTATTGATTTGACAGTCCGCAATCCGTCTTCCGGGCAGGAAGTAGCGTTTTCTTTGCAGATTCTTCTTCTTTTAACAATCCTGTCTCTTGCGCCCAGCATTATTATTTTAATGACCAGCTTTTTACGTGTTGCCATTGTTTTGGATTTTATTAAACGCGCTCTTTCTTTGCAGCAGGTTCCGCCTAACCAGGTTATTTTGGGGATTGCACTTTTTCTTACCGTGTTTATAATGTGGCCTACGTTTAGTACAATTTATACTAACTCCCTGCAGCCGCTTGCCGCAGGGGAAATGTCTGTAGAAAATGCTTACCGGGAAGCTGAAGCGCCTTTAAGAATTTTTATGTACAGACAAATGAGAAGCAGTCCGCAGAACATTGCTCTGTTTATGTCAATGCGCGGCCTGGAGCGCCCGGGTACGTTAGCTGACGTTCCAACCTATGTTTTAATTCCAGCATTTATACTGAATGAACTAACCATTGCATTCAAGATAGGAATATTGTTGTTTATTCCTTTTATAATAATCGACATGGTTACTGCAAGTACTCTTATGTCCATGGGTATGATAATGCTCCCTCCGGTTATGATATCCATGCCGTTTAAATTAATCCTGTTTGTCCTTGTTGACGGATGGGGTCTTTTGACACAGCAGCTTGTCAATTCATTTTTATAGGTGAAGAAAAATGAGTATTGGTGAAGTAGTGTCCCTATTGCGGGGAGGAATATTGCAGGTATTGCTGATGGCAGCTCCTCTGTTGTTATCTGCATTAACTGTAGGTTTGATTATTGCAATATTGCAGGCGGCTACATCCATTCAGGAGCAGACGCTTACATTTGTGCCGAAGATAGCGGTAATTCTTATTGTGCTGGCGCTCATGGGCGGATTTATGATGACATCGCTTGGGCAATATACAACAGAGCTGTTCATGCGGATACCGGATATGGCTAGATAGGGGATAGGGGATAGGGGTTAGGGGTTAGTATGGTTGATAGTGCGATCTTAAATAATATTCTCATTTTTGGTCCGGCATTTTTACTGATCGCTGCCCGCGCCTTTGCCATGATTCAAACAGCTCCGCTTCTTTCTTCCGAAGCTATCCCCATGACCGCGAGACTCGCTCTTGCAGGCCTTGCCGCCTTTTCCGCTATTCCTACAGCAGAAGCATTTGTAGCAGGCAGCGGCGAATTAAGCAGCCTTCGCCACGAAATATTTGGTTTACGGTTTGGTTTGCTTATTGCCGGCGAAGCAATTATCGGAATAATCATCGGGTTTTACCTGACGATTATTTTTGCCACTTTTTCTACCGCAGGGCAGTTTTTCTCGCTGCAAATGGGCTTTGGCGCCTCAGAAACTTTTGATCCGGT
>Ga0123356_10006959_pt1 | contig 11352 bp, 10 predicted proteins | sample TergutEmb28metaG_2_FD_92546 | JGI IMG/M metagenome (GOLD analysis project Ga0123356, IMG submission 92546) | Embiratermes neotenicus P3 segment gut microbial communities from Petit-Saut dam, French Guiana - Emb289 P3 | ecosystem: Host-associated > Arthropoda: Insects > Digestive system > Gut ... | reverse complement strand
TATGAGCGATAGTCTTGACAAAAACAGGGTCATACCCCGAACGATGTCTACTCAGCATCCAGATAACGCAAGCAATCCTGAGTGGAACAAAGAAGATGTTATACACGGCAACACAGAGGTTCTCGAGGCATACTACGCCTACAGTACTCTGGGTTGCCAAGAAGTCATGTGGGACTCAGAGGGCAAAGACACCGACACCCGAGTCTCTCGTAAACTACTCCAAAAATACTGGGACTATTTTGCCAGTCACACCATCGGCGAGGATGTATTTCTCACCTACCGAATTCCCAACCCCAAAATTGAGGGTGCAGAAAAAAAGATCATCGTTGAAACCCTCCAAAACATTCCTGTCGCCTCCGATGTCGCCTCCATGGTGTATAAGCGCGAAATTGCCCCCATATTTGAGGCAATTCTACCCTTCACCACCGAAGCTAAAGAAATTATTATGCTCTTTAACTATTACAAAAAAGCCATAGTCGCCGCCGAGGACGCCACACTCTACGAATCCACAACTGTTAAAGATTGGATTGGAAACGTCAAACCCAAAGCCCTCAAAGTCATTCCCCTAGTTGAAGACTTTGACAGCATACTCCACGTAGACAACATTGTACTACCCTATCTAAAAGCAGTCAAACCCAAACAGCAACGGGTTTTCATCGCACGATCCGATCCCGCTCTAAACTATGGCTACATCTGTGCCATTTTACTCACAAAAATTGCCCTAAGCAAACTAAAAGCCCTTGAGAAGCAAAACTGCGAAATCCACCCCATCTTGGGAGTAGGATCAAAACCCTTCCGAGGCGCCCTCTCACCTGATAACATTGATAATTTCCTAGAAGAATACAAAGGCCTCTCCACAGTTACTATCCAATCCGCCTTTAGATACGACTACCCCACTGAGCAGGTCAAAGAAGGCATCCAAAGCCTAAACCAACGCCTTCCAAACAGCAACCCCGAACCCATCAGCGCCGAGGAAGAAGAAAACATCATAGGCATACTGCACAAATGCCGACAACAATATGAACGCCAAATCGAAGCCCTAGCACCCATCATAAACAGTGTCGCAGTCTATGTCCCCCAACGCAGAGCCCGCAAACTCCACATAGGCCTGTTTGGCTACAGCCGATGCGTTGCTGGCGTATGCTTACCCCGAGCCATCTCATTTGCCGCCGCACTCTACAGCATCGGCCTACCCCCAGAATACATCGGCGCAAAAGTTCTAACCACCCTAACTGAGAAAGAATGGAGCACCCTCAACAAATACTACCTCAAAATGAACAACGACCTAAAACAAATGGGCGAATACGTCTCACTAAGTAACATAAACATGTTGCTAGAGATGAGCCACACAACCTCCAAACGCGCCGGTATGAGCGAAGAAAAACTCAAAGAAGCCCTAAACGCACTCTTAGAAGACCTAACCACTGTTGAGCAACAACTAAACTTTAAACTCGGACCCAAAGGCATAGCCCAGCGAAAACATGAAAACTTTACCAACAACTTTTTGCTCTCCTATCTCCAAAAACAAGACACCGAAGCCAAAACAGCTCTGGTCGAATCAGCAAAACTCAGAAAATGCCTAGGCTGATTTTTCAGCCTCTTTATTTAATAAAAAGTTGGTTGAGCCAACTGTGTTATTTTCTTTGTTTAGCAATTTTCTCTACTGTGCTGTCCATGCCGATGTAGGCAATGTCTGTTAAGCCCACAAAGAAGCCTGTTTCAACTACCCCCGGAATCATTTTAATTTTTACTGCAAGATCAGCGGGGTTTGCTATCTCACCAAAGTAGCCATCAATAACTGCGTTTCCATTATCTGTTAAGATGGGCCCTAGTTTTCCTTTTGCTTCCCGCACAACCGGTTTAGCGCCCAGTTCACAGAGTTTTTGTTTGACTGGGGTGAGTGCAAAAGGAATGACTTCAATGGGCACAAACTGGTTATTTGCACCTAAGTGTGCGGCTTTTTTGTTTTGATCTGCAATGATGATGTTTTGTTTGGAAGCGGCGGCAACAATTTTCTCACGCGCCAAGGCAGCTCCTCCACCTTTGATCAAGAAAAGTTCTGTGGTGAGCTGATCTGCGCCGTCTATGGTTACATCGATTTGGGGGTGTTCTTCAAGGGTGGTGATGGGAATGCCACAATCAACCGCAAGTTGAAACGCTTGATAGCTGCTGGGTATACCTTTGATGTGGAGATTTTGAGTTTTTACTTGCTTACCTAGGGCTTCTATGGCTAAGGCTGCTGTGCTTCCACTGCCTAATCCCACAATAAAGTTGTCTTTGACATGTTTCACCGCTTCTAGGGCGGCTTTTTGTTTTTGTTCCAAGATAGCATCCATTAACCTTCAATCTCCATCTGTCCAAGTCTATCTAGTACTTTCTCTACATCACTGCGAATCGTCTCAATGCGCCGTTCGGCCTCCGTTTTGGCCGTGGGTTTCTCCTCGGGTGGCTTGCGCTTTTTGATTACGGGTTTGCGTTCACTGGATTTAGCCACCAAAACTGTTTCCTCTTCTTCCTCTTCCTCTTCTGTTTCCTCTTCTTCGTCTTCGTCTTCAACGTCATGCATGCGTATGGTTCGGGTGGGGATTGTTCTGATGGGGATTTCTCGGATGGGTTTGACGTCGATGCGTGTTCGGAGTTCTTCGACTTTGCTTGTTAATTCGCCAAAGCGTTCACTGAAGAGTTTCATGAGGTCTTCTTGCATACCCTCTAGTTCATGGAGTGCGATGATGGATTCGTCTTTGGCTATGGAGTCTTTGATGATGTTCATGCGTTGTTTGTAGCTGCCGGCGAGTTTTTCTCTCTCTGATTCGGTGATTTTGCCTTCTGCTTGGGCTTCATAGAGCCGTCGGATGGCATCACCTAAGATTTCACGTTCTAAGTCAAGCATGCGCAACTCATCTTTAGCGCTAGATGCCATGGTTCCTTGTACACTCTTAGAAAGTCTAAAGGGCATCGGTGTAGACAAACTGGTATATTGTAAATCAACCGCTGAGGGCTGAGGTTGTGTTTGCGGTTGCGCTTGGGCTTGGGCTTGTGGTTGAGTTTGTGGTGGGGGTTCTTTTTTAGGTACCGAGGTTTTTTTGTTGCGGTATTGGTACATAGCATAAATGACTGTGCCGCAGGCGATGATCATCACTGCTGAAATTGCCACCACGATTATAGGATCATCGTACCAAGCCAAACCCTGTCATCCTCGGTATCTGATATAGCGCCATGCGTATATTAGTTATATCCTAAATTCTACTTGCTTTTAAGCCTCAACTACCCTTTAGGGGGCTGAGTTGATTATTAAGGGTAGTTGTGGGTTAGAGCGGTCTCTGATGGTTTTGTCAATATATTATTTTAGTTGTGTCTTTTGGGTGTGTGTATTAGTTTGGCTTTTTGTTTGTGGTAGAGCGGCAGGTTGACAAGTCTGCTGTTATTTTTGTGCAAGAACTGTTTGCGTTTTTGAGTTGGTTATGTGCTGGATAGAGTGGTTTTCAACTAAGAAAATAATTGGGATTAGATTTTTTTGGTTTGGGTTGCTGTTTTTAGGGCTTCTACGCCTGGAAGTTTTTTTCCCATTAAAAACTCGGTTACAGCGCCGCCTGCAGTGCTTATGTAGCTAAATTTTTTGGTTAAACCATATTCTTCAATGACTGCGATGGTGTTTCCGCCGCCTGCTAGACTATAGGCGTTACTGTTGGCAATGGCAGTTAGGACTCCTTTGGTGCCTGAGTTAAATTGTGGGTTTTCATAGACGCCCATGGGCCCACTGACAACAATGGATTTGGCGTTTGCGATTAGTTGCGCATATTCTGCTACTGTTTTGCTGCCTATATCCCAGATGGGGTATTCTGTGGGTAATTCTGAAAGGGCGATTTCACATCGGTCACCATAAATATTTGCGGCTACATCGCTTGGCATCTTTATGTTTTGGGGATGTTGTTCAATTAGAGCTTTGATGCCCGGAATGTATTGGGTTAGTTCTTTTTGAGTCAGATAATTCATTGTAGTTTTGCCTAAATTGACGTTTTTTGCCGCTAAGAACAGCTGGGCAGTTACTCCGCCTACCAATACATAGTCGGCGATTTGGTTGTTTAGCACATAGCGGCTGATTTCAAGGCTGTCCTCAGCTTTTGATCCGCCCATAACATAGATGCAGGGGTGTTCGGGTTTTTCTAAGGCTTTACTTAGTGATTTGAGTTCATGTTCCATTATACGCCCAGCCGCTGAGGGCAAAACGGCAGTGAATCCAACCATAGAGACATGGCTTCGGTGGGCTGTTGAGAAGGCATCACTAACAAACAGATCCAAAAGAGGCGCCAAGTTCTGCACTAGGGGCGTTTTGGCTTGTTGGTCGGGGGTGCCGTTTTTGGTTTCTCCGTCCCAGCTACGGACGTTTTCTAAAACTAGGATTTCTCCGGGTTGGAGTTTTTTAATTGCACTTTGGGCTTTCTCGCCAAACACGTCTTCTATGTATTTTATGGGGCATTGGAGAATGTTTTGGAGTATTTCGGTGTGGGTTTTAAGTGTGGTGTAGTCATCGTCACCTTTGCGTCCTTGGTGGGTTATAACCACGACTTTGGCGCCTTTTTGGGTGAGTTCTTTTAGGGTGGTCTCTGCGTGTGCTCTTATACGTACGTCGCTTGTTACTTTTTTGGTTTGAGGGTCGATTTCTGAGTTAAAATCTACTCGGACAAGTACTGTTTTGTTCTTTACCTCGAAATCATCTAGTGTGTGGTAATTTGCCATACTGCTCCACATAGCCTTGTAGCTTTGACTAAAAAGCAAGAAGGAGTTATTAAGATTATTACTGGCAACGTAGCATCTTAGAGATTTGCTTTTTTGCCGATTAACTCTATAAAGTCTACCATGCGGTTGCTAAAGCCCCATTCGTTGTCGTACCATGCAAAGACTTTTACAAAGTTACTTTTTTCTCCCAGAACCATAGTTAGGCCTGCATCAAAGACACTGCTGTAGGTGTTGTGTAAAACATCGCTTGAGACAATGGGGTCTTCGGTGTATTGGAGAATGTTTTTGAGTTGGCCTTCTGCGGCGGTTTTCATGGCGGTGTTGATGTCTTGTTTGGTAACTTCTTTGCCCAAAACACAGGTTAGATCCACAATAGATACATCAGGTGTTGGTACTCGTAGGGAGTAGCCGTTCATTTTGCCTGCGCATACGGGTAGGACTTCTCCTATGGCTTTGGCGGCGCCGGTACTTGTGGGGATGATATTTATGGCTGCCGCGCGGGCGCGTCTTAGGTCTTTGTGGACGAGGTCTTGGACTTTTTGGTCGTTTGTGTAACTGTGGCAGGTGGTCATTAATGCTTTTTCTATTCCAAAGTTTTCTGCTAAAACTTTGCTTATGGGGGCTAGGGCGTTTGTGGTGCAGCTGGCGTTGCTTAGAATGTTGTCAGTTTGGGGGTTGTAGGTGTCTTCGTTGACGCCTAAAACGATGGTTCGATCCGGTTTTTCTGCGGGTGCGCTGATGAGGACTTTTTTAGCTCCTGCTGTTAAATGCTTAGTTGCGCCTTCACGGTTAGTGAATAATCCCGTGCTCTCAACCGCTAGGTAGACACCCATTTGGTTCCAAGGCAGGTTCGCTGGGTCCCGTTCTTGAATACATTTGAGTACTTTGCCGTTAACAACTAGATCATTACCCTCAACTGTAACGGTGCCTGGAAAGCAACCGTGCACAGAGTCATATTTTAAGAGATGCGCATTGGTCTGTGCATCCGCTAGGTCGTTAACTGCTACAAAATCAATATTTGCCTTTTTTTCTATGGCGGCTCGATAGAGAAGTCTTCCGATTCTGCCAAACCCGTTAATTCCAACTTTGATCGCCACTAACATCATCACCATTCTAACATAAATCTATTTTAAGACTCAGAGTTTAAGACTCTAAGACTCAGAGTTTAAGGTTCTAAAACTCAGAGTTTAAGACTCTGTGACTCTAAGAGTTTAAGTAGTCTAAGTTTATTAGTTTTTCGAAGCTATGCAATGAATAAACTTGGATGTAACTTGTAGCGACCGCTATTTTGGATAGGCAATGGTTAGTTTGTTGTGTTTTGTGTGTTTGTCATTTGTAGCCGAGTGTTAGTTTGGTTTAATTATAGTGGGTGTTATCTGTTTTATTGTAGTGTAATAGTTAGGATTTGTTTCATTGGTTTGTGTAGTTTTTGTGTTTGATGCTGTGTGGTGCTATGGGTATTTGGGCTAAATGCGAAAATAGCGTTATATATAAGTAAGCCCTTTCCAGTTTTTCTAAAACGGGGTTTGGCATGTTCCATGTTAGTAAAAAGGGGTGCCTATACGGACTAGTTTTCGGTTTGACATTTACAATTTTAGTTTTTATGTATTTACGCAGATTTACCATGTTTGAGTGGCAATGGATCTATTTGGTATTTCTTATTTATGGCGCAATCGCTCTGGGGATTCCACTTTTCCACCTAACCGGTGCTTATCTATACAAACCCGTACCCGATCGAGGTTACCGCCCCAAAGTAAGTGTCATTATCCCAGTGTATAATGAAGAAGATAACATAGCCAGCACTATCGACTCTATTATTGCCTCAGAGTATCCCAAAGATAAACTTGAACTATTGGTCATTGATGACAAAAGCAAAGACCAAACCCTAAATGTGATTAACAAAAAACGTGCTCAGCACGATTTCAAATTAATTACCCATGAACAAAACCTAGGCAAACGCCACGCCTTGGCCTCTGGCATTAAACAAAGCACAGGCGAAATCGTAGTCTGCATAGACAGCGACACCATAGTCAAACCCGACACCATAAAAATGATGGTCCAACCCTTCATCGATGAAAAAGTCTACAGCGTATGCGGCAACACCATTGTTGCCAATGAATCCCACCCCCAAGTCGACACTATTATGAGCCGATTCCAAAAAGTCTGGTACGCCGGAGCCTTTAGGCTACGCAAAGGCGCCGAGAGCCTCTTTAGCATGGTCCTTTGCTGTTCAGGCGTTCTATCTGCTTATCGAAGAGAAAAACTCGAAAAAGTCGTCGATGAACTAGTAAATGAAAAATTCTTCGGACGCAAAGTCAAATCCGGCGACGACCGACGCCTAACCAACCTCATGTTGCGCATGGGCGGCAAATCAGTCTTCCAATCCACCGCACTAGCATACACCATCGCACCCCACACCCTCAAAAACTTTGTCAAACAACAACTCCGCTGGGGCAGAAACTCGGTCCGAGGCATGATATTTGCCTCCAAATTCTTCCACAAACGAGAACTCACCCAAAAAATCATCTTTTACATAACCACCTTTGTAACAATCACCGCCCCCTTTACCTTTCTTGCAAGCATAGTCGGCCTAGTACTCTCAGGCAGCATCGAATGGGCAGTTGTCTACGTATTGGGCCTCATGCTAACCTCAACCCTATTTGCCCTAACCGACAAACTCTTAGTAGACTACTTTACATTCAAAGACATCGTCTACCGCGTCTTCTTCTTCACCATCATGTTCATCGTCACATTTGTCTACCTATACGCCTACATCACACCCTGGGAAGGAACAAGCTGGGGCACACGCTAAAACAAAACTCGTCAACCCCCAAACAACACACCACCCAACCACAACAACTCAACCAACAACAAACCAAACAAACAAATATTTTACACTACCCAACAAGCAACGGAGAAAGCTTTAAGCCTCCAAACCATACCCTACCTGTGAATGCTTTGCCCCGCGAATTTATCCTCTTCTCACGCATGGGAAAAACCGACCCCAACTTTACCAGCCTCCACGACGCAGGCCGACTTGACATAGTACATGAATGCATCATAAGCAGTCTCTTTCTCTCCCACGGCCTACGCCGAGACGTCACCTTCCACACAATTCTAAACGGCGCCCCAAACCCACCCCAACACATCCAAATAAACGGCGAAACCCTCTACGACGTCCGCACCAACATAGAAACCTGGCAGCAAATCCTCAAAAAAACCCTCGCCGGCAAACCCCACCCCGGCATCACCAAAGACAAAACCGCCTTTGAAACCCTGCTAAAAAACAAAACCCAAACCCACCAAATATATGTCCTAGAAGAAGACGGCAAAAACATAGCTGACCTCACATTCCCCCAAAATAGCCTCTTTATCCTAGGCGACCACGTCGGATTACCCAAAAAAGCCGAAGACTTCGCCCTGCGCTTTGGAGAAAAAATAAGCCTCGGAAAAACACCCTATCTAGCCGCATCATGCATAACCATCATCAACTACACCCTAGACCACCAAATCAAACCCGACTCTTAAAATGCTCCCAACCCCGCGCCACAACCGGCACCTCTCTCCCACCCAAAACAAGCCTAACCTGCTGAATACTGGTTGCTTTGCCTATAGGAATCAAACAACCCCCCACAGCCCCAACCAACGCCTGAGCCTCAACCCACCTAGAGGGCGCAACCGTAACAACTAACTCATACTCCTCCCCCCCATAGAGCACCAAATCTACCAAATCTAACTCATTTTGCACCGCAAACTCTTCAGCCTCACCTGCAACCGGCAAACAATCAAGCAAAAACCCCACCCCACTTTGCCGCGCTAACTCAGAAATACTCCAAGCTAACCCATCACTAGAATCAATCGAAGCCGAAACACAACCCCCACACAACGCCAACCCCTCCCGCAACCGCGCCATAGGATTATAAACCGCATCAACCAAAACCTCCCGCAACCCCTCTGAGGCTTTGTAGTTTCCCAGAAGCAACCGCAGACCCGCTGAGGGTTTTCCAAACAACCCCGTCACCGCTAAAATATCACCCACCCCAGCCCCACTACGCAAAGCTGGACGATTAGAGACGGAGGTTGTGCCAAAAAGCGATATACTGATAATCAAATCCTCCGTCTCATTGGTATCACCCCCAATCACATATGCCCCATACTCCCGTGCCCCAGCATTTAGTCCCTCAGCGATTTCTGCCACCGCCTCCTTTGTTGCCAATGCTTTAGGTAAGCCAACGGCCGCCAAAACTGCTGTAGGCACAACACCCTTAGATGCAAAATCACTAACATTCATAACAATGGCCTTACGAGCCGCAGCAAACAAGCTCATACCCTGAGGCACATCTGTTTTGCGCACAAGCATATCTGTTTTGAGCACAGCACCTTGTTTGCCCTCTAGGTTAATTGCTGAGACATCATCCCCAAAGGGTACCAACATATCTGGCATGGGCGTTAAGCGGGATTGAATAATCTGAATTATTTCATGTTCGCCAAGAGGGGTGTTAGACATGGTTCTCGCCATGGCTATGTGGCGGTTAGATGGATTTAAGACTACTTCTTCACTTAACCCTCAATTAAACGAGCTTTATTTGTTAAAGTACTTTGGAACTGTTGTGCTTTAAGCTTTAATAGTAACTTTTATTTCATAGTTGCGGCGAATTTAGGCTAAAGTAGTGTGATGCCCCGATGGCTCAGCCTGGTAGAGCGGCTGCCTCGTAAGCAGCAGGCCGCGGGATCAAAGCCCGCTCGAGGCTCCATTTGGCTTATTTGTGGGTTAGGTGTGTATTTCTTTGTCTTTGGGGTTTTCTGTTGATGATTTTGGGATTGCGGAGAGATATTTTGGCAGGTGTTTGCTGAGGGTTTTTTCAATTTTGTTTCCCCAAAGAAGGTTGTCTGCATCATATACCCAAAATAAAACAATCACCACTAAAAAGACTGTGATAAGAACCGGTAACCACCAATATGTCATACCGTTAGTGGATAAACTGACCCAGAACATGCCGTATACTGCCAAAGCGATGTATGCATTTAGGGCATTAGACATCAGAAGGAATGCGCCAATTTTTCTATACCGTGGTATTCCACTGAGGCGATAGTATTGGTAATGTGTTTCCCATCGTCCCGGCGGTGACCATTCGCCTGTTAATTTTTGTGGTGTTTGCCATTTGTTTGGGTTCCATTTTTCTGATGGGCTCTCTAAGACGTTTATTATGTATCCTGCTATGTGGATATTGGCGTGAAGTAGCAAACTTGTTTTTGCAACGATGGGAATCATGATTAAAAATAGTGCAATAAAGAGTACTGGTTTGTTGGTTGTAAAGACCCATGCCGTTGCGGCTCCTACGGCTGTAATCAAAGCTGTGAGTAAGCCATGCATGATTTGATTATTTTGCCGTATATCCAAACGCAGATCTTCGCGTTCCATCTCCATGCTATACTTGCGCCCTTCTCCGCTATCTTCTTCGCTTGACATGTTCTTTAACGCCGCTTTTAATTGCTGCATATCAGATATAAATGGATTTTATTCTCTGTTCTGTTATCCATTTTTTAAAAAAAATTTATGATTATTTATTTGAATTCCCTAAATTATTGACTTTTAATTTATGTATAAGTTGCTTATCTTCCAAGTTATGGCAATCAGGTGTCACCAAAAATGAAGCGAAATTTTCTACACCTTTTGAAGTTCCTCTATATGTTCGCATCGTTCCATTACCGTTGATACTATGTGAATCCGGCGGGTTTGATCCAATCGGCTAGATTTTGCCAGGGTTTCCATAATTTCATTATGGATTCCATCAAGTTTGTCTATGTTAAACCATGATAATTCTCAACAAGTTAATAATACAAATTAACGGGCTATCCTATAATGACGTATATTTTGAGCGGAGGCCAGTTGTTGATAATTCGTCAGGAAACGTCTTTGGATTATGCTGAGGTATATCGGCTTGTGAAGCTGTCTTTTGCATCGGTTTCTTCTGATGATGGAACTGTGCCAGATTACTTGAATGAACTTCGTAAAAAAGATGTTTTTGTGCCTGAATTGTCCTTGGTTGCCCAAAATAATGCTGGACAAATCATCGGACAAATTGTTCTATACAAAACCCCAATTACCACACCACAAGGGGAGAGGGTTGAGTTGTTGCTCTCTCCTATTTGTGTGCATCCAGATTATTTTCGACGCGGTATAGCTCGTGCTATGATAAATGTAGCTTTAAGCCAAGCTAAGCGATTGGAATTTGGAGCTGTATTTCTATGCGGCGATCCCGCCATTTATAGAAACTTGGGCTTTTTATCCTCCTATCACTATGGCATATTTCATAAAAATGATCAAACCAAAACAGCTGATTGGAGCATGGTTTGTGAGCTATATCTTGGAGCCTTAAATGGTGTGTCAGGAACTGTGGATACAATATAGCTCCTTAGTTATTTTCTACCATATTATCGTCGTGTGTCTCTATATTGGTGTCATTTGAGAATCATGCTGGCTTGCCAAGCCGAGTTATGTGGGATTAAATGCGCTAATATCATAAAGAGCATAAAAATTACGGCCGACAAAGCGGGGTTGCTGAGAAAAATTTATATTTAAATGTTTGATTTTGAATTCCAGTTTAGTTACTT
>Ga0123356_10006958_pt1 | contig 11353 bp, 8 predicted proteins | sample TergutEmb28metaG_2_FD_92546 | JGI IMG/M metagenome (GOLD analysis project Ga0123356, IMG submission 92546) | Embiratermes neotenicus P3 segment gut microbial communities from Petit-Saut dam, French Guiana - Emb289 P3 | ecosystem: Host-associated > Arthropoda: Insects > Digestive system > Gut ... | reverse complement strand
TTCTGAAAATTATAGCGCTAATAATAAACCATTTAACTTTTAAACTACACGTTTTTTAGAAAAAGATTGGACAGGTATGACTGCGGGATTGTTTTTTGTGTTGCTGTTGCTGATTGTATGGACAAGGATGGTTTTTGAACAGGATTATCGTTGGAGAAACGTTATTCTGTTTGGCGTTTTTGCCGCGATATGCGCATATATTCATCAGTTTTCAATGTTAACAGCATTTTTAATAGCTGCTATCGGTCTCTTGTTCTATAAAAAACGAACTTACAGTAAATATTTATTAGCTTGTTTGCTGGCTGTAGTTCTTTATGCGCCGCACATTTCTATTGTATTGTATCAAATGGATCTCGGAGCGATTTGTGCTCCCGATACTTGGCTTGCTCCTCCGAAACCTCGATTTACACTTTATTATTTTGAATATCTGTTCCATTTCTCGTGGATTGCAGTGATAGGCACGGCAATAGGGCTCATTATTTCAAGTAAAATAAATAAGGAACAATGGAATGGTAACAAAATTAAAATCGGGACGGCGCTGCTATTATTCATTGCTCCCTTTGCCATGGGATATGCTTATTCGCTTTATGTGTATCCCGTGCTTCAATTTTCAGGGCTTATTTTCTCTTTCCCTTTTTTACTTTTGGCAGCCGCCTCATTCATTGACTCAAACTTAAATACGAAAAAAATAGTAGCACTGCTTTTGATTTTAGCCACAATGACTTTTAGCTTGGTAGCTTCCCGCCAACATTACAAATTCCTTTCTGCTCAATGGAATGAAATAAGCGTAGCAAAAACTACAGAATGGAAGGCAAAATATGGAAATGAAAACGTAGATTGTCTGTTGAATATGAAAACCCACTTTCTGGCGTATTATGAAATGAGAAATGGTATTTGTTTAAATAACAAACAGTATTTCAACATTCCTTGTGATGATTTATCATTTATGCAAAAAGTAGAAGCCCTTCAAAGTAACTATTTGGTTGTTGCAGGCTTAACTGATGTCCAACTTGAAATAGTAAAACATAACTACCCTATTCTAATGGAATATATCCCTTGCTTTACCTCTGAAATATATGTGTTTGCTAAAACCGGAACAAGTATAGAAGGAATGGAAAGAATAAATATAGAAGAATTTGCCTGGGATATTCCTCCTCCTGCCGAATATGAATTTATTCCACTCAAAGAATGTAATTTATCCGAAATATGTCCTTCACGTTTTACCAAAATATTACTAACGCTTGATTATATGAGCAAAGACAGTATTGAAGATTATGCCCTTGTGCTGCAAACTTCCTACAAAGGAACTGTTGCTGATTGGCGATGTGTAAAACCAAGCGATCTTTCTATTCAATACGGAGATACAAACCGCATATTTCTTCCTTTACGATATGAACTTTTGGTTAAAGATTCTAAGCGATTGTCGAAATACAGTGTAAAAATATTCCTTTGGAATATAAGCAAAACAGATAAAATTATCCCAATAAGCTGCAAAATATCTACCCATAAAAGCAATCCTTATATTTATATGATGACTGAAAATGTAAGGTAATTACGATTTACGATTTAATCACTAACCACTTATCACTTATCACTTATCACTTATACTAAACGCTTCCTTTATTTTCTCTACGCAATCTAACTTTTCCCAACTGAAGAAAGGTACTTTTTTAAAGATTTTCTCTTCGCCGTTTACTATTTTGGTGCAGGTGTTATCATCGGAATAATATACTTCTACTTCCTCTTCGTAAAAGTCTCTGCCAAAGTGCCCATAAGAGGCAGTTGCTTCAAAAATGGGGTTTTTTAGTTGGAAACGTTTAATAATAGCGTAGGGGCGCATATCGAAAAGCAATTCTATCTTTTTAGCAATTTCTCCATCAGATACTTTTACTTTTGTAGAACCGTATGTATTTACATAAACTCCCACGGGTTTTGCTACGCCGATGGCATAAGCCACCTGCACGAGAATTTCGTTACAGATGCCGGCAGCTACCATGTTTTTTGCGATATGCCTTGCTGCGTATGCTGCTGATCTATCTACTTTTGAGGAATCCTTTCCTGAGAATGCGCCACCACCGTGTGCGCCTTTTCCACCGTAAGTGTCCACAATAATTTTGCGTCCGGTTAAGCCGGTATCGCCGTGCGGACCACCAATTACGAATTTTCCGGTGGGATTCACATGAAGGGTATAATCGTGTTTGAATAATTCTTGAATTTTTGGAGAGAGTGTTGCGATCACTCTTGGCAACAGAATTTCCTGAACATCTTTTCTGATTTTTGCCAGCATGGCTGCTTCGTCGGCATCAAAATCATCGTGTTGTGTGGAAACTACGATAGCATCAATACGTTCGGATTTACCTTCATCGCTAAACTGAATGGTTACTTGCGATTTTGAGTCAGGTCTTAAATAGGTCATCTGTTTTCCTTCGCGGCGTATGGCTGCTAATTCCTGTAAGATGATGTGTGATAGCTCTGATGATATAGGCATAAGATTATCCATCTCTCTGCAAGCATAGCCAAACATCATCCCTTGGTCGCCCGCGCCTTGCTCTTCTGCATTGGCGCGCTCTACCCCCTGATTAATGTCGGATGATTGGCTGTGAATGGCTGAAAGAACGGCGCACGATTTATAATCAAACTGATAATCGCTTTTATCATAGCCAATTTTTTTAATTACCTTGCGGGCAACATCATCAACAGGCACATAACAATTTGTTCTTACTTCGCCGGCGCAAACCACCAAACCGGTGGTTACTAATGTTTCGCAGGCTACTTTCGAGTTGGGATCTCTTGATAGAAATGCATCTAACAATGCGTCTGAAATTTGGTCACTGACCTTATCCGGATGTCCTTCCGAAACAGATTCTGATGTAAATAAATAACTCATAATAATTTTGTGTTTAAGTTAATAAGGATACGGAAAAACAATGAAAAAAAATGGTTTAGCATTTTTTTTAGTGGTTGCAATCATAACAAATCTTTCCACTGTTTTTCGGGCGCAAAAATATATTTTTTTTGAAATTGTAGTTATCCGATACATCAAGGTCCTCCGTTTGTTTATCATTGAAGGATTTTTATGTTAATTTGCGGCGACTGCTTCTTTGAGAAAAAGTAGTCGTATTTTATTTAATATAACATGATAACCACTTACTCCAAAATTCTTGAAAACGTTGTAAACGAAATAGCAAAGCTACCGGGTATCGGGCGAAGAACTGCCTTGCGATTGGCGTTGCATTTAGTAAACGCCGATCCCATTGAGGTGGAAACTTTGACCCTCGCGTTAACCGAACTGAAATCGTCGTTAAAGATATGCAAGCACTGTTTTGCGATTTCAGATAACGATGTTTGTGAAATATGCGCCAATCATAAACGAAACTCCGGTATTATCTGCGTAGTTCAAGATATCAGAGATTTGATTGCGGTTGAAAATACCAACCAGTTTACCGGCGTGTATCACGTACTGGGTGGCGTTATCTCTCCTGTTGATGGTATCGGTCCCGGACAGTTAAAACTGCAGGAACTTTTTCATCGTATTGAAAAAAATCCCGTGGAAGAGATTATTTTGGCACTGCCGTCCACTGCTGAAGGAGATACTACCAACTTTTACATTTATAAACATTGCGCCGGAAAAATTCCGAAAATCTCTTTGTTGGCGCGGGGCGTAGGCGTGGGCGAAGAATTGGAGTACATCAACGAAATAACACTGGGACGTTCCCTGCTCACACGTATTAGTTTTGAAACACAGTACGGAAAACCCTATTCCGAAGTACAAGGAAAAGTTTAAGCTAATCGCTAATCACTAATTTTATTTCCACAACCAAGGTTTGGTATGGCACCACCAAATATCCATCTCCTGTAGCGCCATAAGCTAAATGAGAAGGAATAATCAATAGGGCTTCGCAGCCTTTATTCATCAACTGCACTGCCTCATGCAAGCCGGCAATCTCTTCCGATTTTTCTACTGCAAACCGTTTCAGTCCGTTATCGGTAGAGTTGTAGAGCTTCTCTCCGTTCAACAACCCAATACAATATTCCAAAGTTACTGTTTCACCTTTTTCAATATTTTTCCCGACTCCTTTTTTTGTTATCTTATAACGTAACCCTGTATCAGTTTTTATCATCCTCCATTTATAACGTTTCAAAAAAAGCTCAATCTCCTCGTTTTCAAGTTCTACAATTTTTTTATTACCCAATACAAGCGGATTGGTTTCTTCCGTTTTGGTGGATGAATTGTGGATAATACCTGTGGGGGCGGGATTATTGCATGAAAGCAGAAAGCAGGAAGCAGGAAGCAGGAAGCAGAAAGCAGAAAGCAGAAAGCGGAAAGCCATTCTATTTAATTATATTAATTATCACCTCATCACCTCATCATCTCATCATCTAATCTATTCAGTTCCGGATGTTTTTGAATAATCTCCTCAAAATATTTCATTGTATTTTCTAATGTATCATAATGATAAGAAGCAGCGGCGTTTCTATGCCCGCCGCCGTTGAAGTAAGTTTGCGCAAATTTATTCACATCAAAATCCCCTTTGGAACGAAACGATATGCGGATACGTTTATCTCTTTCGGTAAAAAAAGCGGTGAAGAAAACACCCTTTAACGAGATGCCGTAGTTAACAAATCCCTCCGTATCACCCTCTTTAAATCCGTTTGTTTTCATTTCTTCCTGAGTAAGATACATGTATGAGGTTCCAAGATGAGGACAAACATTGAGCTTGTTTAAACTTAGTCCCAGCAAGCGAATACGGCTTTCTGAGTAATTATCATAAATTTCGCGGTGAATACCTTCGCCGTCCACACCAATTTCCATCAATTTTGCCAGCAAGGTATAGGTTTCGGGGTTATTACAGGCAAAACTCAATGAGCCGGTATCTGTTATGATACCTGTATAAATACACGTTCCGAGTTCTTTGTTCAGAAATGGCACGTCGGTTATTTCATGCAAAAAACGATAGATATTTTCACAAGTTGAAGTAGTGTTTGTATTTGAGTAAATAAGATGACATTGCGCAACAGGGTCGGGATGATGATCAATCAACACTTTATAAGCTGCTGTTCCCAACAGTATATTTTCTAAATCAACGCCACTGCGGTGTTCGGCACTCATATCTACTAGAAAAAGAATATCGGCTTCCTGTAGATTTTTTTTAACTTCTTTAAATGATTTTTGTGCATTAATGATAGTCTCCGCGGCGGGCATCCACTGATAAAATTCAGGCATATTATTGGGAATCACACATTTTACTTCAAAGCCACGCAGGGTAAAATAGGAACGCAAAGCCAAAGAAGCTCCAATCGCATCTCCATCGGGATTATAATGCGTACAAACTGCAATTTTGTTACTTTCTGCTAATTTTTTTTGAAATTCTGTAATTTGGGAAGGAGTAAGCACGAGGGTTTTATTTTTGTGGCAAAGAAATAAAAAAAAAGAAAGGCTTACTCTTCGCGGCAGGGCAAACGCATTAAAAAATACGTTTTGTTATGAAGATGATACATTTTACCGTACAATTATCTCATCCACAAAAATAAACGCCGGATACCCTGCGCCCAGATGCCACTCCGGTAAATTACCGTAGTTGATCGCTTTTACTTTTACAAAACGGGCGCTCGCTCCCTTTTTTATCATAAAATCATCAACCATCGGCATAAAGTCATCATCGGGATAGGGAGAATAAAAATCGCCATAAGGTTCATAATGAATGCCATCTAAGGAGGTTTCAATGTGCATGGATTTTGGGAAGAAAATCCATGAGCGAATATCACGTAAAAATCCTGCGCCGATCTCCTGCACTTCCTGCACCGATTCCAAGTCCACAATCGCTTCAAAATCCTGCGCCTGATAGCCTTGCCAACCGCCCAACCTAAAATTCACATTGCCACGGATATAGTCTATCAAACCCTCATCACCATCTGCCGTATATTGCGAACTGTATTTTGACAAAATTTGTATGGATTTGTCTTTTTGAAATCTGTAATAATTTGCTTCCACCACGTTGCTGTAGCCTGTTTCAGGATTCCACGCTACTGCCTTGAAGAATGTAGTTGTATCAATTAAAACAGGGTGCGTGTATTCTAATGAATTTTTTGTAGGAATAGATCCATCTGTAGTATAATAGATGAGATGATTAGATGATGAGGTAATTAGAGGATTAGATGAAGGAGTTATTGAAATTTCTGCAGTTCCTTTAAACGACCGTTGCATTGGCTCAAAAACAGGAACAATTGTAAGTGTTTGCTTTACTGCGTTTCTCGGGCGGTCATAAAAGGCAACTCCGAAACTCTTATTGGGTTGGTTGCCCATTGTAAATTCAAGCGTTCCGCCATCTTTTAAATCATCATAAGTAATGAACGATTTTGTATAAGGTTTTCCGTTTAATTTAACAGATTGAATATAAATGTTTTTATCCGATTGATGATGGGCGATGATGATAAATTGTTTTCCATTTTCCAAATTTATCGTTGCTTTGTCAAAAATGGGCGAGCCAATCACATATTGATTGTCTCCCGGACACACCGGATAAAATCCCAAAGCGCTAAACACATACCACGCAGACATTTGCCCACAGTCTTCGTTTCCTATTAGCCCATCGGGTTGTGAAGTGTAAAAATCGCGCATAATTTGGCGACACAAGGCTTGCGTTTTCCAAGGTTTTCCAATATAGTTGTAGAGATAAGCGGCGTGGTGGCTGGGCTCGTTTCCGTGTGCGTATTGACCAATCAAACCGGTAACATCCACCTGGTGGCGACCGCTCAGTCCGGCTGTAGTGTAAAACAGTGAATCCAAGAATTGTTCAACTATCGCATCGCCGCCGCGCAATGTAATGTAGTTGGTAAAGTCGTGCGGAATGTATGTGGAATATTGCCATGAGTTTCCTTCGGTAAAGTGGTTGTTTACTTCGGTGGGGCTGAACGGAACGATCCATGCGCCGTTGTACTTGGGGCGCATAAAGCCGTTGGGATCCAGCATGTTTTTGTAATATTGGCTGCGTCTTGTAAACTCCTGATACACCTCTTCGTTTCCTGTTGCTTTGGCAAACTGAGCAATACACCAGTCGTCGTAAGCGTATTCCAACGTTTTGGATACGCCTTCATGCTCTTTTTCACCCGGAATAAAACCATACTGCGCGTACTCGGAGCGACCCAACTTGTCTAATTTGGCGCTATGAACCATTGCCTCCAGCATCTTGTTTTGGTCGTAATCTCCGATTCCTTTCACAAATGCATCGTAAATTACCGGCACAGAATGGTATCCAATCATGCACCATGTTTCGAAGGCTGCCAGTTCCCACATCGGGAGCATGCCGCCCTGTTCGTAGTGTTTTAGAAAAGTATAGATAAAATCGGCAGAGCGCTTTCTATCAATCAGATTCAACAGCGGATGCAGCGCACGATAGGTATCCCACAACGAATAAACAGTGTAAACCTCGTGGTTTTCTGCGGTGTAAATATTTCCGTCCATTCCGCGATAGCGACCATCAATATCCGTGAACAGATAGGGCGATGTAAAACAGTGGTAAAGTGCCGTATAGAACACTTTTTTCTTTTCTATATCAGACGTTTCCACCACAATTTTCCCCAATTCGGTACTCCATGCTTTTTCGGCGTTGTTTTTCCATTTTTGAAAATCAAAATCCGGAATTTCGGCATGGTTTTTTCTTGCTGCTCCAATATCATCCGCCACGCCGGAGATAGCCACATTCATCGTCAGTACATTTACATCTGAAGCAAAATAAACGATTGCTTTACAGTTCGTTTCTTCAATAAAATCGTGCACATTTGCGGGCTGATCGTTCACAAAAAAATGGATTTTTTGAATTGGTTCCGAAAAGCGCATGGAGAATGCCAAATGCTGGTCTTCATTCCAGGCACGCGAGTTGCGAAGCCCTGTGATCTCGTTGCTCTCAGGCAAATATTTTATACTGCTTTTTAGCACAATATCTCTGTGTTTCAAATCAATAACAATACCTTTTGAATTGTTGCCGGCGGGAAAAGTATAACGGTGCATAGCCACCCGTTTTGCCGCAGTAAATTCGGCTTTTATGTTGTATTTATCCAACAGCACAGCGTAATATCCGGCATTTGCCATTTCGTTTTTGTGAGAAAACTTGGAACTATATTCCATATTTAAGATGGAAGGCTCTCCCGTAAAGGGCATTACCAGCACATCGCCATAGTCGGAGCAACCGGTTCCGCTGAGGTGTGTGTGCGAGAATCCGTAAATAATGCTGTCGGAGTAGTGGTATCCGGAGCATCCTTCCCAGCCGTCTAATCTTGTATCGGGGCTAATTTGAATGGCTCCGAATGGCACTATGGCGCCCGGAAAAGTGTGTCCGGTAAAATCGGTGCCCACCATTGGGTTTACGAAAGATGTGGGAGGTTGCGCGGAAAGGGGGAGAAGGGATAAGGCAGAAAGGAGGAAAAGAGAGAGAAAGTTTTTCATTCTGAATAAATTATATTAAAAAAAATATTTATTTTATATTTGAAATCTGTTTCTGTATTAATAATCACGCGAAAATACATTTTTATCGAATAATCGTATATTTTCTGACTTGGAGGAAAAGCGGTAATTCATTTCATTTTATATTTTCGCTCTTTGTCTGCAAATGGCAAAGATGATTACGTATTTAATTAATTTAAAAACATTTAATATATGAAAAAAACTTTATTTTTTGCGTTGATTGCGCTTATTTTTACCACCATTTCTTGTTCTATGAAAAAAACAGAATTAACCTCAGGCATTGATTTTGCCAATTTAGACACCACAATGAGTCCTACTGTTGACTTTTACCGCTACGCATGCGGCGGCTGGATGGATAATAATCCATTAACCGGTGAGTATGCCCGCTATGGCAGTTTCGACAAATTAGCCGAAAACAACAGAGAGCAGCTAAAAGATTTAATTACCACTATTGCAGCAGGGACTCATGAAAAAAAATCTATCAAACAAAAAATCGGCGACCTCTATAATTTGGGGATGAATACAGAAGCCATTGAAGAACAGGGTGCGGCTTCGCTTCAGGAAGAGTTGAAAATCATTGTTGAGATGAGCTCAAAAGATCAACTGCCCGAAATAATGGCAGCAATGCAATTCACGGGAAGTTATCCGTTTTTTGGTATTTTCGGAGAAGCTGATCCCGAAAACAGCAGTATGAATATGGCCTGGATTTGGCAAACCGGACTGGGAATTGGAGATAGAGATTACTATTTGGAAGCCTCAACAAAACCTGTTCGCGATGCTTATCTTGCTATGATGGAAAAAATGTTCGCCATTTCCGGATACGCTGAGATGGTAAATATGAAAGATAAGGAAACGCAACTGGCTCAAGACGTACTAAATTTGGAAATAGAAATGGCAAAAATATTTATGACAAAAGAAGATCTTCGCGATCCCTATAAAACTTACAATCCGAAAACTTTGTCCGAATTTCAAACATTAATTCCTAATTTTTCTATAGAAAATTATCTAACTCCTTTGCAATTAAATAATTTAGAAAAAGTAAATGTAGGACAAACGGATTACTTATCAGGATTAAATAACATTCTTTACAATACAGATTTACATACAATGAAAGCCTATTTGGCATGGAATATCATTAACAGCGCCGCTCCTTTTTTAAGTGAAGACTTTGTGGATACAAGATTTGACTTCTACGGCAAAACTTTATCCGGAAAAGAGGAAAACCAACCGCGCTGGAAACGTGTGGTAAGTGTCGTTGACGGCTCGCTTGGTGAAGCAGTGGGACAAATGTATGTAGAGAAATATTTTCCGGCTGTAGCTAAAGAGCGCATGTTGCACTTGGTAAAAAATCTTCGCTTGGCTATGACTGACAGGATCAATAACTTAACGTGGATGTCGGATGAAACAAAAGAAAAAGCGATTGACAAACTGCAAGCCATGATTGTTAAGATTGGCTACCCCGATACATGGAGAGATTATTCTGCTTTGGAAATAGATCCTTCATTAAGTTATTATACCAATGCAATGCGTGCCGAACGCTTTGAAAATGAATACCAATTAAGCAAGATCGGCAAACCGGTTGACCCAATGGTTTGGCTAATGACACCGCAAACGGTTAACGCTTATTACAACCCCACTACCAACGAAATTTGCTTCCCTGCCGGCATTTTACAACCCCCATTCTTCGACATGAAAGCAGATGATGCCGTAAATTACGGCGCTATTGGTGTTGTGATCGGTCACGAAATGACACACGGATTCGACGATCAGGGAAGAAATTACGATAAAACCGGAAACTTAAATAACTGGTGGACAGACGAAGACGCCTTGAACTTTGATGAGCGTTCTAAAATATTAATAGATCATTACAACCAAATTGAGGTGCTTCCGAATATGTTTGCCAATGGTGTATTTACTCTGGGAGAAAATATTGCCGACAATGGTGGCGTAAACATCTCTTATGTTGCACTTCAAAAAGCTAAAAATGAAGGACTGATTAACGGCGTAATGGATGGTTTCACACCCGAGCAGCGTTTTTTCATTGCATACGCCAATGTTTGGGCAGGCAATATCCGCGATGCTGAAATTGAGCGCAGAACAAAGGAAGACCCGCACTCGCTCGGCAAGTGGCGTGTAAATGGCATCCTTCCGCACAGCGAAACGTTCATTGAAGCATTTAACGTGCAGGAGGGCGATCCAATGTGGTTGGCTCCGGAAAAACGGGCGCAGGTTTGGTAGTTTGGTAAATATACATTTATTATAAGGTGGAAACGTGAGGATTATCTTTGCACCATCATCTTTTGCGTGAGCACCGAGCCATCTTTAAGAATCATTACCACAAAATATTGCCCCGAAGCAGCGTTTTGCAGCTGAATGGTAATCTGTTTCACCAATTCATTAAATTTGTTGTAGGTATATTTTTTCTATTTCGGTAAAAGAATAATATTCAATCGTTATTTTTTCCGATGTAGAATTTGGATAAATACATAGATTGTCATCGACATGGGAGGGTAAAACAGTAAGTGTGTTTTTGTTATTGTTTGGTTACAGACTTTATAGATTCCGTTTTTGATGCGCTCAAACTATTGGTCCATTCCGTCACACCGGAAGGTGTGATACAAGTAATAACCCTGTGCAAGTTCGCCAACGGCGAACGCAGCTCGGGGTAAGAATGACATGCGGATAAAACAGCGTGCCGTTAGGTACGCAACCATAGTAAAATACTGATGTTCAACCCCTACGGGGTTGTAGGGAGTGCGCGTGTTTTTCCTACCCCGAGCTGCACCTTCGGCTTCAGCTTGTGTGAAAATTATAATTTTATATTGTTTTTGTTGCATCGTCAATAATCAGAAAATTCGGTTTGTTTGGTTTTTTGAGCAAATAATCGGATAC
>Ga0123356_10006957_pt1 | contig 11354 bp, 8 predicted proteins | sample TergutEmb28metaG_2_FD_92546 | JGI IMG/M metagenome (GOLD analysis project Ga0123356, IMG submission 92546) | Embiratermes neotenicus P3 segment gut microbial communities from Petit-Saut dam, French Guiana - Emb289 P3 | ecosystem: Host-associated > Arthropoda: Insects > Digestive system > Gut ... | reverse complement strand
GCGACGACAGGCGCGGCGACGGTAGGGGCGGGTTTCAAACCCGCCCGTACGGTGCCGTCCACATGGTTTCCCTGGGCAGCCATGCCGCACCACATGGTTTCGCAATTGGCTCCCACTTGACAAGCGTCGAATCAATGCAAAGCTAACGAAAATCACGCGGGGCAATGCGCATGTCCTTGATTCGACATGCTTTGTTTGTGTGCGTCAGCGATTTAGGGTGCTAATGATTACCGCCAGAGGCTTATCAGCCCTGATCTATCGCTGATTATCCATCGCCACTGTTCTTTTTCGGTTTCTGTCAGCAAAGACAGCAAGAACCACCACGTCTTGACTCAGATAGCAGCGAATCGCTGTTTGAATTGATAATAATTATTCGGTTTTTGGAGGTGTGTAGTTATCTGTCCGATGATTTTTTGTCCTAACTTATATTTATCGAAGGAGGTCGGGTAATATGACACAAGTAATACTTACGGAGGGTGTGGTTGTTGCCGACAGCGATGAGTGCGAAGTGGTCCAAGGCCACCAAGATACCGTTCACTGCCAACTAGTACACTATATGGAACGCGATGACTGGTCGCAAAATTGGGCAATTCGCCTGTACTGCGAAGCCGCTGGGGGTGAGGGTGGTTCAAAAGTGGTACGGCCGATTGGGCCAGGAATCGGGATTTCCACCGGCAGAGACGGCGGCGCTTTCTTTGCGAAACTGTGGGCCGAATACAATCGAACAAACCCAGCCCGCAGAGACCTGGTTCTGGATGGACATGGACGCGTCTCCGGAGTGCGTCGAAAGAGAACCCAAAAGACCGCAAATGTCCGCGAATCGGCTGCCCCGCAAGATGGCGGGTGCATCGAAAACGCTGACGGAGCCACCAGGCCCGCGTGAATGACGTACCAACTCACAGCCCCAATCGCAATTGACCGTCAGCTCCCCAAGAGGCTAATGCAGCAAGCAAAGCACAGCGCTCAATACAAACGCTGTCCATCAACCAACAATCCTGCCATCACGAAACCCCCGCAAGCCTGCAATCACGAAATCCCGCAAGCCTGCAATCCTGAATCACCAGGAGAACCCCAGAATTGAAGATCCTCGTTCCTATCAAACGTGTCGCTGACCCCGACAACGCCAACAAAGTCCGCGTGCCATCCGACGGCAGCAAGATCGACACCGCAAACCTCAAACCAAAGCCCAACCCATTCGACGAATACGCTGTCGAGACAGCCCTCCGTCTCACCGAAAACGGCGCTCAGGCGAAAGTTCGAGCCGGCGAAGTTGTGGTCGTCACCCTCGGCCCAAAGGAATGCGAATCGGAGCTTACCCAAATGCTCGCCACCGGCGCCGATCGATGCATTCGTGTCGATGCCCAAGATGATCAGCTAGATGGATTCATCGTGGCACAAGCCCTCAAGTCACTCGCCGAAAAAGAGAAACCTGACTTCGTAATCATGGGCAAGCAGGCTGTCGACGGCGACACTAATCAGGTTGGCCAGTTCCTAGCTGAGATGCTCGGATGGCCAATGGCTACCTCCGTTGCGACGATCGTCGAAGAAGGAGGCGCGCTGGTTGTCGGAAGAGAGGTCGACGGTGGCGTCATCCATCTCAAGCTTCGAGCACCGGCGGTCGTGACCGTGGATCTCCGGGTCGTGGCACCAACCAGCGTGTACTCATCGATGACTTCGCGTGGGTTCAAGTACAACGAAGGCGTGAGGTTCGCATCGCTGCCTGCGATCACGAAAGCAAAGAAGAAGCCCCGCGAGGTGATGAAGCTTGAGGATGTGGTTTCCGACAACTCCCTCCGCGTTGAGTACGTCAGGTTTGAGCCTCCAGTGATTCGCAAAGCTGGGGTGAAAGTTGCGGATGTGTGCGAGCTTGTTGACAAGCTCAAGAACGAGGCACGAGCCATCTAGATTAAGGATCCGCGAACATGAAAAAAGTATTGGTGATAGCCGAGCTTGATAGTGGGAAGGTCCGAAAAGCCACGTACTCGTCGATAGCATTCGCTCGACAGGTCGTGGGTTTCGCCGGTGGCGAGTATTCGATTCTGGTTGTGGGGCAAGTGTCAGACTGTGCAGTTCAGGTTTTGGCGGGCTACGGTGCCGCACAGATTCTGGTTGCGGAAATCGGCAGTGTTGCGGGGTACGTCTGTGAGCATTACGCGCCCACGGTGTCCGAGGTAGCGCAAGGGTTCGATGTCGTTGTTGCGACTGCGACTTCTTTCGGCAAGGACTTGATCCCGCGGGTGGCTGCCAAGATTGGTGCTGGATACGCTGCTGACATCTGTTCGGTCAGCGAAGATGGAGGGCTGGTCTACAAGCGTCCGATGTATGCCGGGAACGCGTTTGGGTACCTTCGTGTGACCACTCCGAAACATGCCGTGACCGTGCGTCAAAGTGAGTTTGCTGCCGCTGAGCCGACAGGTGGAGCGTCGCCAGTTGTGGCGGTGTCCAAGCAGTCACCAGACTCACCTGCAAACAATTCGGCAGCAGATCGCGTCGAGTATTTGGGGTTCGAAAGGGCTGTGAGTGGGAGGCCGGAGTTGACAGATGCGTCGGTAATTGTTGCCGGTGGCAGGGCGTGTCGAGACAAGTTTTTTGACGTGTTGAATCCGTTGGCCGATGTGTTTGGTGCGGCGATTGGCGCGACGCGTGCGGCTTGTGATGCTGGGTATGCGCCGGGAGATTTGCAGGTTGGACAGACAGGGAAGATTGTCGCGCCGCGGTTGTATTTTGCGATTGGGTTATCCGGGGCCATTCAGCATCTTGCTGGAATGAAGGGTTCGCGGGTTATCGTTGCGGTGAACAAGGATCCCGACGCGCCGATTTTTTCTGTTGCGGACTATGGACTGGTCGCGGATTTGTTCTCGGTGGTTCCGGAGCTTGTGGAGCGCATCCGGACTGTTCGAGATTGAGACTGGCGACGGATGCTGTTGTTGACTGGGAGTTGTTGACTGGGAGTTGTTGATTGGGAGTTGCTGGATTGGAGTTGTTGACTTGGTTCGGCAGTCCAGAACTGGGTCGTGAAGAAAACTTGCCGGGTGATTGGCAGCGCTAACTTACTCCAGCAGAGACGCTGCAGCGCCGCACACGAATAAGAGACAACACGATGGCAGAATCAGCCGTTTGGAAACTGGATCCCGAACACTCGGATGAGTCGGTTCGGGCTCTTGCTGAGTGTATCAATGCGAAGTCCTCGTCAGTTCTTCTTCGCGCGGGCGACACTTGGTTGCCTCTGCTCGGGGTCGAGGACGATCGAGTAATTGTTCAAGAGTGGGATGAAACCGTCGACGCGATTTGTGTGAGAGGCGGGGATAGGTCCACGACGTTTTACTTCCTCGATGATGTGGAACCCGGGCTGGTCAGGCTAACTCACGACAAGGGTGTTGATGGCTTGGTGCTCGCGGTCGGTGGACGTCCAATTCTTGCGTGCGCTGGTGTGAAGATGAGCAAGCTTCCCGATGGGTTGCTGCATCTTGATGCCAAGAAACTTTCGTTGCAGCTTATCGAGGATGCATCAAAGCAGGTGGGCAAGACACTTCTGAGTTTGGATGTTGGTGGCGGGACGTTAGCTGATCAGACATCCATCTCGTTTGTCGGTGGGTTTGAATCCCTCCAAGCGTTGGATTGCAACGGGTTCACACTGCTCGCTGACTTGGCAGTTGGGAAACTAACACAGCTACGTCGCCTGAATTTGGGTGGCTGCGTATCGCTTTGCGATGTGACGTCCCTGTCCGCGTTGGCTGGTCTGACGCATCTTGATTTGTCGGGGTGCGCGAGAATTTCGGGGTTGTCCTCGGTATCGAACCTCTACGAGCTTGTGTCGTTGAATCTGTCTGGATGCAGCGGTGTTGATAGCTTGGAACCGTTGTGTGAACTGCCTCTTTTGATGTTTCTGGGCCTCGCAAAGTGCGCCGAGTTGCCAGATCTATCGGTGCTCGCGAAGGCAGCATCGCTTGAGTCTCTCGATCTATCTGGCTGCACTTGTCTCACGAGTGTTGAGGCGCTCGGAGGCTGCACCGAATTGCGCACGCTGTTGATTGGTGGATGCACAAATATCCATGATGTCGACGCCCTCGTTGGCTGCACAAACCTTCGTTCGTTCGAGCATGACGACGATGTGTTGGCGTCGCGGTTGTTGATTCGCTGTGCGGTCCTTCGGAAGGATGCGGAGTATGTCGAGCAGCATGCTGACATATGGTTGGGTCTGTACGATCGCGATGTGGTTCGTTCGGGATATGCGGAAGACCTGTTTTCGGGTTTCGCGTTGGGGTTGGAGAGTGCGTCGCCAACTGACTCGCCAGCGGATTGGGTGGTGCGTTCTGTTGAGACATTGATTGATTGTATGAAGCGGCTTCGCGTTGAGGATCGCACGGCGTGGAGCAAGGCGTTTGCTGTGTTGCGTGCCATCGATGATCCGGATTGGTGCAAAGGTGTGGAGCGAGCGTTGGAGGATTTGGAGCGGGCCGGTGATGTGCTTTCGATACTGAGGCCGGCGATGGAGTTGTTTGCGAGCGCGCACGGTGATCATCCAGGAGCGGCGTGGGCTCGTGTCATGGCGGATGCAACTCTCGATGGTCTCATCGACGGCCCATCTGCTCGTGCAGTGGCCCCAGTCGCGGTGAAGTATTATTCGAAGGCTGACTATCCCAACGCGCTCGATCAGTGGGTTGATGTGTTGAACGACGTGGAGGCCCCGAAACCTCGCGTGAGTCTGTTGCCTGGGGCGGTGTCGGCGGTGTCGGCGGCGTCAACGCTGTCGACTGCGGGTGATGGTGCTGATGAGGCGGGGTCGGTTGATGCATCTGCGGCGGTTGGGTTGTTTGCGGAGTTGGCGAGCAAGCAGCCGGCTGGTCCTGTGGTTTCGCAGGTGGTTTCGATACTTGTTGGCATGGCGCAGGACCACGATGGTTGTGCTGCTGTCGAGCCGTTCGCTCAGTATTTTTCTGAGGAGATCAGGAATCGTCCTGGTAGTGCGGTTGTTGGTCGGTTGTGGGATGCGTTCGACTTGGTGTTGAGGGATCGGTCGGATTCGTTGGTTGTGGACGGGATGTTGAGTTCGCTTTTGGAGTATGTGAGGCGGCATCCGCAGCATCCTGTGACGGGGCAATTGATGCAGGAGTTGATGGATTTGTCCATAAGTGAGCCGGATAATCCATCGGTGTCGCGGTTGGTGGAGTTATTGGATGCGGCTCGTGATTCGGGGGTTGTGTCGTTTGCTCGTTCTGTGTTGGATCATCCTGCGCTGTGTGAAAAAGCGTCGTCGGGATTGGATGTGTATGTTGGTGAATTCGGGCTGCGTCGTGCTCGAGCTGCGATGATTCGCGGGATTTTGTTGGAGTTGGTTGAGGTGGGGGTGATATCTGGGGAGCAGATTGGAGATATTACCGCGGCGGTCGAGGGTGCGAGTTGATGGGTTGGTAGTTCCCACCGCAAAAATCCGCCCCGCATCGAGTGAAACATGATAGACTGGCGGCGTTTGGCAGAATCGGCGGATATGTCGGGTTGTTCTTGGTGACAGGAGCTGGTTCGATATGGTTGTTTCGTTCCAGAATTAGCAAATTGCCGAACCAGCGTCCCGTAGGGATGCATCGCTCGGTAGAAAGCGGAATCGCCCACAACCTCGCATCCCGTTAGGGATGCGTCCATCGGTAGGGTTGTTTCGTACCAGATCAATAACCCATGGTTGGTATAATCAGCGGCAAATTTGCATCCAAGCGCGTTCGAATTGGTCGGGCGATAGTTGTTCTGGTCTGAAATCGAGTTGAATTCCCAGGTCTGCGGCTATTTCTGATAGCAATTCTTCATGATCGTTGGAGAGTGAGGAAGGCAGAAATCCGCCCCATGCGTTTCTGATTGTTTTTCTTCGTGCAGAGAATGATCCCAGCACAAACTTTCGAAATTCGTTGCTCGCGGGTTCGACTGGCGGCTTGTTTGGTTCCATAACGATCACAGTGGAATGGACTGATGGTTGTGGGCGGAAACACTGTGGCGGTACAGGAAACCGTCGCACGATGTGAAACGATCTCTGCATGAACACGCTGAGTGCGCCATATTCGCGTGTTCCTGGTGGAGCCGCAATTCGGTCGGCCACTTCTTTTTGGACCATAAACACGATTCGATCGACTTTTGCAGCCGCACAGGTGGCACGTTCGAGCAACCGTCCGGTGATCTGATACGGCAAATTGCCAACCGCGGCGCGAGGACGGGGCATTCTGTCGAGTATGGCACTCCAATCGCATGCTGCGGCGTCTGCTTCGTGAATTGAGAGCTGTCCGGATTCGACATTTGTGGAAAACGACGCGTTGAGAATTGGGATCATATCCCGATCTCGTTCGACAGCAACGACTTTTGCGTTCAGATCGAGCAGAGGTCCAGTCAGTGCGCCTGTGCCAGCGCCTATTTCCAGCACGGACGACCCTGGTTCCAAAACACATTCGCGTGCCATTCGTTTGGCGATGTTTTTGTCCGCGAGAAAGCATTGACCAAAGGATTTCTTTGCTCGTAAGCCACGTTCGACAAATAGCTTTCTTCCGATCTCTCGCGTATCAGATAACTCGGATCCGGATTTAGGGGATTGTTTTTTCACCATACCCTTGTTCTTTATTCACCCCTTTACCGCACCGGCGGTCAAACCGGCAACCATATGTCGCTGCACGAAAAAGAACACCACCACAACTGGAACGGACAATACCAGGGATCCCGCAGCGAATGTTCCCCAATCGGGGTCGTATCCGCCCACGGACTGCTGCAGTGTCACAGGCAATGTGTACTTAGTCACGTCGTCTAGGAAAATCGACGCCATAATGAACTCGTTCCATGCGGTCATAAACGAGAATAAGGCGGTGACTGCAATCCCTGGCCTGACGAGTGGCAGCATTATTCGGGTAAATATCACCCAATGACCGGCACCGTCCAGTCTGGCGGATTCTTCCAAATCCCTGGGCAACGTATCAAAATACCCCTTCAGCATCCAAATGCAGAATGGAACGGAGGCTGTCGAGTAAATGAGCACAAGCCCGGCTGTGGTCCCAAACAACCCTAAGCTGTCCAAAATGAATAATAGCGGCACTGCTGTTACCACCGCTGGAAACATCTGCGAGATAAGCATCAGTTTGAGCCCACTTTCGCGGCCGACAAAAACAAACCGAGAAAACCCATATGCCGCTGATAGCGCGCACATGACGCCGATTAATGTCGACACTCCGCTTATCATCAGCGAATTGCCCAGTTGATACCAGAACAGTGGATTTCCGTTGAAGTCTTTCGCCATGATAAACGCGCCAAAGTTGCCAAGATCAAAACTATCTGGAAACGGCAGCGGGCTCGGATCCCCGGACAACTGTCCACCAGGCGTGAGCGCTAGTTTTAGCACCCACAGCACTGGATATAACACAACAGTCGACATCATAAACAACACAACGTGAGTAATTATCACTTCTGGCAGTTTTGGCTTCATGATGCCCTTCCCCTCTGCAATCGCTCTGTTGTACGACTATAAAACAGCAAGAACAAGAAAATTAGCACAGAATAAGCTGCCGCGTATCCAAACCGCTGTCCACGCTCAAATGCCCATCGATATGCCTCGCTGATCAGGATATCTGTTTGGGAATTCGGCTCCCCTCCGCTCACCAGGTAGATAATGTTGAACATATTAAATGTCCACACCGAACCCAGAATCACGGCCGGAAGCAGCGCAGGACGAACATGTGGAAATATCACGAGCGCGAACCGCTGCCATCTCGTTGCGCCATCCAAAGTGGCAGCTTCCTCGAGTTCGCTCGGAATCGATTGAAGCGCGCCCAAAGTTACTACCATCATGAATGGAAACCCCAGCCATGTGTTTGTCACAAGATTCGCAGTAAACGCTGGGAGAAACTTATCAAACCAATTGTACCCCTCAAATCCAAACGGTGCCAAAAGCACATTCACAGCACCAACCTGCGCATTAAACATCCCCTTCCACATCAACGCGGTAATATAATTCGGAATCGCCCATGGCAGTATCAACAACAACCGATAAACAGTACGAAGCCGATTCCACGCCGGCCTTAGCAACAACGCCAACATCACTCCAATCGCCACATGCAACACAACATTCGACAACGTCCACAATACCGTCACCCCAAGAGCAAAATAAAACGATCGGGACTGAAACGCACGTTCGAGAGGCGGAGCCAAAATATCGATAAAGTTCGAAAGCCCCGTAAAAGTAAATGTCCCATGCTCATGGGTAAACAAAGACAAGCCAGCCCCAACCACCAACGGCGCAAACACCAATACCGCAACCGCAACCAAACCGGGCAACAAATACGGTAACGCCGCACGCACGTGAAATCCAGTCAATCTTGCACGCATCGCCTCATGCCCACGAATGCCCCGTCGAACCTGCATCACCAAAAAGTATGTCAGCACCGATAGCACTGCGACGAGCGCAATTCCAAAAGGACGATAATCTGCTGGCGGAGGCTTGGGTTGGTCAACCCGATCCAACATATATCGAACATCCCCGGTAGCCCGAACGAAATCCCGTCCCGCAAGACTCGCTGATAACAAGTCAGTAGCTGGAGTCCATATAGCCGCCATCCGCGCACTATTCGGTGTCACAATCCCGTGCTCCAAAGACTGAAACTGTACGCGAACCATCGCAGTCTGCCGCGCCCGATCCGCCGACGTGTCAAGCTGGCTATATGATGCCTTCGCAACAGGCGGCAGCCCCAACCGATCCAACCTCGCTTTCTCGCCCACCGGTCCTGCGATAAACGAAGCCACAAGCGCTGCTTCCTTTTCGTGATTCGTTTCGGCGGAAATGTAGATACCGTCGACAGTCACAAACGAACCGGTTGGCTTGCCCTGAACCTGAAACAGCGGCGCGACATCCCACTTTCCAGACTCCCCTATATCACCTGCGGGCTGATACCACGGCCCAACGATTATTGTCGCAGCCTTTCCGGATTGGAACAGACGAATCATCTCGTTGTAATTCGGTTCTGGCGGCAATATCCCACTCTGCTTCCATTCGCCAGGCCATCGAAAACTACCCAAACCAGGATCCTCAAAGATGGTAAACACTTGACCATCTTCACCAAATATGCGTCCACCAGAACCAATGAAAAACGGCGCATGGAAAAACGGATTTCCAGCGTCGTAAGCAAGGGGAAATACCCCAACGGGTAGCTTGCTTTTCCATTGCGGAAGCTCGGACGTATCCTTTGGTGGGCCGGAAGGACACAATTCAGTGTTGTAGAACTGAAATAGCCCCTTGTATGTCAATGGATAGCCATATAGTTTGCCATCTATCGACAATCCATCAAGCAGCTTGCCGAGGTACGCGTCTGCATCAAATGGCAGCGATGTCCTATCAGTTGCTTTTAGAATTCTTTCATTGTGGAATTCCCCGAGTTCGTTGTGTGGCCTGATAAATAAATCCGGCCCAGACCCCCGCGGAATGTTGCGAACGAGCTTGTCCTTGAAAGAATTATCGGGAACACCCAACGGCTGCACGTAAATCTGTCCTGCGTGCTGGTCGTTGAACTCCCTGAGCAGATCTTCCAGTACCTGACGTTCTTCTCCGCGCTGAGAATGCCATACAACGATCTTGACACCGCTCGGTTCTGGCCGAAGAAGCTGGGTTATTGGACGAAACAATACCACAGCGAGGACAATCAACACAAACACGCCCCACCCGACCCACGCCCGATTGCGATCCCGCTCTTTTGCCGAAACAGCATCGTCACTCATGAGCCAACTCCCGATAAAGCTTCACCTGTCGATGGATCGAACGCATGGCATCGCTCGGCACGGACTTTCAAACGGACGGTATCGCCAACACGATATCCAAACGCAGCGTGCCCGGCAACACTGGCAAGCAAACTCTGATCGCTCTCGGCATCCGAACCTTTCGAGATGTCGCCATCGAGCACAAGTCCAGCGACCTTAAGATGCAAGTACCCGCTCTCGCCGACGGGTTCGACTGCTCGAACAACCCCGGAAAATGTGTGGGGTTCGTCTTCCTGGCTGGTGCTTCGAGCTTGCCCGTCGGAAGGTTTGGATAGCACGCAAACATCCTCGACGCGTACGCCGACGACCACCTCGCGGTCATTCCCTTCGATGGGAACAACGAAATCCCCGCTGCAAAACAGGTTGTCGGCTACACTGCCTCGAATGAGGTTCATCGATAGGGTCCCTATGAATCGCGCGACAAATCTGTTCGCTGGTTTGGTATACAGGTCTTGGGGAGAACCCACTTGTTGGACAACCCCGCGGTCAAGCACAACGATTCTGTCCGCAAGAGTCATTGCTTCAACCTGGTCGTGGGTAACATACAGAGTTGTCTTCTTGAGCTGCCGTTGAAGCGCCTTGATCTCCACACGAATCTGCGCACGAAGCGCGGCGTCGAGGTTCGATAGGGGCTCGTCGAAGCAGTAGATTTCGGGTTTTCGCACCAAACATCGTCCAATGGCCACGCGCTGGCGTTGCCCGCCTGATAGCTGTCGCGGATATCGATCGAGCAGTGGATCGAGACCAAGAATCCCGGCGACTTCCTTGACGGCGCGTTCCTGTTCTTGCTTCGAGGCATGCTTGACGGAAAGTGGGAAAGCCAGGTTTTCGCGAACTGTCATGTGTGGATAGAGGGCGTAGCTCTGAAACACCATTCCCACCCCGCGATCTTGCGGGGCAACGTCGTTGAGAACGCGATCGCCGACGCAAATGCGGCCGTCGGTGATGGTCTCGAGTCCTGCCACGAGGCGAAGTAGGGTTGACTTTCCGCAGCCTGAGGGTCCGACGAGGACAACGAATTCGCCGGGTTGGGTTTTGAAGGAGACGTTGGATAGGATGACAGTTTGGTCGAATCTCTTGCCGACTTTGTCGAAGATGAGGGCTTGGGTCATTGATCGCTGTGTTGGGTGAGAGTTTTTTTCGGGGATGGTTGTACACTATTGACGCGGGGGATTATAGAAAAATGTGTCTGCGAGGGAATGGTTCGACTGCGTTTCTCCGTGGTCATCGATGTTCTGTACTTGATCGGGGTTTCTTTGCCGAAACTGTATGGTGTTGACATGCAACCGATTGCGTGGCACGCTCTCGATTCCGAATCCCAGCCTGGACCTGCTTTGGGCAGATGAAGCGGCGGAGGAGTAACCGAATGGTTAGCATTGAACACGAAAGCCTAGTAGAAGCTATCAAGCGACGTCCGGAAATCGTCCTGGATATGGCGCGCAAGAATGGCATAAAGCTACCACGGTACTCGCAAGTGACTGTCGGAGACTCAAACCTCACAGTCGCCGTCCCGCCAGAGTTTCGCTGCGACATAGTGCTGTTCCTAAAACGCAACGACAAAATCGTCATGGCGTTCGTCGTTG
>Ga0123356_10006956_pt1 | contig 11355 bp, 11 predicted proteins | sample TergutEmb28metaG_2_FD_92546 | JGI IMG/M metagenome (GOLD analysis project Ga0123356, IMG submission 92546) | Embiratermes neotenicus P3 segment gut microbial communities from Petit-Saut dam, French Guiana - Emb289 P3 | ecosystem: Host-associated > Arthropoda: Insects > Digestive system > Gut ... | reverse complement strand
CCGCAGTTCTTTGCATGTGTGTCATCAGATACAGTGTTTCCTTGTAAACTTTCATCAGCTAAAGTTGAAAGAATCAATAAAACAGCCGCTGCATTATTATTAACAACAAGTGAAGCCTCACAGCCGGTAATATCCTTGAGATATCTTTCAACACCGGCTGTGCGGCTCCCCCTTTTTCCTTCTGTAAGATTATATTCAAGAGTACAATATGACGACGCCGCCTCAACAACAGCCTCAGCCGCGGCTTTTGAAAGACAGGCCCTGCCAAGATTGGAATGCAGTATAACACCTGTCCCGTTGATTACACGCTTTATATCACGATCATTCGTTCGTTTTACGGCTAATTCGATCGCTTTCTTTGCAATCTCATCATCACCCGTTACATGGGAAATGATACCTGCTTTAATATCCTCCCGCAACTCATCAAACACACATCTCACAGCCTCAGTCACCTCATGGCGGTATACATCACAGTTGATAATAGCTTCATGTTGTAAAATCCTGTCAACCTGCGGTATCTGTTTAAACAACTCGTTATAATCCGGCATAGAAACCTCCACAATGTAATCTAGTACAGATACTATCACATACAAGCTGCTTGCTCAATACGTATAAATGAAAACAAGCTAATCTCTAATATAAACTGTGAAAATTTCAACATTTTAGCCTGAGAAACGTGTATTGCAGTGTAGAAAGACTTTATGATATGTGTTCCATAGATAAAACTTCTTTTTTGCTTGAAAAGACAAGTAAAAAAGCATATAATATGGAGGTAATTATTATGGATGCAAATCGTACGTACAAGGCAACATTCTTTTCTGAGCTTTTCAGCGAACCGGATAAATTACGCGAGTTATACAATGCTCTTGCAGACACCGATTATGGTGAAGAAACTACTATTGTGATCAACACTCTTGAAAGTGCATTTTTTAATGACAAGCGTAATGACGTATCATTTACTATTGATAATAAATATGTTGTACTTTTAGAGCATCAGTCAACCATTAACGCCAATATGCCATTAAGATTCTTGATGTACATTGCTCGGGTTTATGAAAAGATTACTAATGAGCGCGCGGTGTATCACGAGAAATTAATTGAATTACCAACACCGGAGTTTATTGTACTCTATAATGGTCTAAAAACATTCCCGGCAGAAAAGATGCTTAAGCTTTCAGATGCTTACACAGGTTCAGAAAAGTCAATCGAGAAGTTTGGAAATCTTGAATTGACTGTTAGAGTGGTAAACATTAATCCGGGTTACAACGATGACCTGTTGAAAAAAAGCAAAACATTAAACGGATATACTTCATTCATTGAGCACATCAGGGACAGTCAAAACAACGGATTTCCTCTGAGAGATGCAATTAGAGATGCGATAAACTGGGGTATGACCCAAGAGGCATTGGAGAAATTCCTCACCGAACATGGAACGGAGGTAGGTAACATGATACCCGGAACAACATTTAATATCGATATTGCCAAAGAAGTATGGCAAGAAGAGGCACGCGAGGATGGTTATGAAGAAGGTTTTGCTGTTGCGCATGAGGAGTTTCAAGCACAGCTTGCTGCAAAGGATGCTGAAATAGCTGAGTTGAAAGCACAGCTTGCTACTAAGCAACATAAATAATACTACAACATTAGACTTAACAGTCTCAGGTCAGAAGCAGGTTAAACCTCAAAATGAGGTTCAACCTGCTTTAATGATACAAAATAATGAATCAATACTGTTCTTGCAAAACATAAGCGTTTTTCATATAATGTACAGTGATGTTCAAAATCTTACAGAAAGGAGCGGTGAGCCTGTATGGAGAGACTTCCTTCGCTTTTTGATTTTAGCACCGGGGGTGGCTGAGGGACTAAAATGGCTCCGGGTGAGCTTAAGGATTTACTCAGCGGGATCGTCTGTCCGGATGATGAAAGACTGCTTGTCGGGTTTAATTCGTCTGATGATGCGGCGGTTTACCGCTTGGATGATAAGCATTGTCTCCTTTCTACAACTGACTTTTTCCCGCCGATGGTCGCAGATGCAAGGACATATGGCAGGATCACCGCTGCCAATGCACTCAGTGATATATATGCAATGAGCGGGACGCCACTTTATGCGTTAAACATAGTGTGTTTTCCGAAAGACTTGGATAAACGCGTTCTACAGGAAATTCTTGCAGGCGGTGCCGAGAAATGTGAGGAAGCAGGTGCACTTCTTGTCGGCGGGCATTCAATTTATGATGAGGGAGTCAAATACGGTCTGGCAGTTACAGGCATAGTTGGCACTGACAGATTCTACCGCAACAATACTCCGCGTATCGGTGATAAACTGATACTTACAAAACCGCTCGGTGTCGGCGTTATTACTGCTGTTTATCGCGGTGGAGAAGCGAACGAAAAAGACGAGGATGTTATAAATGCTATTGCATCTATGGAACGTTTAAACAAGCAGGCAGCCGAGAAAGCGGCTTCATTCAATATAAGCGCATGTACTGATATAACAGGCTTTGGACTTATCACGCATTTACTCGAAATGACTGCCGGAAATGTCTCTGCTGAGATTTTTTGCGAAAACCTGCCGCATATTAGCAATGTAAGGTACTATATAGATAACGAATGGATAACCGGCGGTGGCTTCCGTAATCGCAACTTCGTTGGAGATCGTGTTGATACAAGCAAGCTTCCGCTTTGGATCGCAGAACTGATGTTCGACCCGCAAACGTCAGGCGGTCTGCTGCTTGCAGTTGAAGCCGGACAAGCTGATGATTTGTTGAAAGCAATACAAATCGATGATCCGCAAGCAGCGATTATCGGAAAGATATCAAAACGCAGAAATGATGAAATTGGATTCGCATAACCTTATGTATAGAATCTCTTTTAAATATCGTCACTAGGTACTTGATACATAGATGACGAAAACCGGAAAGGATTGTAATGAATGAGTAAAACGACGATGAAAGCACTGGTCAAGACAGAGCCCAAACCGGGGCTTACACTTACAGAAGTCCCCATCCCTAAAACTGAACCCGGACAGGTAAAAATCAAGGTGCTCAAGTCCGCTATCTGCGGAACAGATCTGCACATCTACAACTGGGATGAGTGGAGCCAGCGAACTATCAAGACACCTCAAGTCATCGGGCATGAGTTTGTAGGTGAGATAGTTGAGCTTGGTGGTGGTGTAACCGAATATAAGATCGGTGATATCGTATCCGGCGAGGGACATATCGTCTGTAAAACCTGCCGTAACTGTATGGCAGGGCGATTGCATTTATGTAAATACACGGTTGGAGTCGGCGTAAACAGAGACGGTTGCTTTGCTGAATACATCGTTATTCCTGCGGAAAATGTTGTGCGGATAATGGATGGGATATCGCTCGATATAGCAGCTTGTTTTGACGCTTTAGGCAATGCAGTTCACACAGCATTGAAGTTTGACCTTACAGGTGAAGATGTACTCATCACAGGAGCAGGACCGATCGGTATAATGTCAGCTATCATATGCCGTCACTGCGGAGCTAAAAAAATTGCTATCACAGATATAAACCCTTACCGGCTTAAGCTGGCAAAGGAAGTTGTACCAAGTATTTGGGCAGTTGATCCGCGTGAAATGCCACTTTCAAAACTGATGCGTGAAATGAACATGGCAGAAGGATTCGACATCGGTCTTGAAATGTCCGGCAGCGATGTCGCGTTTACCGACATGGTTGAACACATGGGCAATGGCGGCAGGATAGCACTTCTTGGCATCCACAGCGGCAACACACTGATAAACTGGGATAAGGTAGTATTTGGAGGTCTAACAATCCAGGGTATTTACGGTCGCGAGATGTTTGATACATGGTATAAAATGATGTCGATGCTGCAGACGGGACTGGATGTTGAAAAGGTGATCACACACAGATTCGACGTTGATGACTTTGAAAAAGGCTTCGTAGCAATGCAAAGCGGCGAGTCAGGAAAGGTCGTATTGAACTGGGCGGAAAGAGGTGCATAAGCATGGATAACAAAGCACTTGAGATATTTTCAAAAGTTGTTCAGGATATAAAAGAACAGGGTACATATAAAAATGAACGTGTGCTGATCACACCGCAGTCGGGAAATATCGATACCACTATGGTTGATGGTGCAATCAATATGTGTGCCAACAACTATCTTGGGTTATGCAATGATCCGGGTGTTATTGCGGCGGCCAAAGCAAGTTATGATAAGTGGGGTTACGGGCTTTCATCTGTCCGTTTTATATGCGGAACTCAGGTCATCCATAAGGAGCTTGAAGCTACTATTTCACGTTTTCTCGAAATGGATGATACTATATTATACTCCTCGTGTTTTGACGCCAACACAGGTCTTTTTGAAACTCTGCTTGGAGAAATGGATGCAATTATCTCCGACGAACTAAACCATGCAAGCATCATCGACGGAGTACGTCTTTGCAAAGCGAAGCGTTTCCGTTACAGGAACAATAATATGAGGGATCTTGAGCGCTGCCTTAAGGAAGCCGAAGGGTCACGTATAAAAATGATCGTCACCGACGGTGTGTTTTCGATGGACGGTACTATTGCCAACCTGAAATCTATCTGTGACCTGGCAGATAAGTACAATGCCTTAGTGATGGTGGATGACAGTCACGCAATTGGTTTTGTAGGTAAAACCGGTCGCGGAACACCGGAGCATTGCGGTGTTAAAGACAGAATCGATATCATCACCGGCACACTGGGTAAAGCTCTCGGCGGAGCATCCGGCGGATATACGTCTGCGCGAAAAGAAATCGTTGATTTACTGCGGCAAAGGAGCAGACCTTATCTATTTTCCAACACACTTGCTCCCGCGATCGCCGCTGCTACACTGTACGTTTTCAACACACTGGAAAACGACACATCAAGACGTGATAAACTCGAAGAAAACACAGTCTTTTTCCGCGAAAACCTATCACATCTCGGACTCAATGTCGTGCAAAGCACACATCCCATCGTAGCTATCATGTTTGGTGACGCAAAACTGACAGGCGAAATCGCAGCAAAAATGCTGGAACGTGGTGTTTATGTCGTAGGCTTCAGTTTCCCCGTAGTTCCAAGGGACAAAGCGCGGATACGCTGTCAGGTCTCAGCGGCTCACTCAAAAGAGGATCTGGAGTTTGTTATAAAACAATTTAAGTATGTCATAGGCAAAATCAAAAACAGCTGAGCGCTACGCGGAAAATAAAAACGCGCTACACGAAACACTTTTGCAAATCCTTGACAAAACACAACTTTCTTGATAAAAATATCTACACATTGCAGAGGGATATTAATGATCAACAACCTTTTTGATATCATCAAAAGGAAAGCTATAGTTACCGGGCATTACGGCAGCGGAAAAACAGAATTTGCTGTTTCCTTGACCCTGATGCTGGCAAAGCATTTTAATGAAAACAAAACGGCGATCATCGACTTGGACATCGTCAATCCGTACTTCCGTTCACAAGAGCAGCGGGAACTGCTTGAAAGTAACGGTATCACCGTTTACGGCAGCGCGTACAATAAAGTCATAACAGCTGAACTCCCTGCACTTAGTGCAAATATCCGCATTCCGCTTGAAAGTGATTCATGTCGTGTTATTATAGATGTCGGTGGTAATGATGCAGGAGCTCTGGTTCTCAACCAGTTCTCAAAGTACTTCACGGACGATGAAACAACAGTGCTTACAGTCGTAAATACGAACCGCCCCGATACAAGCGACATCGATAGCATAATCAAACATATCACGGCGATCGAAAATATTACCAGCCTTAAAATATCAAACATTGTGAACAACACGCACATGCTGCGTGAAACAACTGCAGATGACATCATTCATGGACATGACCTTTGCAGCAAAGTCTGCGAGACAACGGGAAAGAAATTGCTGTGCGACTGTTATCCTGAAGGAGTCGTTGATCCGGGAAAACTCGGGACTATATCGAAAAATTTAATGCCGTTGGGGTTGTACATGCGCCCGACATGGCTCGATAGGTAGATTAACCATTAATCAATATATATAGGAGATGAAAAGATGGCGAAATTTGAAGTCCGTATAGACGGCGATTTTTGCAAGGGATGTGAGCTGTGCCGCATAAGCTGTCCTAAAGGGATAATAGCGATGAGCACACACATCAGCGACAAGGGATATTGTCCGGCGGAAATCACCAACATGGAAGATTGCATCGGCTGTAAGGCTTGTGCGCTGCTCTGCCCCGACGGAGCAATATCTATTTATAAGGAGGTGGCAGAAGCATGAGTAAGAAAGTGCTAATGAAAGGTAACGAAGCTTTTTCCGAAGCGGCGATCCGCGGCGGATGCAATTTCTACTTCGGATACCCGATCACTCCGCAAAACGAAGTCCCTGAATACATGTCCCGGGAGCTTCCTAAGCGCGGCGGCTGTTTTATACAAGCAGAAAGTGAGATCGGTGCCATAAACATGGCTTACGGCGCAGGTGCGGCAGGCGGCAGAGTGTTCATAACCTCATCCTCCCCGGGCATTGCGCTGATGCAGGAAGGTTTGAGCTTTTTATGCTCCGCCGAAGTACCCACGGTGATACTGAACGTGGCGCGCGGAGGTCCCGGCATAGGTGGCATACAACCAAGTCAAGCGGACTATTTTCAAGCAACACGCGGCGGCGGAAACGGCGACTACATGATCCCGGTATTCGCACCGTCCAGCATACAAGAAGGCGTTGACCTTGTTTATGAAGCAATGGAGCTCTCCGATAAATGGCGAAACCCGTTTTTCATCCTGACCGACGGTATACTCGGACAAATGATGGAACCCGTAGAGCTTCCCGAACCCATTCCGCACATTGAGTCAAAAGATGTCAGAAAGCATAAACCATGGGCTTTGACCGGCTATGGCGATGATGATTCAAAACGCAATAATGTCATATCACTGCGTCTTCAACCCGACCAGCTTGAAAAGCACGTTTTTAAGCTTTTCGAAAAATACGAAAAAGCCGAGAAAGAACTTGTTCGTGTCGAAACGATCGATGTCGAGGATGCAGAAGTCGTTATAGTAGCATTCGGAACGGTTGCAAGGATCGCTAAAGAAGCTATCGAAATGCTGGCTGAGGAAAATATCAAGGTAGGTCTCATTCGTCCGATATCACTTCGTCCATTCCCGTATGCGGCATTCGAGCAAATAACAGGCAAAACAAAAGTTGTGATTTCAGCAGAACTCTCGATGGGTCAAATGATGCAGGATATCAAACTTGGTATTAAAGACCGTTTCCCGATCAAACTGATAAACCGGGTCGGCGGCATGATCCCGACACCACACGAAATCGCTGAGCGGACAAAAAAGATTTATGAAGAGATGGGGGGCTAAGGATATGTTACAACCTGTTTTTGAATTTACAAAAGGTATGAACCGTGTAGTCACGAACTTCTGTCCCGGCTGCACACACGGTATATCACACAGATTGATAATGGAAGCCCTTGATGAGTTGGGTATGCTTGGAAATGCGATAGGCTGCGGTCCGATCGGCTGCGCTGTCATGGCACATAAATTCATGAATGTTGATATGTGCGAAAGTGCACACGGACGTGCACCCGCTGTCGCTTCGGGAGTCAAACGCGTACATCCCGACAATCTTGTTTTCACATATCAGGGTGACGGCGACCTCGCTTCTATTGGTACTGCAGAGATCATCCATGCTGCCGCACGCGGTGAAAATATAACAACATTTTTTATCAACAACGCAATATACGGCATGACAGGCGGCCAAATGGCTCCGACGACCCTGTTAGGTCAAAAAGCATCAACTTCACAATCCGGACGCGACCCGAAGCTTGCCGGTTTCCCGATGCGTGTCAGTGAACTCATCGCAACTCTTGACGGTGCTGTTTATGTGGAGCGTGTCGCATTAAACTCACCGGGTAACGTCAACAAAGCCAAAAAAGCTGTTCAAAAAGCATTTGATGTTCAGCAGAAAAAACTCGGCTTCTCGTTTATTGAGTTCGTCTCCACATGCCCGACCAACTGGGGTCTTTCACCCGTCGAAGCAATGGACTTCCTCAAGGAAAAAATGCTGCCCGCTTACCCGCTCGGGGTATTCAAATCACCGGAAGGAGGAAACGTATAATGACTAGCAAGATGTTTTTCTCCGGTACCGGCGGTCAGGGTATCATGCTCATGGGTCAGCTTGTTTCATCGGCAGCTATACATGAGAATAAAGAAACCACCTTCTTCCCGTCTTACGGACCTGAAATGCGCGGCGGCACGGCTAACTGTACTGTGATCGTGTCAGACAAACCCATCAGCAGCCCGCTGATTTCCGAATCGGATTGTGTCATCGCAATGAACCTGCCTTCGATGTTGAAATTTGAGCCGACACTGAAACCCGGCGGTACTTTATTGATTAATGAATCGCTTGTCCATCAAGAAGCAAAACGCAGCGATATCACTGTATATAAAGTCCCGGTCAGTGATATGGCACTTGAGCTGGGTGAATCCCGTGCCGCAAACATCATCATGCTCGGTGTTTTCGCGAGGACGACCGGCATAGTTTCATCTGAAGAGCTTGAAAAAGTGATAAGTGATACTTTTGGTGCAAGAAGCAAAGAACTGGCGGAGTTAAATCTTAAAGCGTTTCACTTATGGAAACCGTGAACTGGAGGAAAAATTAATGTATAATTTTGAAATCAATAAAACAACAACACCAAAGACGAAGCCGGATCCGGATACGCTTAAGTTCGGCAGGGCATTTTCCGACCATATGTTTGTTATGGAATATGAAACGGGCAAAGGTTGGCATGACGGGCGTATCGTACCGTACGGTCCTATCTGCCTTGATCCCGCCGCTTCTGTTTTCCATTACGGGCAAGAGATGTTTGAAGGAATGAAAGCATATCGAACACCTGAAGGGCGTATCCAGCTGTTCCGCCCGTACATGAATGCGGAGCGTACGCGCAGAACTAATGAGCGTATGTGTATACCTGATATCGATCCGGAACTGTTTGTCAGTGCGATAAAAGCACTTGTCGATGTTGAACGTGATTGGATACCGCAGAAAAAAGGCACCTCTCTTTATATCCGTCCGTTTATTATAGCAGATGATGCATTTTTAGGCGTCCAGCCGGCAAACCATTATAAATTTATTGTCATACTATCCCCTGTTGGTCCTTACTACGATATTCCGGGAGGCGGATTGGCTCCAACCAGTATATTTGTCGAGAAAGAATACGTCCGCGCTGCTGTTGGCGGCGTTGGATTTGCTAAGGTCGGCGGTAATTATGCTGCAGCACTGAAAGCGCAGGATAGAGCAAAGGATATGGGTTGTGCACAGGTTCTTTGGCTTGATGCCGTGGAACATAGTTATGTCGAAGAGATCGGCACATCAAATGCTTTCTTTGTGATAGGTGATGAAGTCATCACTGCACCTCTGCTAGGTACGATACTGCCTGGAGTTACCCGCGCTTCTGTTATAGAGCTGCTCAAAAAGTGGGGTATTAAAATCTCCGAGCGTCCCTTACGGATAGAAGATGTCGTAAAGGCTGCCGAAGATGGCGAACTAAAGGAAATATTCGCTTCGGGAACCGCAGCGGTCATATCTCCGGTCGGTGAATTGAAGTTCCAAGACAGTGATCTTAAAGTCGGAGACGGCGGAGTCGGAGCGCTGGCGCAAAGACTCTATGATACTCTTTATGGTATCCAAACCGGTATTTTGCCTGATGATATGGGTTGGACTGAGGAAGTATGAAGAAAATCAAAATAGCTGATATTACTTTGCGGGAATCTGAGCAGTTGCAATCAACGAAGCTTAGCTTTAAAGAGAAGCTTGAGACGGCAAAACTGCTTGAAAAGCTGCAGGTCGATATCGTTGAAGCCGGGCCTGTCGGTGACTCCCCTGCTGATGCTGCTTTTACAAGGACACTTGCAACAACTCTTGAATATTGTACACTTAGTATCCCTGTTGCTCTCGACAAAGCAGGCATCGATTCAACATGGGCTGCGCTTTCGAAAGCAAAAAAGCCGCGTTTGAACTTGATTATCCCCACATCTACTGTGGGACTCGAATATCAGCACCAAATGAAAGCAGATAAGGTACTGCCGCTTGTTGGTGAGATCATTTCTCATTGTGTGTCTTTATGTCCCGATGTGGAGTTCACTGCCGAAGATGCTGTTCGCAGCGAACCGGCATTCCTGGCAAAAGTTATTACCAAAGCTATCTCATCCGGAGCAAAGACGATAACTTTATGTGATTCTGTCGGTGAGCTGTTACCTGAAGAATTATCGAAATTTATCTCATCTGTTTTCGATCTTGTGCCTGAGCTGTGCGCATCAGTTCACAATGGTTCTATGACTCTGGCTCTCCATTGCAGGGATAATCTTGGACTTGCGTCCGCTGCTGCTATCAATGGGATCAACGCCGGAGTCGGGATAATCAAAGTTTCTGCAGGATCCGGATTAGGGACGCTTTCACTTGAACAGTTTCTGAATGTACTCAAGGTTCGAGGAGATACGCTTGGTATTTCATCAAATGTTAGTACCGTTGCTCTGCAGCGTACCTGCGCAAGGCTTGCCGCATTTACTGTAACCTCTGATCGCAGAAGGACTGTTGAAGCCAAAGAGAGCAATGACAACGACCCAAACCTGCCGGAAATCACCACGATCGATCAACTGCGCCATCATATCAAATCAATTGGTTACGATGTGTCCGAAGACGACATAGAGCGGATCTTTTCACAATATCAAGATATTTCCCGTAGTAAAAAGGTAGTAGGTCTCGATATAGAAGCACTCATTGCAGAAACAGCCGGACAGGCTCCGCCAACATATCTGCTGAAAAACTATGTAATAAACAGCGGTAACGCAATCACTGCCACTGCATATATCGAGTTTATTAAAGATGGCGTTATCAATTCCGCCCTGTCAGCAGGCGACGGACCGATAGATGCAGCATTTAAAGCAGCAGAACAGATCTTCGGAACTCATTACGAGCTTGAAGAATTCCAGATCCACGCTGTCACCGGCGGGCGTGAAGCAACCGGCGATGCCCTTATAAAACTCCGCCATGACGGAAAACTTTTTTCAGGACGCGGCGTCTCCACCGACATAGTAGGCGCAAGCATCCGCGCGTATCTCAGTGCAGTAAACAAAATCGTCCACGAAAGTAATTAATAAAGGATGTGTAATAATGGTTCATATACTTGATAGTGCAATAGGATATGTCCTCCCTATCATAATCCATATACTGGAGCTGATGGGTGTCGCAATAATCTGCTTCGGTGCCGTACGTTCTGTTATAACCTACTTCAAGCTGCAATTCAAGCCATCCGGTGGAAGACGATTATCTGATTCTCAAGGAGCAAGTAACGTAAAAATAATGCTGGGCTCATCCCTGGAACTGGGTCTG
>Ga0123356_10006955_pt1 | contig 11356 bp, 9 predicted proteins | sample TergutEmb28metaG_2_FD_92546 | JGI IMG/M metagenome (GOLD analysis project Ga0123356, IMG submission 92546) | Embiratermes neotenicus P3 segment gut microbial communities from Petit-Saut dam, French Guiana - Emb289 P3 | ecosystem: Host-associated > Arthropoda: Insects > Digestive system > Gut ... | reverse complement strand
TTACGCCCGCGTTTGAGAGACTGTCATCACTAATAATAGATGATGATCTTGTTGACGCGCGCGGATTTTACGGTTTCTTTCCTGTAATTGCTGAAAAAGAAAATGTAATGATACTTGACCCTTGCGACTATCACACAGAGCTTGCGTCATTTACTTTTCCAAGAACAGAAAAAAAAGATTTATCATTAGCGGATTACATCCGTCCCGAAGGAGACGTCATCTCAGTACAGGCGGTGACTATCGGAGGTAAACTTAGTCAGCGGAGCCGCGAATACTTTCAAAATGAAAATCGTTACAGTGACGGATTTTACCTTAACGGAATCGCTAATTTCTTAGTTGAGACAATTGCGGATAAACTCTCCGCTGAGATTCGCCGCTCTTTGGGACTGCCGCGCGACGCGGGGCGGCGTTATAGTTTCGGCTATCCGGGACTGCCCGGTTTAGAGGAGCAAAAGCGCTTTATAGAGCTTATTTCCGTAGAGGAGAGGCTTGACATAACGCTCACCGAAGGATTTCAGATGGAGCCGGAACACTCGACAATTGCGATTTTTATACACCATCCGCAGGCGGAGTATTTATTTTAATAGCTTATAGAACTTAGAACTCAGAGCTTAGAATTTTAGGAGAGTAAATTGAAAAATCTATATAAATATATTCTCATTATATTCTTACTGTCATTTCCAACATTCTCTTCCGATCAGCTTGAACAAGATATTGAAAATGATGTTATATTTTTAGACAGAGAAGAGGCGCTTAATCTCATATTGCCGAATTTACCGCAGTCCGGCTGTGTAAGGGTGCCGGCTTGGGAATTGACTATAGGCGACGGATTTCACAGCGGTTTTACAACGGATAAATCGAGTGTAAATTGCCGTGAAATGTTTGAGAGTGTAGTACGGGATTTTTCAGATGAAGATAAGGAGACGCTTACGTACTATGTCGGTCTCATTGACAGCATAATTAAAGTGGAATTTCCCGCTCTTGGCAGTTTCCCCTGGAGTTTTGTTCTTATAAGCGACAGCGCGGATTTCAAAAGTTTCTCTTCGGTAAAACACATCGTTTTGACAAGTGAGCTGATTGCGGTTATGCGTGAACGTATGGAAAGACAGTCGAGCATGAAATTTATCGGACTTGAGATTCTCATTCACGAAAAGGTGCGTATACTTCAACTTATGAGCCCTCAGTCATTTGAGAACTTTTACAAGGAGACTTGGGGATTCCGCAGAGTTAAAACGCCGTTAATAGGCGAAAGTTTACAGGAGAGAGGGCATACTATTACAAGTATCTCTCCTAAGCAGTGGGTGATAAAAGTTTCCCCCAGAGATAAGACTTATATCCTTCCCGGACTTATTCGGCGGGATACCGGCGCCGGCGGAGCGGGCAGTTTTCACCGTGTCGCAATTACTGTTGATTCTACATCAAAAGGTTTTACCGCGCGTAAAGGCAAAAGAACTTCAATTGATTATAGAGACCTCAGCGCCGTCACACAGTACAGGAAAAAATTCCCTCTCTCCCAGTATGATTATGACCCGTCGGAGCTTTCGGCTGATCTGATAGCCAAGTACTTGGTAATGAAATACGTAAGCGCGGCTTACGGAACAGCTCAAACAAGATTTGCCGATTATTCACAGATCGAACGGCTTATGACGTCTGTGGACAGGGTAGTATATTAGAAGACGGGCTGTAAGTTATTCAGTGCTCAGTTAAAAAACATCTCTATTCCGAACACTGAGCACTGACAACTGAGCACTAATTTGGATATAAATGAATGAAAAAATAGTTGTACCGGTAATTCTTGGGCCTACGGCTGTTGGTAAAACGAAGCTTGTACTTGATTTAGCGCGTGAGTTTGGCTATGAAGTAATCTCTTGCGATTCGCGTCAGATCTACCGTTTTATGGATGTTGGTACAGCTAAGCCCACTTTAGAAGAAAGAGACAGTGTAAAGCATCACTTAATTGACATTCTTGAGCCGGCGCAAACATACAGCGCGTTTGCGTTTGCGCGGGACGCGCTGAGTATTATAAGAGAATCTGCGCGTTTTGGAAAAAAAGTTTTGATTTGCGGCGGTACAGGTTTATATTTTTATATATTGTCGGGCGGTACAGAGGCTTTAAGTGAAGCAGATTTGGAGTATAGAGCCTTATTACAAAAACAGGCGGGGGAGAGCGGCGCGCCGGCGCTTCATGAGAAGCTAAAAGTTGTTGATCCGCAGACAGCTTCCAAAATTCACCCCAATGATTTACAGCGGCTCCTGCGGGCGCTTGATATATTTCACAGAAGCGGACATTCTATTTCGTCATTACATAAAAAAAAGAGCCCGCCTCATGATATTGATTTCCGTACAGTTGTAATAAACCGCCAACGGGATATTCTCTACAAAAGAATTAATGAGCGTGTTGATACAATGATCGAGCAGGGACTCATGGAAGAGTTCCGAAGTTTACGGGAGAGAGGGTACGGCGAAACGAGTCCGGGTATGGTATGTGTGGGCTATCGGGAACTGTTTCATTTTGAGAGAGGGGAGAGCGGTTTAAAAGAGGCTTCTGATCTCATAAAACAAAATTCGCGCCGTTACGCTAAACGTCAAATGACATGGTTTCGCAATAAAACAGAAGCGCAGCATATTGAAATTGTTGATGAGGATAATTCGCGGCTTTACAGATGGTTTCACTGTTTACAATAGGTTATCCCGCTGAAAGGCTGTATACAGATCATAAATTAAATTGATTTCTGATATTTTCATATTTTTTAATTCTGAGTTCTAAGATCCAAGTTCTATAAACCAATTAAAGGAGTTCCTCTGCATGTATAATGATGAGTCCAACCGGGGTAACCAGAGTCCGCTTGTTCGCAGATCTATCCCAAACAACAAGACCCGTTCTTCCTATCAGCAAAATCCAAGTTACCCCTCTTCTACCTATGGCGGCGGTTACAATAACCAGCAGCACAATGGCGGTATGCGCCGCCGTCCCGATAATAACGGCGGTACCCTTACCGCCAATAACAGAGGCCGTCACTTTAATCCTCTTGACAGGGTAGTGAAACAGAATGATATAATAATAAGACTGCTGACCGAGATTCGTGACAGGCTTCCGGCGCCGCCAAGGAGCGAACAGAATACGCCGGCGGCTGAACATTCGGTAAACGCGTCTTCCGCGCATGATGAGAGCGTGTTTGAGGTTTCCGATGATCAGGACACGGCGCAGGAAGAAGCTGAGGAAGTAAATTTTGAAGCTCAGGAGCAGCAGGAAGAAGATAATTTTAATATTTAAAAAAGGTTCTCGGATGTCATTGATTAACAGATGTAATCTTATGATGCGTATTGGCGTTGTGGTTTTGGCGGCAGGGTTTCTTTTCGCGCTTCCCGCAAAGACCCGATGGGGGACGCTTCAGTTTGTGCCAAGCGCGGATATGATTCCGGCTGATAGGGCTGTAGTTGAAGCAGACCTTTTCTGGGTGACAGATACGTTCTCTTTCTCTTCGCCTGTTTCTGTTCAGAGGCTTCATCTTGGGTTTAGCGAGTGGGTGAATGTTGACGTCGGTTACGCCGATGGGTTTACTATGGGGTTAAAGGCGTGCTTTCTTAAGGAGGGACCGGCTCTTTATCATCCTACCATTACAATAGGCGCTCAGAATCTCTACATAAACCGCGAGAGGCTTTATTTTGGCGGCAGGGATGGTTACCCTAAAGGCTCAGATTATCCGAGAAATGAGCTTTATATCGCGTTTGCAAAGAGCTCCGAATACATTAGATTAAGAATGCAGACAGGTATTCTTACCGCTATAGATTATCCGACAAGACGTGACCGGTTTAACCCGTTTCTCGGTTTTGAAAAATACTTTGGCGACGGCGCCTATATGACAGTTGAGGCGCAGAGACGTTCCGACGAGATTTTACTCGCGCTTTTTGCCACAACCAGAGTCATACGCGACAGAATGGAAGTAAGCGTGGGCGTGGTGGATTTGCCAGGGATGATTAATGAAAAGAGACGCAAAGTTATACAGCCTGGAATACGCGCAAGCGCCAAGTTTAACTTTGGCTGGGGTCATAACAGCATGGACGGGCTGTTTGGTATAGAAGACCGTATTGACAGACAGCGCGATACGCTTGCTAATTTCCGCCGCGAGATTAACGCTTTAAAAGAGGAGAATAAGTGGCACAGAGAACGTATTAACGCGCTTGCGGAACCGCCGCCTGAGCATTTTGAGCGCAGAAAACAGGTGCTTGACGAGTTGACAAAGCTTAGGAATCTTTATGACCAAATTCCTTTTGACCCCGAACTTGTAAGAGAGACTATAGCGAGAATAAGGGCTCAGCGCCAAACATATTCTCCGCATCTAAGGCTCATAATCACCGATGATGAGACCCCGCTGCGTTTGCGTACGCTTGCCGTTACGCTTATAGGAGAGATGGAGGATAGATCAGCGTCTGCAATTCTTATCTCTATGCTTCAAAGGTTTGAGGAGCCAACGCTTAAAATAGAGATTATAATCGCGCTTGGAAAGCTCAAAGAGACCCGCAGTCAGGAAGCGTTAAAAGCACTGCGCGACGATAATGACAGCGCGGTAGCGTTTACAGCAACGGAAATTTACAGAAAGCTTTTTGGCGAAGATGAGCTTGATTTTTCCACATTGTTAGAGTCGTCAGCGGAATCTACTGTTAAGGAAGAGGATTCTGAGTTGTTGAAGACGGTGCCGGAGAGACGTATCAGCGAATAGAAGCGAGATTAAAGATTATGGGCTTTCAGCCCGTTTAATCGGCAGGGTTAAATCATACATTTGTGATTAAGGTATTTAAGATGCTTTATGAATATGCTCTCAGCGCAAAGCAAGAGGACTTCTATAACGTCACACCGCAGCTCCGTGAATCCGTAACAAAAAGCGGTGTTACAGATGGTATAGCCGTGATTTACTGCCCGCATACGACAGCGGGAATTACAATCAACGAGAACGCCGACCCTGACGTTGTGCATGATCTGCTTATCGGTTTAAAAAAAGCGTTCCCCGACCGTCCGGAGTTTCGTCACGCCGAAGGGAACAGCGCGGCGCATTTGAAAGCGTCGGCAATTGGTTCAAGCGCGGCTGTGATAATTCAAAACGGGAAGCTTTTGCTTGGAACCTGGCAGGGAGTGTATTTCTGCGAGTTCGATCCGCCGAGGAATCGGAAGTTTTTTGTGAAGATTGTTGGCGGGTAATCATTATAAAAAAACGGGCGGATTACCATCCGCCCCTGCGTATCTGCTGTACTTGTACGGGACGATGGTGATCGTCCCGTTTTTTTAATCAATACTCATCCATCCCGCCGGGCATTCCCGCGCCGCCCGCCTTTTCTTTCTTTTCCGGTTTGTCAGAAATAACGCACTCGGTTGTGAGGATAAGGCTTGCGATAGACGCCGCGTGTTCAAGCGCGGAGCGTGTTACTTTGGTTGGGTCTATCACGCCGGCTTTCATAAGGTCTTCGTAGGTGTCGCTGTAGGCGTTGTAGCCATAAGCGCCTTTGCCGTTTTTAACTTCATTGCAGACTACAGATGACTCTTTGCCTGCGTTTGTCACTATCATGCGCAAAGGTTCTTCGCAGGCGCGGCGGATTATGTCAACGCCAATCTGCTCATCGCCTTCTAACTTGAGTTTTTCGATAGCCGCAGAAGCGCGGATGAGCGCAACGCCGCCTCCGGCGACAACGCCCTCTTCGACAGCGGCGCGTGTAGCGTGCAGAGCGTCTTCAACACGGGCTTTCTTCTCTTTCATTTCAGTCTCTGTAGCCGCGCCGATTTTAAGCACCGCAACGCCGCCCGCGAGCTTTGCGAGACGCTCCTGGAGTTTTTCGCGGTCGTAGTCTGAAGTTGTGTCTTCAATCTGCTTTCTGATCTGGCCTACACGTCCCTTAATGTCGGAAGCTTTGCCCGCGCCCTCTATAATTGTGCTGTTATCTTTGTCGATAACGATTCTCTTCGCGCGGCCAAGATCATCAAGCGCTGTGTTTTCAAGCTTTAAACCGGTCTCTTCGGAGATCAGCTTACCGCCTGTGAGAACCGCGATATCTTCAAGCATCGCTTTTCTTCTGTCGCCAAAACCAGGAGCTTTTACAGCGGCAATTTTCAGAGTCCCGCGAAGTTTGTTTACAACGAGAGTTGTGAGAGCTTCACCCTCAACATCCTCAGCGATGATTAAGAGAGCCTTGCCCATCTGAGCGACTTTTTCAAGAAGCGGCAGAAGGTCTTTCATGGCGCTGATTTTTTTGTCGAAGATGAGAATAAGAGGTTCTTCCAATACGCATTCCATGCTGTCCGCGTTTGTCACAAAGTAAGCTGAAAGATAGCCGCGGTCAAACTGCATACCCTCAACAACATCAAGAGTCGTATCCATGCTCTTGGCTTCTTCAACTGTTATAACGCCGTCTTTGCCGACTTTTTCCATAGCGTCGGCAAGAAGGTCACCGATTGTAACGTCGTTATTTGCGCTGATAGAACCTACCTGAGCGATCTCTTTTTTGCCGCTGATAGGTTTTGAATCTTTTTTGAGCTGCTCAATAACCGCTTTAACGGCCTTGTCCATACCGCGCTTGATAGCCATTGGATCCGCGCCGGCCGTTACATTTTTTATACCGAGATGAGCGATCACCTGAGCGAGCACTGTTGCAGTTGTGGTTCCATCACCGGCAACGTCACTCGTTTTTGACGCCACCTCTTTGACCATCTTCGCGCCCATGTTTTCGAACTTATCTTCAAGCTCAACTTCTTTAGCGACTGTGACGCCGTCTTTTGTCACAGTGGGTGAGCCCCAGCTCTTCTCTAAAACAACATTGCGTCCGCGAGGACCAAGTGTAACCTTAACCGCGTTAGCAAGAACGTCAACACCTTTTAAAAGTTTCTCTCTCGCTGTAGTCTCAAAAGCAAGCATCTTAGCGCCCATCTTTTACTGTCTCCTTTTTTGTATTGATAATTTTTGAAATCAACCTTATTATTTTCGACCACTGAAAACTGACCACTGACCACTGAAAACTTATATCACCGCCAGAACATCACTCTCACGAACAATCAAATACTCCACGCCGTCAATAGTGACCTCTGTACCGGCGTATTTGCCGTATAAGACTTTGTCGCCTTTTTTGAGAGTCATCTCAATTCTCTGACCTTTATCATTGCTTTTACCGGGGCCTACAGCGATCACTTCGCCCTTTTGCGGTTTCTCTTTAGCGTTATCGGGGATGAAGATTCCACCGCTTGTTTTCTCCTGCGCGTCCATAGCTTTTAGTATGACGCGGTCTTCCATCGGTCTTACGTTCATAATGTTAAATCCTCCTGAAAAATAGGTTGATAAATTGAATCACTAATTTTGTTGCCCCAAACTTATGCAACTTACGTGCCAAAGTCGTTTTGGTGTTGATTATAGCTATTTTGAGAGGTAAGCCGACTAGAAGTGTTCTAATTTGAAACAGTTTGTTTCATCTTAACGCGAGATTATCATGGCTCATACAAAAAATAAAGTCCGGCGGGCCTTGATATTGTCCCCAAAGCTCCCGCGCCAGGCAGATTTTTTGAAACGGATTCCATGAGCAGCTCCCTCCAGCCGCTCTGTTGTCTTTTTTCTACAGGCTTCACAGCGTCTGAAACGCCGCATATCTCTCTTAAGTAATTAAGCGCCTGAGCGTATCCGCCTATGGTGTCAATCAGGTTGTTTTCATAAGCCTGCTTGCCGGTAAAAATGCGGCCGTCCGCGAAATTTCTCATTACGTCCGCGTCAACACCGCGTCCGGCAGCCGCGTCCTCTATAAATTGATTGTGAGTATCGTCAAGCAAATTTTTAAGAAGTTTCGCTTCGCTTTCACTTATGCTTCTATAGGGGCTCGCCATATCTTTAAACTCTCCCGCTTTAAAAACACGAAATTCGACCCCCACTTTTTTTGCAAGTTCCTGATACTTGGGGATGGTGAATATAACGCCTATGCTTCCGGTTATGGTTCCCTGAGAAGCGAAGATTTTATCCGCCGCGCTTGCGATGTAGTACCCGCCTGACGCCGCCATGTTGCCCATGCTTACGACGATCGGTTTTCCCGCCGCTCTGTAAGCTGTTATCTCCTTGTAAATTTCCTGAGAGGGCGCGACCGCTCCGCCAGGGGAGTCTATCCTCAAAAGCACGCCCGCGATGTTTTTATTATTAAGATGTTCCCTCAATGTTTTAACGTACCAGTCGCTGTCTGTTATTACCCCTTCCATGCGTACGATTGCGAGCCGCTTCATTGGTAAGCTTTTAAAATCACCTTTGTAAATTGCTGCTGCGATAATACATAAAAATATTAACGATATAGGGACAACTATTATCCCTAAAGCTATCCATTTGTGATTTTTTGCTTTCAAGTTAATTGCCTCCGCGTTCTATCTTCAGCACATCGCCTGGTTTAATGGTTGATTCTTCCGATAAGTTGTTGCTTTTTCGTATTGAGTCTACAGTAACGCCGAATGTAGTAGATATCCGCCACAGATTATCGCCCTGTTTTACAGTGTACATTATTATTTGTGACGGCTTATCATCATTTTTTGACAACGGTTCATTATTGTTTATTGATGGCTGATGAGAGCCGTTTTGTGGCGATGACTGCGGTCTATTATTTGGTCTTGGAGTGTAAACAAGCACGTCACCGGGAAAAATAAGCGGTTTTCTCGGATTAAGACCATTTACAGACGCGAGTTCGTTTACGCTTATCCCCAGCTGCTGTGATATTGAATAGAGGGATTCTCCCTGTTTTACAAGGTATTTTCCGCTGTATTGTGAGTCGGGCTCGCGCGGTGTTTGAGGCGCTGTTTGCCGGTTTGCCGCTTGTCCTCTTTGCGGATGATGGATAGTAAGCCTTTGACCCGCTCTGAGGTGCTGTGAGTTTGTCATATTGTTCCAACTTAAAATATCTTGAACGGTCACGCCAAAAAGCCTTGCTATTCTGTATGTATTGTCGCCGGGCTTTACCTGATAGATAATTTGTTTGCTGTTTTGCGGAATCGGGCGTCCAGGTTTTTCGCTGTTAAGAACTGCCGTTAAAGCTGACGGTACAGATTCGTTGACCGGTATGGGGATAATAAGAAACCGTCCCGCTGTGAGATGGTTGTTTTTCATCTTGTTTATCTCGCGCAGCGCGTCAACAGGCACTCTGAACCGCCGCGCTATTGTCATCATGTTATCGCCGCTCTCAATTCTGTACCTGTAGAATTTGGTCTTTTTATCATCCGGCAGTTCACTGTAAAACGCTTCATATTCCGGCGCTTTGCCTTTAGGCAGATACAGATTTACATTTTGCATATCGGGAGGAGTGCACCAGTGTAAAATGTGAGGGTTCATTTTTTTGAGTGTGTCAAGCGGTACGTCAATCCCTTCCGCAATTGTTGAGAGCTCTATGCAGTCGTTTACAATTACGACGTCAGGGTCAAAAATATTATCACTAGGAAAAGTAAAATCAAATACATCCGGGTTTTTAGCGATTATGAGCGAGCCCAGATAGAGCGGTACATAGTTGTGGGTCTCTTTTGGCAGAGTTCTCAGTTCCCAGTAGCTTGCTGCGTTATCTCGTCTCATTGTGCGCCCCAGTCCGTTTTCGCCGCAGTTATAGGCGGCCAAAGCAAGGTGCCAGTCGCCGAAATCGTTGTAGAGCTTACGCAGATACCTTATGGCGGATGTTGTCGATTTGAGCGGGTCACGCCGTTCGTCAATCCAGTAATTTTGGCGCAGACCGTATGCTCTTCCGGTTGACGGAATAAACTGCCATATCCCCGCCGCGTGCGCGCGGGAGTAGGCGTGGGGGTTAAAACCGCTCTCTATAATCGGCAGATAGGCAAGATTTCTTGGCAAACCGGAATCGGCGAACATCTGTTCCATAATTGGGAGATAGTATCCGGCGCGTGTAAGCCACCGGTCAAAAGCCCCCTTGCGCGTACGCATAAAGAAGAGCGTCGAACGCCTCACCCGTTCGTTCCATACAACAGGAACATCGTATACGATTCCTCGTTTATTTGACAGGCGAAAAAGAAAAACGCTGTCTTCGGCGGATATTTTTAATTCATCAAGCAGCGATTCGAGAATGTGCAGTTTGAAGATAAGCGTTGATATCTCTTCAGGAGCGCCAAACTCAGGCGGCATAAGATCCGCGTAAATGGTAATTATATCCGCGACATAATCCTGTATTGGAAGCCATTCACTCTCAGCGGTATCATTACGGCGGTTAAGTACAGACGCCGCGCGTTTTAAAAGAGAATCCGCGCTTGAAAAAGCTCCCGCCTCACAGGCATTACGGGCTAAGCTGAGAAGAGAATCAATATTATGAGTCTCAAGCTCAACCCCGGTCTCATTTTCAAATTCCTCTGTAAATGTTGGGTCTTCTTCCGGCTCCTCCGCATACAGAGTCTCAATCACATTTTCAGATTCTGCGGAATCACTGTCACTGTGAATAGTTTTAACCTTTGAAGCGCATCCGGCAAATAACATCAATAATAAAAACAAAAAAAAGATAGAATTTAACCGCACAAATGGTCCGTTGTTTATCGTTAATAAATGATTAATACTATAAAATAATTTTTGGCGCACGCTGATGTTTTTTATTGTGGCAATATTACGCGTGAGTGCCGGTATTATGTGTCTTGATGATTTGCGTAAATCCTGTGAGTCTATGGAGACCGGGTTAAAAGCGTTTCCAGGACGATAAAACAGACGTTTTGAAAATATGGTCGTTTGACGGAGGCAATATCTCCGCGTCTATTGGCAATTTCGCCATTTGGTCTGTTCTCCCTATATCTTCATTATAAATGATTTCGATGACTTAAGCAATATTTAACTGTTATGCGGTTGAATAAGCAAAATGTAATCCCTACATTTAAAATAATATACGATTTTGGGGTGTTGCTGTGTTTTTTTAATCCTTACTCCCGATTCCGCAAAAACCGTCTCAAAGTCGTACGGCTTACCCCCAATTTTTCAGCCATTTTTGTCTTGGATATTTTTTGTACGAGCATTCTTCTTATCTGTTCATATTTACCTGTCAATTTTAATTCACTTGACTTTGCGCCGTGCGGTCTGCCGACATGATCACCCTGCGCTTTTATACGCGCCATCGCCTCTTTTGTCCGCTGTGAGATAAGATTACGCTCAATTTCTGCGGATAGACCAAAGGCAAAAGCGAGAACTTTTGAACTTATATCACTGCCGAGACGGTAATTGTCCTTAATAGTCCACACCTGTACGTCTTTAGTCATGCACACGTTAAGTATTGACATAATCATAAATAAACTGCGTCCCAACCGCGACAATTCAGAACATATCAAAATATCATCTTTTTGCAAATTGTACAGCAAACCGCCTAACTTGCGCTTATC
>Ga0123356_10006954_pt1 | contig 11358 bp, 9 predicted proteins | sample TergutEmb28metaG_2_FD_92546 | JGI IMG/M metagenome (GOLD analysis project Ga0123356, IMG submission 92546) | Embiratermes neotenicus P3 segment gut microbial communities from Petit-Saut dam, French Guiana - Emb289 P3 | ecosystem: Host-associated > Arthropoda: Insects > Digestive system > Gut ... | reverse complement strand
GATCACCTCCGCGCGCACGAAGCCCCGCTGGATGTCGGAGTGGATCTCGCCGGCCGCGTGCCACGCGGTGAGCCCCTCGCGCAGGTGCCACGACTGCGCCGGCCGGCCCTCGCCGGCGGTGAAGAACGCGATCAGATGGAGCAGGCCGAACGCGCCCGCGATCACGCGCTCGAGCCCCGATTCGCTCACGCCGAGCTCGGCGCGCATGACCTGGGCGTCGTGCGCGTCCAGCTCCACGAGCTCCGACTCGATACGCGATGAGATCGCCACCGCCGCCGCGCCCTGCGCGGCCGCGTGCGCGGCGATCTCCTCCGGCACCTCATCGGAGCCCTCGTCGACGTTGGCCACGAACAGCACCGGCTTGGAGGTGAGCGAGCCCAGCTCGCGCGCCGCGCGCGGGGCCTCCTCGGGCACCGGCACCGAGCGCGCGGGCCGGCCCGCCTGCAGCGCCTCGACCACCTCCGCCAGCCACGCGGCCTCGGCCTGCGCCGCGCGCTCGCCGCCCTTGACCGCCTTGGCCACGCGCTCCACGCGGCGTTCCGCCTGGTCGAGGTCGGCCAGCGCCAGCTCGGCCTCGACGGTCTCCACATCGCGCAGCGGATCGACCGACCCCTCGGGGTGCACCACGCTGGGGTCGCCATGCACACGGACCACGTGCACGATCGCGTCGGTCTCGCGGATGTTGGCCAAAAAGCGGTTGCCCAGCCCCTCGCCCCGGTGCGCGCCGGCCACCAGGCCGGCGATGTCGTGGAAGTCGATCGTGTCGTGCACGATGCCCGACGCGCCCACGGTCTCGGCGACCCGCTCCAGCCGGGAGTCGGCGACCGGGACCACCGCCACGTTGGGCTCGATCGTGGTGAACGGATAGTTGGCGGCCTCCGCGCCGGCCCGCGTGAGCGCGTTGAAGAGCGACGACTTACCCGCGTTGGGCAGGCCCACGATGCCGACACGCGTGCTCATCGCGGCGGGCAGGGTGAGCGGGGTGAGCGGGGTGAGCGGCGCGGGCAGGCGAGCGCCGCCACGGCGCTCCCCAGCAGCGAGCCGGCGATCAGGTCGGAGGGGTAGTGCACGCCCAGGTACAGGCGCGAGAGCGCGAGCCCCCCGGCGAGCGCATACAGAGGCGCGGCGGGCAGGCCCGCGCGCGAGTAGGCCAGCGCGCCGGCGAAGGAGGTGGAGGCGTGCGCGCTGGGAAAGCTCAGGCGCGTGGGCGTGGCGGTGAGCGCCGGCAGCCCCTCGAGCTCCGGGCGGCGGCGGCGCACGAGCAGCTTGATCGCGGTGTTGGCGGTGTAGGCGAGCGCGATCGTGGAGAGCGCGCAACGCCACCGCGCACGGCGGGGCCGATCGAGCGCGGTGGCGGCGGCGCCGAGCGCGAGCCACACCGCGCCGTGCTCGCCGACTCTGGAGAAGCGGGCCACCGCGCGCTCGGCGGCGGGCGTGTGCCAGCGGGTGCGCGCCACGCGCAGCGCGCGCTCCTCCAGCGCGCGCAACGCCTAGGCCCCGAAGCCGACGCGGGGCTCCTCGGAGTCGGAGCGCACGTACACCACCTGCGAGAGATCCACGCGCACGCGGCCGTCCTCGCTGTCGATATCGAACCAGCCGCCCCCCTCGACGGCGTCGTGCAGCCGCTTCACCTGCTCCTCGGCGACGCGCAACGGCAGCACCTGCCCGCCCTGGAAGCCGATCGTGACACGTATGAAGCCGCCGGCCATCGCGATCAGCGCCCCACGGGCTCGACGAGCTCGGTGAGCACCCCTCCGGTGCCCCGCGGGTGTAGGAATGCCACGCGCGCGCCCCGGATGCCCACGCGGGGGCGCTGGTCGATCAGCGGTATGCCACCCTCCCGCAGCTCGGCCAGCGTCGAGTCGATGTCGTCCACCTGGTAGGCGAGGTGGTGCATCCCGGGACCGTGCTTGGCCAGGAACCTCCCCACCGGGGTGTCGTCGCTCAGCGGCTCGAGCAGCTCGATGTGGTTCTCGCCGACGTCCAGCAGCGCGGCGTCGACGCCCTGCTCGCGCACCACCTCGCGGTGCACGAGTTGCATCTGAAAGCGCTCGCGCCACAGCTCGAGCGCGGGATCGATACCACGCACCGCGACCCCCACGTGGTCGATCCGCCTGAACACGCGCCCAGTCTATGCACCCCCGCCGCGGGTCGGCGCCACGGCCAGCATGGGTTGCTCCGTTTTCGGCTGCCACTTTGATCGATTTGATCAGCCCGGGATCATGCCGATCAGAGCTCCATGCCCGCTTGGGCCGACGGGCGCAATGAAGATGCGCACTTTGCGGTCATCTGGCGCGCTCGCGAACACACCTGTCGGGGGCGCCGTTGGGTGATTCAAAAAGAGGATTCGTTCCGCGCGGAACCAATCCTCAAAACAAAAAACGCAACGGACGCTGCTCGACCGGCGCCCCCCCGGCGCGGCTCATCCCAGCAGCCGCCGGCAAACCTCCCCAAAGAACTCGGCAGCGAAGGCGACGTCGCGCGCGTCGATGCGCTCGTCGGCGCCGTGGATGAGCGACCAGGCCTCCAGCAGCGACTGGTGGCGCGCGGGACAGAAGCCGTACACCACGGCGTCCGGGAAGGCGGCGCGGAAGGCGCGCGAATCGCTGAACCCGGTCAGCACCGTGGGCAGCACCCGCGCGCCGGGATCGCGCTCGGCGATCCACGCGGCGATCGCGTCCATGAGCGGCGACTCGGTGGGCGAGCTGTTGCCGCCGGTGCGCTCGGTGAAGGCGATCTCGAAGTCGCCCTGGCGCCCGTCGCCCAGCACCTCGGCGATCGCCCTGTGCACCGCCTCCTCGCCCAGGCCGGGCGGCACGCGGCAGTCGACGCGCATCTCCGCGCTGGAGGGGATCACGTTGATCTTCTGCGACGCGCGGATCTTGGTCGGCGCAAACGTGACCCCCAGCGTGGGCTCCACCAGCGTGGCCAGCGCGGGAGAGCGCCCGCGAATGCGCGCCAGCGCCGCCGCGGGGTCGGAGCCGTGGAGGCGGTCGGGGGCCGCCCACCCGCCGCCACCGCCGTGGCACTCGCCGTCGAGCCCGGCCAGCATCGCGGCGCTCTCGGGGGTCAGCTCATAGGACGGCGCACGCGAGGCGAGTCGCTCGAGCAGGGGCGCCATCTTCAGCAGCGCGTTCTCCCCAAGGCCGGGGAGCGAGGCGTGGCCGGCCACGCCGCGCGTGGTGAGGGTGAAGCGGAAGATGCCCTTCTCGGCGCAGCAGACCCCGTAGTGGCGCGCGCCGTTGTACTCGAACACCTGCCCGCCGCCCTCGTTGAGCAGCAGGTCGCACCGCACCCGCTCGGGGTGCTGCTCGGTGAGCCACTGTGCGCCGAGGGCGCCGCCGGTCTCCTCATCCACGGTGACCACCACCAGGAGCTCGCCGCGCGCGGGACGCCAGCCGCTGCGGGCGAGCGCGCAGGCGGCGGCCACCTCGGCGGCGACCTGCGACTTCATGTCCAGCGCGCCGCGGCCCCAGATGAAGCCGTCGGCTTCGTCGCCGGACCACGGATCGTGGCGCCACTCGGAGGGGTCGGCCAGCACGGTGTCGATGTGGCCGAGCAGGCAGAGTGTGGGACCGGGAGCCGATCCGCGCAGCCGCGCCAGGAGGTTGGGGCGCTGGGGCTCGGCGCCGAGCAGCTCACACTGAAAGCCGGCGGCGCGCAGCTGCTCGTGGAGGTGCTCCTGCGCGGCGCGCTCGTTCCCGGGCGGGTTGACCGTGTCGTAGCGGATCAGCCGGCGCAGCAGCGCCTGCGCCTGCGCCTGCGCCTGCGCCTGCGGCCCGGCGCTCATGCGGGCCGCACCGGCCCAGTCACCACGTGCATGCGCGCCACCTCCTGCTCGGTGAGGGGAAAGTGACAGGCGGCTTCGGTGCCGCTGCCCTTGGGCGCGAGCGCGGGCTCGTCGGTGCGGCAGCGCTCCCGCACCTTGGGGCAGCGCGTGTGGAAGCGGCACGCGGGGGGCGGGTTGGCGGGGCTGGGCACATCGCCGCTGACCAGCGCACGGCGCTCACGGGCGCGCGCGGGGTCGGCGACCGGCACCGCCGAGAGCAGCGCGCCGGTGTAGGGGTGGCGGGGGAAGCGGTAGAGCGCATCGGAGGGGCCGATCTCCACGATCTTGCCCAGGTACATGACGGCCACGCGGTCGCACATGTGACGCACCACCGACAGATCGTGGGCGATGAACACCAGTGTGAGCCCGAAGCGCGCCTGCAGGTCGCGCAGCAGGTTGAGCACCTGGGCCTGGATCGACACGTCCAGCGCGGAGACCGGCTCGTCGGCGATCAGCAGCTTGGGGCGCAGCGCCAGCGCGCGCGCGACCCCGATCCGCTGGCGCTGGCCCCCGGAGAACTCGTGGGGATAGCGGTTGTAGTGCTCGGGGTTGAGCCCCACGGTCTCCATCAGCGCCTGCACGGCGCGCTTGCGCTGCGCGCGGCCGCGCTCCAGGCCGTGGATGGCGAAGGGATCGCCGATGATCGAGCCGACCGTCTTGCGCGGGTTCAGCGACGAGTAGGGGTCCTGGAAGATCATCTGCATATCGCGCCGCATGGCCTTCAGCGGCGCGCCCTTCAGGCGCGTGATGTCCCGCCCGTCGAAGCGCACCTGCCCAGAGGTGGGATCCAGCAGTCGCATGATCAGCTTGGCGGTGGTGCTCTTGCCGCACCCCGTCTCGCCCACGATCCCCAGCGTCTCACCGCGGCGCACCTCGAAGGAGACCCCGTCGACCGCCCGCACCGCGCCGATCCTGCGCTGCAGGATCACGCCCCTGGTGATGGGGAAGTGCTTGACCAGGTCCACGACCTCGACCAGCGCGCCGACGGGCGGACGCTCACCCGCGGGTGCGGCGGCGCGCTCGCCGGTTGATGCGCCCGGGCTCGAGCTCATCGGTGCTCCCGGGCTCGTGGCGGCAGCTCGACCGCCCGCGCGGGCTCGCCCGCCCGGCGGAGCGCCTGCTCGGGCGTGGCGCCGTCGCGCAGCGCGCCCCACAGGCGTGAGCGCAGCTGGGGCTCGAGCAGGCACGCCACGTAGTGCTCGGGCTCGTCGGGCAGCGGCTGCAGGCGGGGGTCGATGCGCGAGCATTCGGGCCCGGCGTAGGGGCAGCGGGGGTGGAAGTGGCAGCCGGAGGGGCGTGCGATCAGGCTGGGGGGCGTGCCGGGGATCGGCACCAGCTGCTCCTCGCGCGGCGTGTCGAGGCGCGGGATCGAACGCAACAGGCCCCAGGAGTAGGGATGTTGGGGCGCGGCGAAGAGCGGGGCGACGGGCGCGGTCTCGACGATCCGCCCGCCGTACATCACCGCGACGTCGTGGGCCATCTCGGCGACCACGCCGAGGTCGTGGGTGATGATCACGATCGACATGGACAGCTCGCGCTGGAGTGTCTCCAGCAGCGCGAGGATCTGGGCCTGGACGGTGACATCCAGGGCGGTGGTGGGCTCGTCGGCGATCAGCAGCCGCGGCTCGTTGGCGAGCGCCATCGCGATCATCGCGCGCTGGCGCATGCCGCCGGAGAACTCGTGGGGGTACTCATCGACGCGCCGCTGCGGGTCGGGCATGCCGACCAGTTGCAAGAGCTCCACCGCGCGCGCCCGCGCCTGCGCTCTGGAAACCGGGCGGTGGGCGCGCACGGCCTCGATCAGCTGATGGCCCACCGAGTAGAAGGGGTGAAGCGATGAGAGCGGATCCTGGAAGATCATCGCGATTTCGTTTCCCCGGATCGCGCGCAGGCGATCCTCGCCCAGCGCGACCAGGTCGCGGCCCTCGAAGAGGATGCGCCCCGAGATCTGGGCGCCCATGCGGCGTGTGAGCCCGAGCACGGTGAGCGCGGAGACGGTCTTGCCGGAGCCGGACTCGCCCACGATCCCCAGCGTGCGCCCGGGCAGCACCTGAAAGGTGACGCCATCGACGGCGTGCACCACGCCGTCTTCGGTGGAGAAGCGCACGCAGAGATCCTCGACGCGCAGCAGCGGCTCGGTGGCGCTCACGTGCGGCGCACCCCGCTCATCTGCGGCGCACCCCGCTCATCTGCGGCGCACCCCGCTCACGTGTAACGCACCCGGGGGTCGATGAACGCGTAGAGGATGTCGACGGTGAGGTTGGCGAACACGATGAAGAACGCGCCCACCAGCACGGTGCCCTGGATCATGGGCAGGTCGGCGTTGATGATCGATTCGTAGGCCAGCCGCCCGACGCCGGGGATGTTGAAGACGGTCTCCACGAGGATCACGCCGCCGAGCGCGACGCCGATGTCCACGCCGGCGGCGCTCACGATCGGCGTGATCGCGCCGCGCAGCCCATGGCGTGTGACGCGGCGCTCGCTCAAGCCCTTGGCGCGCGCGGTGCGTATGTAATCCTCGGAGAGCACCTCGATCAGGTTGGCGCGCAAAAGGCGCGCGTAGATCGCGGCGAAGGAGGCGGCCAGCACCAGCCACGGCAGGATCAGCGAGGTGAACCATTTCACCGGGTCTTCGCTCAGCGGCACGTAGGAGCCGGCGCCGGGGAAGATGTGTGCCACTTTGCCGATGTCGCTGGCGAAGAGAAAGAGCGCCAGCAGCCCCAGCCAGTAGACCGGCGCGGAGATCGCCACCAGCGCGGCGCCCATCGTGGCGCGATCGAGCAGCGTGCCGCGCCGCACCGCGGAGATCACGCCCACGCCGACACCCACGGCGATCCAGATGACCGCGGCGCCCAGCACGAGCGAGATGGTGGCGGGCAGGCGTTCGAAGATCTGTTGCTTGACCGCGATGTTGTAGTGGTATGAGTATCCGAAATCGAAGTGCAGGAACAGCCGTTCCATGTAGTGCAGGTATTGCTGGTACCACGGCTTGTCCAGGCCGAGCGAGTGCCGGATCGAGGCGATCAGCGCGGGGGTGGGATTTTTGCCGGCGCGCAACGCGGCCGGTTCGGCGGTGGGCAGCAGGTAGAAGACCACGAAGGTGACGAAGCTCACGACCCAGAGCATCACGACCGCCCACAGCAGGCGACGGATGATGTACCTGATCACGGGATCGCGACCCTCTCTCGATCGCGGCTCGGGGGCGGTGGGTGCGGAGGCTCCGCTCGCTGTGGCACGGAGCCTCCGCCCGCCCGTTCAGAGCCGCACGATCCTGATCCTCACCTCAGCGAGCTCGCGGTCAGATCCCAGTCGCCGCCGTTGAACGGCCACTTCACGCCGTGCACGTTCTTCGACGTGAAGCCGACCTCGTTGTCCCACAGCCAGGTCACCACATACGCTTCCCTCGTGACCTCCTTGTCGAGCTTGGCCCACGCGTTGGCCCGCGCTTCGGGCTGGGTGAGCTGCTCGGCTTCGTCCATCTGCCTGTTCAGCACCGGGCTGTTGGCCTGCGGGGTGTTGGTGTTGCCGGCGGGCACGATGTTCTTGCCGTTGAACACCGGGTCGATCATGCTCTGGGAGTCGAAGAAGTCCTTGCCCCAGCCGAGCGTCGGGCAGATCGCCACTTTCGCTTTGGGCACGAGGCAGAACTGCGAGAGCATCGTCGCGTGCGGCACCTCGTGCAGATTGAGCCGGATGCCGATCTTGGCGAGCTGCGATTGCACCGCTTCGGCGGTGTCCTTGGCCGGTGGTTCGTTGTCGGCGACCGCGAACAGCGGGGCGCCGGTGTACTTACCACTCGCGTAGCCGGCCTTCTTCATGTAGGTTTCCGCCAGCGCGACGTCGCCGTTGGGGTTGGCGTAGAAGTCGTACCCCGGCCCCGCCGCGCCGCCGGCCGCTTCGAAGCCCGGCATCGTGGGCGGGATGAAGTGCGTGGCGATCGAGCCGATCTGCGAGCCGCCCCTGGTGAGACGGAGCGCATTGCGGTCGATCACCGCGGCGATCGCGCGACGGACATCGATGTTGTTGAGCGGCGGAATCGTGGTGTTGAGTGAGATGTAGCGGTTGCCGCCGCTCGGTTCGATGTAGAACTGGGCGTGATTGTTGGCGAGACCTTCCTGCAGGACCGCCGGCGGGGGCGCGGCGAAGTCGCCGCTCATCATGCTGGTGCCGCTCAGGATCTGGTGGCTGGCGACCGTGATGTCGTTGCCGCCCTTGAATTCGATCTCGTTGAAGTGGGCCGCGCGGATCGGATCGGTTTCGTGCTTCCACGAGGGGTTGCGCACCAGCACGAGCAGCTTGCCGGGCTGATAGGAGGAGGTGGGCACGGTGCCGCTGCCGGCGCCCTTGATCATGTAGGGGCCGGTGAACACCTGATGTTCACCGTAGGTCGAATGCGCGCCGGTGTCGAATTTTTCGGCATAGCTCTGGGGCACGGGGATCGTGCACGGCAAGCCCAGCGCGTCGGCGGTGGTGAGCACGCCCACGGGCACACTGGTTTTGATGATCAGGGTGTGCGGGTTGGGCGTTTCGATGCCGGGGATGTTGGTCAGCGTGGCCGTCGGCGCGGCCGGTGCGCCCACGATCTTGCCGTAGTAGACCTCCGCGTAGCCGTTGGCGACCGAGGCCAAGAAGCAGCGCTCCATCGAGTACTTGATGTCGGCGCTGGTCACTTCGCGGCTCTGCAGCGGCGCGCTGTAGTGGATGCCCGGTTTTATGTGGATCGTCAGTGTCCTGCCGCCGTTCGACAGTTCCGGCAGCGCGGTCGCGATGTCGGGCGCCGGCGCGTGCGCGCTGGCGGGCCATCCATACAGCCACCGCTGCGTGGTCTGGCCCAGCTCGGTGTAGTCGGTCTGGTAGTACCAGTAGCCGGGATCGAGGCTGTCGACCCCGCCGGCGACGTCGAGCACCGTGACCTTGCCGCCGTTGGTGGTCGAGCTGCTGCCACAGCCGGCGGCGACCGCGCCCGCGGCCAGCAGCGCGGCGAGCGCCAGGATCGGGAGCGTGCGCCGTCGGGGCGCGGCGCGCGGTCGGGGCGCGGTGCGTTTCATTGTCGAGTCCATCCCTTCTTCCTCCTTGTCGAATCAGGTATGTGCGGCTCTCGGCTGCAGGGCGTCCTGCAGCCCGTCGCCCACGAGGTTGAATGCCAGAACGGTGAGCAGCAGCGCGGCGCCCGGGAAAACCATGTACCACCACGCGCTGTTGAAGATGTTGGTCGCGTCGGCGAGCATGCCGCCCCAGCTGGGGTTCGGCGGCTGGACCCCCACACCCAGGAAGGAGAGCGCGGCCTCGGTGAGGATGTTGATGGGGATGAACAGCGTGGCCACCACGATGATCGAGGCGGTCAGGTTGGGCAGCACCTCGCGGAAGATGATCCTCGCCTCGGAGGCGCCCAGCGAGCGGGCGGCCTGCACGAACTCCTTCTCGCGCAGCGACAGCACCTGACCGCGCACGATGCGCGCGATGTAGGTCCACGTGGCGAGCACGATCACCAGGATCACCACGTCGGTGCCCGGTTTGATGGTCCCGCCGGCACAGCCGTTGCCCTGCGAGCAGGCCGCGCCCAGGCCGAGCCCCAGCAGGAGCACGGGGAAGCAGAGCGTGAGGTCGATCATGCGCGACAGCAGCGTGTCGACCCAGCCCCGGTAGAGGCCGGCCACCATCCCCACCCCGATGCCGATCATCATCGACAGCCCGGTGGCGATGAAGGCGACCTCGAGCGACACGCGCGCGCCGTAGACCACGCGGCTGAACACGTCGCGCCCGAGCGGATCGACGCCGAAGATGTGGTGGTGGGCGAAGCTCGGCCCGGTGGGGGTGCCGAACTGGGTGAGCGCCCCGGGATTCTGCACGTCGGGACCGGCGGCGCCGAGGAGTTTGACCACGAGCGGCGCGGCGATCGCGACGACCACGAGGAACACGATGAAGCCCAGCGAGACCAGCGCGATCCTGTCTTTGCGAAAGCGCCGCCAGAAGAGCTCCAGCGGCGAGCGCGCGGCGATCTCCGTCCCGGTCAGAGGCTCGAGGGGTGCGGAGCGGCCCCCCTCGATGAGATCGAAGGTGGTGGAGCTCATGGCACTGCCGGGACCTGCTCGACCCTCCTGTAAAGACCCTCTCTGGAACTAATGTAATCCACTGGAGCGTTGAATTCGACGCTTCGCCGTGGGCAACCTCCCGTTGAAACGGAATACTCGAGGTATGGATACCCTCTTTAACGCAACTCCAGAGCATCGGCGCCCGCGCGCGCCGGGCGCGCCGGGCGCGCAGGCCGCTGGCACCGGCGCGCAGGCCGGCGACACCGGCGCGGAGGCGGCTCACACCCCACCGCTGGCGGCGCGCGTGCGCCCGCGCGGGCTCGGGGAGTTCGTCGGTCAGGCGCACCTGCTGGGCGAGGGCTCGGCGCTGCGCACCGCGATCGAGGGGGGCCGGCCGCACTCGATGATCCTGTACGGCCCGCCGGGCTCGGGCAAGACCACGCTGGCGCGCATGGTGGGGGAGCGCGCGGGTGGGGCGGTCGAGGAGCTGAGCGCGGTGCGCGCGGGCCGCGCGGAGGTGCGCGCGGTGATCGAGCGCTCCGAACACCGCGTGGCGAGCGGCGGCGGCGGGCCGAGCGTGCTGATCCTCGATGAGATCCACCGCTTCAACAAGGCCCAACAGGACGCGCTGCTGCCGGCGGTCGAGGAGGGCGTGGTGACCCTGATCGGCGCGACCACCGAGAACCCGGCGTTCGAGGTCAACGGCGCGCTGCTGTCGCGCACGCGGGTATACGCGTTGAACGCGCTGGGCGAGCGCGAGGTGCGCGAGGTGCTGGACCGCGCGCTGGCGTCGGGCGACAGCGGACTCGGGCTGCCGGTGGAAGGCGAGGTGCTCGACTTCCTGGCGCGCCGCGCGGAGGGCGATGCGCGCGTGGCGCTCAACGGGCTGGAGCTGGCGGAGGCGACGGCGAGGGAGCGGGGCGAGCGCGAGGTGGGGCTGAGGGGCGCGGAGGATGCGATGCAGCGGCGCGCGATCCTGTACGACCGCGGGGGCGATCGCCACTACGACTACATCTCGGCCTGGATCAAGGCGACGCGGGGCTCGGATCCGGACGCGTCGCTGTACTACCTTGCGGTGATGCTCGAGGGTGGCGAGGATCCGCGGTTCATCGCGCGCAGGATGGTGATCCTCGCCTCGGAGGACATCGGCAACGCCGATCCGGGCGCGCTGCAGCTGGCGGTGGCGGCGGCGGGCGCGGTCGAGCACGTGGGCATGCCGGAGGCGCGCTACGCGCTGGCGCAGGCGGCGATCTACCTGGCGCTGGCGCCCAAGTCCAACGCGGCCGGGGTGGCGCTGGGCGCGGCGCAGGAGCACGTGCGCACCCACGGAGCGGCGGCGGTGCCGGGCTGGTTGCGCAGCGGCCCGCGCCCGGGCCAGGAGGTGGGCGGCTACGACTACCCCCACGCGCACCCCGGCCACCTCTCCCCACAGGAGCTGGCGCCGGAGGGCGTGGTGGGCGAGCGCTTCTACGCGCCGGGCGAGGCGGAGGCGCAGCT
>Ga0123356_10006953_pt1 | contig 11361 bp, 8 predicted proteins | sample TergutEmb28metaG_2_FD_92546 | JGI IMG/M metagenome (GOLD analysis project Ga0123356, IMG submission 92546) | Embiratermes neotenicus P3 segment gut microbial communities from Petit-Saut dam, French Guiana - Emb289 P3 | ecosystem: Host-associated > Arthropoda: Insects > Digestive system > Gut ... | reverse complement strand
AATTTGATTTTAAGGTTTTTACAATTCCCGCCACGTTTTTGAATGTAGATATCGCCACCTTCGGAAAGCGATGCAAAGGCGAGTTCCTTCACGGTGCACTGGATTTTGTGTAATATGTCAGGCATTACAACATTGGGTTGCAGTCCCATATCCGAGAAGTTCTTTTTGATGACCCTGCCGTCCTCGACGATACAGGTAAACAGTTCATTTTCCGTCTTTACCAGCTTCATATCTTGGCGAGTAACCGGCATGGCGGATGTCTTTGGGATTACTGTTATTTTACCGTTGCGTTCGATTATTGCGTAATTAATCTCGCTTAAATCGAAATAGTCAAGGTTACGGATGGCTTCCATTAACTCTTCCATACTTATATTAAGTTTTTTAAGTTCCTTGAAATCAATGCCTTTGGGGTCGATGATAATGACGGGCTTACCGTTCAGAACATCCCGCATGACAGGACTTTTGTTTGACAACCACGAAAATATATAATGCACAATCGCAATCATTAAAAGCGGTATAATACCATACCAAATCGGTATAGTCATCTCGGTCATTGGGATTGCCGCAAGGTCCGCAATAATAATCGTGATGACAAGTTCAAAGGGCTCCATCTCGCCAATCTGGCGCTTGCCCATAAGCCGCATAATGCCGATGACGACAAGGTAGATGATAATAACCCTAAACATAATACTAAACATAATAGGGCTAGGGTGCGCTAGGGGATATGTAAATATACAACTACGAGCTTTGTGCTTCGGTTTTTTCGTTGCTGTTTTTTATGTACTCGACAAGGAGTTTTTCGCCGGCGATATCTTCGGCGGTTTTTTCACTGTAACGTTTAATTCGTTTCCACTTGACTGGAACAAAAAGCGACCATAGGGTCAGGAACTGGGAATATATCGCTATTAATGGGAAGAGGAGGCTGTAAACAGTAAGCTTGATTGGTTTGATTCTGATGTGTCTGTGTTCTCGGACTATTGCAACGGTTGTTCTGAATATTTCTTGCAAATAAAATCCGCCATAGACCATAAGAACAGAAATAAGCGTGTCATAGATATCCGTCATCGGTGATTGGGTTGCTGCGAGGTAAACACATACTCCAAGCGGAAACAAAACAGTAAAGACAAGGGATAGTGCCGCATATGGAAGCGTTTCGATTATAGCGTCATAGCAGCTGAACCTTTTTTTGAAACTCCGTTTGCGGAATGTGAAAGTCCCGCCAATCAGCTTGAAAAAGTATTTCCCAAATACAACGAACGCACCGTGTATCCACCTCATACGTTGGCGGTTGAACATTTTGAATTCTTCGACTTGTTCGTCAAATATGACAGCCCCCTCGACATATGCCGAGCGTAGACCTTTTGCAACATGGTCAAGACTGAATTGTCTGTCCTCAACTAAATCGTGCCATTTCCATCCGTCTTTTATCAGATGCGTCCTGAACAAAGGCGAGTTCCCCCTTATGCGTGGGCTGAACCCCAAAAGGTTCGTAGGGCGTCTGTAAGTTGCGTTACCGATGAATGCGCCTATCCCGCCGTACGCAGACCAAAAATTGGTCATGTTCTTTGGGCAAATGTAGTTTGTAAAGAAGTCGTATTCCTTTTGGTCAAAGGCTTTGTTCATTTCGTGGAAGAAGTCTTTCGAAAGCACATTGTCTGCGTCAAAGATGAAGGCTCCGTCAAAACTTTCTATTCCACCTTCGATTTCTTCGTTTATACACTTGATAAGAAAATTAAGGGCATAACCCTTGCGGCGTTCTTTCTTTGGTGGGTTATTTCGTTCAAAAACAATGGCGCCGGCGGCACGGGCAATCTCGGCGGTATTATCTTTGCAATCGTCTGCAATAACGAACATCGTAATCAAGTCCTGTGGATAGTTTTGTTTTTTAATGCTGTCCAACAGATTACTTATAACTTGTGCCTCGTTTCGTGCAGGAATAAGGCAAGCGTAACGATACTTCTTTTCGGTTTCCGGATAGGTTTTTGCTTTGAACAGAATACCAATTATCATGAATGAAATACGATAAGCCATCAAAATACCAAACACAAGTACAGCGACACGAGAAATCTTGTTTGCAAGCAACAGTGTATCGGAGGTTGTTACCAAGTAAATATTGTAACAGGCAACACCTATCATGACTATCAACACAATGATAACAATGACACAAAACAACGCCGCAAGAGTTTTTGTGCCCTTTGTTGTTTTTTTTACGCCTATTATTTCCACAAATTTTCCCTTTTGTAAATGTGATTATTTACATATCTAGGGAATACTACACCAGACTGTGGCGCAATGCAAGTAGTATTTAGGATGAAGCCACTTTCCGCAGTTTGAATTCCTTGATGTCAACCACTTTGAATACTTGTGAAAGTATTAGTACGACCGCAACGGATGTTACGCCCGCAAGGCACAGGCTTATAAACAACGGCCATATGTGTGACGCAATACCGTAGATGTAGCTTCCAAGTAATGCCGAGGGCAGGGTAATCGCTGCGAATATTGTGATAAGTTTCAGGACGCCGGAATTGCCGCCAGTGATGCGTGCAATCATAAACAGGTTAAGAACGCTTGCAATCGTCATACAAAGCCCCATGCCAAGCGCCAGGGCGGAAACACCAATCACGGCGGGCAGGAACCACACACACGCAAACAAGACGATGCTTCCAATTACGTAGTGTTTAAGGGCTTTCATCTCGGCGCCAAGTGAATTCAAAATCGCATTTGTAATTTGTGACAAAGACAGCGGAATCATAACCCAAGCCATCTGTACAAGGTACGTGCCGGACAGTTCGTTGTCGTAAAGGAAAACTCCGACACCCTCGCCAAGTGCCATAAACGCCGGCAGTATCAAGAACACAATGAACAGGGTAAATCGAAGCGAGCCCGTCACACGTTGGCGCAGTACGTCGCTTTTTCCAGATTGTCGCAATCCAGACAGCTCTGGTACCAAAGCGGTGGACAGTGCGCTTATGATTGTTCCTGGAATTGTGAGAAGCGGTAACGTCATTCCAACCATGATGCCATATTGCGCAATCGCTTGTGAAGCCGTCAGACCCGCCGCCACAAGGCGTAACGGTAGGACCACCGATATTATAGGCAAGGCAACACTTCCGATGACACGTACCCCTGTAATCGGTCCTGCGGATTTCAGAAGCGGGGTATAATAAGAAGTCTTTGAAATCGGTTTTGTTTTGAAGCGGGGTCTTTTTAGGTAGATAACCACAACCACAATCGCCGACAGGGCGCACGCAATCGTAAACGACGCCGCAGCAAGTCCCGCCGAATCAAGCCCGAAAAACCCAAACCCTAAAACAACCACAAACACGACAACTCGCACAAGTTGTTCGAATAACTCCGTCACACCCAACAAAAAGAACTTTTTCTCGCCCCACCAGACCGCCCGCAGTGCGATGTATGGCGCCGACAACAAAACGCCTGGCATTAGAATTAACAATATGTAAAGACATCGCTTGTCCGTGAATACTACTCCTACGAACTCTCGCAACAAAAACACCGCCACGCACAAAGCCGCACTTACAACAAGCGCAATTACAAGTCCTGCAATGGCGACTTTTGCGATGTCACGTTCGGTTTTGCGCTCGACTGCTTTTGCGACTTCTTTTGATATCACAAGTGGTAACCCGCTTGCAATAATCGTCAGGAACACCATGAAAAACGACATTGCTATTTGATATACTCCTAACATCTCGGCGCCCAACACACGAGACAAAAATATACGAAACACAAACCCAACCGCACGGGTCGTCACGGCGAAAACAGTTATTAATGCGACTGCACGCACAAAAGTTTTCATATCTATGGATATGTTCGTGAAAGTCGAATATACGGGAACAATGTCAGTGGTTGACCTAGCATTGCTTTGCGGAGTTGCGCCGTGTCAAATTCTTTCCGCCAATCGGTGTACCGAAGCCGAACTTGTCGGGCGAGTGATAGACTTGCCGGTGTCAACTCCGGCGATGGTTCGAAAGTTGCCATGGTTTTACAAAGTAGGCGAGGACGGTCGGTTGACAGTCACCGCCACGCAAGATATAATCTAATATGACTAATGACGACATCCAGATTATCGAAGTTAAAACCCGCAGGGATTTAAAAAGGTTCGTGCGGTTTCATAATTGGCTTTACAAGGGAAACAAGTTTTTTGTACCGGCGCTGGAAATTGACGAGATGAAGCTGTTCAGTCCAAAAAACCCATCGTGGGACGAAGTCGACCTTAAATCGTTCCTTGCCATACGTGGCGGGAAGGTCGTCGGGCGTGTTTCAGCGATGGTACAAAAGACGTATAACAAATTGCACAATTGCAAGAATGTGCGTTTTACTCGGTTTGACCTAATCGACGATTGTCACGTTGCACACGAGTTATTGGACGCAGTATGCAATTTCGCACGTGAACGTGGCATGGAAGTCGTCCATGGTCCACTTGGTTTCAACGACTTGGACAAAGAAGGCGTGCTTATCGAGGGCTTTGACAAAATCGGGACTTTTGCGAACTTTTATAACTATGCGTATTACAAGAGCCACTTGGAGGAAGCAGGATTTGAAAAAGAGATTGACTGGCTTGAATTTTCCGTGCAAATGCCAGAGCAACTTGACGAGCGCATGTTAAAGATTAACGAGCGCATGAAAGAAAGACTTGGGCTTACAGTTGTACCCCAGAATGTGTCGAAGTCGAAAATCCTTAAACGTTATGGAAAGCAAATTTTTGATGTGATTAATGAAAACTATGCGGGGTTGCATGGTGTAATTCCAATCTCTGATGTCGTGCGTGATGATATATTAAAACAATTCAAAACAATTATCAGGCGAGAACATGTCTATATAGTGGTCGACAAAAACGACAAGGTTGTCGGGTTTGGGCTTACTGCGCCGAATATTTCACGGTCGCTTAATGCATCTCGTGGCAAGCTTTTAAACTTCGGATTCCTTCCGATAAATGCCTTGCGAATAAAACTTGAAGCAATGCGCCCAAAAGTTGCCGACATGTGTCTTGTTGCCGTAGACCCTGCGTATCGAGGGAAAGGTGTAAACGTCATCCTTATATACGAAACATTCGAATGTATGCTTAAAGCGAAAATCAAAACCCTTGAATCGAATTTGCAACTTGAAACAAATCTTGCCATACAGGCAGAGCTTGACCCATTTAACAAGGAACTTATAAAAAGGCGAAGATGTTACAAAAAAGTTCTGTCGTCACCGACCGAAGTGGTATGAAATTCCCCAATGCGAAACAAATTGGATTCTGCCGCTTTTGACTTGGTATTGTTGTACCGTATTCGGTAGAGTTGGTCCTATCCTTGTGTTGGTGTAACTGTCTTTGTATGTAAATGTGTAGGTGCTGCCGGATTTTGTATATGTCCCTACGCCGGTAAAGATAATCTCGGTGCCGTCACCGATTGTCTCGATGATTTCAATCTCGAATGTGTTGTTTGCGTGAACCCAAAGGCGAGAGGTGTTGTAATCTCGGTGATTAACAATGCCGTCATTACCTATGCGCCGAATTCGCCATGATTTGTCCGTATCGTTGAAGGCAAGGAAATATATCCCGATACAAAGTGCAACGACGATAACGATTATCAATACAATTACCAGTATCTTTTTGGTCTTAGGACTAATACTCATCCGCCACCTCCAACAAGCCATGGGTCAATGCGGGCGAACTCTGCGACGATTACGTTGCGCTGGATTGTAATAATCTTGTGCACACCGCTTTCTTCGGTTCCGACTTTGTATGACCTAAGAGTACGCAAGTAAATCCGATTTTTATCCGACCAAAAAGAATAACGGGCAAGCATGCCATTATCGTCACCATCGGGGTCATGAATAATGCGTGACGCAGTGCCACGTATGTTGCCGTTTTTTGGCGCACCGGATGTGATTACAAAATCAATGCGACCAGTTTTCCCTGTTTCAAAGATTATCCACATGCTTTTGAAGTCTTCGCCAAATTCCAAATAACTGCGGTCATCACCAAACAATCTGTATTTGTCGACAAGTACATCGTCGTCTTCCTCTTCGTCATAGGCGTATATTGTTGGACTGAACGCATACGGTTCCATTTCAACAACGAAGTACCCTTGCAGTGCTTTAATTTCAACCCTATTATTATTCGAACACCCCCAAAGTGTAAGTCCGCAAAGCAGAACAATCAAGACGGCAAGAATCCGCCTCGCCTTCATTTTTTCTCCTTCTTGTCCGAGCGTAGTTTTCGAGGCGCTTTTTTTGCAACCGGTGCTTTTAGGTCTTTCTTTGGTACTCTTGTCTCAAAGTCGTCACGTGCATAAGATGTATGGTGTTTGCCGATGTGACGTTTGAATTTGATGCGACGGACGGTAAAGGCAATAACTGCGAATACAATTGCTGCGCCTGTGATAAGTGATGGGATGATGATAAAATCAAGTGATGAACCAGGACCTTTCTCGTCGTCATCGCCTTCATCTGGGGCCTTGGTAGAAGTAGTAATGATACTTGTCCATTCGTCTTCGCCTCTTGCATCAAATGCTTCCGGAGTGATTTCTTTAAGTTCAAGCCCCCTAATACCAACAGAGCCGACCACAAGGGCTTCTTCGCTTCCGAACTCGATTTCAAGTGACAAGTCAAGTGGGGCACTGGATTTTATTATGAATGACAGTTTGATTTCGCCAAAACTTGCCAAGTTGGTAAGGTCTTCGGTTTTCAAATTTATAAACCCACCGTCCATACGTTCGTTATCCGAAAGGTTTTTTATACGGAACGAAAGACCGTATTCAGGGGTTTTGTTTTCGTGGTCCGTATGTGTTACGAATTTGACGTTGGAGAATTGGCTTAACCGAACGATATATTCGTATGGGGTTTCTTCGTCCAAGTGCTCGGTCATAGTGTTGTGGATGATGGCGTGTGTTGCACCTCGGGTAGAGATGTTAAGCATATCGTGCGCTGGGTCGAAAAATGCGCTTGCTGTGTCTGGGTCATCTGCGACAAAAAATAAAGATTCACCACCCACACTTGCATTTGCGCCTGCTCTGCGCAAGAAAAGTTTTGATGGGTCGTTAAGGTCAACGGTGGTGTGCCTTGAAGATGGGGCATCGAATTGACCCTCGGGTGCGGCTTGGTGTACACGCACGTTGTCGATGAACAGTGTTCCAGTCGTTGGATCCGCAGCCGACCCCAATGCAAATGTGATACGTGCACTTGGGTGCGAAAACTGTGGTGTCTGGACAGCGATTGTATAGTTTCGCCATTCGCTTAGGACTGTCGTGCTTCCTGATGCTTGTACAAGTGGCAATCGTGTAACTTCACGTCCGCTGATTTCAACAACCGCCCAAACTTCACGATTTGAAAGATTGTGTGTTGCAGCATCAAATGCGATGACGTTGCGTGTGCTTGATGTAAGTGTAAACGCATTGCTCTTTACGGTCTGGTGCGTCGAGTGGACATTTTGCATCATATAGATATTGTTGTTAATGCTCATCTGTTGGTGCCAAATTTCGTGTGGATTAAATGCCGAGCCGTAAGCCCTGCTGTTTCCACCTGGCAGCACTATGTTGTTTGCCATCCAATGTTCTGGGTCCGTGTTGACGATGCCGTTGATAATCCTGCGTTCGGCAAAATGGTTGGTGACTTCTTCGTCTTCCAAGTTAACTTCCCAACCGGTTGCAACAAGCGGGAATGCCGCAGTGTTACTGCGCTTTATACCTGTGTTAAAGAATGCGTTTTCGATGGTTGCGGGTGCAGACCGCCACTCGACGTGACATTCGGTCACGTTGTTTGAATGTTTGTGCTTGTCATAGTATCGACCTGATACACGTGTAATTGTAAAGTCGTCAACCAACATGAATGATGTTGCGATACTGTCTCCGCCAAGCCAGAACTCGAAGTGCGTATTAATGTCCGCCAAAGATTCGCCAACAACGAAAATGGTATTAAGTATCCAGTTATTGTGCGATGGGGAAGAAGAGGTTGCCTCGTATTTAATCGGCATAAAGCCGGAATCGTAAAGAGTTGGAATGACATGTGGAGGAACACCAAGAGTTCCCACCCGTGTATCACGGATGCGGAAGAAGGCTGCGGCATCTGTGCTTGCGATCGAGTAAAAGTTTATCATGTAAATCTCGTTGCGCTTTATGTGTATTTCTTCGTCAAATCGCAGGCTTGTTTGGGCGTTAACTGCGGTCATCGCCATAGCGCCATAGTTATCAGGTTTGGTAATGCCAAAAACCTGAGTGCTGCGGTCTTTCAAATTAAGTGCCATTGGAATATCCGAGATGCGTACGAATGGTCTGATTTTTGTGTTGTCCCAGGTTTCAAAGTCTTCGACTTGTGAAAACTTTACCGGGCTTCTGCCGTCGAAGTTTTCAAAAATCTCTTTCGTTGCAGAATAAGGCAAGATATCCGGAGGAGTAGTCGGGAAGAATGGCTTGTTGTCTTTTACAGTTTCATCATGAGGTCTTGACAAATCGATTACGTTTGTAAGGTAGTATTTTCCACTGCGTTCTCTTTGTTTGTCTTTTGCTTCGGCGAAGGTTTCCGCAAATTGTGCCGCAGTGTACCCAGTTACACGGATGTTATCATAATAGACGACGCCTCTGCTTGCCCGTCCGCCATGTCCACCAAGGTATAGGGCAAGCGAAAAACTTGCACCTTCAAGCATATCCGTTTTAACAAGGAACGTTGCGGTTTGCCAAATGCTGTGGTTTGGGAGGGTAGTGGTCTCGTGTGGGGCAAGTCCTGGCGTGATGCTTACTTGACTTGCTTCGATTCTTGGAAGTGGTCTTCCGTCGGCAAAGTCAATCTCTGGAATTAAATATATCGAGCCCGGGCTTCCGGGTCCGACTGCGAAAAAGTCGACTTTGACTTCGAAGTATCCGTCCGCCCAAAATTCGCCAAGGTTTTGTGTAAAGTTTGCAGTGGCCGTACCAGTTACCGATTTATTAGCAAGAACCATAACATTCGGCGAGCCAGCGTGCGAGCTTGAAGGGTTCTCGGTCATAAAGGCGATGTTTGCGATATTTTGTCGTCCTTTGAAAGTATCAAAAGCAGTTGTGTTCACAACACCCATGACGACGTTTGTTGCGGTTGTTGCCTCCCATCCGCTTGCGCTGTTTGACGAGAACTCGGTGACATTGCCTTCTGCGAAAATCGGGTTCTTTACATCAAACTTTTTGCTTGTAAAGTTGGTGCGTTCTTGTTGTGGTGGGGTAAAGGAAAAAAGCCCATCCATGTACCACGAAGCATTGGTTGTGGCTTGTGCAATCATGCCCATTCCACCAAGCGGAAGCATTGCTAAAACCGCCGCAATTGCGACGATTAAACATATAATCCTTTTTGCTTTCACACGCTTCATGTAAGTCCTTTCTTCTGCCCTTTGTCAGTATGTACAAAAAGTATTTCAGTATAGATGAAGTGAAAAATAAAATCAACAACTATTTCTTAAAAAAACATCTATACAAATCAAAAACTTTGTGGTATTCCTTTTTTTATTGGGTGGAGGATACAATGGAAAAAATTGCACTATTTGAACTAAGTAGCACGGCAATAAGGTTGACCTTGGGGGCAATGGTCGAGAACGAATACTTTTACGTATACAAAGAACTAAGCGAATACGTTCAGATCAACGAACACATCGAGGCGGACGGCCTTATCAAGACCGCAAAAATAAAAGAATGCATTGCGCTTCTTCAAATATATAAAAAGATTTGCGAGGCGGAGGGAGTGGCTCGGATTCATTGCGTTGTGGCTGCGTCTTTGGCCGAGGCAAAGAACTATTCAAGCTTTCTTGACGAGGCAAGCAATACTTGTGGGCTTGAATTCAGGATGCTTACCGAGGCAGAGGAAGTTTCTTCGGTTTACACCGGTGCGATTAATACCTTGGACGTGCCAAAGGGTGTCATTATTAATATTTCAAGCCATGCAACAAGGGTAATTCATTATAATCGCAGGGTAGTTCTTGACAGTCTTATAATCCCGTTTGGTTCAAGTTCATTGCTTAAAGATGGTGCTTCGCCGAATGCGGCGGTCGAGAAAATAAAGTCAGAACTTGCCAAAAAAGGTGGATTCTTGTCGTCGCTTGACCCCGAGACAACTCTTGTCGGTGTTTCCGATGTGTTTGTAAGTTTCGGCAGGCTTTCACGCAAGATGAGGAAATTGCCGGTTGATATCGACCACAACTTTACAGCCTCGGCAGAGAACTTTAAACAAGTGTTTGAATTTGTCAAAGGCCTTGACGCCACAAAAAAACAAAAGCTTAAAGGTATTTCAAGTCACAGTGCAGATACAATCCTTGCCGGAATGTGTATTGTGGATGCGATTTTGCATCATAGCAAACTTAATAACATAACCGTGGGGTGTGGGTATCGTAATGTCGGCTTGATGTTTAATTTCGCAATGCCATTCACCGTCGAGCGCCCTGTCAGCGATGTTTTGGGATATTCCTTGGAAGTCGTTGCGGCATCGGCGGGACTTGATAAAAAAGAATGCGAAGCGAGGTATAACCTTGCACTTTTACTTTTCAGACAGTTGAAAGTCCTTCATAAACTTCCACGTGGGTATTTGAAAGTGTTGCGTGTGGCAAGTTACCTTTATCATCTTGGCAAGCGTGTGAATAACTTTGGTTATGAAAAGATTAACTATCACGCAATCTTGAATTGTAACGTCAATGGTGTTTCGCACAAGGAAATCGTCCTTGCGGCTTTCACGGCGGCGCAAAAAAAGTGGGAAGATTTTAACCTTGCCGAGTGGGTGCGATACAAAGACATCGTGGTTGATGATGACCTTGAAGCCGTGCGCAAGTTGTCAATAATCGTCGCAATGGCGGAAAGCTTGAACATCCGAAACTGTGGTGCGATTAAAGATATCTCGTGCGACATTCTGGGGGACAGTGTGATATTAAAACTTATCGCAGACGAAAGTGCACGACAAAGCAAGACGGATGTCAATGCTTTGCACATGGAAATTTTCTATGCAAAGAAGTACAGCACCGAGTTCGCTCGTGCGTTTAGGAAAAACCTGGAAATACTTTAAGTAGTGGTGCTATGAAATGCATAGCACTATATATGGAGCAATATGACGACAAGAGAATGCGATCTACTTATAATAGGTGCCGGACCTGCGGGCATAATGGCGTCGGTTTATGCGTCTCGTGCGGGTCTTAAAACTTTGGTTTTGGAAAGTACGGGTGCGGGCGGTCAGGTTCTTTCAACCGCCGAGATTGATAACTTTCCGGGATTTGTTTCCATAAGCGGAGCAGACCTTGCGATGAGGATGAGCGAGCAGGCGTCAAGCTGCGGAGTAGAAACCATATATGATGAAATCACGGAAATCACATTAACCGAAAAAGAAAAAAAAGTCACTTGCCACGATATTACAATT
>Ga0123356_10006952_pt1 | contig 11362 bp, 12 predicted proteins | sample TergutEmb28metaG_2_FD_92546 | JGI IMG/M metagenome (GOLD analysis project Ga0123356, IMG submission 92546) | Embiratermes neotenicus P3 segment gut microbial communities from Petit-Saut dam, French Guiana - Emb289 P3 | ecosystem: Host-associated > Arthropoda: Insects > Digestive system > Gut ... | reverse complement strand
GGATTTACTCTGAATGATATTTTATATCCTTCAGGATTAACTATCCTCCCAAGTCTTTTTAGCTCAGAAATAGAATCTATATTTATCATGACACCCGTTTCATCAACATATTTTAACTCTTCACTCGTAACATTGTTACCAGTGAAAAGAATCCTATCAGGAGAAAATCCAGTTTTTAATGAAGTATATACTTCACCAGGAGATACTGCATCGATGCAGCTACCAACTTCCTCAAGTATTCTCATTACTGAAAGATTAGTATTAGCTTTACATGCATAAAGTATTTTAAAATCAGAATAATATTTAGTAAAAGCCTTATAAAGTCTTTTATAGTTATCTCTTATTCTGTCTTCATCAATAATATATAAAGGAGTTCCATACTCCTCTGCAAGTTCAACAGTATCAACTCCACCAATATCCACATGGCTTTTTCCATTTATTTTAAGATTTAAGTCCATTTAAGTCCTCCTGATTAAAAAATTAGTTCTTGTTTTAATTCTTTTTATAAATTTATAAGCTTTCTTTATTTTACATTAATTATTAGTATTTGTAATATAGTTTATCCTCATATATAAATATACCGGAAATGTATTTCCGACTACATATATTTTTTAAATGATTATATATAATATTTTTAATAATGAAATCATATATTAAAACCAAATAATAAATGATTTTCTCATCTCAAAAATCCAAATAAAAGTGTATACTAACACCAAACTATAAAAAATATTTAAATCAAAAGTAAAACAATGCTTATAACAAAATATGAGTTGATAATATGAAAAAACCCTATGGGCTAACAATGCGAGGATTAGTTAGAAAAAACAATGAAATTCTCATATTAAAAAGACATCCAAAATCAAAAACAAATCCAAATAAGTGGGAATTGCCAGGAGGTAAAATTGACCCTGGAGAAGACTTTGATAAAGCATTACTCCGTGAATTTGATGAAGAAACAAATTTAAGTGTTGAATTAGGGGATTTGATAGGGGCAGTTCAAGAAGATTTCCCCCATAAAAAAACAATAGCCCTTATTATGAATGTTAATATGCTTTCAGATGAAGTTAAAGTTAAAATAAGTAATGAACATATAGATTGGAAATGGGTAACAATTGATGAAATTAAGGATTTAAAGATTTCCACATGGTTTGAAACACTATTGAAAGAGAAAAATTATATTCTATAAACTATTTTTCAAATATATCTCCATTTTCCATGTATTTCTAGTATTCAAAAAATGATTAAAAAAATAATAAGAAAAAAGGATAAACTCCATTTTAAAACCCATCTATTGAACTATAACAAACTAAAAAAAAAAGTTTATTATCAGAAAATAAATTAAAAAAAATACAGCTGTTAATGTAGTTCAGTGCTGATTCAATATTAAACAGAAAATATAAAGATGTTTTTGAGCGAATATTCATATAACAAGGATTTTAATTTTAAAATTGCGTAAACACTACATAAAAAATGATAAAAACAAATTAAAAATACCAATAACTATAATAAAAAATAAGCTATTAGCTTATAATATGTTTCAATATATAGAACCTATGAAAAAATTTTCAGATGAAAAAAATGTAGAAAATGAAATTTATCTAGATAGTAAAAATTATTTAAATATTATATCTGATATAAAGTCTTCAAAGTATCGTCAAGAAGCATTAGAAACATTTATGAAAATTAAAGAACTTAAAACCCCTTCAGAAATGTCTAAAATTCTTGGAATTGAAGTATCCCATACTTGCAAAATTTTAAACAATTTAAAGAATCATGGGCTTATAATATGTATCAATGAAAAAGATAAAAAAAATAAAAAGCATAAAATAAGTAAATTAGGAAAAAACATTGGAAACATTGTTATCAAAACAACAACAATATGAAAAGCTTAAAACTCTAAAAATATCATGTAAATATTATTATATAACTATTATTACACAACTATATAATATCATGTAAATATTATTATATAACTATTATTACACAACTATATTATAGAATCATGCCCCATGAGAATAATTATACTATAGTAATCATGGTAAAATATCAAATAAATCCATATTTTTTTTGAAATTATATATTTAATAAATATCTATCCATAAGAACTATAAATAAAAAATTTAAGTAGTAAGTATTTATAAGTATTAAACTACAATTTTATATTATTATGATTATAAAATTTAGTTAAATTATATAATTTTACTATTTATTAAACTAATATTTGATAATTAGTATTTTTATAAAATACTGTTATAATTATATTAATTTTGTTGATATTTGCTAATTATTTGATAATTTATCGATATTATAACTTAATCAGTGATTAGTATAGTAAATAATCGCTAAATGCAATGAAAAGTTGATTATTAGAGTAAAAATTAGCATGGAGACATCGAATGAAAAAGATTGGTGAAGAATATCTAGAAGAATTATCTATAATAAAAGCTTCAAAACACAAACAAAACATAATAAAAGTTTTAGCTGATGAAAATATGAAAATTCCATCAGAAATTGGGCATGTGCTCGATTTGAAGACTAACCATATTAGTGCTAATCTCAAAGACTTAAAAGAGATGAATGTTGTTAAATGCCTTAATGAAGAGAAGAAAAAAGGAAGATTATACTGCATAACTAATAAAGGGATGAATTTAGTAGAATTTCTGTAAACTATAACCCTATATCCTTATCTTTGTAAAGAATAGCCATGAAAAAATTTTCAAAAAGTTTTATCCAAATGAAGTCATCTTAAAACACTATTAATATGTGATTTATGCATATACACCTGAACAAATTCAGTACCTATAAAAAATATTTTTCTAGAATTTTCTAGAAGTAAAGTACAAAATCTTCTTTAAATATTTTTTAACTGTGTTGGTTATATTTTCACATTTTTTACTCATTGTAATGCCATATTTATCATATTAATGTAAAATATACTTATTTCATATCTAAATTGTATCAATGATTCCAGTAAATATATATAAAAATAAAATAATAAGTAATTTCAACGAAAAAAGATTTTATAACATGTTATAATGATTAGATAATGATTATAGAATAATGTGCATAATGTCTATAAAATTTGAAAATAGAATTTGTGCTTTTATATGAAATTATAGATTGATACTATAAAAGATATGGGATTTGTATGAAAGAAGATACTGAAATAGTAAATCTTTTAACCTATGTGAAACCATCGAAATACAGGAAAAATATATTAATTGCTCTTGAAAATGAAAAATTTAAAATTCCTTCGGAAATAGCTAATGAAGTTGGTACAATAACAAGTCATGTTAGCTGTCATCTTAGTGGTTTAAAAGAAAAAGGCCTTATAAAGTGCATTAATGAAGATGCAAAGAAAGGAAGACTTTATCATATAACAGAAAAAGGAAAAAATGTACTGAAACATATAACAAAAGAATGAAAAAATGAATTTCAAAATATTAGAAAAAATAATATAAAAATAATAAAAAATAATAAAAGTCTTTACTATTTTAATTTTTTCATTAAACCAGACTTACGTGCATAATGAAAGAGATAAAGTTGTGTATATCCAGCATAATCTCCAAATTGTTCCATTCCAAAATCACGAACTTTACTGGTAGAGATATCTTTATCATCGAAGTAAAGATGAGAAATTATTCTTTTTATCCAAACATCAGCAGGAAAAGCTTCTTTAAATCCATACCCATAAAGGAGAATACAATCAGCTACCTTTGGTCCCACACCTGGAAGAGATGAAACTCTTTTAAATGCCTCTTCATATTTCATATTTGGTAATTCCTGAAAATCTTCTTCTACTGTAAGAATTTCACTTGTTTTTTTCATATAAGGAGCCCTATAACCTACACCACAAGCTTTTAGATTATTTGTACAACATTCGATCTCAATAGACCTATCACGAGCTTCATACTCTTCAAAATCATCTTCATAAACAGACATCAATATAGTTGGACTTGGAAAACTATAAAAAGTTCCAGAAGGAAAATCAACAGGATTCCCCCACTTTCCCCGGATTTTAGCTATAGATTTAGTCCAACGAGCAATTGAATTATTAGCTGAAGCAATAGAAGAAATCATAGCTTCAAAAGGATCTTTAGCTAAAAGCAATCGAAGACCTCTACAAAACTCGATAGATGGCTCAAGTTTGTCGTCTTCAGCCAAATAACTATAAAATTTACCTAAATCAAAGTTTAAATCGAACATTCTAGCTATTTCACTTTCAATAGCTACTTCATCAATAAATATATCTTGATTAGATATTGGAAGTTCATATTCTAGGTTTAGATAGCTAATATCTTCTTGATGAATTTTTATAAGAGTTGGTGTCTTATTTATTTCTATCATATCACAATAACTACCTGCTTCAACTTGCCATGGAGGCTGTGATGTTTGACCTGACTCTTGGGTGAGTTTTAGGTTTATTTGAGAACTAAATTTCATAAAACACACATATAATATTTATAACCTAACATTAACCCCTTTATCTTTTAAATACTTTTTAACTTCAGGTACAGGGTATTCATTAAAATGGAAAATACTAGCTGCGAGAGCTGCACTAGCATCAGCTATTTCAAAAGCTTCAAAAATATCTTTAGGAGTACCAACACCACCAGAAGCTATAACAGGAATGTCAACAGCATCATTAATAGCTTTGGTAAGTTCAAGATCATAACCATCTTTAGTTCCATCCCTATCCATAGATGTCAGGAGAATTTCACCAGCCCCCCTTTCTTGACATTCTTGTGCCCAATCAATTGCATCAATACCAGTAAATTCACTTCCACCATAGATACTTGTGTCAAACCAACAATAGCCTTTTTCAGTTTCAACTATGTTTTTATCATCACTTTCTTTTGGATTGTCAACATACCTTCTTTTTGCGTCAATCCCAATCACACATGCTTGGCTACCAACTACCTCAGATGCTTCATTTATAAGTTCAGGATTGTGTATAGCTGCAGTATTAGTGGAGCATTTATCAGCCCCAGCTTTAAGCATATCAACATAATCTTCAACTTTCCTAATTCCACCACCTATACATATAGGTATGAAAACATTTTCTGTTACAGCTTCTACTACATTCTTCATAGTAGCTCTTTTTTCCTTTGAAGCTGTAATATCAAGAAGAACAATTTCATCCGCTCCTTCACTATAGTACTTATTAGCTAATTCTACTGGATTTCCAGCGTATTTTATCTGTTTAAATTCAACACCTTTAACAACACGACCTTCTGGAACTTGAAGATCACAGTCTAAACATGGAATGATTCTTTTTGTTAGCATGGGTAAAACTCCTCATTAAACTTTAATATTACTTAATATTGATTTTATTTATTACTAAAAAATCATAATATTTTAATGATATTTTCATATAAAATAATAGTTCCTTATATAAAATAATTATATAAAATAATAAATTTTTCTTATATAAAATACTTTTCAAAATAAACAAAAATGTTTTAGTTATTTTTTTTCTTTTTTTGGTTAATGCTTATTATTTTATTTATTTCATATATTAAATTTTTGAGTATTATATCATGAATTAAAAATAGCAAAAATAATCAAATATTAATTGACTTAACTTTTGACCGCATTCCTATTAATGAAACAACAATTGCTATTATACATAAAATTGTTGATATAATACAAGCTAGTTGAGAGCTTTCAATAAGCAGTGGATAAAGTTGAGGTAAAATCTGCACAGATCCTATTACTATTGCAAAAATTACAGTTAACATTCCTAAACTCAGAGTTTGACCAATAACTCGCATGGTTGAAACAGCTGCTGAAGCTACTGATGATAAATGTCGTGGAACAGATCCCATGATTGCATTTGTATTTGGAGAAGAGAACAATCCATATCCTAAACCTTGAATAAACATTGCAATAGCAATGAAATATAAAGGAGTTTGTGTATCTAAAAATATTAGCATGAATAAGGCAAGAGATACAAATCCCATACCAATAGAAGCTAATATTTGAGGATTTACCCTATCAGAAAGTTTCCCAGAAAATGGAGATATAATTGCCATCATAGCAGGAGTTATAATAAGAATTAATCCTGCTGTTTGAGGATCAAGGCCTTTAACATATTGTAAATGGTAATTTAAAACATAAGTCACTAAAAAAGTAGCAAAATAGCTAATGAGAGAAGCAAAACTTGATGATACAAATTTAATGTTGTTAAATAATGTTACATCAAATACTGGGAATCTATGTCTAAGTTCCCATAAAACAAAACCAAGTAAAAGAATTATAGCCATTATTAATATAATAATTCCATTTAACTGGTACATAATTGTAAAGCCGTAAATTAGAAGCAAAATACCTATACTATATATAATCGTCCCGATATAATCAAATTTATATTTAATGCCTGTTTTCCATTCTTGAGGAACTTTCCAAAGTGCAAGTATAGCTACTAAAACCATAAGTGGAATGCTAATTAAAAATATACTTTTCCAGCCAAAATTATATGTTATCATACCTCCAATAGCTGGTGCAAGAGTGAGTCCAATATAAACACTTGAAATATTTATACCAATGCCTCTTCCTCTTTCTCTAGGAGGCAAAGCTATACTAATCATGGTAAGGGCATTAACATTTAATATAGCTGAACCTAATCCTTGTAATACTCTAAATAAAATTAAATCATAAGCTGAACTCGATAAAGTAGCACCTACTGAAGCAATTGCAAAAATCAAAAGTCCAGATAAGAAAGTCTTCTTCAATCCGAATTTCCCAGATAGCTTACCAAATGGAACAGAAAATACAGCCACTGATAAAAGATAACTTACAGATACCCAGTTTTGTAAAATAGCATCAATAGAAAAATCAGCAACTAAATAAGGAAGAGCTACGGCTACAGATGTTGCTGAGAATGATACCATAAATGTAGCTATTGAAACAGCTATAATCACAAAATTTTTTGCTTTTTTATCCATGTTGCCTAATATTCTATTAATTCCATGAGATATTCTTCTAACTAATCTTCCTATCTAATCCTTTATATACTAAAAAAAGATTACCTAATTATATTAAAGAGTTTTTATCTAATAATAAGATAATTTAATAAAATGTATTATAAATAATACTTTTTTTAAATTAAAGTAAATAATTTTAAAATCAGATTTATCATCAGCTATTTCAATTGAAAATCCAGATTTTTTTTAAAACTTTCTAGATTTGCAACAACAGTGCCATCTATTTTATAATGGAAATAGCTTTATGAATATGACCACATAGCTAATTATATGGTTTAATTAATAATATATTTAAAAAAGGTATCTTGACAAGCCATGACGAAAATATGATAAATATCCTATAATATCACAGCTATCCAAATCATAATTTCTAAACATTCATAAAATTTGTATCCATTCTATCAAATTTTATTCTCCATATTTATTTTAATATCAAGTATATAATATAATTTTTTACTTGATTTTCAACATTTTCACAAAATATTAATTTTAAATGATTATAAATATGATTTTATTTTTTTATTTATTACTCATTACTTTTTCTAAACAAAAAACTGATTTTCTTTTATTTGTTGGATCATTTATATGGAAAATTTTAAACCCACATTTATTCACATAAAAGTAATGATTCCTTGAAGAAAATCCAGGAGTTTCACTCTTCCAGATTTTTGTTTCAGGGTATTTTTGTTCAATATACTTCCAGATTATTAACCCAAATCCTTTATCCTGAAAATCAGGCCCAACAAATATATTCCCCAAAAAATTTTCATGATTTTCATTTATCCATAAAGCAATGCCTCCAATGGATATATTATCTTTGTAGATAGCATAGGAAGTAACATCCTTATGTAAGTACCATTTTTTCAGAAAATCTCCATTTTCATAACCATCAGGTCCACTATCAATTCCAAGATGAATTTGAGAATCCTTATCAAAGGCCTTTTTGAACATTTGAGTAAATAATCCAACGTCAATTTTCTCAAATTTCCTAAAACTTAAGCCACCAAAGTTTTCCATAAACATGCCCTCAAATAAATTTTTTGTTTTCATTATTTATTTTTAAAAAACTTCTTCAAAAAATTTTTATATTTCAAAAATAATTTTCATTTCTTACATAGATTAAATTTTACAACAATTATTTTCATCTCAGTTAGGGGTTTTTAGAGGTTCACTAGTTTTATTTATTCGTAAGTTCTATACCAAAACGATTGGGACACACTTTACGACATAAAAAACATTCAAATACCCATTTACGATTTATTATTTTGAGCATTGTTTTACCACATTCTTTTTTCCCAAATAAAGCAGGATTATCCAATGACTTCGATGGACACATTTCAACACATTTATTACAGTTATCACAAACTGTATATTGGGTTTTTTTATCTGGACTTAGGTCTACATCAGTAAGAACAGCACTGAACCAAAGAAGGCTACCGTATTCAGGATTTATAAGTAAATAATTTTTGCCAATGATACCAAGACCTGCCAATTCAGCAGCATGTTTTAAAGATATAGTCCCATATTGTTCACCATTCACCCATTTGCCACCAAATCCTTTTATAGCTCGTGTTTTGTATCCATCATCCTTGATTTGCTTTGCAACATTTTTTGCTATGCCGTTCATTTTTTCTACCATTGCTTTTCGACTTTCAGTATATTCAACTGGAGTTTCAAGGGCTTCTTGTGGAGATGGAGATCCAAAAACGATTACAGAAAGGCATCCTTTCAATGCATCTGTGGGTTTAAACCCGCTTGGTGCAAGATCAAAATCTTTAGCAGCAGCTATGCCCACTACACTTGCTCCTGCATCTAATCCATATTTTTTCACTATTGCACTATTTAATTCTTTTGTACTCATTCTTTTCATTTTTCAGCCAGTTCAACTACTTTCTCTGCACTTTTGACAAGATTTTTGGTAACACTTTTTCTGAAAATGGCTTTGAAAAAGAATGCTAATGTCCCAGATATTTCAACAGCAAACCTTACTTTTAGAACACCACTGTCTTTAACAATTTCATGTATAAAATCCACTGTACTCAGCGGCATTTTTGCCTGCAAGATAAAGGATTTATTTACAACAACATCTTTTAATGGCGATGACGATTCTGGCTTTTTGATGTTTTTTATGGTTACCAATGTACCATCTTCAAAATTTCCATCAATGGTTGAATACTCGATACCATCAATCCACTCTTTCCAATTTTCGACATCAGTGAATATTTGCCATATTTTGGATTCTGATGCCTTACATTCCATAGAAAATTCACTCACTAGCATATTATGTCCCCCTAATTTTAATGTTTTAATTTTATGTCCTTGTCGGACGGTTTATATTTTGTTTAATATTCAATGTTACATTTTTCTATATTTTTATTTTTCAAAATACTTTACAAAATTAGCAAAATCTTTTTCTAATACTTTTTCCTCCCTATTTTTTCATTGCTTCAGTTCTAAGATTATTTGGCATCTTTTCAATGGCATAGCGTAAAGCTGTGCGAGGCATGACTGATTTATTTTTTAGCACAAAATTAAATACTGCCTCTAAATGCTCTTTTCTTATTTCATCTTTTAGTTCCTTTCCTTTTGCAGTTTTTTCACTTAGACTCGCAGCCTTTAGCATCCAACCATAACCCTTTTGTACAAGGTCATCATTATCAAGTAGCAATATATCTGCAATTTCAAGAATATCAGTCAAAAACAAGCCTTTACGTGCAGGAATAATCAATGCAACTGCAGAACCTCGACGTACCCAGCGGTTTGGGGATTTTGCCCACTCTTTTAACTTGGCGATATACTCAGGATACATCATCACAAAGGACCCAATAGTGTGATTGCACAAAGTGTCACAATCGGCCCAATTGTTAACATAATTGTTCAACCAGTACTCAAAAACAGCAAAGTCAGCAAGTTCGTATTTTTCATAAAGTGACTCAGACCAATGGCAGGCAATAATCGCTTCTTCTAGATAGCCTGATTTCCAAAGTTCTTCACACATTTCAAAAATAGTTTGTTTTGGGTATTTTTTCACTGGTTCAAAGATTTCTTTTGCAATCTTGTTTACTTCAGGTATTTTTACGCCGTGAACTTTCGCAGCTTCACCCTTTTTAAAAAAGCGGTGGGACGAAGCAAGTGATTTTGCATCAGCACTGTTGACAAGTGCTTGTCTGATTTCTTCGAGAATTGTCTCTTTTTCGATGTTATTCATGCTGTTTTCCATTTTTAAAGGCCCATTTTCCTTAAATCCATATTGTATTTCGTATTTTCTTTTTTACAGTTCTCGTACTATTTACACTCTAATCTTTTTTTACACTCTATTAGTGTGTAAATATCCTCAAGTGGTTCTGTGGTGTTTATATCGAACATCACTGGAAAAGTAGTCAGTTTGCCCTTTGGCTTTGCCTCATCTATCAATTGTTTTGTTTTTTCACTAACATCGGCTTTTAACAATTCCGCACGGTTTTTTTCTGTGAACCAAACTGCTACGTCGAAGTAGCCTTCATAAACATGGAGCCAATAGAGATTTTTCTCTTTTTTTGTTCCTCTTGCTGTTGTCCACCAATGCTGTCCTTTTGCAAACCATGCCTTGTAGGGCTTATACCATTGCCATTCTTGCTCTATATCTAAATCAGGTAAGGTCTCTTGGAATGTTTCATATGCAATGTAACTGCCACCTAGTGTTTGCTCTAACATTTCACTTGTTGGAGGCTCTTTAGAGTCTCTTAGTCGCAATTTTTCATGTTTACTCATTTTTATTACTCCTTAATCATTATCATCAAATTTTTAGTGAAACTTTATTTATTATATTATAATATATATTATAGATGTATATTATTTTATTTTTAAAATTCAATAAAATATAGTTTATCTAAGAGCTTATGAAAACTAATATTTTAATATTTTTGTATGTTGTATAGAATCTTTTACTAATATAATAACAAGAATAACAATCATTAGCCAACAAAGTTATTTGTTCATATGTATACCCTGCATAAACAATTCTATAAAAATGAACATCCATTATTAATGTAACTATTTATAGTTTAAAAAAAATAAATTTTGTATAAAATAAAATAATACATAAAATGTCTATATTTATATATTTTAAAAGATAAAATATAATAAGGTTATATACATGACATGATTTCCTATATTATAGGCAAATTACTGTCTGTTTATAAATTTATAGTAGTTTCAAAAAGGAGAGTATTTCTTTGTATCTGAATAATAAAAATAAAATTTTAGAAGCCGCATTTTTATTATCAATAAAATATGGCTTTGACAATGTGAGTATAAAACAAATTCAAGAAGAAGTTAATTTTAGTACTGGAGCAATATATTACCATTTTAAAGACAAAAATGATATTTTGGAT
>Ga0123356_10006951_pt1 | contig 11362 bp, 4 predicted proteins | sample TergutEmb28metaG_2_FD_92546 | JGI IMG/M metagenome (GOLD analysis project Ga0123356, IMG submission 92546) | Embiratermes neotenicus P3 segment gut microbial communities from Petit-Saut dam, French Guiana - Emb289 P3 | ecosystem: Host-associated > Arthropoda: Insects > Digestive system > Gut ... | reverse complement strand
TCCATCAATAGAGAACTGAACCGTGCCTGTTGGTGTAGCCGTGCTGCCCCCTGCCCCAGCTGTGTTGGTCACTGTCGCGGTGAACGTGACCGACTGCCCGTAGAGCGACGGGGCCGCCGAAGAAGTCACGGTCGTGGAGGTCGGAGCACAGACAGGAGTGGCGGACGTGGTGTTAGACGGTACACTTTCCTGTGCCGGATTCGTGTTCGCGAGCACTGCAGTCACAAAATACGAGTAAGTCGTCCCGCAGGTGACATTGGTATCTGTAAACGTGAACGAAGTGCCAGGGACCGAGCCAATGCTGACGGCGGTGGCTCCGTTTGTCAGACGATAGATGTTGTACGAGGCGATTTGTCCGAAGGTCGGTGCGTTCCACGTTAGTTGTATGGAAGGCAGCGGGGAGGTCTGTGCCGCCGTTAACTTCCGCGGTGGACGGACGTAGGAGTTGGCCGTTTTGAAACTAAGTTCCCCGTTGCCGATGCCGGTACCGCCTTTGAAGCTTATTCCGGTGGCAGTTCCGAATCCGATGCCGGTACCGCCTTTGAAGCTTATTCCGGTACCGCCCTTGAAGCTTATTCCGCTACCGAAAATGTCGCTGCCGGTGGCTCCTATCTGGCGCAAGTCGATGTTTGCCCAGTCGTTGTAGCCTCGTAAGGTCATCTCGATGATTCCGTCAAAATTGACGTCCGAGCCATTTTCCCACTCCGGCGTAATCGGATCGGCGGGTCCCTCGACATGGTACATCGTGGGGTTCGGGTCGTTCCGCGATATCGGTGTGCCATCACAGTGGGCCGTCGCCGGTGAGCCGACTCCACCTGGCTGAGTAGGCGTATACCATTTCGTGCTCGAATAGGCGAGGGGAGAGTTGTCGGTTGTGGTCACGCCCGCGGGCAGACTGTCTTCGTTCAGCGTGCTCAGCTGCTGCTCGGAATAATCCAGGGTTGCATCGTCCAGAAGGTCTATCTGGAAGTTGTAGTTCATGATGCTCTGATAATTTGGCTTGCAGTTGGGCTCTAGCGTTGGGACGTATGAATTCAGGGTATCGTAATACAAACCACCGTGCGTCAACCCGTTCGAGTGCCCCAGTTCATGCATGAATGTGCCAGCTTCGACCGGATCGGTCTGACCTGCCGTTCCCCAGAGTCCCAATGTGATGAGGGAGTCCGCACCCCCGATGTCAGACACCCCCGACGTCGTAAGGATTTGGCCCGAGGCTACGGTGAGCGACGGGTCGGTCGACACCGTATAGGTCGCATTTGCAGCCGTGGGAATTTGTATGGTGAAAACGTTCCCACTGGCACTCTGGACAAGATAGGTGCCATTCAGACTGGGGTTCGTGATGGCATCGGCGATAGTGACGCGGTCCGTGCCGGCGTTTAGGCCATGAGGTGTTGATGTCGTGAAGGTGACTGTATTGCCGGAGGCAACGATGCTGACCAGGCTGCCACCGTTGAGGGCCCACTCCGCCAGGCCGAGGGCGTGCGCAAACAGTGCGTAGTGATAGCTATCCTTCCGCCCGTGTTGGAAGCGCCGGATACAGGGTCCATTCGCAGCAGCCTCACAGGATGTCTCATCCGTGTAGTTGAGAGGCTGGTTCTTGTAGGACTCGAAGCCGGACTTCCAGCCGACGATTCCTGGTTGATTGGGGTACGGGCACAGAGCGGTGGAACTGTCGGTGCAAGTTTGTTCCTGAATCGCGCCGGTTCCGTATGGCGCAACGTATCCTGAATTCCCCGTTATGAAGTGCGTGATGATGCCGTGGGGCGCGAATGCGTTCGCAATCATCGATAGAGAATTTGCAGACGGGTAGAACCAATAGCCGTCTGTGGTGTCGCAGGTGCCATTGGCACTTACAATGCTGCACATGTAGTCGAGCTGCACAAACAGGTCCTTTTCCCCCGAGGTTGCTCCGGGAAGCGATACCCAGGAGGGATCTGTAGTGGCGCACACACCGCCGTTCACCGAAGCATCGCAATATCCCTGGTTTTGCTTCCATACATCGAGGACGCCGTCGTTGTCACTGTTCTGAACCGTCGTGCTCATGACCATGGCGCCCCATGACACGCAGCCGCCGTTGGAGGAATTCGGCACTACCGTCGTCGTCGCCGAAGCATCACCGGCCTTCACCGGACTGCCGCTGCCGCTGAAACTCCAGGTCGGATTGTCCCAGGACCCGTTGTAGTAGCCGGGAAAGCTCGGCAGATTGCCATACAGGGAAGGCAGGTTCACACCGTCCAGTGACACAGTTTCAAACTTGTTGCTCTGTCCGTTTCCGACGATGTGCGTCAGCTTGGAAATCGGGTTTGCCGCAGCCTGATAAAAGCCCTGCAACGTTTGCGACATGGTCGTGGAGCCGTTAGACGGCGCGAACGCGCCGTCGTAAATAACTACAGAGTTCAGTGGCAATGAGGACGTCAGAGCGCGATAGACGATAATAAGGGTTGCACCTAACGTCAGTGGGGCGCCGTTTCCGTTGCTCCCACTATCTGCCAGACTGACTTCATAGGTCCCGTTGGCGGCGATATATCCCGTCTGGGGATTGACCGGAAGATACGGTCGCACATCTGCGCTATACACACGCATTGTTTTGGACCCTTGCGAGCTCCCGGAGCATCCGCCCGAACTCCACGATACCGGAGCATTTGGGTTCCCCAACGCCGCTCCCGTGATCGGATAGCCGGTTGCCGGACCGCCCGAGAACACCGGCCGGAAGAATCCATTTTGCCCGGCAAGTGCTGTCTGTGAACTTTCGACCGTCTCCCAGATGAGCACCGCGGCCACAATGTCGGCCCCGGGAGGCACACCGGCTGCGGGTACAGAATTCGCGTCCGGCATGGTGAACTGTCCGGTCGCTAGGCCGTTCACTCCAAGGCCGCGCAAGCCCACTCCGGATACGACGTAATCGCCCGTCACAAAATAGTTGTTCCCGAAACTCAAGGGCGGAGTCGCTTGCGCAAACCCAGTTGGCACAAAGCCGAGCATCCACAAGAAAGCTGAACCTGAAACAAAGATGAAGCAATAACGACGGGTAAGCAGAACAGCGAAGAGGCGGCGCGCCATAAAATCTCCTATTGGTTTCTAGTGCTCTTTAATTGCTTTTTGTCGCGGGTTGGTCCCGACTAGGAATCCAACCCGATTTGCAGCCTGTCAAGAAGGACCATCCTTGCCGGACAGGAACACTGACTGGGAGAACGAGTCAGACACACCGCCGAGGGCACCACAACGGCGATTGTTCCTGCTCCTCGATCGCAGTGTGCGTCTTTGCAGGTATGGGGGAAGGCTGCCAGAGCGATGGCACAACGAAAACGGAAACCGGAATCTGATGAAAACGGCGGCAGACGAAGCACGGCGTTGCGATCAAAAATCTCCTGTATCGGATATCGGACCAGTACATTAACCGGGAGCTTGAACTTTCCGAAACTCTTCGAGAGACAGCTCTCATCGAAGGCCTCGCCGGGTTCATCGTCGGTGCGATCAACCCAAGTCAACGCCTTCCCGGCTGTTTTTAGGGGAAGATCATGATCGCACAAAAGCAAAGAATCAACAAACCGGACATAAATTCGATCTAAATTTCAGTTCACCGCGCAACATATTCAACGCACATGGTTTAACGGACAGCCCAAACAGGGCAATGCGTCGCTCCCAGGGTTGACTTGCCCGCGTGGTATACTCTCTCCAGACTCTGGCCGAGCAATGCCCTCTCCAACCCGCCTCAAGATCACCCGCTTCGGTCCCTACGAACTGGATCTCGAAAAGGGAGTTCTGCGCAAGTACGGCATTCCCATAAAAATCCAAGGCAAGCCCCTCGCTGTCCTTTCCGTGCTGATTGAAAATGCCGGCGAGGTTGTTTCGCGCGATCAGCTGCGCCGTGAACTGTGGCCCGAAAATACATTCGTCGACTTCGATAAGAACCTGAGCACCGCCGTCAACAAACTGCGGGATGCGCTGTGCGACCGCGCCGCGCAGGGTCAGTACATTGAAACGGCACCGCGCAAGGGCTACCGGTTCCGGGCGGCAGTTGAAGTCGTGGCGGCGGCAGAGCCAGAGGCGCCTCGGAGTCAACCCCAGGTTGTCATTCCCTCTGCGCCTGATGAGCAACGCTACCGATGGAGGAATCGAGTCGTGCTCGCGGCCGCCGCAGTGGTTCTGACCGCGATTGCACTCTACTACCTCAATAGACCGCGCAAACCTTTGAGCGAGAAGGACACTGTCGTTCTTGCCGATTTCGATAACAGCACAGGAGATCCGGTTTTTGATGACACTCTGAAGACAGCGCTCGCGGTATCGCTTCGTCAATCTCCATTCATAAATGTCCTGCCTGACACGCCGGTGGCTGCGACATTGAAGCTGATGGGACGCGCGCAGGGCGGGAAGGTAACCCCTCCTGTTGCGCGCGACGTTTGTCTGCGCACAGGCAGCAAAGCATATCTGGCGGAAGCCATCGGCAGCCTGGGCAGCGAATACGTCCTCGAACTGAAGGCAGTGAACTGCAAGAGTGGAGCAACGCTGGCGGAAGAACAGGTCACGGCAGCATCGAAAGACAAGGTAGTGGAAGCGCTGGGCAAAGCCGCGGTCAGGCTGCGCAGCCAACTGGGCGAATCGCTGGCCACGGTGCAGAGGTTCGATGTCCCGCTGGAACAGGCAACAACTTCGTCGCTCGAGGCGTTGCAAGCCTACAGCATCGCGCAAAAAACCGCGCGAGAGAGTGGCGCCGCTCGTTCGCTGCCCTTCGGGCAACGCGCCATCGAACTCGATCCAAGCTTTGCGATGGCCTACGAGGCCGTTGGCGTCCACTATTTCAACCTGGCTGAGCCGGCCCGAGCCGCCGGGTACCTGACCAAAGCCTTCCAGTTGCGGGCCCACGCCAGCGAACCCGAGCGCCTGAGAATTTCAGCCGCTTATTATTCGTCAGTGACGGGCGAACTCGACAAAGCCGGTCGAACCTATCAGGAACAGATCAGCGAATATCCTCGCGACATAGCCGCGTATAACAACCTGGGCATCGTGCTGGCCGAGGAGGGCCTCTACGACAAGGCTGCCGATATCACCAGGCAAGGAATACAAATCGAGCCCAGCCAGGTCACGTTGGATGAAAACTTGACGGGTTACCTGCTGGCCTTGGGCCGCTTCGATGAAGCGCGCCAGATCATCCATGAGCAACAGCCGCATAAGTCGGACAACTACATATTCCCGGCTGCTCTCTACGCTCTGGCCTTCCTGTCCTCCGATTCCGAGGAGATGGCAAAGCAGCAGCAGTGGTTCGCCAGGACGTCGGAGTACGAAACCTTCGGGCTGGCGCTGGAGTCGGAAACGCAGGCGTTTTCCGGACATCTGCGCAAGGCGCGGGAATTGACCGATCGAGCCGTGGATTCCGCCTCCCACTCAGACCACAAGGAAACCGGCGCTATCTGGGAAGCTCGGGCAGCCGGGCGCGCTGCCGCTTTCGGCAATGCTGCGGAAGCACGCCGGCTGGCGATCGAGGCCCTGCGAATCTCTCCCGGGAGTCAGGGCGTTCAGCTCGAAGCGGCTCTCGCGTTCGCTTCCGCGGGCGATGGAGCGAAGGCCGAGACATTGATCCAGGACTTGTCGCAACACTCTTCCCTGGATACGCAAACGCAATCTCTCTGGATTCCTGCAATTCGCGCGCAAATAGATCTGGATCACAAAAATCCGGCGTCCGCCTTGCACGCTCTCCAACCGGCGATTGCGCCGCTTGAATACGGGGCGATCGCGTTTGGCGCCAATGCGTCCGGATCATGTCTGTACCCCACCTATGTTCGCGGCCAGGCTTACCTGGCTGCGGGACAGGGCAACACGGCCGCGGCCGAGTTCCAGAAGATTCTCGACCACAGGGGTATTGTCTGGAATTGCTGGACAGGCGCCTTGGCGCATGTCGGCCTGGCGCGTGCCAACGCGCTCCAAGCCAGAACTTCGCAGGGTGCCGATGCCGACGCCGCCCGGGTCCGCGCTCTCGCCGCCTACAAGGACTTTCTCTCCCTCTGGAAAGACGCCGACCGCGACACCCCCATCCTGAAGCAAACCGAAGCCGAGTACACGAAGCTCGAGTAGCCTAAGAAAAGGACTGGATCGCGCTCTCCTCCTCGTCAAAGATCCCGAACAAATTGAACACGCCGACCAGACGTAGGGTCTGCACCGCGAACTTAGAGGGCTTCACCAGGTTCACCATGCCTCCACGCTGCTTGGCGGACGTCAGCGCCTTCACCAGCACGCCCACACCGCTGGAATCAATCATGGGGACGGCCGCCAGGTTCACGATGAGCTTTGGCTCGGCGGCAGACAACGCTTCGTTTACCGCATCCCGGAACCGATCCACGGCTTCACCGAGCCGCAAAGCTCCCTCCAGCTGGATGACGTGCACGTCTCCACGGGTGCGAACGTTTATATTCACCGCCACTCTCCTTTGGTTTGTCGACCAGCGCCCCCGAAACCACATTGACATGGGTTACCAGCGTTTGTTACAGTCGCGCTCAAGTTACGAAAGCTGTGATGAAATTGCAAGTGCGCGCCCTTCTCCTCCCACGCACCCAGACTTCTCAGAGATAGCACCGCGACATAAATGCCTTCGGGATGGATGTACAAAGGCCGGGCTTAACCGACGTTTCGAGCGAATTCCTCGGGAACCTGCTGCGCGAGCGGGAGGTCAGGCCGCGGTGTGCGCTCGTCGCGCAGCAAGCCATGGATTTGATCGCCGCCGGGGCCGCCGTCGTCTATCTGGTTGAAGAAAAACCGCAGCCCCGGTGGGTCGCCAGAGCAACCCTGGGCGAAGTTCACCTCGACGACATGGTCGTTCCTTTCGACAGCGGCACGCTGGGTGTGGTCGGCGATCAGAAGAAGCCAGTGCTTTTTTGCGGCGGCGAATTGGTGCGTGAAGATTATGCCCACCTTCATACGCGCCGCACTCTGCAATCCCTCGCCTACACTCCGATCATGGCGGACGACGCCCTAATCGGCGTGCTGGAGGCGGCCAGCTTTGAAGGTGCGCTTACCGATGAGCATCTCGACCGCCTTCGAGAATTAGCCGAATGCGCCGCCCCGGCGCTGGCCAGCGCCCTGGAGTACGAGCGGGAACGCGGAAACCATCTCGCCTCGATTTCACGTTTGACCCAGCTCTACGACCTCGAAAAGGTGTTCAACTCCATTCTCGAGCTCGATGAACTTCTGTCATTGATCGCGAGCAAGTTTCAGGAGGTCATGGACGTACAGGCCGTGAATGTATGGATGGTGGATGGCGAGGCGGTTGTCCTGACCAGCCGTGCCGGCGTCGACCCCACCTGCGAGTTGAGCTGTGCACAGAGGCCCGGTGACGGAATTGCCGGAGATGTCTCCGACAGCGGCGATTCGATAACCATCACCGATCCTGAGGATGACCGTTTACTCCGGCGCAATGCAGGAATCGAGGAAGGGCAGATTTGCTCTCTTCTGGCCAGGCCTTTGATGGATCGCGCGGCCCTGGTGGGGGTCGTGGAACTCATCAATCGAAGCAACGGCCTCGCCTTTGACGAGGATGACGAGTTCATGCTGGCCAGCATGTGCGAAACCGCCAACAATGCCCTGCACAACGCCAGCCTTCTGCTGGCTGAGCGCAAGCTGGAAATTCTGGAAGCTTTGGTCAAGACCAGTTCCGAGATCACTGCCACCCTGGACCTGGACCGCGTGCTGCAGTCCATCGTCAATGGTCCGGCGTCTGTCATTCCCTATGAACGTGCTGCTATCGCTCTGGAGCAGCGGGGACGGACTCAGCTGAAAGCCGTCTCCGGGACGGCTCGGTTGAATGCCGAGGATCCGCAATATGGCCCTCTGAGTGAGCTACTGCAGTGGAGTTCTATTGTCGTGGAACCGCTGCTCGTGACCCAGCATGACGGACAGATCAGCTCCGATCGCCAGGAGACGCGTGCCAAGCTGGAAGCCTATTTCGCCAAGACCGGCATGCGGGCTTTTCACCTGATTCCGCTCATGGATGAAGAGGGACGGGTCGGCAGCCTCAGTTTTGAAAGCAGCGACCCGGATTTCCTTGGCGAAGCTCACCTGGAAATGATCAAGGTGCTGGCCAGTCAGGCCACGGTGGCGCTCCGCAATGCCTCCCTTTACAAGGAAGTGCCCTTTATAGGGGTGCTGGAGCCTCTGCTGCAGAAGAAACAGAAATTTCTCGCAATGGAAAAGCGGCGGAGATTCGCACTGTTGGCCGGTGCAGGCGCTGTCCTGGTATTTCTGGTGGGATTTCCGCTCCCCCTGCGCGTCGACGGTACTGCGGTGGTTGCCCCGGCTCACGCCGCCCACCTCGGCGCTGAGGTCGAAGGGATGGTCCGCACTGTCAATGTCCACGAAGGCCAGGCGGTGAAGAAAGGGGACGTCCTGGCCAGCCTCGAAGATTGGGAGTTTCAATCCGCTCTGGCCGCGGCCAAGGCCAAGTATGAGACGGCCATTTCCCAGATGGATCGCGCCCTGTCCAATAACGACGGCACGGAAGCCGGCATTCAGCGCGCCCAGGCCGATTACTGGCAGTCGGAAGTAGCGCGCGCCGAGCAGCGCCTCAACGCAACTTTGTTGCGGTCTCCGCTCGATGGAGTGGTCGCAACCCCACAGATCGAAGATTCCGTCGGCCGAAAGCTCAAATTCGGCGACAGCTTTGCCGAGATCGTCGACAATTCGCAGGCGTTGGTGGACGTGCAGATCGATGAAAGTGATATCGGCCTGCTGCGCCGCGGAGAAAAGGCCAGCATCAAGCTGGACAGCTTCCCGACGCGCACATTTCATGGCGAGGTCATGGTCGTGAGCCCACGGGCGCAGTTCGAGGGCCAGGAGCGCGTTTTCTACGCCCGCGTAAGTGTGCCGAATCCGGATGGCGCATTGAGGGACGGAATGCAGGGACGCGGCAAAGTTTCAGCCGGGTGGCGTCCGGCGGGAGTCGTAATGCTCCGCCGCCTGGCTCTGTGGGCCTGGTCCAGGTTGTGGGATTGGTTCGGGTGGTAGAGAGGCATGGCTATGAATCGATTCTTCGCAGCAACGGTCATCGCAGTTTCGCTCGGATTGGTGGTCGCCTGCAGCAGTTCTTCAGTTCCCAGTGTCTCGGCGGCGCAACCCGCAGCCGCCAGTGAACCTGCCAAGACCATGCTTCGTCCTGAGTCCGCCAAAAATGGATTCACCGCCTCCGGACCGATCATCGTCGAGAACCAGGTGGATGTGACGGCGCAGCGGGAGGGAATCGTGTCCGAGGTCCGGGCCGAGACTGGGCTCCCGGTCAAAGCCGGTCAGATTCTGGCGACTCTCGACAATCGCCAATTGACGGTGGATCTGGAAGCTGCTCGCGCCAAGACGCGCAGCGTCGAATTCGATCTTAAGAATTGGGAAGCCGAAGCAAAGGTTCTCGAGGCCGACTACGATCGCGCCCAGAAATTGTGGGATGCGCAGGTCATCCCGAAAGAGCAGCTGGAACATGCGAAATACAAAGCCGAATCCGATCAGTGGGACGTGAAGCGCGTCGAGGAACTCCTCATCAACGCGCAGAACACAGAACGCTCTCTCGCGTTGGAATTAGAAAAGACACAGATTCGAGCCCCCTTCGATGGTGTCGTCGCCCGCCGTTATGTTCGTGCCGGAGAGTCGGTGATACGGGATCAGAAGCTTTTTTGGGTAACGGCGACTGCTCCCCTGCGCGTGCGGGTCACTCTGCCGGGCGGTTTCATTGGTCAGATCAAACCCGGCAGCACGGTTTCGGTCTTTTCCTCCGAGAGTACGCAACCGACCGAATACCGCGCCCGTGTTCTCGAGGTCAGCCCGGTTGTCGACCCGTCCAGCGACACCATCGAAGTGCTGGCGCAACTGGTCGGAGCCACGCCGGGTTTACGGCCTGGCATGCGCGCCAATGTCCGCTTTTCCAATCTGCGATGAATATTGTCCGCGCCCTCGATGTCGCCCTGCCGGAACTGCCCCAGCGTCTCGTACGCCAGAACCCTCCCAGGCTGGATCCAAGCGTAATTTGGAAAGAACACATTGAAAATGGCGACCCTGTCATCGTGGCGAAGAAGCCGGGAACCGACCTTGTGTTTCGTTTCCAACCCATCCAGTGGCGACTGCTCTCGATGTTTGACGGCAAGCGAACTCCGGCCGAGGTCGGCCAATTGTTTTCTGACGAGACTGGTATAGCCGTTACCGAGGAAGACATACGAGAGCTCGCCGGTCATCTGCAAACCAACTCGCAACTCCTCTACAGAAGTCCCCTTGAACAAAACATTGTGCTGCAGCAGGAGCTGCGCACTTCGCGGAAAAAGCGGAATCGATTTCACATCATCGATTTCTCGGATATCACACTCAAAGTTTGGCCGAACGCGGACGACTACATCACCTGGCTCTATCCCAAGCTGAACTTCATGTTCACCTCCTGGTTTGTGGGCGCGAGCCTTGGCATGTTCGCCGTCATGCTGTGGATGTGGGCCGACCGCCTGGGCGAGGTCTGGTCGGATAGCTTTGCCTTCTACAATTTCAGTACAAAGTCCGGATCCGACCTGCTGGAATTCTGGATCCTGTTCGGGGCCATGGCCGCAGTGCACGAAACCGCCCATGGCCTGACGGGCAAGCATTTCGGCGCCCGCATCGAGCGCATGGGATTCAATCTCCTCTATTTCGCCCCCAGCTTTTTCTGCGACGCGACTCAGGTCTGGATACTGGGCGGACCCTGGGCCCGCATTGCAACTTCGATCGCAGGTATCTGGTTTGATCTGCTCATCTGTTTCGTGGCCACGATCGCTTGGTGGTTTACGCCGACCGGCATGGAGATCCACGACTGGGCTTATAAGGTCATGATGGTGACGGGCATCGGTGTGTCCCTGCTCAACCTGAATCCCTTGATCAAATTGGATGGATATCTGATCTTTTCCGAATTAGTTGCGGAGCCGTCACTGAAAGAGAGCGGCACCGAGTATCTGTCCGCATGGATCAGGAGGAACCTTTTTCACCTGCCCGTGGAGGTGCCTTTTGTTCCCCGGCGGAAGCGTGCTTTCTATTCAGTTTATGCAGTGCTGTCGGGACTTTACAGCTATCTTCTGCTCTCGTTTCTGACCATCCTGACCTACCACATCCTGCTTTCCTGCACGCCAGAGTGGGCTTTTCTGCCTGCCGCGGCGGTCGGATATTGGGTGTTTCGATCACGCATCAAGCTGCTGGGGAAATTTATGGAAGTCCTGTACCTGGACAAGAAGGAACGGCTGCGTTCGTGGTTTTCATCCTGGCGAATGGTCGCCGCAGCGGCACTGTTGCTGGTGGTTGCTTTGGTGCCCATGTGGCCGGACTTCGTCCACGCGCCTTTCGTACTGGAATCGCCGCGCCGGGCAGTGCTCCGCGCCAT
>Ga0123356_10006950_pt1 | contig 11363 bp, 9 predicted proteins | sample TergutEmb28metaG_2_FD_92546 | JGI IMG/M metagenome (GOLD analysis project Ga0123356, IMG submission 92546) | Embiratermes neotenicus P3 segment gut microbial communities from Petit-Saut dam, French Guiana - Emb289 P3 | ecosystem: Host-associated > Arthropoda: Insects > Digestive system > Gut ... | reverse complement strand
GGATTCACCCATCAGGGGCTGCGCTCATACTTCGGCTCGCAGATGCCTGTAGCAGAAGCCTTCATCCTCTGGGCCCGTACCACCGCTTACGCAACCCCCGACCGCGGCGCATCAGTCGATCCAAGCAAAACCCCACGCCCGCTGTGGTGGATCTGGGGGGTGATCTTTGCCCTCCCTGCAGTTGCCTTCCTGGCAACCATTCCCGTGCGCCGACGCACCCGGCGAAGCCAGAACAAGGATGACGAGGGGATGATCTGATTCTGTCGTCCCTATGGCGGAGGCACTGGGATTTGAACCCAGGAGAGGGTTGAAGCCCTCAACCCGCTTAGCAGGCGGGCGCCATAGACCAGACTAGGCGATGCCTCCAATTGCTCCTGATTACTTTAGCGGGAACCATGCTGACAATGAAATTCGGGACGTGATAGAGGGGACTGTGCCTACTCCAGTGGTCAACACAACTGAGTAAGGAGTGTTGTTGTGTTGAAGAGAGCCTGTTAAGAGTCCTTACGTTGGCTGCCGGGGGTCCTGCCTGCGGCAGGATGACGGTTGTTCAAGGACTGTTGCTGGTTCTAGTTGTCACACCCTAGTCAGTGAATAAGTCTTCAAGGTGGTCGCGGATGCCTTCGCGTACTTTCATGAACTCGTCGTCCATCGTTTGGGAGGGGTGGGCGATGATCGTACGGCGGGCGGGGCCGTGCCACAGAGCGATCTTGGCTGAGTTGCGGGAGACACTGACATCGGTCACATCGATCCAGGAGCCGCTGAACTCTCCGCGGGGTCCTTCGACGGTGTAGCCCTCGTCATCGAAGGTGACCCAGACGCGCTGGCGGCGCGCAACGACGACTGTGATGGCCAGAAGAATCAGGCCGAGGAGAGAAACAACGCTCCCCAGAACCACGAAAACAGTGCGCGCAGGTACGAGCAGGGAGATGGAGGCGAGCAGTAAACCAAGGACGAGGAGAATGACCCCCAACCATGTCCCGTTGGGGAGCCGAGGCTTGAGAAGGTAAGTAATCATCGCTGCTCACAATCTGTCATCACTGCTCAGACTAGCTCATCTGAGCAGAACAACCGGTTCAGAACACGCATTAGGTGCTGGCTGGCACCATGGCCGCAAACTCAGCAGAGGGAAGTTGTGACAGTGTTATTGGTGATCTGAGCAGATTTCGCAGCAAGCCTTCAACAACGTCAGATCACATGACAGAATTCACACTGCGATGGTGGGAGTAGATTAAAGGGGATTGAAAAGGAGTTCTTTGTGACGATTTGGGATGAACCCATGGGTAAGGCCCTGAAGGCAGCAGGATATGCCGGGCAACGCGGAGACGTACCCATCGGTGCAGTGGTCTTAGCGCCAAATGGTGAGACTCTCGCAGTCGCAGGAAACGAGAGGGAACTGCTCCAGGACCCAACAGCCCATGCCGAAGTCATTGCACTGCGCCGTGCCTCCGAGATGCTCGGCACCTGGCATTTGGACGGCTGTACGCTGATCGTCACCCTCGAACCCTGTGCGATGTGTGCTGGCGCAGCCGTACTGTCGCGTATCGACAGAATTGTCTTCGGAGCCCTCGACCCCAAGGCCGGGGCGATCGCCTCACTGTTCGATGTAGTACGCGACCCGCGCCTCAACCATCGCCCAGAAGTCACCTCGGGAGTACGAGCTGATGAGTGCGGGGCGCTCATTCGCGATTTCTTTGATAAACTTTCCGGCGGTGACGTGTCCGAGTGGCCGATGGAGCCCGCCTCGAAAGCGGGTGTGGAGCAATCCACCGAGGGTTCAAATCCCTCCGTCACCGCCAAGTAAGACCTAACAGCGGGGCTACGCGTACGTTTACCTGGCGTGTATGCCATGTAAACGTACGCATAGTCGGCTGAATATGACAAAAAGGACCGTCCCCATTGTCACGTCCTATATGCTGGGGGGTGGTGGCATTGTCGTTGTCGCCGTACGTAGTTCGCTGTGGCTGATGTTCATCGAAAGGCGTTGGTAATCAGTGAGACTCAACTGAACTGAAAGTAGGTTTTCACATGTTCCAGAACCTTGCGCAAGTGAAGGATTTCTGTCGGGATAACTCCATTAAGATCATCGACTTCATGATGATTGATCTGAATGGGCGCTGGAGACACCTGGGGATTACTGTTGACAGGCTCACTGAACACACCATGGAGCACGGAATCGGCTTTGATGGCTCGAACTACGGCTTTGCTCCGATCGAGAAGTCGGACATGATCTTCATCCCCGACCTGGCCAGCGCCTATGTGGACCGCTTCGCCGAAGTCCCAACACTAGCTATGATCGGCGATGTCTTCGTCATCGACCTGCCGACCAACCGTCGCTTCGACCAGGACCCGCGCAACGTTGCCTTCCATGCCCAGAAGTACATGCAAGACCTCGGCATTGCTGACGAGATGCGCATCGGCCCGGAGTACGAATTCCACGTCTTCGACCACGTTGACTACGCTGTGAAGCCCCAGGGTGTGAAGTTCAACATCGACGCCGAGCAAGCCGAATGGAACTCCGGTAACGAGGATTACAACCTCGGTTACACGATCCCGAAGAAGGCTGGCTATCACATGGCACCTCCCCTGGATCGTCTCTCGGGTTTCCGCTCCCGCGCAGTACTGCTGATGGAAGAGCAGGGGATCCTCGTGAAATACCATCACCACGAAGTCGGCGGGCCCGGCCAGGTAGAAATCGAGGTCGAGTTCGGCACCATGCTGGAGATGGCCGACAAGACGATGATGACCAAGTACATCGTCAAGAACCTCGCCATCGCCGAAGACAAGACCGCCACCTTCATGCCCAAGCCCCTCTTCGACGAGGCCGGCAACGGTATGCACGTTCACATGCACTTCTTCAAGGACGGCCAGCCCCTGTGCTACGACGAAAACGGCTACTCCCAACTCTCCGACTTTGCCCTGCACTTCATCGGCGGAATCCTCACCCACGCCCGCGCCCTGTGCGCCTTCACTAACCCCAGCACGAACTCCTACAAGCGTCTGGTTCCAGGGTACGAAGCACCGGTCACGATCGGGTACGCCACGTCGAATCGTTCCGCAGTGATCCGCATCCCCGCCTATGCCAAGGCACCGATGGATAAGCGCTTCGAACTGCGTTCACCCGACGCAACAGCCAACCCCTACTATGCGTACGCAGCGATCCTGATGGCTGGCATTGACGGTGTCCAGAAGAAGATCGACCCCAAGGCTGGCGGCTATGGGCCCTATGACTTCAACCTCTACAACCTGACTGAAGAAGAGCAGAAGCACATCACCCAGCTTCCGCGTAGCCTCGATCAGGCCCTGGATGCCCTGGAAGCCGACCACGACTTCCTGACAGCCGGTGGGGTCTTCCCGCAGCGTCTGATCGACATCTGGATCAAGAATAAGAGGGCCGAAGCTAGGCGTACCTCTCAGATTCCCCATCCGGTGGAATTCGAGATGTACTACGATCTCTGATTGATAGATACAAATCAATCAGCCGCCTTAAGGCATCTACTTAACACAAGAAGTGTAGTTTCACCTGCTCACTGTACAGATCCAACACAGATAGGCAATGGCAAGCAGAAATATCAGGTCTTGGCGACCAGAAAAACATGATTACCCCTTGACACTCACAGAAAATCCAAGTTAAAATCAGCCAAGACTGGTGATGGTTATTTCGTCAATTTCGTGCCGTTATCTCAGCCTCGACTCCGTTACCAGTCCCCAAGGCCGACCCACACAGGGTACCTAGTGATCGGAGCCGACCATCCTAACTTACGCCGCTGCTACCATCTTCATCATCAGTTACGCACTGATTGCAACGGAGAAAGTACATCGCGTCGCAGCGGCTCTCGGCGGTGTGGCAGGCATGACCATTCTCGGCTTAGTGAAGGCAGACACAGCCTTCTTCAGCCGAGAGACCGGAGTGGACTGGAACGTACTATTCCTCCTTCTCGGCATGATGATCATCGTCTCAATCCTCCGTCACACCGGTCTCTTCGAGTTCATCGCCTTGTGGGCAGCCCGTACTTCACAGGGAAAACCAGCACGGCTCATGGTCCTGCTGATCCTGGTCACAGCAGGATTCTCTCCAATCCTCGACAATGTCACAACAGTCCTTCTCGTCACCCCAGTCACCTTGTCGGTGTGCCAGAGGCTGCGCATCGACCCCCTGCCGCACCTGGTCGCTCTCATCTTCGCCGCCAACATCGGCGGCCTGTCAACGCTGATCGCAGACCCCCCGAACATCATCATTGCCTCCCGCGCAGGGCTCACCTTCAATGACTTCATCATCCACTCCCTTCCGTTGTGCTTGGTTCTACTGGTCCTCCTGATCGCCCTGATGCAGGTGCTCTTCCGCAGGAAACTGCGCGTCAAAATCAATGTCGACGAAGTCCTAGAAGGGATCCATCCCGCAGATGCCATCGAGGACAAGGTTCTGCTGATGAAGTGTCTCATCGTCCTGGTGCTGACCCTGGTTGCCTTTACCTTCCATACGGTCCTCAGCTTTGACCCTTCCATCGTCGCTCTGCTGGGCGCCGGAGCAATGGTCCTGGTCAGTGGTACGACCCCCAAACAGTTCCTCGATGAGGTCGAATGGATGACCCTGACCTTCTTCATGGCCCTGTTCGTCCTGGTCGGAGCCCTGGTCGAAGTGGGAATCATCCAGATGATCGGTCACATGGCTGCTGCTCTGATGGCTGGCGACGAGCTCGTCGGGGCGACGGGCCTGCTGCTCTTCTCCGCCGTCGCCGGAGCGCTGGTCGACAACATTCCCTACACCACCGCGATGACACCGGTCGTCGAACAGATGGTGGCCTCGACCTCCCACACAGGAGCTGATTCTCCGCTGTGGTGGGCTTTTGTTTTCGGCGCAGACCTCGGCGGCAACAGTACGGCAGTAGCCGCCGGAGCCAATGTCGTTGTCCTAGGAGTTGCCGCCAAGTGGGGCCGTCCCATCAGTTTCTGGAGGTTTACTAGGTACGGTCTGGTCGTCACCGCAGCAACGGTAGCGATTGCCTGGCTTTATGTCTGGTTGCGCTATTTCCTTCTAGTCTGAGAAAACTAAGAAAGATAATCCAGATTAAATGTTGTTATCGACAGCATAAATACGCGGACACGCCCGCTTAATTTTGAAAATTTCATATCACCGTTTAGAATGTCTTTCAGGATATCTAAAGAGGGATATACGGGACAATGAAATCTATTTTGATAAGCATTGCCATGGGGGGCATGGCACTTTTGCCACTCTCCTGGCTATTCGCTGGGCTCGCAGCCGTCGCCAATGCAGACGACTTTGCGTCGCCCATGGTAGAGCCGTGGTCTCCATCCATCCTCTATATAGACACTGAGTCATATGGTCCTCCTGTACCGGGGTGCCCTTCGGGGAACTGTGTGGTGTTTGCTCCTCGTGACACCAACCAGCAGGCAACAGGTCGGATTTATGCTAATCGGTCATCGAGCGACCAAAGCATTATTAATGTCTCAGTTGAGATCCGGAATCCAAACGGTGACCCAGTGACGTTGTCATACGTAGAAGTAACTTGCTTCAATGGGCTCACTTATATTTCTGGTTCGGTCAATGGGGTGGGTGCGCCGACGGTTACTGGCGGAAATCTAAGCTTCCCGGTTTCGGGACGTACGATTGCCGCTAATGGTAATTTTAGTTTTAGCTTTGCAGTCAAGGATGCCTTTAATGCTGGTGGGAGTGTCATAGCTCTCAACGGTGGGACTATTGAGGCTGGCGACATCGACGGTAGCAGCGTAACACCTTCTGCCCCGACAAAGTCAGCACCACCGGTCACAACCCAGGCACCTCCGACAACTGCGGGTGGGCCTTCGTCAACGTCTGTGCCGAAGCCGCCCGTGACAACAGGTACGACAACTGCACCTACGTCGAGTCCAACAGAGATTCAGACGGCAGGGCAGACAACGAAGCCAACGCAGTCTCCAACGCAGGAGACGACGCCTTCGGTCGAACCTCAAGAGTCGGAATCTCCATCGACACAGCCAACATCATCTCCACAACCCAGCACTCCTCCGAGTACTCCGGAACCGGAAGAACCCATCTTTGATGAGGGACTTGACGAGTTCTTGACCTCGAATGTCGGAGCTGCAACGATGGGCGGAACCATGATGGTCGTGGCTGGCGGCGGAGCAGCGGTACTGCGCCGCTTCGGGATCTAGCCTTCTCGCTTAACCCCTACATATTCACGTACGAGCACCTAGCTCGGTACTGACGTGGGCGAGGGTGGGTTCACCGGAGTCTCATCTCCGGTGGGTTCATCCTCAGGGGTTGAAGGCGGACGAGGTAAGCAAACCTCACCGGATGGAATCTCAATGCTCTTCGGCGGATCGGCAGCGTAGTCTGTTTCTTCGTTGAAGCTGTCACCGAGAATGATATCGACGCTGTGGTCAGGGCGATCATCGGCTTGAATCTCAGCGTCAAGGAACCAGCCGGCAACCAAGAGTACCTCTGGGTTATCAGCTGCGGCACCAATGATGAGGATTGTCAGGACGCGGGTCTCGGTATTGCTGACCGTACCAACACGGAAGCCTGCCGTACGCAGGATCTCAGCGGTCCTACCGGCTAGTCCGCGTTGGCTGCCGCCGTTGTAGACATTGACGAGCACAGAACTGGGTTCGAGCACGGAGATGGTTTGCGGGACACAATTCTCGGGGGGCGGTCCAGCCACCTTGGTGGTGATGACCATATACCCCCATGCTGATCCTGCTATGAGCAGGGTAAGCAGAATTGCCAGCGTGACGGGAGTAGATAACACCCGCAGAATCTTTTCCGTACTCACTTACACCTCCAGAAGCCAACGTACCCACAGAAAGCTTACTGGATTCCGTAGCTGGACAAGTCCAAGACGCGAGCATGAATGATTTCGCGTCCTTGGAGGGCAGCCCGGAGTGTTCTCTGGAGTCCGTCTTCGAGATAAAGAGTACCTTGCCAGTAAACAACATGGGGGAAGAGATCCCCATAGATGGTCGAGTCATCGGCTAGAAGAGTATGAAGGTCGAGGGTGCTTCTCGTTGTCACCAGTTGGTTGAGTCGCAGTGCACGAGGTTCAATTTTCGCCCAATCTCGGTTAGTCAAGCCGTGGGTTGGATAAGGCCGCTCGTCGCCTACCTGCTTGAAAATCACAGTATGAGCATACAGATTCATCGTCGTGAGCACCATTGCTTCCTCAGGGGGCGCTCAGGTTCGTTGAGTATACTAATCGCATCGAGTGTGTTTATTGCCCACCAAGTGCGGTTAGATGAGGTAAAGAGACTCATGCCGCTCAAGGCGAGAACTGGTCAGCGTTGAAGGTAGAGAGGGAAACGATGCCGAGGTGGAATCCAATGAAGAAGAAGCCTGATTCAAGCACTAATACGAATCCGGAGCCCACAGCCGAGGAAACTGCAGTACTGGATAATGTTGCTCTCGACCCTGAGAATCCTGTTGATGCCACAGTGGAACTGCAGCTCACCCCAGATATGTTGTCAGAAGCTGAAAGTACGGGCGAAGCCGAGGGTACGGACCCAGCCGAGGATGATGCCACCACCGAGGATGAATCACCACAGGCAGACGAAGACACTGAGCCTGAGTCAGAAGAAGCGGCCACTGAGGATGACGATGCCGTTCCATCTGATGAGGCAGTAGATACTCCTGATGAGACTGATCAGACCCAAGAAGAAGCATCCGATGAGGCCGAGGAGCCTGCCGAGCCAGAGGCCGAAGAAGCGGACACTGAAGAGCCGTACGAGTCTGAAGAGACGGACGTACAGGATGCTAGCGAAGAGATCGGCGAAGATACCGAGGAGGCTGACGAAGCCGACGCAGTACAGACTCCCGTAGACGAGGGTGAAGCTGAGGAAGCAGAAGCCGAAGAGACTGAACCAGAGCCAACAGCAGCCGACGAGGGTGAAGCTGAGGAAGCACAAGCCGAGGAAACCGAGGAAGAGCCCGCCGACCAGTCGGAAAAAGAAGCGCCAACTGACCAAGCTGAAGAAGCAGAGGAGTCGGCAATCGAGGATGCAGAAGCACCAGAAGCGCAGGTGGACGACGCAGACGCTCAGGAATCAGTAACGCACGAGGCGCAGACAGCTCAAGAGACCGTGCCTGATGAAGGCCCAGCCGAGAGCCAAGCGGTGGCGACGGAACAAGCAGAGATGCCGCAATGGACACCGATGGTGATCACCCCAGCTAGCGGGGAAGCCCCCGTGATCGCCGAACAGGAACCTCAAGAGGCTCCTGCCAAAAAGAAAGCGAAAAAGGCTGACAAAGACAAGGCTGCACCCCCTGCTGCCAAGCCGCCCAAGGCTGCTAAGCCACCTAAGGAAGCCAAGCCCCCCAAGCAAGCGAAGCCTCCCAAAACATCCACACCGGTCCAGATTCCGAAGTTCCTCACCACTGTGCTGGGAGTAGCCGGTGGAATCCTTCTGCTCGGATTGGTCTGCCTCATTGGCTTCGGTTTCTTCCAGACACATGCCAAGCCAGGTACGGAGCTCGCCGGCTATGACATCACAGGTTTCTCCACATCACAGATTCGCAATGTCATGACGGTGGTTGTCGACCATTACCAAGTTACCCTCCAGTTGGATGATAAGGCTGTTGGAGCTGCACCGGCTGACCTGGGGATCCACTTCGATATCGATCAGACCGTTGAGAACGCCATCAAGCTCACAGGAATAGAGTCCAACCACTACAACCCCTTCGTGACCAAGCACGTAGCTATGGCGATGACTATCGACTCAGTGAAGCTTCGTACCTTCCTGAATTCCGCGCTGATTTCGGATGACCAGAGAGCGGTTCCAGCCGAGGTTATCTACGACGCAACGAAGTCCCAATTCGTCGTCGTACCCAGCATCGACGGTGTTGAAGTCGACGTCGCTGGAACAGAAGCTGGTCTGATCAATGGCGGAGGCTTCAGGACTCCCCTGATGGTCGTCACTGCAGTGGAGCCCACACCCATCACCGATGATGAGGCGAGCAGGGCTGCTGGCGAAGCCAATGCTGAGTTGGCGAGGGACTTTATCGTGATGGGCGGCGGTAAGAGATACCCCATTCCTGCAGCGAATCTGGCTACATGGATACTGATGAAACCCGATGTTGATGCCGGTGTGATCAACCTTGGCGTTGATGAGGCGAAGGTCGGGGCTGAACTTCCGAAGCTGCTGGATAAGGCTCTGACAGAACAAACCGTCTCGCAGCAGGTACTTGTGGGCCCGGACGGAACCAAGCTGGGTGTTAAACGCTGGGGGACTGACGGTACGCAGGTGTCGAACCCGAAGGCCGTCGTCGACGCAGTCATCACTGCTCTCGAAGGCGGAACGGGACTCAATATCTCAGTCGAGATCATCGTTGAGCCATATCCCACAGAGAACATCGATATGGCGCCTGAGTATCTTGTTCCTAATGGTGAGAAGTGGGTCGAAGTTAATCGAGCCGCGTACACAATGACCCGCTGGGAAGGTACGACGAAGCTCACCACGTGGTCGATCGTTGTCGGTCTGCCGGGAACTCCGACCCGTCTTGGTGTTTTCAATGTGTGGTGGAAGATTCCTCTGCAAACAATGACTGGGCCGGGTTACCAGGCAGATGATGTGCCGTGGATTGCGTACTATGACGGTGACAATGCCCTGCACGGGAATTACTGGGCCGGGACCTTCGGGCGCCAGCTATCGCACGGCTGTGTCGGTATTCCAGTTTCCCTGGCCAAGATCAACTACGAGTGGATCGAAGTTGGGACCCTCGTCGTGGTTCACGACTGAGCCTACTTGACCAGCCTCAGACTGGAGATTGCAGCGTCAATGCCGGGCTTGAGATGCATAGCGTCAGTGGGCAGTGAGACATAGAGAATCGAGGATGACAACGACGATGTCGCCACGATGATGACAATGGCCAACTCCGAGGTTGTCTCCAGACCCTCTAATTCGTAGGACAGCATCGTCTCGGTGAACCATCCGTCGCGCCCATCGAGGGTATAAGGCTCAGATCGCAGGGTTTCTCCCGTCACCGCTGCACCGCCATAAAAGGCTCCAAAGATGCACTTATTCACAATCTTCGAGGCATCTTCAGGTTCATAGAAACCGTCGCCGGCGTAGAGTTCTCCAACCAAGAACTGTGCCACCCATCTACTCCACCCCGAGGCTCCCGATGTGTTCTCATGGATGACAATATACTGATCAGCAACATCACGGCCAAAGGGAATCCGGCCTTCAGTGGTACGAACCGCGCTCCACGGTTCGCTGAGCCGCTGATAGGCCAAGGCACCTCCATAGACCCATCCATCACCTTCGGGATGATCCGCACGCTCATTGCCCGGGGTGTACTTCGGACAAACCTCGGTCGGTTCTGGTGGCACAGAGTGGGTTTGAGTTGGTTGCTGAGTAGGGGTGATTGGCGGCGCGGCGGGATCCATGCTCGTGGGGAAATGCGAGGCCACCAAGTAGATCGCCAACCCAAGCACCAGAACACCGACTCCGGAGCCGACCCACACACCAACGGGTTTCTTCTTCTGTGTCAGAGCGCGATAGTCGTCGTACGCATTCTGGGACATGGTTGATTGTGACTGAGGGCTAAGAGGGACAGAACCTTGTGAGGCTACCCCGCCAGCGTTGACAGATGTGGGTGGCCCAGGAAGCGGGGTTGGGGAAAGAGTCGATGACCATTGTTGCCCGTCCCAGTATCGGAACATGCCAGGCTGTCCACCCGGGTCTGGGTACCATCCGTGTTGAGTCACCCCGAAACCTCCTTGCAGACCAGAATCGCCATATTGCGCAGCCTGTATTCCCTTATTATTGCCGAAAAACCACGACAGGAATTACTTGACCACTCTCAGGCTGGCGATTGTGGCGTCAATGTCGCCCCGAAGGGTCGGTGCATCGGTGGGCCACGATGCAAAGTGGGGGGCGCTCGACTGCCAATTGGTGGAGACTAGTGAGCCGCGCGAAATGCTTTTCGAATGGGCATGAGATCACAATGCCGATGAACAAGGGAACGACGATGGGTTTGCTAGCAACAATTGGTGTACTCAGCTTTGATTGTCGTCACTTGGGTTCGTCAAGGTACTGTTCTCTCTGCTCACGAAGAATTTCGTTTAGTGCCTTGATTTTGGTAAGGCGCAGCATGTCTTCCATGCTAGGTTCCCAGTCTGGACCAGCTGCATCAAAATTATAGGAGATCTCGATCACCGGTTCAGGAAGGATTTCTTCTGCCGGTAAGATTTCAAATGGGTTCTTTTTCACCCAATTATTTAGTTCTTCGTACTGAAGAGGGTCAAAGTTTGGGCATTCCGCAAGTAAAGAGCGCAACTCCTCTTCAGTGATTGTCTCAGGGAGGAAAATAACTGGCCAATCGCTTCCATCACGATTGTTTGGAATAGAGG
>Ga0123356_10006949_pt1 | contig 11364 bp, 7 predicted proteins | sample TergutEmb28metaG_2_FD_92546 | JGI IMG/M metagenome (GOLD analysis project Ga0123356, IMG submission 92546) | Embiratermes neotenicus P3 segment gut microbial communities from Petit-Saut dam, French Guiana - Emb289 P3 | ecosystem: Host-associated > Arthropoda: Insects > Digestive system > Gut ... | reverse complement strand
TCTACGCCATTGGCGTGGGATTGTCGATCTTCGAAGCCGAATACTGCGTCGAATCACCAGCCCCCTAGGTGCGCCGGAACAAGCACCGACCGGCTCGGCGGAAGCGAGCCTAAGTGTCGGAGCCGGCAGCCAGTTGGTCGTTGATGGCCTGGGCCACCTCGGCCGGTTGAAGGCTGTCGGTCTGGATGGTGCAGGTAGCCACCGCCTCAAAGGCAGGGCGGCGCTGGGCGGCCAATTCGAGCCAGCGGGCCTCCGATCCGCCGGCCCCGCCGCCGCCACCCCCACTGGCCAGCATTGGACGGCGGCGGGAATGGCCAATTCGACTCATCGCCACCGGCAGGGTTACGTCCAAAAAGACCACGGCCCCGCCGGCCGCCAGATAGGCCTGGACCAAGTCGAGGTTTCCCGGATTGGTCAAGGCCCCACCGCCCAAGGCCACCACCCCCGAACCATGAGTCAAGAGGTCAGCGATGACTTGGTGCTCAAGTTCCCTGAAACCGGCCTCACCAACAGCCGCAAAGAGCTTGGGGATCGACTTGCCGGCGCGTCTTTCGACTAGGCGGTCAGCATCGGAAAACGGTACCTGCCACAGTGCCGCCAAAGCCATGCCCGTGACCGACTTGCCGGAACCCATGGGACCCACCAGGACCGGCATCGGGCGCAGCGGACCGCTCACGGTGCCTGGTCTGGGTGAGCCGCTCCCCACTCAGCCTGGTCAAGCTTCGGGTCGAGCGGTTCAGTCTGACCCAATTCGGAATCGTCGACCTCGGTTGGATGCAGCACCCTGTGCAAGAAGACCTTGGCCCGTTCGGTTCGAGGCGCCGTGATGACCTGGGCGGCTGGGCCCTGTTCGACCACTTGGCCCTCGTCCATGAAAATGACCCGGTCGCCCACCTCGCGGGCGAAGGCCATCTCGTGGGTCACCACCATCATGGTCATGCCGGCACCGGCCAGGTCGCGCATAACGGCCAGCACGTCACCGACCAACTCGGGGTCAAGGGCACTGGTCGGCTCGTCGAACAGCATCAACATCGGGTCCATTGACAGTGCCCGGGCTATGGCGACGCGCTGCTGCTGACCGCCAGAGAGCTGACCCGGCCGGGCCTGGGCTCTGTCCGCCAGGCCCACTTTGGCCAAGTTGGCTTGGGCGAAAGCCTCGGCCTCGGCCTTGGGCTTGCGCAGCACCTGGCGTTGGGCCAAGGTCAGGTTCTCCATCACCGACAGGTGGGAAAACAGGTTGAATTGCTGGAAGACCATGCCAACGTGGCGCCGGACTCGGTCCAAGTCGCAATCGGGATCTGTCACGTCGACACCAAGTAGTTCGACCCGGCCGGCGGTTGGTATTTCAAGTTGGTTGACGCAGCGCAGCAAAGTCGATTTGCCGGACCCAGACGGCCCAATTACGCAAACCACTTCGCCTTGGTAAACATCTAGGTCAATGCCACATAGAACCTCGTGGTGGCCAAAGGATTTGTGCAAGCCGCTGATACGGACCACTGCCTGGCTCATTTTGCACCTTCCTTTTGGCCGGCGGATTTCTCCATCCGTCGCACTGCGAAGCTAAGCGGGATGGTGATAATCAAGTAGCAGGCACCTATGGCAAACAGCGAGGTCAAACCACCCACCGGGGCTTTGAGTGACTCGCGCGCGGCCTTGGTCAATTCCCATTCAGAGGAGGTCAGGCCCATAACGTAAACCAGGGAGGTGTCTTTTGTTAGCAAGATGATCTCGTTGGTCACCGGCGGCAGCACAATCCTAATGGCCTGGGGGATCACCACTTTGATCAGGGTCTGGCTGTGTGACAGGCCCAAGGAGCGGGCAGCCTCGACCTGGCCGTGCGGCACTGCTTGGATACCGGCACGTAGTGACTCGGCCAGATAGGCGGCCGAGACCAAACCCAAGGCCAGGGCCGCCTTCAGGGTTACCCCGGGGATTTTCACGCCCATGGCCAACGGCACACCGAAGGCCACTGCGATGACCACCAGCAGGGCTGGCAACCCGCGGAAAAACTCGATGTAGATAGTCGCCAGCCAGCGGTACAAACTGACTGAGGACAGCTTCATCAGGGCCAGCGCCATGCCCACCGACAGTGAGACTGCAAACGCCCCCAAAGTGTATTGCAGCGTGTTGAGTAGGGCTGGGGGGATGCGCGGGGCGGCGATCCTGATGCCTTCCAGCGACATCATCTGCTTGCCGATGGTCTCCCAGTCAGCCAGCAGAATGATCGCCCCGACAGCCGCGACTAAAAGGCCATACTGGACCACCTGCACCACCACAGCCCGTTTACGCGGACTCATGCGGCGCGATGGGCCCAGTATGGCCTCAAAGTCAGTTGTGGTGTATGACGGCCCGGCCCCGGGGCCGAACCCTGGTGTTAGCGGGTCAGCCATGGCGCCACGATCGGTTGCAGATCACGCCATGAGCCTAGTGCCCTGGGGCGGAATGCGGGGTTGCCAGCTTGTCGGGGCGACCGATTGCGCCGGCTGCGACTGGGCCTAGGGGACTGGTGGTTTTCACCGGTCCCCTAGGGCCGCCGTGTGCTTGTCGCCGCGTTTCGGTTGGTCAACGCTTCGCACTGACCACGTCAACACGGTCGGGGTGGGGTTGTTCCCCCACGCCCCTAGAGCGTGCTTTGGGCCCGTTCGAAGGCCGCCGCCACGATCTGGTCGAAGGTGCCATCAGCCTTTAGGCGTTGCAGCGTCGCGTTGATCTGGTCCAACAGGACGGTGTTGCCTTGCTTGACGGCAAAGCCCAGCTTCTCGCCGGTTTGGAAATCGGCCGCAATGGTCATTTCGCCGGTGTCAGCGTAGGGCTGCAACGCCGGCACGTCGTTGAAGACGGCTTCGACTTCACCAGACTTCAGGGCCGTGACTTGGTCGCCCAGGCCTTCGAATTGGCGGATCTCGGTCAGTTCGGCCTGCTCGTTGGCCCACTCCTCGCCGGTGGTGCCCATTTGGACGCCAACCGGTTTACCTTCAACATCAGCCAAGCTGGCTAGGGCTGAATCGGCCATGACTAGCATGCCCATGGTCGACTCGTAGTAGGGCTCGGAGAAATCCATCTTGGCCGCCCGGGCTTCGGTGATTGTCAAGGCCGAGGCGCCTACATCGCAGTCGCCCGTCTCAAAGCCGGTGGCCGATTCGATGATCTCGAAGTTCATTTCCTTGGGTTGCAGCTCAAGGCCCAGGTCTTTGGCGACTTCTGCCATCAGGTCCAGGTCCAGGCCAACGACCTCACCGTCAAGGGTGTCTTCGAAGGGCCAGTAGGGGGGATTGGTGCAAACGGTCAGTTTGCCCGCGGTGACGGGAGTGAAGGTGGCCTCGCCTTTGGCGTCGTTGTTGTTGGTGTCGCCGCCGTCGTCGCCGCTGCCGCAGGCGCCGAGCGCGAGGGATGCGGCCGCCACGAGGGCAGCAATCAGGACTGGAGTAGTGCGCTTCTTCATTATTCGGGGGTGTCCTTTCGCTTAGGCTGCATAACATACAGCCGCTACCATATCTATGCAAGCCAAGTTGCCCGATGCCGGGCCTCACCTTGGCTTGGTTGGTCTCGCCTTGTGGGACGGTGGGCAGCTGCCCCGGGCCGCTCCGGGCCGGCGACAGGCATTATGCACCAGTCCCCAAGTTGGCGCTGACAAGTTCTGGAGTGTCGGTTTTGCCGGCTTCTATGACCAGGTCGATCACCCGACCAGCGGCTTTGATGTCGTCGAAGCCGTCTACGGCCAAAGCTGCCTGGGCGGCCGGGACTGTGACGCGGGCGGTGGCCAGCTCGGTCCGCTGGGACACTTTGGCCTCTGATTTGACCCGACGCAACAGGGCCAACACTTGGCCGGCCGTTTCGAGCACTGCCGGGTCGCCCAGTTGTTCGAGCCCTTGAGCATTAGGCCATTCGACGCGATGGACCGAGCTGCCCTGGGCGTGGAACCAGCTCCAGACCTCTTCGGTGGCGAAGGGCTGGAATGGCGCGAACAGGCGCAGCAGTAGATCGAGGGCCAGGCCCAGCGCCGTGCGGGCGGAGGCCGCCGGCTCAGGGCCGGACAATCCATGGGCCCGGTCCTTGACCAGTTCGATGTAGTCATCGCAGAACATCCAGAAGAAGGCTTCAATCGCCTCCAGGGCCCGGGTGTGGTCGTAGGCCTCCAGGGCCGTAGTGGCCTTTTCGACCACAGCGTCCAGCCAGGCCAACATGGCTCGGTCCAGCGGCTCGGTCACCTTGGTGGCGTCCAGATCGAGCGATCCGTCGGCATTCGGCTCAAGGAAGGTCAAGGCGAATTTCGAGGCGTTGAGCAGCTTGATCGCCAGGCGGCGACCAATCTTCATTTGGCCAACCTCAAAGGCCGCGTCGGTGCCCAAGCGGGCCGAGGCCGCCCAGTACCGCACCGCGTCCGAGCCATGCTGGACCAGCAGGTCCATGGGCGTAACCACATTGCCCTTCGATTTCGACATTTTCTTGCGGTCTGGATCCAAGATGAAACCGCTGATGGCGGCGTTGGTCCAGGGCAGTGAACCGTGCTCCAAGTGGGCCCGCACCACAGAGGAAAAAAGCCAGGTCCTAATAATGTCTTGGGCTTGCGGCCTCAGGTCCATTGGGAAAGTAGTGGCATATAGTTCAGGGTCGTCGCGCCAGTGGGCGGCGATTTGCGGGGAGAGTGACGAAGTGGCCCAAGTGTCCATGATGTCCGGATCGCCGATGAAGCCATCAGGTTTGCCGCGCTGTTCGGGCTTGTAGCCGGCCGGGGTGTCGCTGGCGGGGTCAACCGGCAGATCCGATTCCTTTGGTGTGATTGGCCGGTCGTAGACCGGGTGGCCAAATTGGTCGACCGGATACCAAACCGGGAAGGGCACACCGAAGAAGCGTTGACGCGAGATCAGCCAATCCGAATTCAGCCCTTCGACCCAGTTTTCGTAACGCACCCGCATGAAGTCCGGGAACCACTTCATCTCCTGGCCGCGGGCGATCAACTGGGCGCGCAGGTCCATGTCGACCCCACCGTTGGATAGGTACCACTGGCGGGTTGGAATGACCTCGAGTGGCCTGTCGCCCTTCTCGTGGAACTTGACCGGGTGGGTGATGGGTTTTGGTTCACCGACCATGTCGCCAGACTCTTGAAGCATCTCCACAATCCGCTGCCGGGCTGAGAAGATGGTCAGCCCACCCAGCTCCTTGTAAGCGGCCTGACCGGCCGGGCTGTCGATCCCAACTGGTGCGTCCGGCAACAGCCGCCCGTCCCAGCTCAAAATGGCTCTAGTTGGCAGATGCATTTCACGCCACCAGATGACATCGGTGATGTCGCCGAAGGTGCAGACCATGGCCACACCCGAACCCTTTTCCGGCGTTGCCAGGTGGTGTGCCACCACCGGCACCTCGGTCTCGAATAAAGGCACTTTGACATGCGAGCCGAATAGCGCCTGGTAGCGTTCGTCCTCCGGGTGGGCCACCAGCGCCACACAGGCCGGGATCAATTCAGGGCGAGTTGTCTCGATGAAGACCTTGGCACCATCGGGCACATGGCTGAAACCGACACGGTGATAGGCGCCTGGGCGCTCGCGGTCTTCCAGCTCGGCCTGGGCCACGGCTGTGCGGAAAGTGACATCCCACAAGGTCGGGGCCAACTGCTGGTAGGCCTCGCCGCGCTTAAGGTTGCGCAGGAAGGCTATTTGGGATGTGGCCCGGGAGTGGGCGTCGATGGTCTGGTAGGTCTGGGTCCAATCGACTGACAAACCCAGGTGGCGCCACAGGGCCTCGAACTGCTTTTCATCTTCGACCGTCAGCCGTTCACACAGCTCGACGAAGTTCTTCCGCGAAATGGCCACCTGGTCGGCGGCTTTGGTCGACCGGGCGCTACCTTCATGGGGCGGGGTGAAATCCGGGTCGTAGCCCAGCGACGGGTCGCAGCGCACGCCGTAGTAGTTCTGGACGCGGCGCTCGGTCGGCAGGCCGTTGTCATCCCAGCCCATGGGGTAGAACACCTCTTTGCCACGCATACGCTGGTAGCGGGCCACAATGTCAGTGTGGGTGTAGCTGAAAACGTGGCCTACATGGAGCGAGCCGCTTACCGTGGGCGGCGGCGTGTCGATCGAGTAGACCCGCTGGCGCGGCTGGGTCCTATCGAAGCGGTAGGTGTCTTGTTCGGTCCAGGCGGCATCCCATTTGGCCTCCAGGCCCTCAAGCGAGGGCCTGTCCGGGACGCGTGGTGCCACTGGCTGGTTCATAGTCACGGTGTCCAATAATCGCAGAACTTGAGCAAATGTGTCGCCTGGGTTGACTGGTTGATGGGCAGGAGCCCTAGCGCCGGGCCGTTCAAACCGCCCATTTGGCGCGACACTGACCTCGGGGGTAAATGCCCGCAGGGGCCCACCGAGCAGCGCTGGAATCCGGGGCCGCAGACCCCACACCCGCCGCGTTTCTGAGCCGCGACCGCACCGTTTGGCGCGACACCGAGTCTTGGCACAATCGACTTCACCCCAAACCGGACCAGCGGCAATCGAGTTCACCCTGCACCGCACCGGCCGCAAACGAGTTCACCCTGCACCGCACCGGCCGCAAACGAGTTCACCCTGCACCGCACTGGCCGCAAACGAGTTCACCCTGCACCGCACACCGCATTGGCGAAACCCCAGGTGGCTGCCGGGTTGGAGTCCGGTCTAGCTCAATGTCGATTCCGAACACCCCGGCCAAGCCGACCATTTAGGCGCTCACCGGCCTGGTGGTAATCGAGTTCACCCTGCACCGCACCGGCCGCAAACGAGTTCACCCTCCACCGCACTGGCCGCAAACGAGTTCACCCTGCACCGCACCGGCCGCAAACGAGTTCACCCTGCACCGCACACCGTATTGGCGAAACCCCAGGTGGCTGCCGGGTTGGAGTCCGGTCTAGCTCAACGTCGATTCCGAACCGCCCGGCCAAGCTCAATCTCGACCCGCCCCGGCTGAAGCGCGCGGGGCTGGCCGCGCGGCAGCAGGTGCGCGCTGGTTGGTACTGTCGCCGGTTGGCACATTCGTGAGCCGACCCTGCATGTTATCCCAGCTCAGTGCCCTGTCGATCGTTCTGGGGCTGCCAAATACCGGTGGCCTCGGGTGGCCCGAACTTGCCAAGGTTTTGCCTTCGTCCACAGGTCACTGGTTCCACTGCAGCAAGGCCGTGAGCACCCGGGCAGGATTGGCCCATGGTTGACCGTCGCAGTTCGAAACCGACAAGGCGATTCGATTCGGGGCACAAGAGCCGTCTAAGCCAGATCCCGCCCATTGCTGAGGACCAAGCCGGAGTCTTCACTCGCAAACAGGCGAGGCAGGCCGGATTCACCAGCGACCAGGTTCACTACCGGACCCGCAAAGGCCTTTGGGTGCCTGCCGCTGGCCAGGCTCTGTGCGCGGCCGGCACTCAGTTGACTGTGCACCAAGGTGGTTGGGCAGCCTGGCTGACTTGGCCGGATGCGATTCTCTGGGGACCTAGCGCACTGGTGTGGCAGTGGCCAAAGGTGCCTCGGATGAGGTTGGGCGCAGTCATTGTGAGCTTGCCGACAGCTCGTCGCAGGCAACGCAACCTGATTCCGCGGGTCGTGGTCATGGACGGCGAAGAAGTAGTGCACGGCCCTGGCGGCATGATGCAGCGCCCAGAACTTGCGGCAGTCGATGCACTTGCATTCCTGGACAAGCCAGCGGCCGAGGCCCTATTCGCCTGGTTGGTCACCCGACACAAATTCTCGCCTGAACGGTTTTCCCTGGTCGTGGCCTCCCGCGAGGGCCGCCGAGGTGTTGAGGAGCTTCGCCGCTACGACCTCATGATGCAGCTGGGGGTCGCTTCTACCTTTGAGTTCGACACCGTGACTTTGCTGCTAGACGCGGGCTTCAAGGACTTTGAGACCAACGCCACGATTGAGCTGCCGGGATATCCGCAATTCTGCGTAGACATCTTGTTCAGATACAAAAAGACAATTGTCGAGTGTGATGGCCGCAGGTACCACCAGCATGATGAGGCCTTCGAAACCGACCGGGCCCGCGACCGAGCGCTTCAAGCCTCAGGCTACAAAGTGCTTCGCGTCACCTGGCGAACGATCCATGAGGAACCTGAGGCGTTCCTGGCCGAACTTCGCGCGGCCTTGGCCTAATGCACATCCACCGCTGTACCAGACCACCGCCGCACTGTTGGGCCGGTCACAACTGAGTTCGCTCCCATCCGGACTGGTGGCAATCGACATCACCCTGCACCGGACAGGTGGCAATCGACATCACCCTGCACCGGACAGGTGGCAATCGACATCACCCTGCACCGGACTTGGTTTCGGTGAAACCCCAGGTGGCTGCCGAGCTGGACTGCGGCCTGGCTCAATCTCGATCCAGAACAGCCCGGCCAGGTGGCAATCGACATACCCTGCACCGAACACGCGGGGGCTGGGCGTGGTCGGCAACAGGACTGGCCAGGGTCTGGGAGTGGTCGGGCCTGGCTGGCTGCGACCAGCGAACTGGGACTTTGGCGGGGCCCGCCAAAGACAGGGCCAACATAGTGTGGCGACCTACAGTGCTATCTAACCTACGGTTCCGTAGGGTTGGTGTCTCGTGAGCCATGACCAACGCGCCGCCGCTTCCCAGGCGCTGGGCGATATTCCGCGCCGAACTGCCAGGCGCCTCAGGGACAAGACCGCCGTAATAGACGGCGATTTCGCCATGACATTTGCCCAGCTCGACGCCCGGGTAGACGCCCTGGCGGCCGCTTTCCAGGCACAAGGTCTGGTCGAAGGCGATGTGGTGGCCTGTCTTAGCCGCAATTGTTGGCAGATGGCGGTGCTGCCATTCGCCGCCGCCAGGGCCGGCCTGATCTTCGCCCCAATAAACTTCCTACTGTCTGGCCAAGAAGTTTCTCAGATCCTGGAGTTGACCCAGCCCAAGCTGTTCTTAGTCGAGGACCATTTGGTCGCAACCGGTTCGGCCGCCGTGGGACTAGCCGGGCAAGCTGGACCGACCGACCAAGCCGAGGCGGCTGCGGGCAGCGGAGGGTCGGGCATCGGGCGCTGGGAAAAACTTGGCGTGGCAGATCCGGCTGTTTCGGGCCGTCTGGCCCAACCGGCCAAACAGACTGAGCGGGCTGGCGCCACCGAAGACGGCGGCGCAAACGGTGCCAGGCAAGGAGCGCCAACTTGGCGCAACAGGCCGGCCATGGTCAAGGCGGTCTTGACAACCGGCCGAACCCTGCCACCTGACGGTTGGCAGAACACCACACCCTGGTTTGAACCGGGCCCAGAACCGACCCCGGTTCAGGTCAGCGATCATGATGTGATCCGCCTGATGTTCACTAGCGGTACCGAGGCCAAGCCCAAGGCCGTGCGAATGACCAGCCGGGCTCTGATGTGGCAGTACATGTCGACCATCGTGGGCGGCTCAATGACCCAGGATGACATTGAGCTTCACGTCATGCCGCTTTACCACTGCGCTCAGCTAGACGTGTTTCTGATCCCTGACGTGCTGCTGGGCGCGACCTCGGTAATCCTGCCTTCCGGCGGCCCGGGCAGGGTCCAAAAGGCGATTCAGGCCCATGGTGTCAACAAGCTGTTCGCCACGCCTTCGAAGTGGATCGAGCTGCTGCATTCGCCGGCCTTCGACCCGGCGGTGATGGGGCAGTTGACCAAGGGCTACTACGGCGCGGCCGCTATGCCCGTGCCAATCCTGCGGGAGATGGATCGGGTGCTGCCTGCTCTGCGCCTGTGGAACTTCTACGGCCAGACCGAGATGGCGCCGGCCGCCTGCATTCTGCCGCCTGAGGACCAGCTAAGCCACGCCGGCTCGGCCGGGCAGCCGGCCATCAACGTCGAAATGGCGATCCTGGATCCGGACGGGCGGGAGCTGGAACCGGGCCAGGTCGGTGAGGTGGCGTTTAGATCGGCCCACGCTTGCCTGGGCTATTTGGCCGATGCCGCCGCCACCGACCGCCTATTCCGTGGCGGTTGGTTGCACACCGGTGATTTGGGCTACCTCGAAGACGGCCGGTTGTATTTCGTTGACCGGGTCAAGGACACCATCAATGTGGGCGGTGAAAAGGTGTCATCACGAGAGGTCGAAGAGGTGATCTACCAGCTCGATGGCGTTCACGAGGCGGCCGTCTTTGCCGCGCCACACCCCAAGTTCCTGGAAATGGTGGTGGCTGCGGTGGTGCCCAAAGAGGGCCACCAGCTCGATCCGGAGGCGGTCATGGCTCATGTCCGCTCAAAGCTGGCCGGCTTCAAGACCCCCAGGCGGGTGGTGGTGCTTGATTCGCTGCCCAAAAACGCCAGTGGCAAGATCCTCAAACGCGAACTGCGGGCCCAGTTCAGCCAGGACTCCTGAGCGCGTGGTGCCAAACCCCAACCTCGCGGCGTTCATGGGAAACCAAACCCCTACCGTGCCGAAGAGTACGGTGCCCGTCCAAGGGTGGGCACCTGTGCCGCCTGCCGCACCAACCCTTTCAGCTGGCGCGGTGGGCTGGTTGGTGGTGGGTCCGCCGCGAGACGCGTAGGGCCACACCGGTAACCAGTAGGGCCAACGCCAGGGCCACCATGGGCCTTGAATCGGTGCCCGTCCACGGGTGGGCGCCTGTGCCGCCTTGCGCACCAACCCGGTTAGGTGGCGGCGGGTTGGGCACCGGTGGCGGTGGCGGTGGCGGTGGCGGCGGCCCGGCGGTCACCACGATCGTGTGCGCCCCGGAGAACAGCGGCTGACCACCCGGCAAAACCGGTTGAGACCAAGTGAACGTGTACACGCCCGGCGCATTGAACACCACCGTGCTGTTCGGCATTGCCACCATGGTGTCCGCAGCACCAGCCGTAACCGTGGGCGCGGAAGTGACAGTGAACGTGCCCGGCGTAATCGACCCGAGAATCTCGCTGCCATCGTGATGGGTGATCGTATACAACGCCAATGGTTTACCCACCTGGGTAGTGAAACCAGCCGGCGCCTGATCATGGGCCTCAGCAATCAACGACGCCGACCCACCCAAAGGCGACAAGTCAGTGATCTGGTTGTAAGCCAGATAGAACAACGTCGACCCGACCAAACCAGTCAGAGAACTCACATCAGTGACCTGGTTTCCGGTCAAGTCCAACAAAATCAACGACATTAGGCCGGCCAGAGGGCTGACATCAGTGACCTGGTTGGAGTCAAGGTTCAACACTGTCAAACCGGTCATGGCGCTCATATCCGGTAGGTCCTGGATCTGGTTGGAATCCAAATACAGTTCCTGCAAACTGGCCAATCCGGTCAACGGGCCAACATCGATGATCAGGTTGTCACTCAACCGCAGGATTTGCAGGTTGACAAACGCTTCCAACCCGGTCAGATCAGTGATCCCCAGTGAGGAGCAATCCAACGAGGTCAACGACTCGGCTTCAGTATCGGTGA
>Ga0123356_10006948_pt1 | contig 11364 bp, 17 predicted proteins | sample TergutEmb28metaG_2_FD_92546 | JGI IMG/M metagenome (GOLD analysis project Ga0123356, IMG submission 92546) | Embiratermes neotenicus P3 segment gut microbial communities from Petit-Saut dam, French Guiana - Emb289 P3 | ecosystem: Host-associated > Arthropoda: Insects > Digestive system > Gut ... | reverse complement strand
TCAACGTTGGGATACGAGTTCTGGGCGCGCCTAGCAGACCCGTCAATCACAGACGTGGCAGCAACCAACGCGGCACCAGGTGTCGTACAAGTCGTCGTCGTCACCGGCGGAGGTGGCAGCGGCCCAACGCCACAGGGCATCCTCGACCTTGTCGAGGCGAAACTATCACCAGACGACGTCCGACCACTCGGCGACCAGGTCATCGTCATCGGCCCCACTACGGTGCCCTGCGCTGTTGATGTCACCTACCATGTTCCCGCCGCCTCCGCTGGTGATGTACAACGTGCTGTCGAGGAACCAGGCGGCGCGATAGACGACTACTACGACTGGCAGTGCGGAACCCTTGGACGGGGAATCAACCCGGACCAGTTGCGGAAGCGGATCCTCCAAGCCGGTGCCACCCGTGTGACAGTCACCTCGCCGTCCGACACGCCGTTGGCAGGTAGCGAGATTGCCGTGCGGGACACAACGGTCGCAAACGTCGTCATCTCAGAAGACTGACCATGGGCGACAGGATCGACATGACCCTGGACTCGTTGGATACGACGCTCCTGCTACCAGCGTTCATGCGCGGGGATCCGACGTGCCTTGGTCTTGCGAGCGCCGTGGACACAATATTTGCCCCGCTGATCGCCAGGATTCCCGACCTGTCCACGTGGAACCGTGTTGACGTCCTACCCGATCATGAGCTTGACGAACTCGCATGGGAGTTGGGGATCCCATGGTGGACGCAAGACGCCAGCGCGGACGCGAAACGCCAGGTGCTCGCGATGTCCCCGAAACTGCTGTTGAGACTTGGTACCAAGTGGGCTGTCGAGACCGTCCTGAGTGCCTACTACCACCAGTGTGTAGTCCAAGAGTGGTGGGAGTACGGTGCCGAGCCACACCACTTCCGAGTCGTTGTCCAGTCATATCCGGACGACGATGTTGAGTTTTACCGCATCCTCAACCTGGTCAAACGCGCCTCACAGGTGTGCGACGAAATCACCGTCATGGAGCAGGTCCCAGTTGGTGTCAACGTTGGTTACGCGGTCGGAGTGTTCGGTGTTGAACAGGTCATTTTCGAGTAGAAGGGAGCAGCCATGGCGTTAGCTGGAAACGGTGTGACCACCACCGCAGGCCTCGACATGATCTCGTCGGCTGTCGCCGGCGACCAGCTCGTGTTCACGCGCGCCGAGTGGGGCGACGGTACGCTCCCAGGCGGGTCTGACCCGCGCGAGCGCACAAGCCTTGTCTCGAAGGTTGGGGACGCGTCAATCACGTCCGTGACACACCAAGACGGCGCGAAGGCCGTGGTGACGACGCTAGTCTCGAACGAGGGTCTCGTCACAGCCACGGATCTACGGGAAATCGGCGTATACGCCAAGGTGGGATCCGGACCAGAGAAGCTCTTCGGTTACGTCAATGCCGGCGCGACGTGCGACACTGCTCCTCCGGAACTATCTGGCCCGTACACCAAGTACGTCCAAAACGTTCTCGTCGTGTCAGACGAACTGACTGTCACCGCGACCCTCGACGACACCGTCGTGGCGACTGAACTCTACAAGCTGAAATCGTCTGACGCGTTCGCCGGGTTCGATCCAATGGCCGTGAGGCAGGTACCAGAAGGCCCTGGCCTAGTCAACTGGCGGTCAGGGCCCATAAACGGCCCGGGCGTGATTCCTGTCGTCAAGCTGAGTGACGGCCCTGTCGACCTCCATGATCTTTGGGCGCCAGCAACATACATTGTGGATACAGACGGCGTGGGCATCATTGATAGTCCAATAACAACTACCAGGGCCGTAGTCGAGAATCGCGAACTCTCCGTACTGTCGAATGGGTTTTACCGTGGGGTCCAAGTCTTCACTGGCACGCAACTAAACCGTAGCCGCTATCAACAGTGGTGTCGAGAGTACACCGTGAACGCCTATGGTGATAGTGCTATCTTCGCCGTGTGGAGCGCACTCTCGCCTCTGGTGGACCTGCCGCAGGATCTGTCGCAGATCGACCCCAACGTCCCCGTAGGCACGATTGGCACAAAGTCTGGGTCTGGCCAACTCTGTGTCCGCCGCTCAACTGGCTGGTCCGCAATCGACGACGAAGACACGGGTTGGCTGCCGATCACGTTGGCCTCTGGCTGGGGGTTCTCGATTACTGGGCCTGCCGCGAGGGTCAAGGGTGGCATCCTGTATACGCGGGGCCTTCTCACACCTCCCGCTACGGCGCCTCCGGTTCAGACGTACCACCCGATTGCGACGCTGCCAGCAGAGTGTGCCGAAAAGGCAGGCGTGAACCGGTGGGTCGATTTTGGGCAGTCAAACAACTCGACGCACGGCCGAATGTCGGTCCAGGGGAATACCATCTCCCTTTTCATGTTCTCTTGGGCAGCGACGTCCGGGTACGTTCCTCTCCCCGCCTGTTGGGGCCCAGTCGATTAGGAGGCATGGGATGGCTCAGTATGTGATTCATGGGAAGAAGACATGCTGGTGTGGACTGGTGTGGATCCGCGCCATGGAGGTGCGTCTACGTGAGGCCAGGATCATCAAGAAGGACCTGTCGGGGCTGATCATGCAGGGCGGGTACAACGCTGGGGGTGTTGCAGCGTCGGCTGGCATCCACGACAAGGGTGGTGCGTTCGACTTCAGCGAGAAGCTTGCCACGCCAGCGTTCATCAAGATCGCGCGGGAGCTTGGCGCAGCAGCGTGGATCAGGTTGGAATCCGACGACAGGCCCGCTCCGGGAAAGAAACCCTGGGACACACACGTCCACGTCATCCTCGATGGTTGCCCACACGCTGCCGATGGAGGCAAGAGCCAGGTCCTGTCATACAGGGCGGGTAAGAACGGTCTGACCTACGACGCGGCTGACCGTGAGTGGAGGCCACAGGTGTTCCGCACGTGGTCGCAAGCGTGCGCCGTCTACGCCGGGCGTCGCATGGTAGTCACCCACCCAAAGGGTGCGCCACGTCGCGTCAGCCCCAACGGGAAGCTGACTGGTAGCCGTGTGAAGAAGGGCGCGGCTGTGTTGGTGATTGCCGAGAAAGGCAAGGCGTTCCAGATAGGTTCGGGCCGGTGGGTCCGCAAATCGAAAGTGAGACCCATAGCATGACCCGGATCCTCAAACTGGGCCACCCACGGCCAACCCTTGGCAGGCTAGCCGCCGTGTTCTTCGTTGGCTGCCACCTCGGTGTCGCCCTACTCGGCGTGTTCGGCATAGCCGTAGGAAGGCTTCCAGGTGCGGACCTCCTCAACGGCCAGTTCCGTGTCGGCTGGGCTGCCTTCGCTCTCATCGCCGGCCTAGCCGGCGCTATCAGCGCTGTCTCTGGGAACTACTGGCTGGAGAAACTAGCGTGCTCCACTGGCGCCATCGCCCTCGGTGTCCTCATAGTCACCGAAATATGCTGGTCAGCATCCCAGCAGGGCGACTGGACTACTGGTGGGGGAGTAGCAACCGTGATGCTCATCGGACTGTGTGGTTTGGCTGGTCGCGGCGCAATGTTGGGTCGCGTAGGAGTCGCCCCAGACCCGTCGTGATCGGTGGTCCCCCATGCCCGCCACCATCGCTCTTGACTGGACCAACATCGCAGCTGCAATCGCTGCCATCCCGGTTCTTCTGCAAGTCGGCACCTACGTGGAGAAGCGACGTGCCGCCCGCAAGAAAGACACCGGCACTGATCTAACCACCGCCCGGGCCTACGGCGAGGAACAGTTCACCGCCCGGCAGGCAGCCGACTACAGGGCCCGCATCGCTGAGGAGCGCGCCTCCCAACTGGTCCGACTCCTCCACGACCACGGTATCGAACCACCAAGTTGAAAGGACCAGCCATGCTCACCAAACCCAAGTTCTGGCAAGACCTCGCCGAACGGTCCATCTCCACGTTCGCCGAAACCCTCGGCGCAGTACTAGCCGCCGCCGGCATCGGCATCATGTCCGGAGGGTTCGCCGGCGCTCTCGCTACAGCAGGGTTCGCCACTTTCATCGCCGCGTTGAAAGCATTCGTCAAACCCGCAGTCGTGGACGACACGGAGGCCTGACGTGCCGCTCCTTGCCACGTCAGGCCGCGCACATCCGACCGACCGGACGCCAAGGCTGATAGGGCTGCGCGTCAAGGCTGGGTCGGACTACCGTTTTGGCCTGCTGTGGAAGGCGCCCACAAGGCAAGGGTCAAAGACACTGCACCCTGTCCTGCCACGGTACGAGGGGCATGTGACGATCCGTTCCGAGGTCCGCGACGACGCTGGTGCGCTTGTGCTCGACCTGGCATCGACGTGCACACTGCGCCGCGACGGCACCATCGTCGTACACATCCCCGCCGTAGCGACAGCCGACCGTGTTGGACGTTTCGCGTGGGATCTGTTCGTTGACACGCCAGGCCCAACATCGACGTGCCTCGCCGAGGGACACCTGACGGTGCACGGGCGGACCACTGTAGGCGCCGACCAACCATCAATAGGCGTTGACGCCGAAGCGGCCCACGACCACCATCACACCCGTGTAGGCCTTGACCGCGACATAGACGTCTTCGATGTCGTGACGGTCGGCATCCCAGGACCGCCAGGCAAAGACGGCAAGGCAGGTGCGGTGGTCGCCACAGTCGTCGGCGGCGTCACGAGCGTCAACGGGCGTGACCCTGACCAGGCGGGTGACGTCGGTGGCTTCGTTGAATCTGCTGACGGCCAGAACCTAACAGTCGTTCGGATCCCAGAGGACGTCATGGATGCCATCCCAAGACCACTACCAGACAACGTCATCTACATCACCAGATAGGAGCACCTTGATGGGACGACTCATCACCGCCGGCGGAGTCCACGGCGTCTCCCGCCACGACCAGCTCGCGCCCGACTCGTTGACCGCACCAGACGCCCACCCAATCGATTCGATCTCAGGCCTGCGCGGCGAGCTAGACAGGATCGCTGGTCTGGTCTCGACTGGCGTCTCCTTCAAGGGCTCTGTCGCCGAAATGAGCGATCTGCCAGATGCCGGTTCCACGGAGCCTCCCGCTGGCGGCGACATGTGGTGGGTCAATGACCACGGCGCCTTCGCCATCTGGTCAGACGACGACGGTGACTGGGTCCTAGCCGGGAGCGGCATCGACCTGTCTGGTCTGGCTACCACAAGCGCTCTCCAGCAAGTAGCCGATGCTCTCTTGTCGCTCGCCGACCGTGTCACGGCCTTGGAGAACAAGCAGGCGGGGTGGAACAAGGCCGCGACCGACGCATCTGCCGCACTTGACGCGCTCGACGGTCACACAATCCGAACCGTTGACGAAATTGATCCAGTCCTTGTCCCCAAGCGGCTCTACCTTGAGGCGACAAGCCCAGTGCCTGAGCCGGACGGCCCGTAATGCCGATCTGGCTCGACACTCTCAGCGGACGCCAGAAGCTAGCTGACGTCACCCCACCCGGGAGTGGTGGTGGCGGGACTCCAATCGAGTTAGCCCACGGCACCGTCGAGTTCGAGGACTACTACGGCGGCTTCTGGGAGCAACGCTGGGTGCCGTTCGAGACACCCTTCACAGGCGTCCCAACAGTGACAGTCACACCCTCAATGAACGGGCCCAACGTCGGCTGGAACCAGGTCTACTGCGGCCACGACCGCGAAGCCATCGACGAGACAGGGTTCACCATGTGGATGCTGTGGGAAGGATGGGGTTCACCACCCACACCACCACTGTTCGACTGGATCGCCGTCCACACACCTACCTAACACGTTCACTCACCCCTACACGGCCCAGCCTCCTCCACGTCCCCAGGGAGGAGGCTGGGCCGTCTTCGCTTGCCAGGGCAGCGCGGGGCACGCGTGGTGTAGGCTTGACGATGGCTCGGAGACTGTTGGACCTTTTGTTGTACCTTCGGGCCGGAATGGCTGCGCATGCGCAGTTAGGCTCGTTTGGGAGAGACTCAAGCGCTCGCCTGAAAAGCGAGAGGTCACCGGATCGACGCCGGTTCGAGCCACCACCTGACCTGGGTGTTCACGGGGGTTCACGCGCGAGCCCCCCCTGGGCGATGGTGCGGGCGGAGGTGCGGTGAGGGTCGTCGTCACCGGCGGTGCCGGGTATATCGGGGCGCACGTGGTCCGGCTCTTGACCACCCAGGGATGTGACGTCATCGTCCTCGATGATTTGTCCTTTGGTCGCGCCGATCGCATCGGCTCAGCGCGACTGGTCACTCTCGATCTTGCCATGACCACGAACCTTGGGCCGCTCACGGACGCGCTCGCTGGCGCGGATGCCGTCATCCACCTGGCCGCGCGCAAGCAAGTGGGCGAGTCGATGAGCCGGCCCGCCTGGTACTACCAGCAAAACGTCGGTGGTATGGCGCAGCTGCTGCTCGCGATGGAGGCGGCCGGCGTCCGCAAGCTCGTCTACTCCTCGTCGGCGGCCACCTACGGGATGCCGGACGTGGGCGTGGTCACCGAGGACACGCCGCTGCGTCCCATCAACCCCTATGGCGAGACAAAGGTCGTCGGGGAGCAGATGGCCGGGGCCGCCGCCCGTGCCTGGGGGCTGTCGGTCGTGAGCCTGCGCTACTTCAACGTGGCCGGGGCCGGCTGGCCTGACCTGGGCGATCCCGCTGTCCTCAACCTCGTCCCCATGGTCTTCGAGCCGCTGAGCGCGGGCGAGCCGCCCCGCATCTTCGGCGACGACCATCCCACCCCCGACGGCACCTGCGTCCGCGACTACGTCCACGTCATGGACCTCGCCGAAGCGCACCTCACCGCTCTCAAGGCGATGGACGATGGCGGCACTCACGCGATCTTCAACGTTGGGACGGGCCGGGGGTACTCCGTGCGCGAGGTGGTTGCGGAGGTCTTTCGGGCTTCTGGCTTGGTGGTGCCGCCGGTTGTCTGCCCGCGGCGGGAGGGGGATCCTGCTCTGCTGATCGCTGATCCGACGCGGATTCGTTTGGCGCTTGGGTGGGAGGCGAGCCGGGGGCTGGAGGAGATTGTGGCGTCTGCGTGGGCGGCGTGGGGGCAGCGGGCTGGGTGAGGGGGGTTTTTCTCTCGTGGGGTGGACGAGGGGGTTCTCGTGGGGTGGACGGGCTTTTGGGGCTGCCAAGGGGGCTGGTGAGCAATCCCCGACGGATGCGGTCGCGGTCAGGCGGCGCCTCGCTTCGTTGTAGGCCGCGCCCCGTTAGCGCTGCCAGCGGGGCGGACCTCCGCCTTGCGATCCACCACCTGCCCCCGATCCTCGCTTTCGCCGCGGATTGTTCACCAGCCCCCCAGCAGTTTTGGCCCGAATAGCGGTTTGTCATTGGGATTTTTCTCACGGGGTGGAAAGGGTTGATTATTCCTTTTCGTGGTGATTCTCATCTGGTGAACACTTGTTCTGGGTTTGGTCGTCCTGGGCGTGGATTGGGTGAGATCACGGAGAATCCGCGGCGGCCGGTTCAGCAGATGAGAATTGGAGAGTTCGCTGTGAGGTTACTGCCAGCGAACATGCTGGTCAGGGGCGTGTTTCGCGTATTATCACTCACTTTGTGTGACTCTGGGGGCGCAAGAGGCTATTATCCTGCTACGTGTTCTTGGTCGTCTTGTCGTTGGTAAGACAAGGAATGACCACGGGTTGCTCCAGAAAGAGAGGAGACGAGTCTCCGGATTGATGCCAAGTGGCGTCGATCCGGTAGGTGCCGGAGGTAGGAGTTGCCCCCCAGCAGCCGGGGCTGCTCTTGGCGGGTCAACCAATCCAGTCCCACCACGGCACCAAAACCAGGCTGAGGCCGAACTGCAGCGCCCGGTCTGGTCCGGAGGACGGTCCCCCTACCTGGACGGGGATCGGCATCCTCCATGGGGCCCGAGGCCGGGGGCCAACTCCAGCGGGCAAGCACGCCCCCGGCCTCGGTTTCTTCCGGCCGTTCCTTCCCGCCGTCGGGGATGGGGTCGGGTGTTGGGTCAGGTGTTGGGTCGGGCGTTGGGTCGGGCGTTGGGTCAGGCGTTGGGTCAGGTGTTGGGTCAGGTGTTGGGTCAGGGCAATCGTCACAGATGCAGGTTCCCGGGCGTCCTCCAGATTGCCATCGCAACCGGCAAGCCCACGACCAGGGCAAATAGAAACCAAGAATTGGGGACAAGCTTCGCAATCCTGCATCTGTGACGATTGCGGACGGGGCGGCGGGGTGGAGGAGGTGTGGGACCATTCGGGCTCTTCGCCATCGCGACGACCTGGTCGGTTTCGGGGGTCGAGGATGGCGGCAACTCGGGCATCGGCACCCGGCGTCTCGTTGCCGCCCTGACGAGCCTTGCCGGACTTATTCTCCTTGCCATCCCCTTTTTCTCCCTGGGGTGGCGGCGGTGCCATGACGGCGATCGGCCGGGAGCGCTGTCCCTGCTCTGCCTCGTCCCGGTCCTGGGAATCGCCGCCGTCATCGTGATCGGCCTGCTGCCGCCCCAGCCCGGGGGTGCGCGCTTCGACGAGGACGGGGGCGAAGCTGCTTCCGCCGCCAACCCGGGATTAGCGGAACCGCCGCCAACCTCCGTGACCAACCCACCTTCGGACAGCCCGGTGCCGCCATCAGCCGATCCTCCCCCACCCGACCCCTTCGCGTAGTCGTCTCTCCCACCCGCCCCGCGGTCGAGGTGCCGTGGTCGCTGCTTCTTCGCCAAGGAACCTGGCACAATGGGAGCCGCCGCGCGCGCCCGCGCGGTGAGGGCCCTTAGCTCAGCTGGCAGAGCTCCGGACTTTTAATCCGTAGGTCGTGGGTTCGAGCCCCACAGGGCCCACTCGTCGGGTGGCACGGCGTCCGTGTTCGTAGGCCTCCCCCCTGGGACGGTGTCGCGGGTGGTCAGGGGCGAGTGAAGATGTCATGGGTGCCGATGCGGCGCCAGATTATGTGGGGGTTGCCTGGTCGCAGTTGAGGTCCGTAAGAGAATGTGGCCCTGCCGTTGGGTGACCAGGTCATCTCAAAGACGCCGCCAGCTCCCTGGATGCCCTTGACGCGCAGCCCATTGCGGAAGCCTCGTCCCGCCATCATGTCGGAGATCATCTGGTCGCGGGCTGTGCGGAACTGGGCTCGCTGTGTCGGGGTCAGGCGACTCCAGTCGGCGGCAATCGGGTCAAGGAACTCGTATGTCGGAACCATGCTGTTCAGAAGGCCTCGGTCTTCTTGGCGACGGTGTCGAGGTAGGCGTCCATCTCCTCAACCGAGTGGAAGGTGATCGTGCGCCCCGATGTCAAGGCTTCGTCGGCTTCCCGCTCTTTGGCCTGCCACTCAGGTGTCCAGAACCACGCCTGGTCAGCAGGGATGGACTTGAGGCCACGAACGGATACCGTGCCGTCTGAGGCAACCTGGAAGTCAAGGCGGTCACCGATCTCCACGTGCAAGGCTCTGCGAACGTCAAGAGGCAGGGTGATCTGGTTTCGGTCGCGAAGGTCCACGGTGGGCATGCGTCAGATTATCGCATATTCGGACGACCTGGGCTGCCACCCAGAGGCGGGCGCGGAAGCCGGGGAGGCAGTTTCGGTCTCGGATCAGGTCACTGGGTCCAGGACGTCGAATCCCAGCGACTCGGCCACTCTCGTCATCGTGCCATCGTGGGTCACAATCGTGACTTCTCCGGGGCCGAGACGCAGGGCGGAGGCCAGATGCAGGGCGTCGAGCGACTTGATGTGCGGCCGGATCGCTCCTGCTTCGCGCACGAGGGCGTCGTCCAGCCGCAACAGGGTGAGCTCGGAGGTGAAGTCCGTCGCGAGCCGAGGGTCGAGGGCTTCGCGCCGCAACACCCGCACCATCTCCAGTTCGAGAACCCGCGAGGAAACGAAAGCTGCACCTGTCCCGGCCTGCTCGTCGAACCAGTCGATCGCGGTCTGGCTGTGACCAAGCAGTATCCGTAGCGCAACCGAGGAGTCGACGTACCACGTCCTAGAAGGCGGCATCTGCGTTGACTTCGGTCAGCACGTCATCCAGGCTGCGTGAGAGTGCGATGGGCTCACGCCGCCCGATCATCTGGTGGGACCGGCCGGCCGGGGTGGCGAGGCCCGAGGAGATCAGGGTGTCCAGAGCACCGCGGTCCCCCTGCGGCTCGGGGACCAGACGGAGCACCGCCCGCCCCCGGTTGGTGACACGGATGGCCTCGCCGGACTCGATCACTTCGCGTGCAACCAGAGAGACCCGTTGGTTGAACTCGGTCATCGTAAGTGTCTTCACGAACCGAGACTAGCATGATGATGCTAGATCCTGAAGGAGACTCTGTGACGCGCTCCTCGCTGCCGAGCACGTCAGACACCGCAGTCGCCGACAAGTCGGAGTAGAGAGTCAGCAGGGGTGCGTGGGAACGGTGGCGGGTCTCTGATGGTGTGAGTGCTACGATTCAGCCTCAACGGATCCTGTGAGGAGGCTGAGCCAGCGACGGCCAGCTCTTCCTCGTGGGAGACCTACAGATGGTTCAGTCGCCAGGGCATCGCGAGGCCTTGCGCACTGCGCCGCTGAAGTCCAATGCACGATGTTCGCCCCCCAAGCGACCGAACAACGAATGGCAACACCAATGAAAACCCGAAAACTGTCCCTCCCTATCATCACCTCTATCGCCGTAGCCGCCCTTGCGGTTGTCGGCGCGGTGCCGGCGTCGGCGGCCCCTGCCGTGCCTGGCACACCCACAGCGTCGAGCATCACCGCAAGCTCGGCGGTGCTGTCCTGGAACGCGGTAACCGGGGCCACCGGCTACTACGTGCTGCGCGGCGGCACTCAGATCGGCTCGACCACCGCGCGGACCTACACCGCGACCGGCCTGTCGGCTGGCACGACCTACAGCTTCACACTGAAGTCCTACAACGCATCCGGTGCCTCTGCGGCCAGCGGCGCCCGAAGCGTGACCACGATTCCTGCGGCGCCTGGGGCTCCGACGGCGGGTACGCCGACCACGAACTCGGTCACGCTGTCCTGGAACGCGGTAACCGGGGCCACCGGCTACTACGTCCTGCGCGGCGGTACTCAGATCGGCTCGACCACCGCGCGGACCTACACCGCGACCGGCCTGTCGGCCGGCACGACCTACAGCTTCACACTCAAGGCGTACAACACCACCGGCGCTTCTGCTGCCAGTGGTGCCCGTAGTGTGACCACGGCGGCTGCGGTTCCTGCGGCGCCTGGGACTCCGACAGCTTCGAGCATCACCGCAAGCTCGGCGGTGCTGTCCTGGAACGCGGTAACCGGGGCTACCGGCTACTACGTGCTGCGCGGAGGCACTCAGATCGGTTCGACTACCGCGCGGACCTACACCGCGACGGGCCTGTCGGCCGGCACGACCTACAGCTTCACGCTGAAGTCCTACAACGCGTCGGGTACTTCTGCTGCTGGTGGTGCTCGGAGTGTGACCACGGTTCCTGCGGCGCCGGGAATTCCGACTGCTGGGACGCCGACCTCGAGTTCTGTGGCGTTGTCGTGGAGCGCGGTG